>FWPV01009222.1_pt1 | contig 16813 bp, 10 predicted proteins | sample 2228371 | NCBI WGS metagenome assembly FWPV01 (sample SAMEA103939776, study PRJEB20133) | metagenome | reverse complement strand
AGGGGGCGGCGTAAAAGGTGCCCACCATCGGGCTTTTGATCAGCTTGGCCGGGTCGGTTTCCGCCGCGGTGGGCGCCGCCGCCAAGGGAGGCGGGGCGAACGGCGCGGGAGTCAGCGTCTGGTAAACCGTTTGCACCTCGTCGCTCTTGCGGCAGATGCGCAGCTTCAGATCCTTCTGCTCGAGTTCAAACTCGGTCAGACCGGAACGCTTCATCAACTCGACGATTTGTTTGATTTCCTTGATATCCAAAGGGTTTGTCCTCCGTGAAGGTTGATTCAACGGGGCGGAGTTTGAAAGGGTTTGACCGGGCACGGCAACGGAAATCTCCGGGGTCAGGGCGCGGCCGCGAACGGCTGCGGCAGCCGGTCCTGGAACCAGCGCAGCGGGCTGAGGCGCAACTGCCAGGTTGGATCGTGGAGGGGGCCGGTCACATCAAACTGGAAGTTTTCGCTGACGGGGGCCAGCAGGCGACCGAGCAGGCCGCGAAACAATATCAGGTCGGCGCGGAGGTTGAGCTGGCGGGACGCCAAGTCCATGGTGCCGCCCATGTCCAAGCTCAAGACCGGACCGGTCAGCAGGCAGCGCTCGATCTGCAAGACCTCCGGTTCCAGTCTCCAACGCAGGGTGGCGGCTTTCAAATCCAGGCTGCTGAAGCCGAGGCCGCGGTCCGCGAGAAAGCGCGACAAACCGCCCAGCAGGTGGATTTGGCCGAGCCGGGCCTGGCGCAGGCTCAACCGGCCGGCGCCCTCCAGGGTGTCGCCCGGCCCCAAGGTCAGGACAAAGTCCGCCTCCAGCCGCCCTTCCCGGGCCTCATGCGGAAAACCCGCCAAGAACGCTTCCGGGTCCGCCATCAGGTCGGCCAACTGCAGCGCCGCTTCCCCGAAGTTGGCATCGAACACCTGCAGCTCCATCCGGTGAACCCGCCGGTCGGGAATGTCCCAGTCAACCAGCTCCACGGCACCGGTGAAAACACCCCCCGCAATATCGCCGGCGACGGGATTCAGCCGGACCCGCCTCCCCGTCGCCCGCCCGGTCAACTGCACATCCGCAAGGTGCAGGCCGGCGATCCGCAGCTGCCCATCCGAGTGCCGCAATTCGAGCCGCAGGTCCGGCCACATTTCCCCATCGGCTTCAACCGCATCCCACAGGACACCCCGCACCCGCACCCTTGGGTGCCCGGTAAACTCCAGTCCGCCGAGATAGTCCAAGCCGCTGGCCGCCACCACCGCCGGCCAAGCGGCGTCGCTCGCCAAGTCCACCACCACCGGCACGGGCGTTCCAGCCCCGTCCCCGTGCTGGCGCCAGCCGATCATCCCGCCGATCGCCCCATCCCCAAGGTCGGCATGCAGATGCTCCAACACCGCCCAGTCCTCGTTGCGGCGCACCCGCACCTCCAGATGCGGCACCTCCAGCCCGCGGTAACGAATGCGCTCGCCGCCCGCCCATACCACGCACTCCAGCGGCTCGTCCTTATGCCAAGACCCCCAAACGGTGACATCGGCGGGGATGGGCTCGGGAGCGACCATGTGCGTGAAGATGACGGGCCACCATGGGCCGAGCAAGGCATCGAGGGAGGAGGGGAAAATGGCGCCGGCGGCGTGCAAGGAAAAGCGCTGGGAGGGGAAATGGTGCTGGTAGCTGCCGGAGGCGGCTTCGGTCGGGTTTTTCCACACTTGGATGGGATCGAGGGCAAGGGCTTCCGGGGTGAGGCTGAGGCGGGCATGGATATCGGCGAAAGCCGTTTGGCCGACGAACAGGTCTTGGGCGTCGAGGATACCGGCCAAAGCGGGCGAGGTGGTGGCAGTGGTTCCGGTGAAGGCGATGCGCCCGGCGCGGGCGCCGGCCAACAGGCGGTGCTGCGGATGGGTGGGCCACCATTCGGCGAGGGTGGGCTCCATGAGGGTGGCGCGGAACGGGAACTCCCAGTTCGTGGAGGGGGATGTCTGGTCGTTAGAAGCAGGCCGGGCGGAGCCGGTGGCGAACAGGCGGTTTCCGGCGAGAATCCAGTGGACGCCTGTTTCCGGGTTGGGCAGCGGGGCGGAGAGCACCAGCTGGAGCGCAGGCAGGGGCGGGCGCGCGGCCAAGCGGGTGCTCAGCCGCAGATGGGCCGGAATGGCATACTTGCCGAACGCGACCGCCGGCCCTTCGGCGATCAGATCGAAGGGCAGACCCTGGTCGGGAAGCAGCGCCGCCAACCCTTCCGGCAGCGGCAGCACACCCGGTTCCGCCAAAACCGCGCTGCCGCGCAGGTGTTTGATCCGGATCGCGTGGCCGTCCCAGTCCATTGCCGCCCGCAGATGAACCTGGTCAAGTTTGGCTCGCGGGTGCGCCCAAGCCGGTGACAGGGCTTCCACCTCCCATTCGAGCCGGCCGCCGGCGCCGACCGTCCAATCCACCCAAAGGCGGGCGTTCAACGAGGCGGTCATTTCATGCACCTGCTGGAGCAAGGCTTGGCGGCTGACCGGCGCCGGATAGCCGGCGGGCAGGCTGGCCCGCAGGGCTTTCACGGGAGCGCCTCCCCGGATGAACGCCTGCACGCCGCCGGCCCGCAGCTGCAGATCGCGGATTTCCAACCTGCCGTCCACGACCCGCAAGCGGGCGTGGTCCACGCTCAGCACGGGTTCATTCAGTCCGCTGGGGGAAAATTGGGCGGACAGGTAGAAGCGCGCCTTGCTTGCATCCAATGCATTGAACGGCAACAAGTTTGGGAAAACCACGGACAGCGGCGACCACTTGATCCAAACCATTTCCGCAGCGATGGCGAGTTCTCCGGAGGGGATTCTGCGGACCGCCAATCCGTGGACGAGCAATCCGCCCCGCAAATCGAAGGTGGCCCGCTCCCACTCGGCCAGCAGGTCGTCGGGCAGCAGCCGTTGAACGACCCAGTGGGACCACGCGCCGGGCAAGGGCACATCCCGGCCGAGGCTGTTGAGCAATATCAGGCCGGTGAGCAACAGCGCCACGACGGCCAAGGCCACATTCAGGCACTGGCACAGGCCGCACCCACAGGCGCGCGTCACCCGGCCAATGACCGCAGGCAAGCGCATGGCAGCTCAGGAGGCGGCGGGCTCGCCGCCAGCTTCCGAGGGTTCGGCTGTCGGCAGGTCGGGTTCTTCGGGGAAGCGGGCCAGCAGGGGGTCCAAAATTTCGATCACCGCCCCCGGCAGCAAGCCCACCAAGCCGGTTTCCGGGTCTCCAAGGTATTGCAGGCCGCCACCGAGACGCTCGGACACGAAATATCGGCGCACCTCCATCCCATTGACCGCGGCCCCCGCCGAATGCAGGCGCAGCTCCAGCACATAGCGCCACTCCACCATGCGGTCCCGGTCCAGCGGCCATGGGTCCGCAAATGGGCGCGGCAGGAATTTTTCCACCCGGACCGCTCCCGCAAATTCACGCAGCACCGCCACCGCCTGCTCCGTCAGGGAACCCGGTTGTCCCAGCGACACGACTTCCGTGCCGGAGGGCCGGTGGATCAGCACCGCGTCCGCAAGGACTGCGCTTTCGTCCACGTGAAACAAGGTCCGCTCCCGGTATTGCAACGGGTCCAAAGGCAGCGCCGCCAGCACATGCGGCCGCACCAAAAACACCGAGTTCGAAAGGCTCGTCATCGCATACAACAGGGTGCGATTGGGGTCCGGATGCAGCCCACCCAAGCGCAGCTCGACCGGCCCGCCTTGGACCCGCCGCAATATCACCCGCCGTTGCGGTTGGTCCAACCCGAACCGCACCAGGTCCGCTTCCGCCGGCGCATCACTCACAAACCGCTCCGCCTCCAACCCCCGCAGGCTCTCCTCCATTTGCTGCAGCGCCCCCGCATCCGCCGGCAGCGCCCGCAGCCCCCCCTGCGCGTCCGTCTGCAAAACCTGCCACCCACCCCCCTCCAGGCGCTGCAAGGTCGTGCTCAGCCCCGCAAATTGTATCTCGATACTACTTAAGTCTCCAACATGTGACATCAGCACGCGCTTTTCCCGCAAATCTTCTTGGGCGCGGCGCAACTGCAGCACGGCGGCGGCCGGGACGTGGAAGGCGGTCGGCCAAGCCTCGCGGCGGCCGATCCAGAAGGGGGGTTCTTCGGCGCCGCCCGCGGGCGGGGTGACCACCAAGGTTTCCCGCCAGCCGGCCGCCTCAAAGCTCAAGCGCAGGGCGCTGGCTTCCTGTTCCGGGCTGATGGTTGCCGGCCGCAGGCCCTCGACCTCCATATGCTGCCATTCGGCGAGCAGCGCCTCGACGCGTTCGCGGTCGGCTGCGGCTTCAATCGGCGAAGTGAACTGCCAGCCGTCGCCGCGCCTCTCCAGGCGGACCCGGGCTCCACCCGCGCCGCGGTCCTGAATCTGGATCGCCCGGCTCTCCATGATGCCGGCGCGGAAGATGCGGCGGTCGACAAAGCCCACCGCCTCCTGCGCCAGCCCATCCAGCAGGCCGCGACCGGTCACCAAAATGAAGTCAGCCTCCGGTGACAAAACATAGACCCGGTTGCCGATTTCGGTTTGGGCGCCGATGGCGAGGGAGCGTGTTTCGGTGCCGCGGTGGAGGGTGAGGGTGATCCGCGGGGGGTCGAGTTGGTAAGATTCGAGGGACTGACCGGCGGCGGGCAGCTCGCGGACGGGGAAGCGGGACTCCCATGCGAGCTGCTGGAGCTGGAAGAGGAGCTGTTGGACGGCGAAGGGGTTGGCTTTCCATTGCAAGGGACTGGTCAGCAGCCAATCCTGCTGTTGGCGTTGGAGTTCCCACGGCGGGCCTTCGCGCGGCGAGATGCGGATGCGGTCGAGACCCTGAATGAAATCGGGCGGGAGCACCAGGCGCGCGGATTCCTCAAAGCGGGAGCGGGTGGTTTGGGCCCGTTCCAGGAAGAGGATGAAGCCGAACAGGACGACATTGAGGGCGATCAGCAGGAAGGTGAGCTTGAAGCGCATGGCTGGCAGGAATCAGGTTTGGCGGATCCAGAGCACAAGGAAGCCGAGCAGGGCGACGGCGCCGGGCACCAGCAGGAACGCCATGGCGAGTTGGCGCAGCTGCACCTGGCTGAGCACGATCTGGTAGGTTTCGGCGGGGCGTGGCGGGATGGCCAGCAGGCGCTCGCGGTCGAGCAGCCAATTGAGGGCATTGAAGAACAGGGAGATGTTGCCGGCGGCGGCGATGCGCTGATTGGCGAAGAGGTCGGGGGCGCCCAAAACCACCATGCGGCCGCCCGGCACATTGATGCCGAGGTGGCTGGCGGCGCGGCGTTCGGTGGCCACGGCGATGGGGATGGGGCCGGCCTGATCGGTGGCGGGGTCGAACTCGGGCTCGCCCGGTTGGCGGTAAGCGGCTTCGGCCCAGCTGGAGGCGGAGGTGGCGAGCAGCGGGAAAAAGCGCACGCGTTCGTCCGGCGGCTTGGGCAGGGTGGGGAAGACCGGTCGGGCGAGCCCGGAAAGGATGTAAGTCTGATGCTGGATGAGGGAGCTGGTGATGGGATGCTCCCCGAGGTTGCGGATGAGCAGGGTGCCGGCCGGCTCCCGATAGCCGGGGTCGGGCTCGATGACCAGCTGGTCCGGCAACCACAGCCCCCATTCCGCGAAGAGACCGTCCATGCCGTGCTGGACTCCGGGGCGGAGCCACATGAGGAGGCGGCCGGCCCGGTCCGCCAGATAGCTGCGCAGTTTGTCCACCTCGGAAGCGAGCAGGGCGCCCCTGGGATCGGCGACCACCAGCACGGCGGCATCCTCGGGCACCGCCGGGACGGTGGACAGGTCGAGCTGTTCGAGGACAAAGTTGCGCAAGCGCAGCTCGCGGGCGAGTTGGGAGAGGCCGGTTTGGGGCGAGGTGTCGGTGGGCCGTGCCTCCTGATGTCCCTGCACAAAGTAGATGCGCGGCGAGCGGTCCTGGGTCACCTCCATGATGGCCGAGGTGAGGGCCGCCTCGCCGGTGTAGGCGACCGGTTTGAGCTGGGCGAAGGTGATCAATTCATCCGGCCGGATAAGCCGCCGCCGGTTGCCCGAGACCACCAGCACCGTGTTGGGATGTTCCAAGCCGTGGTCGCGGGCCAGTTCAGCCGCCCGCGCCAGGTCCTGGTAGATGTCGACAAACTCGGTGGAAAGGAGGAAACCGTCGGGGCGGCGGCTTTGATAGACATATTCCTGGAGCAGTCGGCTGGTGTAATGGAACAGGGCCTGCTCCTCGGCGCGCGGGGAGTTGGCCGGGATGGTGACCACGATGCGGACCGGCTGGGTCAATTCCTGCAGGTAGGCGCGGGTTTCGGGGGACAAGGCGTAGCGGCGGCCCTCGGTCAGGTCAAAGCGCCGGAAATGCTGCCAGGCGAGGTAGTTGAGCCCGACCAGGAAGCTGAGCATGAGCAGAATGCGGACATAGTGGTGCAGCCGCTTGAGGCGGTTGGCGAACTGGTAGGATTCCCAGGCGCGCATGGCGGGTTCAGCGCTTGGATTCGAGCAGCAGGGTTGCGAGACCGAGCACGGCCGCGGCCCCGGTCAGGTAATAGGCGAAGGGGCGGCTGTCCACCACGCCCCGGCTGAAATCCTCGAAGTGGTCGATGACTTGGAAATAGGACAGCACCAGCTCCGGGATCAGGGCCTGCTGGCCGAGCTGCAGCTGGAGCATGCGCACGGCGGCCACCCCGACAATCAGCATGAACAGGATGCTGAACGACAGCATGCCGGCCACCAGCTGGCTGCGGGTCAGGCAGCTGGTGAAAATGCCGATGGAGACAAAGAGCGTTCCGGAAGCGGCGATGAACAGGTAACCGCCGGCCATCGGTCCGGCTGCAAAGAGCCGCCGGGAGAAGTCGGGCTGCTCCAGCAGCACGGCGGCCAGCAACGGATAGGCGGCGGAAACGACCCAGACCAGCAGGTAAAAGCCGTAGGCGGCAAGGAACTTGGCGACAATCACATGGCCGGGCCGGATCGGGGCGGTCAGCAGGGTTTCAAGGGTGCCGAGGCGGCGCTCCTCGGCGACGCTGCGCATGGTCAGCATCGGCACAATCAGGAGCACGGGCACCCAAAACAGGCTGAAGAACAGGGTTTGCGGCGGCATGTCCTGTTCCTCGGCGCTGATGGTGAGCAGGGTCAGGAACCAGAAGAACCCCATCATCAGCAAGGACAACACCATGGCCAAGTAGGTGCTGGGCGCATGGAACAGGCTGCGCAGCTCGTGGCGGACCAGATGGAACAAGGGGGCGCTCATGGCGGCGGAAGCGGGGAGGGGGTGAGGTTCTCGATATCCTCCCGGGGCAACTGCCAACTGCGCCGGGTGGCCTTCAGGAAAATCTCCTCGAGGCTGGGCTCAAGCTGGCGGAAGGTGCGCACCCGCACCTCCGGCAAGCCTGCCAGGCGCCCCAGCAGCGCCTCGCCGTCGGCATCCGGGCGGGGCGAGGACAGGAGCACGGTGGCGAAGTCGCCGTTGCCGCGGGGCTGCACGGCGATGCCCCATTCTTCGGCCAGCGGTGCGAGGGCCTCCTGGAGCGTGCCGGAGCGGGCCGCCAATTCCGCCTGGAAGCGCGTCCCGGGCAGAAATTCGCGGCGCAGTTCCGCCGGTGTGCCCTGCGCCACCAAGTATCCCTGGTTGAGGATCAGCACCCGGTCGCAGGAGATTTCCACCTCCGAGAGGATATGCGAGGAGAAGATGACCGTGGTCTGGCCGCGCAGGTTGTTGAGCAAGGTGCGGATGGACAGCACCTGGTGCGGGTCGAGGCCGATGGTGGGCTCGTCGAGAATGGTGATTTCCGGCGCCGCCAGAATGGCGTCGGCGATGCCCACCCGCTGCCGGAACCCCTTCGAGAGCGTGCCGATGATGCGGCGCCGCGCCTTGTGGTGCAGCTCGCACACTTCCATGGCGGACTCGATGCGGGCCTTGCGTTGACGGGCGGGGATGCCCTTGAGGTGGGCGCGCAGCCGCAGGTATTCGATCACCCGCATGTCCTCGGGGAGCGGGTTGTTTTCCGGCATGTAACCGATCCGGCGGCGGATTTCGGCGGCGTGATAGGGCACCGGCAGACCGCACACGAACAGATGGCCGGAAGTGGCGTCCAGAATGCCGGTGATGATGCGCAGGGTGGTGCTTTTGCCGGCCCCGTTGGGACCGAGGAACCCGACAATCTCCCCTTTGCGGATGGTGAAGGTGAGGTCCTGGATGGCGGGGTGCCGGCCGTAGCGCTTGGTCAACCCATGGGCGACGATGCTGGTTTCCGGACCGATCATCAGAAACGCTTCCACAGGGACGGGGAGAACAGCACCAGGAGGGCAAACAGCTCCAGGCGCCCCAGCACCATGAGCAGGGACAGAAACAGCTGGGTTAAGCCGTGCAACCCGGCGTAATTGTGGGCCGGGCCGACTTCCGCCAGACCGGGGCCGATGTTGAACAGACAGGCGGCCATCGAGGAAACCGTTCCCGCAAAGCTCATTTTCGGCTCCAGGAAAGCGACGACAAGGGTGGCCGCAAGGACAACGAGGCTGACCAGCACGAGATAAACCAGAACGGTCTCCTGCTCGGCGGGGGAGACGCCGCGTCCGTTCGCCCGGAGGGGGCGGACGACCCGCGCACGGTAGGCCCTTTCAATCTGCTGCAGCGAGACCTTCAGGGCGATCACAAAGCGGATCACCTTGGCACCGCCGGCGGTCGAGCCGGAGCAGCCCCCGATCAGCATCAGGAGCAGCAGCAGGACATGGGTCACCGGCAGCCAACGGTCATAGTCGGCGGTCGTGTAACCGGTGGTGGTCAGGATCGAGACCACCTGAAAGGCGGCGGTGCGCAGGGCTTGGCCGAACGGCAGGCCCCTGCCGGGATCGGCCAGGAGGAAGCCGGCGATGGCCGCTGTGGCCACCACCAGCAGCAGACAATAGGCCTTGATCTCGGTCGAGGTGCGCAGGGCTTTTGTGCGCCGCCGCAGGACTTCCAGCATCACGGGGAAGCTGGTTCCGCCGAGGGCCATGAAGCCGATCGCGGCCCACTCGAGGGCGGGATTCGCAAAATCCGCGATGCTGCCGGACCGGGTGCTGAACCCGCCGGTGCTCAGGGTGGTGAACATGTGGGTGACCGCCTCGAACCCGGACAGGCCGCACAGCCAGTAGACGGCGGTGCACAGAACCGACAAACCGAGGTAAATCCGGACCAGCCCCCAGACGCCCTGCTGGACGCGCTCGGTGTTGAGGTCGGCGGCCTGGGCCGAGGACTCGTGCGAAAACAGAATCTTGGCCCCGGCCCCGAGGAAAGAGAGCACCGCCACAAAGAACACCACCACGCCGAGGCCGCCCATCCACTGGCTCAGGGACCGCCAGAAATGCAGGCCCCGCGGCAGCGCTTCCAGATTGTCCAGGACCGAGGCGCCGGTGGTGGTCAGTCCCGAGGCCGATTCAAAGATGGCGCCGGCCACCGTCAGGTCCGGCAGGATCAGGAGGTAGGGGAGGGCGCCCATCAGGCTCGCCACCAGCCAGCCCACCCCGATGGTCGCCAGGGCCTCCTTGCGGAACAGCGTGTTGTCGCCCCGGCGTCCCGCCAGCCAGCAGCCCAGCGAGAGGACCGCCGCCACCAGCAGGCTGACGCCGAAGCCGCGCATGGCGACGCCGGCGGCCGGACCCTCGTCCAACAGGCCGGCCACCCCGAGGCTCAGCGCGAACGCCGCCGCCATGGCCCCGAGGATGACGCTTTGCAGCTTGAACAGGATGGCGTAGTTCATGGCGCGGGCGGGCGGCGGCTCAGGACGGGTGCAGCAGCCGCAGCAGGTCGGGAATGTTTTCCTCGCGGGTGATCACAATCAGGCGGTCCCCTGCCAGGATGCGGTCGTCGGCGCCCGGCACCTTGGCCTGGAATTTGTGCAGCAGCGCCACCGCGACCGCGTGCTTGGGCCAGGCGATCTCGCGCAGCGCCTTGCCCGAGCAGGGGCTGGCGGGCGCCACCTGCATTTCAAGGATGCGGGCCCGCTGGTTCGGGAAGGCGAACAGCTCGATGTAGGGCGCGTCCGAGAGGTAGCGCAGCACCTCGTTGGCGGTGACCACGCGCGGGGCCACCAGGGTTTCGATCCCCAGCGCCGCGCGCAGGTTGTGCAGAATCTCCTCGTAGTCGCTCTTGTTGATGACGGTCTGCACATGCCGGGCGCCCAGCTTGGCGGCCTGCACGCTGGTCATGATGTTGCGCTCGTCGTCGCCGGTGGAGGCCACGAAATAATCCGCGCCGCCCACCTGTTCCTCCTCCAGCAGGCGCAGCGAGGTGCCGTCGCCGTTGATGAAGGTGGCCTGCGGGAAACGCTCCGCCAGCCGCCGGCACTTGTCCGGGTCGCGCTCGATCACGCGCACCTTGAAGCGGGGGTTCTGCAGCAGGCGCAGGAGCGCCACGGCGGTCTCGCCGCCGCCGAAGATGACCACCCGCACCAGTTGGCCGCCGCAGGTGGGGTCAAGGCTGGTGCGCAGTTTGGACAGTTCCGCCGGCGGGCCGAACACGGTCACCTCGTCGCCCGCCTCCAGCACGGTGTCGGCCGACGGCACGTCCTCCAGCGTCCCGCGCTGGAAGTAGCCGAAGCGCACCTCCGGCGGCAGCCGCAGCTGGCGCAGCGCCTTGCCGCAGAAGCGGGCGTCGGCGGTCACGCGCACCCGCTGCGCCTCGATCTGGCCGCGGGCGAAATTCTCCACGGCGATGCGCCCGGGGTTGCGGATGGATTTGGCCAGCTCGGCCGCGCACAGCCCCTCCGGGTTGAGCATGATGTCGACGCCGAAGTGCAGCGAGTAGTTGACGTGGGAGGTGTCGATGAAGGTCTGGTCGTGGATGCGGCTGATGATGGTGCGCACGCCGAGCGCCCGGGCCAGCGAGCAGGCGACCAGGTTGGTCTCGTCCCGGCTGGTCATCGCCAGGAAATGGTCGCACGACCCGACACTGGCGCGCAGGAGCACCTCGGCGCAGCTCCCGCTGCCTTGGACCACCCGCACGTTGAGCTCCTCGTCGATCGCGGCGGCGCGCCGCGGGTCGGCCTCGATCACGGTCACGTCGTGCCCGGCCTCGCTGATGACCCGGCTGAGGTGGGTGCCGACCTCGCCGGCTCCGACGATCACGACTTTCATGGTGGGCGGTAGTGTAGCGGCGCGGCGGCGCCGATAAAGCGAAATTGCCCCCGCGCTCAGGCCTCCGATTCGTCGACCTCGATGATGCGGTTGATGCCGACGAGGTGGTCTCCGGGGGCCAGGTTGATGAGGCGCACCCCCATGGTGGTGCGCCCGATCACGCGCACCTCGCTGACCCGGGTGCGCACGGCCTGGCCGGCGTTGGTCAACAGCATGATCTCGTCGTCCTCGTCGACGCTGAGGGCGCCGGCCACGCCGCTGGTGCGGATGGCGATGATGCCGCTGCCGCCGCGGCGCTGCACGCGGTACTCGCTGAAGGGGGTGCGCTTGCCCTGGCCGTTCTGGCCGGCGATCAGCAGCGTGGCGTTTTCGCGCACCACCTCGATGGTGACGACGTAGTCGTCCTTGCCCTTCAGGGTGATGCCGCGCACCCCGCGCGTGGCCCGCCCGAGGTCGCGCAAGTCGGTCTCGGGAAACCGGATCGACATGCCCTTGCGGGTGATCATGCACAAGTCGTCGTGGCCGGTGGTCAGCTTGACGCCGATGAGGCTGTCGCCCTCGTCGATGTTGATCCCGATGATGCCGCCGCGGCGGAAGTTGCGGTATTCGCTCAGGTTGGTCTTTTTCACGATGCCAAGGCGCGTGGCCATCACCAGGTGCAGGTTCTCGGAGAACTCCTTCACCGGGATCATGGCGGCGATGCGCTCGTCCTTCTGCAGCTCGAGGACGTTGGCGATGCTGCGCCCCTTGGACACGCGGGTGCCTTCGGGGATGTCGAACACCTTCTCCACGTACACCCGGCCGTTGTTCGTGAAGAACATCATGTAGTCATGGGTGCTGGCGGTGAACAGGTGCTCGACATAGTCCTCCTCGTGGGAGCCGGCGCCGATGACGCCCTTGCCGCCGCGCCGCTGGGCGCGAAAGCTGCTGACCGGGGTGCGCTTGATGAACCCGTTGTGGGTGATGGTGATGCAACAGCCCTCGTTGGCGATCAGGTCCTCCATGCGGAACTCGCCCTCGGCCGGCAGCAGCTGGGTCCGCCGCGGCGTGGCGTACTGCTTCTTCATCTCGAGCAGCTCCTGCTTGATGACCGCCAGCAGCCGGCCCTCCTGCTCGAGGATTTCGGTGAGCTCCTGGATTTGCCGGATCAGTTCGAGGTATTCGGCCTCGATCTTTTCGCGCTCCAGGCCGGTGAGCTGGTACAGCCGCATGTCGAGGATGGCGTCGGCCTGCTTGACCGACAGCGGGTACTTGTCCATGAGGCGCGCCTTGGCCTCGTCGCGGTTGCGGCTGGAGCGGATGATGCGGACGAAGTCGTCGAGGTTGTCGAGGGCGATCTTGAGCCCCTCGAGGATGTGGGCGCGCGCCTCCGCCCGGGCGCGGCGGAACAGGGTGCGGCGGCACACCACCGTGCGGCGATGCTCGATGTAGACCTCGAGCATCTCCTTCATGTTCATCTCCTTCGGCCGGCGGTCGACCAGCGCCAGCAGGATCACGCCGAAGGACGATTCCAGCGGCGTGTGCTTGAAGAGCTGGTTGACGATCACCCGCGGGGTCTCGCCGCGCCTGAGCTCGATCACCACCCGCGTGTTCTCGTCGGACTCGTCGCGCAGGTCGCTGATCCCGTCGATGACCTTGGTCTGCACCAGCTCGGCGATGCGGGTGACCAGGTTGGCGCGGTTGACGTTGTAGGGGATCTCAGTGATGACGATCTGCTCCTTGCCCTGCTTGAGCTCCTCGATGTGCACGGTGCCGCGGATGCGCACGATGCCGCGGCCGGTGCGCAGATAGCTGTCGATGCCGTCGCGGCCGAGGATGGCGCCGCCCCCCGGGAAGTCGGGGCCGAGAATGATGCGGCCCAGCTCCTCGATGGTGAGGGCCGGGTTGTCGATCAGCGCACAGGCGCCGTCAATCAGCTCCCCGAGGTTGTGCGGGGGGATGTTGGTGGCCATGCCGACGGCGATGCCGGTGGAGCCGTTCATCAGCAGATTCGGCAGGGCGGCCGGCAGGACGCTCGGCTCGGTGGTGTCCTCCTTGTAGTTGGGGACGAAGTCGACGGTGTCCTCGTCGATGTGGCGCAACAGCTCCTCGGCCGCCGGGCTGAGGCGGCACTCGGTGTAGCGGTAGGCCGCGGGCGGGTCGCCGTCGACCGAGCCGAAATTGCCCTGCGGCTCGATCAGCGGCACCCGCATCACCCAGTTCTGGGCCATCCGCACCAGCGTGTCGTAGACGGAGGCGTCACCGTGCGGATGGTACTTGCCGAGCACCTCGCCGACGACGGCCGCGCACTTGTCGAAGCCGCGGGTGTGCACCAGCCCCTGGCGCAGCATCGAGTACAGGATGCGGCGCTGCACCGGCTTGAGCCCGTCGCGCGCGTCCGGCAGGGCGCGGCTGACGATCACCGACATCGAGTAGTCGATGTAGGCGCGCTCCATCACGTCGGTGATGTTGGTCTGGACCAGTTTTTCCTTTTCCGTGTACATGGTGCGGGATCGCGTGGGTGTGCGGGCCGGGCCCTAAATGTCGAGGTTGGTGGCGTTGAGGGCGTTGTCCTCGATGAACGCGCGGCGCGCGGCCACATCCTCGCCCATCAGCATGGTGAAGGTCTGTTCGGCCTTGGCGGCGTCCTCGATGTTGATGCGCAGCAGGCGGCGCGTTTCCGGGTTCATGGTGGTCTCGTACAGCTGCTTGGGGTTCATTTCGCCGAGCCCCTTGTAGCGCTGGATGGTCAGGCCGCGCCGTCCCAGCTCGCGGATTTTGGGCAGCAGCTCGAGGATGGTGCGCAGCTCGTGGCGCTGTTCCTTCTCGGGATGGCCGAGGTTTTCGACCAGATGGTAGCGCGGCTGCGGGCCGGGCGTCCAGTTCTGCACCTCGAGGCCCAGCTTGCTGTGCTCCTTGAGCACCTTGCTCATGGCGGCGGACTCGTAGATTTCCTGGATGCTGATGCGCTGGTTGACCGTGCGCCCGCCGTATTCGACCTGCCGCACCACCGTGTCGGCAAAGGCGTCCTCGATGCCCTCCGCGGCGATGAACGCCACGCGCTCCTGCTCGTTCTTGAGGAAGCGGAACGACTCGTCGTTGCCGGTGCGGATGCGCACCAGATACTTCGGCAGGTTTTCCCCGTCGTGCTGGTCCAGATAGGTCTCGAGCGGGCAGCCGTAGCGGGTCACCCCGTTGCCGAGCAGCTCCAGCCGGGAAAGCGACTCGACGATGCGGTCCACCTTGGCGGCGGGGAACTGGTGCTGGTCGCGCAGGCGGATCAGGGTCACATCCTCGGAGCCGAGCTCGAGCAGGATGCGGTTGAGCTCCTCGTCATTGTCGACGTACTGCTCGCGGCGCTTGCGCTTGATTTTGTACAGGGGCGGCTGGGCGAGGTAGACGTAGCCGTGCTCGATCAGGCCGCGCATCTGGCGGTACAGGAAAGTCAGCAGCAGGGTCGAGATGTGGGCGCCGTCGACGTCGGCGTCGCACATGATGATGAGGCGGTGGTAGCGGGCCTTGGCGATGTCGAAGGCGCCCTCGCCCTCATGGTCGCCGATGCCGGTGCCCATGGCGGTGATGATGGTGCGGATTTCCTGGTTGTTGAGCACCTTGTCGAGGCGGGCCTTCTCGACATTGATGAGCTTGCCGCGGATCGGCAGGATCGCCTGGTAGCGGCGGTCGCGCCCCTGCTTGGCCGAGCCGCCGGCCGAGTCGCCCTCGACGATGAACAGCTCGCACAGTTCGGGGTCCTTTTCGGAGCAGTCGGCGAGCTTGCCGGGCAGGCCGCCGGCGGACATGACGCTTTTGCGCACGGTCTCGCGCGCCTTGCGGGCGGCGTCGCGCGCGCGGGCGGCGGTGAGCGCCTTCTCGATGATGCGCCGGGCGATGCCCGGGTTGGTCTCGAAGAAGTATTTGAGCTTTTCCCCGACAATCTTCTGGACGATGCCGTCGACCTCGCTGTTGGACAGCTTGGTTTTGGTCTGGCCCTCGAAGCGCGGCTCGGGGACCTTGACGGAGATGACCGCGGTGAGGCCCTCGCGCACGTCCTCGCCGCTGATCGGGGGGTCCTTTTCCTTCACCAGGTTGTTGGCCTTGGCGTAGTTGTTGATGACCCGGGTGAGGGCGGTGCGGAAGCCGCTGAGGTGGGTGCCGCCCTCGATGTTGTGGATCGAGTTGGCGTAGGCGTACACCTGCTCGGTGTAGCTGTCGTTGTATTGCAGCGCGATGTCCACCACGATGCGGGCGGTGTCCGGGGCGGCCTCGTCGGGCAGGGCCTCGCCGCTGAAGGCGATCGGCTCGGGATGGAGGGGCGCCTTGCCGCGGTTCAGGAAGGTGACGTACTCGGTGATCCCGTTGCGGAACAGGAAGGTCTCCTTGCGGTTGGTGCGCTGGTCCTCGAGGGTGATCTCGATGCCGGGATTGAGGAACGCCAGCTCGCGCAGGCGCTTGGCCAGCAGGTCGTATTTGAACTCGCGGGTGGTCAGGAAAATTTCCGGGTCGGGCAGCCAGCTGATTTTGGTCCCGGTCTTTTTGGTGTTGCCGATGACGCTCATCTTCTGGGTGGTCTTGCCGCGGCTGAAGGCCATGTGGTACACCTTGCCGTCGCGGCTGACCTCCACCTCGAACCACTCGGAGACGGCGTTGACGCACTTGGCGCCCACGCCGTGCAGGCCGCCCGAGACCTGATAGGCGCCCTTGCCGAACTTGCCGCCCGCGTGCAGGTTGGTCATCACCAGCTCGAGCGCCGGCATGTTGTGCTTCGGGTGCATGTCCACCGGGATGCCGCGGCCGTCGTCCTCGACCGAGACCGAGCCGTCCGTGTGCAGGGTCACCTTGATGGTCTTGCAGTAGCCGGCCAGGGCCTCGTCGATCGAATTGTCCACGATCTCGAACACGCAGTGGTGCAGGCCGCGCTCGTGGGTGTCGCCGATGTACATGTCGGGCCGCTTGCGGACACCGTCCAGGCCCTCGAGTTTTTCGATCTTGGATGCGTCGTAGGCTTCCGGGGACGATTGCTTCTTATCCATTTATGGTGAGGAAATTGCGGAGAATCTGCAGGCCGTGTTCGGTGGCCAGGGATTCAGGGTGAAACTGCACGCCGTGGATCGGCAGGGTGGCATGGCGCAGCCCCATGATCTCGCCCTCCGCGGTCCAGGCGGTGACTTTCAGGCAGGGCGGCAGGGATGCCCGCTCGACCAGCAGGGAGTGGTAGCGGGTCGCGGCGAACGGGGAGGGCAGGCCGGCGAACAGCCCGGCGCCGTCGTGGTGAACCGGGGAGGTCTTGCCGTGCATGAGCCGGTCGGCGCGCACCACCCGGCCGCCGAAAAACTGGCCGATGCACTGGTGGCCGAGGCACACCCCCAACAGGGGAATGCCCGTGCCGGCGAAGGCCTCGAGGATGCCGAGGCTGCAGCCCGCCTCGTTCGGGCTGCAGGGACCGGGCGACAGCAGCACCCGCCCGGGGCGCAGGGCAAGCGCCTCCGGCCCGCTGATCTCGTCGTTGCGAAACACCCGCTGCTCGACCCCGAGCTGGCCGAAATATTGCACCAGATTGTAGGTGAACGAGTCGTAATTGTCGATCACGAGCAGCATGCTTCCGGCACTCTGAACAATCCCCAAGGGCGGTCAATGCCGCAGAACCGCGCGGGCGCAAAAGGGCGAGCCCGGCCGTGGGCGGGTGGGGAAAGCCCGGCCGGGCTCGCGTGGGTGGGCGGGAAAACTCAGTCGGCGCGCGGGTCGTTCTCGCCGCGGGGAGCGTGGTCCTCGCGCCCGCCTTCCTCGCGGCCCT
>FWPV01009219.1_pt1 | contig 16815 bp, 6 predicted proteins | sample 2228371 | NCBI WGS metagenome assembly FWPV01 (sample SAMEA103939776, study PRJEB20133) | metagenome | reverse complement strand
TAATCCGGGTTAAATATTTTTCCTGAACAACATTGATAAATCATCAGAAGTTATCGGGCAATGATCAGTTTCTGTGTACCAACAAACTGATTATCTGATAATACTCTAATGAAATATAATCCATCAGCATATTTTTCAAGGTTCATTTGATACAATTTACTTCCCTGTTCAATCTCTTCAATGGCAACTACTTTACCCGTATTATCATAAAGATAAACATAAGTCTTCTTTCCGGGTATTTCGTTAAATCTTAGGTAAACCATATTGTTGCCTGAAGGATTAGGGAAAATAATAAACTGAATTTCCGGTTCGCTTAATTTTATGTCATTTTTTACTGAAACAATGGGGTCTGTAATGTCAATAGCGGCCTGATAAACTTCCTGTGTTTGTTCATCCTGCACAAATGCAACGATTCGGATTTCATCAGTGTTATAAACATTATTATAAGGCCATGTAAACGATACCGTTTCAAAATCTCCCGGGTTCCAGTTCTTAAGGAAAGTTGTTCCGCCTGCGTCGGGTAACATTTGTTTCAGGACACTTTCAAAAACAGTTTGACCGTTTAAACCGGTTATATCATGCACAACTCTTTCGAGAACAGCAACATGCAATTTAACCTCTCGATTGATAATTTGCTGTAATGCTGTCAGTTCAGCATTAATAGCAACTGCATCCTGCTGTTTATTAATCTGCAGCCTGATTCTGAATTTAGGATCATTAAGTGCCTGTTTTTTAACCAGAACCGGATCCAGGGGTTTGGCATTGTAATCAAACCTGAATGCCGCATTAGTACCGCCGTTCATTATTGTTGATGGTATGCTGGTGGTAAGTCCATAATAAAACGAACGCGATATAGGATCGAGGATATTCTGTTCATAAAACGGGTCATATCCCGGATAAGCTGTATGATATTGAATATCAACAATATCTAAAGGATTGCTGTTGGTAAGCAAATTGAGTAATGAGTCAGCCTGCCTTGATAATTGATCGCTTGAATTTGTAAAATGTTCCATCAGCACCATTTTATTGCGTTCACCGATCCATATATTATCAAAAGCAATACCCTCATTGCCTCTTGCGGTACCATCGGAGCCATAGGCAAAGCGGAACTGGATATCCTTTAGTCCCCTTACATTATCAAGGTCATGTCTGGCTTCTGTCCAGGAATTGTCAACTGTTTTTGCCCATCCGATGTACTGATTTCCCGGCTTTCCGCTGATATTAAAATCGTTAAACCAGTTAATCCCTTCGAGGTATTGTCCTGCGTTAATCCATGTTTTGCCGCTGTCGGCCGAATATTGAAGCACGGCTCCATCACGTGCAAAGTTGGGATTAAAAAGCCTCCAGAAATTAAATTTTATCATTGGTTTCAGGGCTGATGAAAAATCGAAGCACGGCGAAGTAACCCATGATTGCTCTTTTGGTGACGGGTCGGTAGTAATATCCGTAAACCACGCATTTTTACCTGATGCTGCACCTATAAAACCTTCGGCCGGCTCACCAAATTTCCACGAATTTACTCCGGTTGCATCACTATTGCTGATCCAACCGCTCAGGCCGTCTTCAAAGTTTTCAAAATATGGCTGGTCACTGCTTATCTTAATTGTTGGTTTAAGCGGTAAAGCAACCGTAATTTGTAAGTACTGTTAATTCAACATTATAGTTCCCTGCAGCAGAAAACAGATAATCGGCATTCCGTGATATGATGCTGTCATACGACTGGCCTGAATAAAATTTCCACTTGTTATAAATAATAGTACCCTTATCGGGATCAATAGATGAAGTATTAACAAACTTTACTTTCTGCCCCTGATGATAACATTCGGTTGCCCATTCAAAATCGGCATCAGGCTTGTCTCCGAAATTAAACCTGATTTCCCGGGTACTGGTACATCCTAAAGAAGTAGTTGCCGAAAGCCTTATATCACGTCTCCCGGCCGAAGTAAATTTATGTTTCGGATTTTTAAGGGTTGATGTATTGGCGCTTCCGCTCCCTATATCGTCAAAGTTCCATAACCACGATACAACAGGGTCGGTGTATGTTGTGAGGTTAATAAATGCGGTTGAGTCGGAATAGATATGAGAAACACAAGTATCGTCAACTGTGAAATTAATGTTAGCTGCGTCACGGATGGTAATTGCCTTAAATACCTGGCGTGAACAGCCTTTGGTTGTTGTGTAGGTATAAAAAACCGTATCAGGTCCCGGTATGGTTAGTTTCGGGTCGAAATAAAAGCCCGAGCTGAGGTTGCCATATACTGCCCTTCCTGAAAAAATGCCTTCAAGCATATTGCCATTGAGTTTGAAGGAATTTTCATTATCGCAAAATGATGTACGGTCGAAACCAATAAACCATATATTACTGACAACTTCAACTTCAAACTCTTCACTTATTGATAATGGTGCGCCATTATCGTAATAATTGTAAGTAACTGTATATTTGCCGCTTGAAAGCTGAGACGGATAGATGGTTGCCGTGTTGTCGTGATGATCAACAAGCCCTATGCCGCCGCTTATTGCAAAACTGCCGGTATCATTGGCTGTGTTGTAACCGTAAATCGTGAAAGCAGGTTCGTTGTAACAGAAAAATTTCCTGGTGTCATTTTCAGGGAATACGATATCGGCATTTGCCTCTAATACCATAACAATAGTTGTGTCGTAGCCATAACATAAAGTTGCAGGATCGCGATATTTATATATAATGGTGTGAGCTCCTATCTTTGAATACTTCGGAGAGAATGCAAATTTGTCATTATTATTATATGTTATCACTGATTTATCAGGATCATAAATAAGAGTGCCGGCATGAGGTGTAACGGTTGCAGTATCCCATACTACCTGCATACTATAGGCCGGATAAAGGCCGGTAATAGTAACTTCAGGAGCCGGTGTAACGGTAATTACAGAACTACCCGAAACAGTGCCTTTACAATATTTATCGTACACATCAATTAATGTATAGGTGCCTGCTTTATTAACAGTTACGAAATACGGCGATGTTATTACATTTGTTACCTGAACAGCAGGTTCTGTACCCCTGTGGTAACTAAAGTTCCACGGTAATGTCCCTGTAAGAGTAACCCTTATATCATAAGAAGTGTGTTCACAAATTGTAGCCACACCGGTAATATTGGCTGTGGGAGTTGTTCTGTTAACTACTTTGCCACTGCCTGACACACAACCCGATCTTATTGCATCAGAAACAGCCGAAAGGGTGTAAGTGCCATCGCCGACCACTTTTAATGTATAGTTTGATTGGGTGATATTGCTGACGGTTTTTGGATTAACGCCATTGCGCAGATAAGTAATGCTCCATGGAGGAGTACCGGTAAGTGCAACAGTAAGCCTTGCCGTATCGCCGGGACAAACGGTGTCAGTACCTGACAGTGTTGCAAACGGCGAAGTAATATAACTAATTGTTGCAGAACCATATCCGGAAACAGTATCACCCGTGCAATAGCGATCACTAAGGCTGATAATAGCATATTTGCCTGAAAGGTGCACTGTTAGGGATGTATCTTTGGTTACGTTGGAATAGGTTACAGGGTCTTCTACATTTTTCCGGATTGAGAAAGTATATGGCTGGTTTCCGGTTACAAAATCAACAAGTAATTGAGTTGAATTGCCCATGCATATCTGAGCCGAGCCGGTGAGCTTAACCGTAGGTTTTGAGTAGTTTGAAAGGGTTACAGTGCTCCCTGTAATGGTTGCCACTTGTTCATCTGAATCAACCACATTCAAGAGTGTGTATGTTCCGGGAATTTTTACTTGTATGGGATAGGATGAGCCGCTTATTCCGCTTATTGTGGTATCTTTGTTAAGGCTGCTGCCGGTTCGTCTGAGTGTAGCGCTATAGGGAGATGTCCCTCCTGTTATTGTAAGGGTTATGGTCATGGTTACACCGGGGCAATAGGTGGCAGTTCCTGAAATATTTGCACTGAATGAACCGACAGGCCCAAATACATTGCTCCATACCGAGTCGCCAGGTGTAGAACCGGATGTGGCAACCGGTTTTACCTTGAACCATAAGTATTTGTTGCTATCCTCGCTTTTCAGTTTATAAGTAGAATCAGTGCTGATAGCTGTTCCGGGGTTCGATGCCGAAGGATTAGCTGAAGTTGTGCGATACCATTGATAAACTGCAATTCCCCGCGGGTCCGATTCAAGGTCACTGTATGTATAACGCCCGCGAATTGTCTTTCCTACATCAGCGCCATCGGGGGCATAGACATTGACATTTGAAGCTACAGGTGCGGCATTGATATATTTGTAAGGACTTTTAACGGCATCCCCTGCCAAACCAAATTGGTCCACCGGGGTTACCTCAAAACATATCCATTTTCCCCCGTCGGCTTTTACAGGAACGTATGATTTACCTGTAGCCCCTGAAATGGCTGTGGCTCCCGAACCTGATGAAGAATTGGCACGATACCATTTGAATGTTGATGTCCCTTCAGAGTTGCCCTCAGGATCAGTAAAGCTATAGTTGCCGTTATTTTGTATGCCAATACGGTCATCTGTCGGAGTAATGGTTACATTGGCTGCAACCGGCGGGTCATTAACAGGAACAACAGTGATATTCCGTGTAACCGTGTTGCTTGATAAAGATCCGTCGCTAACAGTAAAAGAAACGGTGCGGGTGAGGGCAGAGGGATTATCGCTTGTGTTCTCATAACGCACGTCTCGAAGGGCTGCCTGGTAATTGGCAACCAACGATGTACCTGAGAGAGTAAGAGTGCCTGAAGAAGGGTTCCACGATGAGGTTATGCCATTGGCAGGGGTGAATGACAGTATATCTTGTCCGTTCTGATAATTATTTGTGATGATAACTGTTGCCGAAGTCAGACTGGTATTATCAGAGTCGGCGACGGTTATTGCTGAGGTAACCGGTGTGGGAACACTATTTTCAGTATAGGTTAATGCAGAAGACTCAATGTTGTTCAACACAGGTGCGTCGTTAACAGCAGTAACAGAAATATTTCGTGTAACCGTGTTGCTTGATAAAGTACCATCGCTAACAGTAAAAGAAACGGTGCGGGTGAGGACAGAGGGATTATCGCTTGTGTTCTGATAACGCACGTCTCGAAGGGCTGTCTGGTAATTGGCAACCAACGATGTACCTGAGAGAGTAAGAGTGCCTGAAGAAGGGTTCCACGATGAGGTTATGCCATTGGCAGGGGTGAATGACAGTATATCTTGTCCGCTATGATAATTGGTTGTGATGGCAACTGTTGCCGAAGTCAGACTGGTATTATCAGAGTCGGCGACGGTTATTGCTGAGGTAACCGGTGTGGGAATACTATTTTCGGTATAAGAAATCGCTGATGATTCGACCCCCGATAAAACAGGCGGTTCATTTATGTTAGTCAGATTAATGGTTATCTGTGCGTTATCGTATAATGAGCCGTCACTTACTCTGACATTAAGCGTAAAAACAGGGTTGGTTTCATAATCGAGCAAGGTTGAATTTGACACAGAAATAACACCGGTTGAAGCATTTATAGAAAATGCATTTGCCGGATTCTGGGAAATAATATTATAAGTAAGGGTTGTACCCGGGTCTAAATCCCTGCCTGTTAGTGTACCTACGTTAGTTCCGGCGGGCGAATTTTCAGGCAGGCTAAATACAGCATCATCAAGAATAGGGGTAAAATTGTATCCGTCAATAGCGTTATACCACTTATTACCCATTTTGTTATAACCGCTTACATCAGGGTGTAAATCATCTTTCATATCTCCTCCCGAGGAGCTGTACTGGTAATCAATACCTGCTCCGGATTCCATATTGACAAGTACAATATCATCATCAGACCTTGAAGAAACCAGTTCTGAAAGTTTTGTATTATAATAGCTTGTTGGTGCATGGCTGCCATCCGGAGCGCGATTAATAATCTGTGCCAGAAAAACCGGAACCTTTTTTTTGTTATTACTCTCGTATGTATCAATAATGTTCATAACAGTTTCTACATTACTGATGATTGCATCGGCGTCTGATTCCGAATTCAAACCATTGGTACCTATATGCAGCAGAATCACATCAGGTTTATAATACTCAAGATAATTCTGAGGGCATGAAGGCAGCTGACATCCTTTGTAATCAGCTGTTTGCAGCAGAGTGATTAACTGAGCCGCTGTAATTCCGGGGAAGCCGGCATTATAGGAATAGTCAACCGGATCTGTTGGTAAATAATTATAGCCGCTTTTTTCGCTACCGATAAAAACAAAATTATATCCACCGGCTATCAGGTTTTGATAAAGCTTGTAGCGATATGAAAATTTATCACCATCAGGCCTTGAATCGCCTGAGTAAGTATCAAATGTGATTGAATTGCCCAAAGGCATTATCTTAATATAGTTTTGCGGATATAAGTTAAAAGCAATGAATACAAGAAGGAGAAAAACAAATTCTTTTAACCTGATGTTATTGAATTTCATATTATTAGTTTTTCGGTGTGTATGAATAAAATAATATGCTCTGTCTTAAACATGATAAAAGACAATCCTCATCCGGGATTGACTTAAAAGAGATACAAAGATGGCAATTTATGTTTGTAAAAATACAAAATTGAAACGTATTAATGGATTATATTTTGATGAATGGCTTCTTATATGATTTAAATGGCCATTTTTAAAAAAGATATGAATGTGGGAATCGGGAGTAACCTGAATATGCAAAAACCTAAATTCATCATTGAACCCAAATTACACAATAGAATCTGATTTCCCAATGACCTGGGGCGAACTGATGCCTTACCCGGGTTTAACCCTGAATTATATTTTGTTAGGTTTTCTTACTTTTTATGAAAGTAAGAAAACCTAACAAAATCTTTATCGGGGGTGGATGTCATCAGTTCGTTTCGTCCCAGCATGATTCCTAATGACATATCCGGGTTTAATGCGCAATTTGGATTAAAGTTTACCTCCGGGTTTGGTTTTAATCATTAAAATGCTGCTATTAGTCCCGTGCTGATTAGTTCCGGAAATAATATAACCTCCGTCATCGGTAATACTTAACGACTGAGCTTCCATTTGGCTATAACCGCCTATATGCCTGATTTTTGCATCGGAACGACCATTTTCATCAGCTTTAATAATTGCAATTACTGTTGCATTGGAAGAGGTTGCAAGAGTGCCTAATATATAAACGCTTTCACCGTCGGTAGACATGCTTCTTGCCTTGTCATTATATGAATAGCCGAATTTCTGGATTGTTTCAACAAAGTAAGCGCTTTTTCTTGGCCTCCACTTAATGGTATAAAGGAAAATATCCGAACCACCCGAGGTATTATATGATGTCGTTCCGCACATTAAATAAGTAGTATCATTGATAATATTTAAGCATCGTCCTTCTTCGTCAGCGTTTCCGCCAAAGGGTGCAATATTAATTAGCGAACCGTTAAGACTTGTTTTCATAATAAAGGAATGATAAAAAGTTGAACCGGCATAAGATTTTGTGCGGCCAGTTACCAGATAACCATCACTTAATTCTTTAACACAAAATCCTTCGTCTTCATTTTTTCCGCCAAATGTTTTCGGGAATAGCCAGATGCTTGTACCCGACATATCCATGGCATTTAACCAGATTTGCTTGCTGGTAACCGTTTCGCCGTTTGCCAGATGACTTATTATTGTATAACCGGTTATTATTATTTCATTGTTTTTGTTTATTTCGCAATGGTATGCTTCGTCGTCACCGCCGTCGCCGTTAAATGTTTTGGTCCATAAAGTGCTGCCAAACTCATCTGTACGGATAACCAAAACATCCAGATCGCCCCGTAATGAGTCCTGAGTCGAACCAATTATAAGAAATCCACCGTCAGGCAACGCCTTTAAATAATTTGCCTTATCATTGAGTAATTTCCCGTAATATTTCACTTTTTGCCGGGCATTCCCGTATTTGTCAGTAATTAACAGACAAATTTCCGTTCCTCTCCTATCGGTTTTTGTATTCCCAAGGATTGCATATCCTCCGTCCTTAGTAACACAAACTCCTGCACCATAGTTAAGCTGGTTAAAATCATAATATTTTATAAATGACTCCGATTGTAAAGAGGTAATTTCGGAATTATCACATGAATTGATTATCAGTGCAATAAAAGGAATAATATAACAAAACTGCTTACTCATTATTTCATGCGTTTATTTTTTTGCTTTTAATAGGTCAGATTCCGCAGGGCAGGGAAATCTTCCAATAATCAAATTCGTGTGTGTTATACATATTATCATGACTTGTTTCATTTTTGTTTTTTCGGGCTGTAAAATGAAAAGTAATATCCCACAGAGCAGGTAAATGAATTGATGCTGAAATCATCATCCTTATATTTAAAAAGACTCATCAGGTAGGCATTTTCCGAACGCATTTCAGGTCTGACTATGTTGTTGATGCCAATATTATAACGCATATCTATTGAAAGATAACCTCTTGGAATCTTATATCTTATACCACAGCCTAATATACCATTAAAATACAATGATTTTCTGTATCTCAGTATATCTGTTTTTTCACCCGGGGAGGATATTTCGCCACTTTTTAAGGCAGGAATGCCAGATGCACTAATAATATAATCAGCCGAACCACCTGTTCTGATATAATATAACATCTTTTTTATTTTAAATTCAAAGGCGGTTGTAACAGGAAAAGTGAATTTATTGATTTGTTCTTCAAAAGATGCAGATTCAGTAAAGCTTTCATCATTTGTGGCGGTTATGGTATGAATATCCGTAAAAGAATATTTATTTTGAGCATAGCTGAATTCAAGATTTAATAATACACGTTTACCCAGATATCTGCCAATACCAAGCGCAACCTGATATCCGGATTCGGTAGTACTGGTTAATTTAGTACTTGAAAGATCATACATACTATAGGGTTCTATTATCCGCGGGTTCGATAAATTAAAGCCGGCTGAAAATCCGATTGAAAAGACCGAGGTGGTTCTGAACGATTCGAACAGATAAACAAATTCAACCGGATCATTTGGCATTATCTCATATTCAGGATATTTTTTCAGAAATTCGAGCATTGTTTTTTCGGCTTCAAATTGCTCATCGTCAAACAGATAAACAAGGATTAATAGTTTATATGCTTCTATCCGTTGCAGGCGTGTGAATCCTTCTTCCATACATGGGGCGAGCATTCGGGGAATATCATCAATCATTCCCAGGTCGTATAGTTTCCGTGCCTCCTGCAACGTGGATACACAATCCTTTTGGGCCAGCACATTAAATGAAAAGGAAAAAAACAGGAGAAATATTAAAATGTTTGTATTTAACTTATGAATGATTTGGGCAAAAGAAAACATACGCGTTTTGTGTTATTTGTTAGAGCATGTTTTTCTATATTCAATATCGGGACCTACATATAACTCCCATTCACGTGCAGTGAAGTTCCTTTCGAGTTTTGAACAGAGCGTTTCAGCCATATAATCGGCATTTGCAGGCCAGATGTAAATGTAATTAATTTTGTTAAGTTCGCGCTGATCGGCTGAGGAAATCAGATATTTCCCATCAGGGCTAAAGGCGATGGACAAAACAAAATCATTATGTTTGGTAATAACAACCGGTTTATTGCCAAGGTTATCGGCATCCCACAAGCGTAATGATTTGTCAGTGCTGGCTGTGGCAATTTGTTTATCATCAGGGCTGAATTCAATATCGACAATTCTTGATGCATGCGCCTGAATACTTTTTATAACCGCATTGTTTTTCGTATCAAGTATTCTTAATATGCCGTTTTTATCGCCGAAAGCAATTTTTGTGCCGTTTGAATTAAAGGCCATAGCATAAATAGCATTTCCATCTGACTGGAATAATATGGTTTTTTCTTTAGTACTGATAGTATATCTGATAATTCTTCCGTCATCAGTTGCAACAACCAGAAACATTCCTCCCGGAGACAGGCACATACTACGAATTTTATAATCTGCCTGCAAAAATACATTATTGTTTCCGGTAATCAGATCCCAGTACATAATTGTATTATCAGTGCTTGCTGAAAATAAACCTTTGTTATCTTCAGTGAATTCAAGAATTTCAACCCATCCTTTATGACCTTCAAGAAGTGTGGGCAGGGTATTGGGCTGATTGAGGTTAAAAAGCTGAATGCCTGCTGTTGTGGTTCCGCATGCTAACCAACGGCCGTTTTTACTGATTGCCAGGCTGCGGTTAATGAAATTATTATCAATAAGCGTGCGGAAAGATTTAGTACTCGATAACAGGTCCCATCTTAAAATTTTTCCATCACTGCCTGAAGTATAGAATATACTTGAATTTCCGGCAAATGCAATTGACCTTATTGCTCCTTCATGGCCCTTCATTCCGTTGTAATTTTCACCATTAAAAGCAACCAGAGCGGCGTATAAAGCGTTATAAACATCGGGTTGGTTAACCTGCCCTTCATATTCTTTATTAAATAAATATGCCTGCATGGCCAGGAGACCGGCAAGATTTTTATCTTCAACCTGCAATGCCTTGGTTGCCATTGCCTGTGAGAGCGATAACATACGCTTTTGTGCCGCAAGCATTTTTTCGCGTTCGGATTGTGTTTTTTGCAGCAAAGCTTTCTCAGCTGCTTTTTCGGCTTCAGTTTTTTCCTGTAAAAAGACTTCGCTTTTCTTTACGGCTTCATCAGCCTTGTTTAAGGCACTCAGTTTTTCTTTTTCAAGAAGATGTGACTGTATAATAGCCTGGGCTTTTTGCCGCTCGGCTGAATCGGCAATAATTTGCGCAAGAAGTTTTTCTATTTCTGCCCGATCTGCTTTCCCTTCTGCCAAAATACGTAAACTATCTGCCTCGCGTTTCCTGAATTCGGCTTCATCACGCTGAATTTGAGCTTCTTTACTTTCTTTATTAGCTCTTTGCCATTGGGTTAGCGCAAACAATCCTACAAAAGCCAGAACTACAGCAGCAGATGACATGTATAATGCCAGCTTACGCGTACGGCTTAATTCAAGTCTTTGAATTTTAACTTTGTTTTGCTCATCCTGCAAGTATTTCTTTTCACTTGCATCGAGAAATACGATCACTTTTTCAAAAGCCGGATTGTATTTTTTAGCCCATGCAAGCGTAGGATTTTGTGTTTTTCGCCAGTTAAGTGCCAGATGAAGGTCGGGCGGCCTCCACAGGCCTGTCTTACCCAGCTGAAATTGTGTTGCTGCTTCAGCCAGTCTGAGATACATCTGCACCGATGAGAACTCTTCATCAACCCATGCCTTCAGCTTGTCCCATAAACGCATTAAACTTTCGTGCGAAATATCAATAACAGTGTCGCTATCAACAGGAGTACCCTCAACAGGTGTCAGAAAAGACCTTCCCTTTGCCCTGAATTTATCTACAACCTCAATAACCTGAGATTCAGAAGCCTGTGCAATTTCAGCGAGGTGTTTTATTGTAGCAGGATGCCTGATACCTTTATTATCGGGGCCTTTTTCAGTGAGGCATTTAAAAATGCTTTTACAAACCCGTTTTCCTTCTTCTGAAAGTTCCTCATAAGCTTCATTGGCATGCATTGAAAGCGCATTTTCAACTTTGCCTGCTGCTTCATAATCTCTCATTTTAATAGGAACAGCCGGATCATTGTTTTTTGCCCAGAATTCCCATGTACGCATCATTGCATGTTGCAATACAGGTAAAGGATCATTCTTGTCTTCAATAGAATTAAGAATATGATGTAGAAGCTGAGAGTCAATTTCGGCTCCGCCAACAGCTAACGGCCCTGTAATAGCTTCACGGAAATCATCACGGGTCATTTGAGGTATGAGGAAATTACTTGAATTGATCAGTTTTGTGAAATCCTGAAACTGAGAACATTCGCCAATAAAATCACTGCGCATGGTCAATACAACATAAATCGGGTAGCCTTCCTGCCTGATAGCATTTACAAGCAGTTTGATGTAAGCTTCAGTTTCGTTAAAAACAGTGCTGTCTTTACGGCTCTCTTTATAGCGGAAAAGCTCTTCAAACTGGTCAATGATAAATAAGACATTTTCCCCGGATGGTATTTTCATGTGCCTTATGGCATCAACCAATCCAAACGAACTTCTTCTTAATACCGAAAGAATTATTTGTTGCCGGATGGCTAAGTCGTCCTTATTTATGCTTTTTGTTTCACTTTCTGCAAGGGCATGGGCAAGATTCTCAATAGGACTGTTTCCCGGGCGGCAGGCAATGATTTTCCAGCGCGAACCGGCCTTTGTTATAAAGCCTCCGTATAAAGCGGGGATTAATCCGCAATAAATCAGCGAAGACTTTCCGCTTCCTGATGCCCCGGTAACTGCGGCAAAATGATTTTTTGCCAGATATTCAAGCACTATCTCGCTTTGCCCGTCCCGACCGAAGAACAAATGGCTTTCTTCGATGGTAAAAGGCCTTAAGCCGGGAAACGGATTGGTTACGGCTAATGTGCTTTTCTTTATATATTGAGTTACATTTTCAGTCATTTCTTTATTATCTGGTCAAGAAAATGATGAATGGATGTATTGTTCAGTTCTTCATTCCATATTACCGTTACGTTCCTTAAAAAAAGTAACGATTTGTCAGTTGTTTTCTGCGGAGAGAAAATGCCGACTGCCTTAAAAGGCTTTTGCTTCCCTAAGCCAGGTACTTTAACCAGGTCGCGTATCTTACTGTTGAGCCATTCCATCGTGCTGTTTCCCTTATATATCAATACCGCATCTGATTTTTTAAGTGTGTTGATGTGATCGGTAATAGAGTAATACTCCTTAAGTGTTGACATATTATCGATAATATTAAATCCACGCTCTTTAATAAGATTAATATATTCATCAAGTTTTTGTTTTTCCGGCGGTTCGTAAAGAAGATATAAGTTATGGCCGTTCTTTTCAATGTCTTGCGGTTTAAGTGTAAGTTCTTTCAGTTTATTGTTTACGATAGTCTTAAATACTTCGAGCGGCGCTTCAACTATTTCCGTTTTTTCATTTGATTCTTCACGTTTGATTCTTTTAAGGTATAACGATTGACGCTGGTCAGTTGTTTTCAGATCATTCGGAATCCAGATGATCTGATATGGCTTATTTTTGGTTTCTTTTGATTCAAGATATTCTTTAACTGTCCTTACCTGAAAATCAATGAGTGAATATTTTGAATTTTTTATGAAATCGCCATAAAATGCACCCATCATGTGAATAGCCATTAACGAATGGTTCAGGTAATTATTAATTGCAGCCTTGGCCGTTTCATTTTCACCGGGAATTGAAGCCTGAGGAACCACGGAAAAACCCATGTGGCGAAGCTCACGTTTCAAAACATCCCGGTTTTCCTGCTGATCAAAGCTTGTTTCAGCCAGATAAACAACATGCTTGTTTCCGGATATGTATGGTGCAGTTTTGCCGTTCTTGATGATACTGAGGGTATTATAAATGTCATAGGCCAGATCAATAAGCTTCGACCAGAATTTGTTATCGGGCAGATGACCGTTTTGAAGTATATAACTTACCGGCTTTTTGTTGTATCGGTTAATTTCATAAAAATTATAACAGGGAGCAGTTTTCAGAAAATCTGGTTCCAAATCTTCCGGGACAGGCCCTGTTAAAATTTTAAAAATTCTTGAATTACCCTCAAATTCATCGTAAGTATTATTGGCAATCCGATGTATATATTCCAGATAACTTATGTAATTCCGGGATTTTAATTCAGCCTGATCCAAAATAACAATGAAAACCCCCGTTTTTTTGAGAGTCTCTTCAGGGTTCTCATTTATGGTATTTTGCCTCATCCGCAGATCATCATGCAACAAAATAGTTGGGTTTTCATTAAACAACCTTTGCAGGGATACTGACAGATAATGACAAAACTGTTGTATCCAGTTGGCCTGACCCGGATCAACATCTTCAGGTGTTTTACCATAACCGATAAATATGTCGTATTCAAACTTCATGATAAAGTCACAAAAGCTTAAGCCTCTTCAATTAATTCAAACAATATTTTCCTAAAGTCGTAACTGTCAAATGCAAGTATATTAAGCATTTCTTGTTCAATACTGAAAAATTTCAGATCTGTCAGTGCTTTAAAAGTAAATGCTTCATATACAGAATAAATATCGCTGTAAATTATATCATTTTTTCCGAAATTAAATACTTTGTTCTCTGAATTCATTATTTCAGCTTTCCCTTCATAAATAATAATAAGCGGGTAATGCACGTCATTCCTTCTCACAAGCAGTTGATCCCCGCTTTTAAGTGTATTTATTTCAAGATGTTTTGAAATTTCAAGTAAAACATCTTCATTAATGCCTGAACAATGCCTTACCTGTTTCAGAAATCTTATTTTGTCAAGTAATAAATATGGCAGGTCTGATTTGGCCGATCGTTCAATCGAATGCTGGATATCAAGAGCTATTGAAGAATTAAGGCGGGGATAAACTGAACTAAGATAATCATGATTTATTTGTTCAATTACAAAAGCCGTTGATTCATAAAGTAATTTGTCGGGGTGGAATAATAGTGATAATAATTCATTGGTTATGACTGGTTGTTTTGTTTTTAAGATACTGAAAACAGCACATGCTTTTGTGTAATATGAAATTGAATTGAAATCACGTATAATAATTTCATTAATAAGGTTTTCGGCATTGGTTTTTTCAACCTGAAAGAAATATTCGAGTTGTTTAATCCTGCTTTTGATTGACAGGTTTTCAATAAGCGGGAAGAAAATTTGTTTGATCTCTTCATTAATCACCTGATCAAGCATTTCAATAGCAAAACTGATATCAGTGTCGTTACCTTCCTCAAGCATGTTTCGGATATTGCTAATGGAGGCAGTATTATAAGCTAATGACAGCAGATGAAACAAAATGCTGTAGTTGTCTTTTAATTCTGATTCGAGAGCATCTTTAAGAAGCAGATATTTTTTTGATTTACTGATAATATGGTATGCATTAAAATTCCATGCCATTATATTAATCAGCCTTATAATAGCATTTAAAAGCCGGTTAATATTTCCCTGCGTTGCCTGAAATTTAGTTTCCCGTAATGAAAGGATGGCCTGTTTAACAAGATAACGGTTTTGGCTCTCGATTTTTGTCAACAGCAGTTCAGTGGCTCTTGGACTTCCTATTTTTCCATATATTCTGATTATTCTTGAAAGCACGGTATTATCGGCATCAGGTTGAAGAAAAACCTGGTCAAGCTGATCGAGGGCAATATCTCCGATTTTTATTAAAGCCTCATAGGCCAGCTGGTAAAAATTTGATGAAGACAGATAGCCGATAAGCACATGCCGGTGTTCGGCACAATTAAGTCGGGCCATGGCTCTCATGGCCGAACTTTTAACGTCGGGTTCAATATCTCTTGAAAGGCTGACGACTATATCATTCCACTCCATTTTTCCCGATGTGCCGGCAATTTCAGCAGCCAGAATACGGTCGGCCAAATTGTGTGAATTTGAAAGTCTGTTGAGTGTTTCTTTATTCCTGCTGAAATTGAGTTTTGTCTCAAACCGCTTCATGATTCTTGAAACCAGGGTTTGCGTTTCATTATCCTGGCCATTTTGTGATAACGTACCGGCCTTTAATACCGAGAATGCGTTCAGTACGGAATATTCATCAATTTTTTCAAGCAAGTATTTTTTTATCTCAAAAGAACTTGAACCTAATAATCCTATTAAGTGCTGTTCAAATTGCATGGGTTCAATCCGCTCAAGTAAAGATAAAGCAGTAATGGCTTTTCGCGGGTCAGTATGGTTGATAAGTCTGTGTGCTTTTTCATCTGTGTTGATAAGCTCCTGCTCAACCTGCCGTATATTTATTTTGAATTTTCTAATATTGCTTATCAAAGCTTTCTGATAGGCTTTAACCAGTTGATAGCCAATGATAATCCACAAAATGGTGAGAAAAAGAATTAAAATGTTCTGAAATAAAGTTTTGTCGAGCTTTATATAAAGCAAGGCTATTGACAATATGCCTGCAAGTGCCATACCCGCCATCCTGAACGAACCTTCAATGCGCGGAATTATTACATTTTGAAAACGGACATCGACTGTGCGGAAAAGAACCCTTAATGAAGGTACTTCAATAGCATTATATATTATATGGTAGGTAAATTTAATAATGACAATCATCAGGAAAACATACGTAAAACGTGTTAAACTGGCAGACGTGCCCGCCAGAATATTAACCAGAATAGCCGCAATTACTGCAATGCCGACAGTTACAGGTATCAGAAACAGACTATATGGTGAATCATAGGAATACAGAATTTTCCGTATCAGATATCTTTCAAACACGAAACCGATAATAAACATTAAACCCATTGAAAAGGCAAGAAATTTGGAAAATCCCGACAGTTTAGGGAAATTGATTATTGCTAATGCGACAAACTGGTAATGAAACAGGTATCCAATAACTGTTGAAAGAATTACAAAAAGAAGCAACAAAAAAGTAAATCGGGTGTAAAACAATTCTGTCAGCTTTGACCGTATGGGATTAAGTTTTTTAGGCGGATGGTATAACGATGGCAAAAAAAGGTGCGTAGTATTTATTATCAGCTGTATGACCGCAACGGATGATAATAATATGATAACCGCTACCATCATCAGATTTCTGTCCCATGGGAAATAAAACAATCCGAGCATTAAAAATGATGACAATATCATTCCCGATATCAGCGATGCTCTTATAGAAGATGATAATAATCTGTTTCTTGCCGGTGAAAATATACTGCTTACCGTACGCCGGAAAAGCAGCATAACAATAATATTAATCGGTAACATTAATGTAAAGGGCATCATCAGCGGAATATTAAATATTTGCGCCTGAAGAATATTTTCATCGGTAAAAAGCTTTAACAGAGATGCAAGTAT
>FWPV01009213.1_pt1 | contig 16823 bp, 11 predicted proteins | sample 2228371 | NCBI WGS metagenome assembly FWPV01 (sample SAMEA103939776, study PRJEB20133) | metagenome | reverse complement strand
CCAGCACCAGCGAAGAATTTCTCGCACGCGTAAATCCTAAATATGCTATAATTTCGCAAGCAAACTCATACGAAAAGATTAAGAGCATTTTCACAGATATTGTTGAGGAAAGACTTAATATTAGAAATGTCAAAACCTTCCATACTCAAAAGGAAGGTGCTATCTTATTCGAAGTTAATAAAGAGGGTTGGATAAAACGAGATTGGCGCCGTCTAATTTTCTCTAAATGGTTAATTTGGGGAAAAGTTTAAACATATGAATGATAATTATTTATCAATAGAAAGTTCGCTCTGGTCGAAAGGATACAAACTAATAGCCGGAGTTGATGAAGCGGGTAGAGGTCCTTTGGCTGGTCCGGTTGTCGCCGCAGCAGTGATTTTAGACTTTGATTATGACTTAAGCCACATTATAGATTCTAAACAAATGACTCCTAAACAAAGAGAATTTACCTACCGTGATATCCTGCTTAAATGCGTCGCTTGGTCGGTCTTTGCTTCATCAGCAAAACTGATAGACCGTATAGGAATTTTACCCGCTACTATGCAAGCAATGGAAAAAGCCATTCGAAAGTTAAGAGTTAAACCAGATTATGTGATTATAGATGGCAATCGAACTCCCAAAATAATATACCCTTGCCGGGCAATTATTCACGGAGATAGAACCTCTCGAAGTATCGCCGCTGCGTCAATTATCGCTAAAGTTACCCGCGATCGCATACTTTTGAACTTAAGTAAATTATACCCTCAATACGATTTTGATAAACATAAAGGTTATGGCACAGTAAAACATATTGATGCAATAACTAATTACGGTATAACTAAACACCATCGCTTATCTTTTTCGCCTCTTCGCCAATTAGCGATTTTTTCTCCTATTGGAAAGTTATGAACAATATTTCCACCTATAAAAAGGGAAAAACCGCTGAACAACTCGCAATAAAATACCTCATTTCAAAAGGGTATCACCTTTTAACTCAAAACTATCGTTCCCATTATGGTGAAATAGATATTATCGCTCGTGAAGGAAAAACCATTGTTTTCGTGGAAGTCAAAAGTAACATTAAATATAATTTATCAGAACCCCAAATTCGGGTGGACAATTTTAAACAAAAACGATTGACCCTTGTAGCGAATGATTACTTAGTAAAACATTCTCAAGAAGGTCAGAATTTCAGATTTGATGTTTTAGCCTTAAAGAAAACTATTCGCGGCGAGTGGGAAATTACCCATATTATTGATGCTTTCAGGCCTGAAGATATAAACAACCTAATTTAGAACTATGAAAATCAAACTTTATATCTTAATCACAATTTGGTCTCTATCACACTCTTTAAATGCCGAGACTTATATCCGTTTAAATCAGCACGGTTATCATCCTAATGACCCTAAAATCGCTGTAATTGCTTCAGACTTACCTTTAAGTGAATCTACTTTCAGTATTATAGATAGCCGAGATATTATAATCTTCAAAGGTAAATTATCAAACGATATTGGTCCATACGCAAACTTTAAGCATACTTATTTTGCTGATTTTACATTGGTTAGAATGGAAGGGGTCTATAATTTTAGTTATAACGAACAAACTACCCCCTCCTTTAAAGTTGGTTATGACATTTATAAGTCTCTTCCCGATTCACTGTTAAGATACTTTCGCGTCCAACGGTGTGGAGATGAAAACGCGCTCTTGCATCGGGCATGCCATTTAAAAGATGCTTCTAAACTGATAGAGGATGGGGACATTAAAAAAGGCATTGATATGATTGGCGGTTGGCACGATGCGGGTGATTACATCAAATTCACCACCACAACTGCATTTTCTTGCTACTTAATGGCTTTAAGTTATCAGTATAATCCAAGTATTTTTAAAGATATCGACCAGAACGGGAAAATTGATTTAATAGAGGAACTTATCTATGGTTTAAAGTGGCTCATAAAAACCCACTATACAAAAAATAAAATAATCACCCAAGTCCAGGATAATTCAGACCATACCGTCGGTTGGCGACTGCCTGAAGATGACCCACTTACCGAACAAAGAGCAGCGTATAGTCAAGCCACTAAGGCACATTTTGGATTATTATCAGCAACTTTCTCTATAGCATCCCAAGTTCTAAATTCAATTGGTGAAAAATCACTGGCTAAACAGTGTCGCCAACATAGTGAACAACTATACCACGAAGTCAAATATGCCCCTGATTCGATAAGTTGTAATGATGAATTAAGATACTATGATCCAACCTATAAAGATAATCTATCTTTAGCCGCGACCGAACTATACCTCCTCAACAAAGATGAGAAATATCTAAAAGAAGCGATAACCCTTATTAACGAAGAACAATACGGATTTTGGGTTTCTTGGGGGGATTTAATCGGTTTAGTTTATGCGAGATTGTGTTCTAATAACTTGGAATGCCGACAGAAGTTAGAGCAACTTCTCATCTATTATGATTCTCTTTCAACGAAAAATCCCTTCGGTTATCCGCTGGAATCATTCCCTTGGGGTTCACTATCAAACCAAGTGGGCATTGGTTCATTAGCGCTACTTTATAATTTAAACTGTCAATCCGATAGGTTTATAGATTTAGCGATAAAACAACGAGATTTTATTTTAGGTAGAAATCCCCACAATATTTCATTCATAAGTGAACTTGGGTGGGATTTCCCTAAAAACTTCCATCATCAAATTTCATTTATTAAAAGAATATCATTACCGGGTGCGGTGGCTGAAGGGTATATAGATAGGAGAGTTTTTGAAAATTCGGGAATAATTCTATCGGACGACGACCGATTTAAACTATTCCAATGGTCGGATGCGGTATACTATGACGACCGAGCGGATTTCTTATGTAACGAACCAACTATTGCACAAAATGCTCAAACGATGTTTTTTTTCGCAATATATAACTTATTAAGTAATAATTAATTGACTTTTACTTATTTTTATATATTTATTATGGTGTGTTTATAATCTATTTTAACTATTTACTTTCAGGCAGGGAAAAGAAAATAATATAAGTTGCTAATTTAATTACATTTGTCTTGATGACTACCTTTTCAGGAAGTAAAAAGATGGGTATTTTTCACGAATATCTCAGATTATTATATTAATGTGATTTTAATCAACAATTAAAATAGGATATCTAATTAATTAAATAAAAAATAAAAAAAGTAATTACAATGATAAAACCACGCATCTTAATCATTGATGATGACGAAGGTATTCGCAATTTAATTGCTTCGATACTTTCCAACGATCAATATCAAATTGAGCAAGCTGAAAACGGTCATCAAGCATTGGAGATTTTCCATACTTTTCAACCCCATATAATAATTTTAGATGTTATAATACCAGAGATGAGCGGAATAGACATACTTAATGAGATACGGAAGATAGATAATCAAGTAAAGATTATTATGATAAGCGGTTGGCACGATTTAGGTATTGTAAAAGAATCTATTGAGTTAGGTGCAACGGACTTTATCACTAAACCATTCACCCCCGAAGAACTTAGAAATCTTATTCAGAAGTATTTTTCAGAACTAAATTACTTTACTAATCCCTAAAAATGTAAATATTATCAAAAAATATAGCACCTGAATCGAACAATCCATAAACCGCCACCCCAATAGTCGCATCACCCCCAAAATTAGGCGCATCTCCTCGCCACATCTCCCTATCATCCAGCCTTACAATCCCCGCTCCCTGTCGACTTTCAAAGGTTAACTTATAAATCTCATTAGCGACAAAATAATTATCTTGACTTCGCCAAATCTCTGCTAAAGTTCGGGTGCTATTGTTCTGTCTTAACTGAATTCTAAAACATTGTTGAAAATAACTTATCGAAATCAAAAAATAATTACCTGTATCCACAAACACAGGAATGAAACCAGCACAACCGAACTGTACATCGGTAGAATATAGTTCAACACTATAAGTTGCATCATTAAATCTCCCACCATTCAATTTAAAAGCAAAGGTGCCGTAGTCGCTGCGTCCTTCAACCTTCATCGCTTTAGCGTTCATATCCCAACTAATTGAGTGGGGTCCTTCTCGCTGACCTAAACCAGCAAGCAATCCACTATAAGACCAGCGATTTGTAACTTCATCAGTTGAAAATTCGCTTTTAAAAAGTTCCACCGGTGGATGAGCCACTGTTACTAAAACACTGTCAATTACCTTATACTTATCATCCGAGACCTCAACCCTAATATAAACATTTCCAATAGTATCTGGTGCAATCCAACGAACAATGGATTGGTCATTCTCAACGAATCGACCTTTTTGAGCCGTCCATAAAAATACAAGATCCTCACTTGGGGTCTTATCATCAATAACCTCACAAGTCGCGATCAGGGTATCTTCCATTGAAATCCTTGATGGTTGAACCGTTAAAAACCTTATAATTGGTGGTTGATTGACAGTTCCCCGTGGCAATGTCCAAATTACTATACTATCCGAACTGATATGCCAGATGTCAAAAACCTCAACTTTAATAACCCACCTACCCACTTCGCTGGAAACCCACCTGATATTCGCACTTGATTCGTTAACCACACCGATGAATTCACCTCCTGTAATAACCCAACGGTATCGCAGGGTATCCCCTTCAATATCTCGCGCATAGCAATGCACCGCTAATTCATATCCCACCTCCACGCTATCATCAGGAAATATAATCAGACTATCAATTATAGGGTTGTTATTATCTTTAAAAGGATTTACACTTTTTGTCTCACAAGATATAAACCCTATCAGAATCGCCATTATAAAAAACCAAGTCAGAAGTGATTTAATCATCTTAAAATCCGTTAAAACAAAGAATTACTCGGATATATCCAGGAAAATTGTGGTATTTTCATTAGGCGATAGTTTGGGAAGAATAAATGAGAAATAACCTTGTGCGGAGTTGTAAGAAACAGAAGTTGGGGTTGAACCTAATCGTATAGCTGAGGCTTCAATTTTCTTAAACTGCTCGGGTAAATAAACATAAAAAACAATATCCGAAAAACGCTCATCACCAATATTTGATATATCAATCTTAATTCTATTAGAAGATACTATTGACCTTTTCACCTTTAACCATTCCCATACAGCAAATCGTTTAGCAATTTCATATACATTAGACCGCCAAGTCCCTTTAGTATCCATCTCATTAGCAAGTTCATAAATTAAGTCGGTTTTCTTCAATTTAGCCAGTGCTGAGGTTTCAAATATTCCAATATACATCCCACCGGTATAGGAAATACGCCTAAAATCTTCAAAAACACCGTTATAGGGCGATATATTTCTATACATTTCAGAGGCTAACATCCACTCAGATAAGGATAATTGGCTTTTAGGTACCGTTGCAATGTAAGTGCTGGGTGAAAATATTGCCCATCTACTATGTCGGACAAAAACCTCCCTACCTCCGTAAAAACGAGGATAAAGACAACCTAATACTAAATCTACTTTAGCATTAGCGGTTGCCCTTAATAAAATCTCGTTCATAGCCCAGTTCTTTGGATGTAAAATCTTAACGGGTTTCTTAAATACATTTTCTAAAGTCTCTGAATTGCTAATCAACCAACGAGATATCATTTTAGCATCATTTTCAACCGTAGGATTCTTTTCATTATAAACAATACCCAATTCTCCAAATGAAACATCATTAAAACGCATATTTGGATTGATCTTTGCGGGATCTACTAACACATCTAAAATTATCCCATTTGCATTCACTTGCTTTAATAATCCATTCACATCTATATCGTTAGAATCAATATAAAGGATCAAAGCGGCTGCCGAATGATAACCTTTAGGCCAGATTTGAGGTGAAATTATAGGTTTACCAATGAGCCAATCTATACTGTTATTGACAACCTTATCTAATATATTTTTATTATCCTTTTTATGTTCTTGCACGGCAGAAGGTGAAAACGCCATCCAAACAAATCGTCCTTTTAAATAACTACCATGGGCTAACACACAGCGAGATTGAGCCGCCGCCTGTTTGGGGGTTCGCCAGTATGGTGTGAATAAAAAAGCATCCGACACAGTTCGAGATTCCATAAGTTCAAATGAAACATATCCATCATAAAGAAAATAGTCTAAGTGTGTTCCCGGGGCAATTGAAGCCGTGATGGGCGAGTTACCCCTAAGAATAAAACTGGTTGAACCTGCAGGGTCAGTTATATCTCCGCTCGGTAATCCACCTATTAATTGTGATAGAAAATCAAAACCTGCCCACTCGCCAGTCTCCCACCTACAACCTGTCGACCAACATAATAAAACATTTCCCCCCTTTGCTACATAGTCCTTTATCCCCTGTCTTTCGGATTTAGATAATAAAAGTGCCGAAGGAATAATGATTAAATTATAACTACTATCCAAATCTGATAATATAGGCTCTTCTTTAAGTTCGTATGAAATCCCCCCTTTTAATAATATATCCTCCCAATAATCAATCAAAGTTGCTTGCTTTTCAGTATATGTTCCTATTAATTTCCAAACCTCCACCTCTGTTCCATTTTTCTTCTCAATCTCCTTAGCATACCATAGAGTATCCGCAAAAATCCAATTATCATTCCTAGGTTTATAAGGCCAGTATTCGGTATCGGTTACTGCGGAATCGGGTGGTAATAAGAATCGTTGAGTTCTTAAAGGATTTATTAACAACACTTTAGGTTGTCCATAGATTGAAACAACTGCTTTTTTCCAGCTGAACAATCTAACCCCTCCCAAGGATTGTCGTAAAATTTGAACATAACCCCAGTAAGCAATAGCAACAACTAATACTGCAGAAACAATTAATTGAAATATGAAAATACCGGTTTTGCGGTTTAGCATCCTGATATAAAACCCCACCCCACGCTTAGGTGTTTTAGATTCATATTTCAATTTCTGGTCGGACATTAAAGCCATTCATCTTCATTTTGGTTCAACTTATCTCGACCCTTTTGTTTCATAATATCTATTGAGGTTCTAACAAAACGTTGTTCCACCTCACGCCAACTACGATATATTTCAGGCTCTTTAGCGGTGGATTTTAAACCATTTTGAGAGGGCTTTAATCTGTCTTCTATTAAAACATCTTTAGTATTCTCTTTTTTGGTTGGAACTTTAGGTGATAATCCTTTTCTATTTGGTAATGGAGCGGACACTCTTAACTTAAAATCACCACTTTTTACCTCAATAGAGGGTTTATTATATTCAACAACCTCTTCGCTTTCTATTTTTTCTTTATGTCCATCATCATCTATTTTTAAAGAAACCGCTTCACTTTCGATTGGAGCCATTTCCTTATCTAATCCTGCTTCAACTTTATCACGAACTACTAAATTTGCTTCTACATCATCAACTCTTTCTATAACAGGTGCAACATTATTTGATATTTCTAAATAAGTGTCCGATATTAGCGGTTTTTTATCAGATAACTGTTGTTTTTTTAGTTTTTTCTCTAAACGTTTTATTACCTTATTCTTCTTACTATTTAATTGATTTTCTGAAATTTCAGTTAAAATTGTGTTGTTTTCTAAGGAAGGTGGGATATCATCAATTCCGATAATTTCATTAGGAATTTCTAAATTTACATCTGGTGCTATTTTAGCATCAGGCTCGGGAATCCTTATCTTTGCAAAGCGCCGTTTAGCGAAAACTAAGTAGTAGATAAACCATATAATAAAAAGCGCAGCAACAACCAGAACAGCCTTAAAAAGTGATATAAGTACTTGCTTTTTAGAATCTGATAAAGAAGGACCAGCCCCAGCCTCAATTTGGGCTGTAAAATGTTCGTCCGGTGATAACTTTGGAATATAAAGAATAAAGTTATTGTCTTTTACATCATAGGTAACATCTCTTGATATTTTCACCGGTCTCATAGTCTCTACCGACAACCCTTTCGGCGGTTCTATAAATAACACTATGTCACTAACTGGTTGATGGAATCCGTTTCTAAGCGATATAATTTGAGTTTTACCTTTTGATTCACAACTTAAAGTTAATTTTTCTCGGGCTAACACCCATTGGCTTATCTGTTCAGCACTCGCAATCCACACTTCATCGTCAGATTTGATTTTATTTATTACCGTCTCAAGAACTTTTATAAATTGGACATTATTTAAATATTGAGTATGATAATTTAACTTATATAAACCCCTCTCATCCTTAATCCTTCTAAAATCGGATAACATCAACTGTGTCATAATACTTAAATCTTTTAATGACATCTTATAAGTGAGGTCGTAATCATCTAATTCACTTTTTGGAAATAAAACCAATTCGGCGCTATCCCTATTGCCACTTAAAGATATAATTTTAGGAAAATCTCTATCGGGATTATCATCGGCTAACAGATAAAGAAAATTCAAGTTCTTTAAAGCGATAAGGGTGTTTTCATCATAGGCTAATTCAGGTGGGCGAAACCCTTTAGGGGAAATGTTCCACAAAGCAGCTATCTGGATAGCATTATTTAACCTTCGCATCTGTAAATCCACTGACATTCCTTTAAAAAGTGAATGGTCATCACCATGAATACCTATTTCACCATTAGTCTCAATTATAGCATTCAGTGCGTTTGGGTTCTTTATGGCTTCATTAAATAAAAGGTTGTAATTGGATCTTATATCTAATCGTTTGAATACTTTACATAATTCCACTATCGCATCAAAATTATCTTCTATATCGCCGCTGATGAGACAAGCACTATTTTTTCCTTTGGGCCAATTACTAATGCCCACAAAACCTTCACCATCTAACCATCTCACTAAATCCGCAAATAATATACTAAAATAACCTTTTGAAATCTCTTCACTTGGTAATTCAAAATTTGCACCCATCCAAGCAATTCTCTCCCCCGACAGCAACTCCTTTAAAGCAAATCCCACCTCAAATCCTATCGAATCGGGATGAATATCCCTATAAACCGGGTCAGACCAGTATGCCACCGTAATAACATCCTTACTTTCTTTTAAATATAGTGGGTCGCTTTGCGGTTTTAATTTCATTCTCAACCCAGGAGGTATCTTATGGGTTATGGGCAATCCCGACCTAAATCTAAACGCACTTAATGCATTATCATCCTTAAGCCTTGTATATATTTCTGAATTCAATAATTCTTTGAGTAAACTAAACCCACGCCATTCACCATTCATTGTCCGGGCACCTAAAGCCCCAGTTATTAAAAGTGAACCTTGAGTAGCAAGATATTTTTTTAATCCAATTATATGTTCATCTCCCAAGCATACAACATTTGGCAATACTAAAATATCATAATCAAACCTTCCTAATAATTTTGATTCGTCGCCTATTTCAACTATCCAACCTAACTCACGAAGATACTTCGACCAAGACCCTGACCAAATTTCTGTCCCTTCAGACTTTTGTAATTCAAGGTATTTAATAGTTGCTTCGGCATTAATCACCAGCGCTTTCTTTTCCGCCCTACTTAAACTAAATAGAACCAATACGCTTATAAATGACCAAAATACTATTTTAAATAAGTATCTCATTTCCAATCGGTTTGACCGTCCGAACCCTTTGGTTCTTTAATTTTACTCCCCGTTCGGTCGGTTAACCTAAACGGTTTCAGATAATCCCCCTCAGACTTATCTCCTTGGTCAACCCTTCCATTTTTAGGACTTTGAGACTGCTCTCTCCCACTAAAAGACCTAACAAACGCCGCTTGTGCTGGGCTAAGTATTTCAGTTTTATCATTTAAATCTTCCCTTTCAACATCATCGCAGGAAGTTTCTTTCTTTATTGCTTCTTTTTCGGAAATATCCTGCGTTGTATGTTTAACCGTTTGGGTGGATGGTATATCTGATGATTTGACAGAATCACTCACCACGGGTGTTAACGATTGCGGAACACCCACATTTATAATAACTTGATTTGATTTTGTCTGATTTTGACTAACTAAATCAATGTTGTTTTCCTGCAATCGTTTATCAAAATCTTCTTCAGTTGTGAAGGCTTTTACTCCTTGAGGACGACGCTTTTCTCTCACCCGGAAAACTAAATAAGCCGTAATCGCTACAATAAAAGTTATTATGGTCGCCACAAGAATAACTGTTGATAAAATTGGAACTATATCCATTTAGTTGTTCTTTTATTTTCTTCTGTATTTAATTTTATAAAACTTAGATTTTACCTTTTCGTTCAAGTTTGCCCCATCCCATTTTTAAACCGAGTAGCTCTTCAACAGTAGCGATGAGTTTTGCCACATCTATATTTTGAATAAAATATAGTCTATAAATCACCGCTAAAGGCGCTAAAGATAACTTTTCTCTTTCCATAGCAACAGAGTGAACTGCTGCGATAATATCCAACATCGTCAGTTGAACCCACCATAAAATAATAAGATGTGATATTCCGAACATTAACGCGACAAACAAAAATAGAATTTGTGCTAATACATTCATAAGGGGCCAAAGGATAGCTTCAAAAATCATTTGCCACATAGTGAACATCACCCGCCAGCCAGATTTCGGATTAATCAAATAGGCTTTATATTTACGCATCGATTGTAGGATTCCCCTCGTCCAGCGATAACGTTGTTTCAATAAAGGAATCAATTTTTCAGGGGCTTCGGTATAACTTATCGCTTCAGGCTCATAGTCTATCCACCACCCTGCAGTAAGTAACTTAAGGGTCAAATCACAATCTTCAGCAAAAGTGTCGCTATCCCAACCTCCGACTTCCAACAAGGCTTTGCGACGAAACAATCCAATAGGACCGGGAACAATATTAACCGCTTTTAAATATGCTTGAGCCCGTCGGACAAAATTTAAACCTTCAATATATTCTAAGGCTTGTAATTTTAAAAGTAAATTATCCCGATTAAAAACCTTAACATTTCCCGCTACCGCTCCTATGCGGTCATCGATAAAATAACGCATCCCCATTTTTAAGGTGTTTCGGCTTAATTTGCTATCACTATCCATACATACAATCACATCCCCACGCGCAACTTTTAACCCGTGGTTTAAAGCCGCGGCTTTGCCCGAATTTGGCTGGGTTAATACTCTCACCCTGACTCTACCCCGCCGTCCCTCCCATTTTCGCGCCTTTTCCAGTGTATCATCCGTCGAACCATCATCAATTACTATAATCTCATAATTTGGATAATCTAATTGCAATAATGATTTGATGGAACTCTCAATTACACGACCCTCATTAAAAGCGGGCACCAATATTGAAGCCCTTAAATTAAGATAACTCTCATCAAACTGGGCTAAACGAGATTGACTATGCTGAAGAAAAGATAAAAATATCATTAAAAAATATCGAACGACTAATGCAAATAAAAAGAGCAATAGCGAAATTATAGACACATTTACGATAATATTAGGCAATGATAACTTTTCTTTTAACAATAACATATATGTTGCAATCGTAATCGAACCAAATATGGTTAGCAGTATAACTAATACAAATCCATAACCCCAATAATTATCTTGTTGATGAGTCTCTTTATATGCCCGGACTTCCCAATGGTCATCTAATACATAACTATCCTCTTCATTATTTAAGGATATAGTTTTACTATACTGTTCCGACGATATTTCTTTATTATCCGTTGGTTTAGCAATCTGATTTAACTCTTGGACTCTATCTTTATTACTCGTCGATATCTCGCTCTCATTTATATCTTCATCTTTTATATCTTCATCTTTAGAAATTTCTACCTTTGAGGTTTCCTTAATCGCCCAATCCCATTTCTTCCTCCAGTCACCATCAATCTTCTTCTCCTCCGGTTGAGGTTCAAAAATTCCCCAATCATCTTGATAATCCTCCGCATCTAACCGCTTATAATTTTTATAGTTATGAGATTTCATATTCGAAGTGTTAAATTTCATCCATCTCTTTAATTATTCTTCATTTAATTCTTAAATTAACCTCTTTTCCATATCTGATCATCAGAAACTAGCATATATTGAAAATAACAATCCGGTATATTTGTAGTATCCATCAGCACGAGTTGTTAAAGAATTTGAGTATTCCAGTTCACTCCTTAACAACCGGTTTAAGCGATATTGAAATCGCACTGTCATCAAACGAATGGGGTTATTATAAGTTAACACTTTACCCAAACCACCGATAAAGTAGTAATTTAATTTACCGCTAACACCATTAAATGATAATAAACCACTTATCGCTTCATAATTTGAAGGCGACCAATATAACGAATCATAGCGCTCCGCTTGAACTGTTTCGTATCGCCCACCAACATCGATATTCTTCGTCAGATGATACATTCCATCAATTCGAAAATCAACACGACTATTGCCATCGGAAATTGAGGTTAACCCGGCTTCCCCTTTAAAAGTCCAATTTGGTTTATAATCATAAAATCCATTTAATGCAAAGCGCTCGGTTTTTAATTTCCGATACCAAGTCCCTAAAGAATGGGTAGCGGCTAAATCGTGGACTGCGTCTTGAGAAGTGAAATAAATTGTCGTAATTAATCCTTTGAGGGTAGGAACATCAGAAAAATTATGCTCATATTCAAGACGAATAGCAATAGGTGAACGCTCTTCATACCTATAAAAACGCCCCAAAGCATAGAATTTATTATTTGAGTCAAATTGATGTTTTAGATGAAGATGTATAAACCACCCTTTTTCACCGAAAAGATAGCGACGGTTTAGGTCATTTTGTTCAAATGAAATCCGACCCGAACCACCAACCATCTGAGTTCGCAGTGAAAAACTAACTATTGTGCTAAAATAAACCTCACTCATTCTGAAGGTTTCACTATCACGCAACCAGTGCCCAACAAAATCGACTTCTCTTAAAAACGCTTCGCTCAGCTCTTTCAAGGCTTTCTGCGCCGGTTTATTATTAGGATCTAATGATATTACTCTTTTATAACCATCATAAGCAGCATAGGGATTGCCTCCCCATCTGTAAAGATTAGCAATCGCTAACTGACAATCAACTGATTTTGGATTTATTAATAAGGCTTTTTCGTATTGACTTAACGCGTTTTCGTTATCACCTGACCATGCATAGGCTTCAGCCGCGCGATAGCGATACTCAAAATCATTTGGATATGCTTCCGCTAACTTTTGATATATCTTCGCTGCTTCTTTATAATCTTTCATATATGACAGCAATTTTGCCATTTTAACAGCCAAATCCACTTTATTTGGATGATGCTCATATACATATTGATACTGCGCTACCGCTTCAGGAAACATTCTGAATCCTTCATATAGTTCAGCCAATTTTAAACGCAAGGTAAAATCGTCAGGATTTTTAGTTAGTGAATCCTTTAAGGCATTAATCTCCGCAGTTGTGAAACTTTCTCGGGCTTGACGAATATTCAGCATTAATATTTGATATTTAATGTTGTCGGACTCGGCTTCAAGTAAAGTTTTTACCTGTTCTTCGGCTTCGTAAAACCGATTGGACTTATAGTAGTATTCTGCTAAATCATAACGCATCTCTTTATCATCAGGATGTTTCTTTAACTCTGTCTCTAATTTTGTAATTAGCGGTCCAAAATCAACCTCCATACTTTGTAAACCCTCTTTAGCCCTAACATTAGAAGAATCAACCTCTATAACTTTGATATAATACATCCGGGCTACATCATAATTACCCATCTTTCGTTGGCAATCTGCGTAATTCAAAATGATTCTCTGGTCATTAGGATTTATTTGCAATCTATTATTAAAAAATCCGAGCAACTCCTCTAAATTTTCTCCACGGGCTAATTGCGCCTCGGCTAAAAGTAAGCGCGCTTCTTCATTGTTCGGTTGTTTCTTTAAGATATCCTTAAACTCTTCAATCGCTTGCTGGTCATAATTATCCGACCAAGATAGCACTTTGGCTCGCTCAAGCCTTATACCAGTATCATTTGGATAATACTTGAGATACATATCATAATGTTTAAGCGCTAAATCAAAGTTAGGTATTGAAGAGTAATATCGGGCTAACGCCAGTATAGCAGTGGTATCGGATGGATTACGCAATAATCGGTCTTTGTGTTGGGCAATTTCCTTTTCATATAATTTTTGTTTTTCTACTCTAATTTGGCTTGCTAAGATTATAGCCGCACTATCATTAGGAGCAACTCTTAACCTTATAGAAACTAATGAATCCGCTTCATAGACCCTTCCCCTCTCAAAATAAAATTTCGCTAATTGATAAGTAGCCGAACCACCGGGTTCCCGCTTTACCGTTTCTTTTAAAGACTTCTCTTGATAATACGGGGAATTTATTATGTTATTTAACTTTGTTCTAACCTGATTATCATTTGGTCGCTTTTGTAAGACTATCTTATAATTTTCAACTGCCCGGTCTTCATCGCCCTCCCAATAAAAGATATCGGCTAACAACCTCCGGGCATCAATATGTTGTGGTTCATACTCAATTATGGTATTTAACTCTTTTTTACTTTCATTTAGCCTATTTTGCCAGACATAATGTTGGGCGAGTTCAAAACGAACCGCAGCATCTTTGGGTTTGGCTTGTAAGTATTGTTTATACATTGCAATCCCTCGTTCTTTTTGCTCATTAGCCATTAAAAAACGGGCATATTCCAACATAGTGCTCGGGGGTTCATTTGGTAGTCTAATGCGAGCTGCATAAGAACTATCTTTATAAGATATCTGAGACTTATCATACTCTTCCACTAATGTATATAAGTTAACCACCCTTTGGTCATTCGGAATTCGCTTCTTTAAGATTTTTATATGCGCTATAGCTTCATCAGTTCTATTAAACTTTAACAAAAGATTGACCAACGCCATTCGGGCATCATCATCATTAGGATTTTTATCCAGATAGTCCTGATAAGTTGTAATGGCTTCAATAAATACCCCATTTTGCTCTAACTGTCGTGCCCTCGCTAATGTAGGGTCTTGGGCATATACTTGAATCCCCGTTCCCCAATGTACAAAATAGATAAAAAGGTTAACTAACAATACTTTAACTAATCGTCTTAACAAAATTCTTACTCACTTCGGTTACTGAATGTAATAATTCCACTGCATCCCCAGCATCACGAGGATAAATTGACATAGCACTTAAAACATTTATACTCCTGCCAACTTGCAAATTGAGCCGCCTGAATAAACTGGAACGCAATTCACCCAAAACCCGCCCCATAAATGCTCGAGCGCCATTAATATCCGTATTTTCAAGTAAAATTACGATTTTATCCATATATCTACATGCCCGGTCATTGATGCCTCTAAGTGAACCGACTACAACTTCACCCACTTGCTTAACCAACTCCAATCCCTGCGGTAAATGAGGCAGTCCGATCGAGTCCCCCATATAGACCATCTTAAATGAAACCAAAGCAAAGGTAGAATCTTCTCGGTCGCTCTTAAAAATCTGGCGTTCTATCAATTCCTTAAAATCTGGGACTGATAACAACCCAATGGCTGTATCGCTGGATGGATAACCTTTTGATCGTTCATTTAGAGATTCTATATCCTCAGGCAAATGTTCAGGTGACAAGCCGTAAGAGCGTTTCGCTACAATTTCATCATATTTATCATATTGTATTAAAGACTTCTTTAAAGCACCTAATAAATCTTTAGCAATCAATGGTTTAAAAAACAGCCCATCTCCTCCACTTTGCTTTATCTGTTGATAAGTTATTCCTGTCTTGCGGTCATTAGCGATTAAAAATATAGGCAATTTGGGATATTGTTCGCGTATGGTAACTAAAAACCGTTTATAATTTATTTTCGATTGAGAAATATTAACTATCAGTAAATCACAATCGATAGTTTTTAAATTCATCAGCGCCTCAGCCTCTGTTTCATAATGATTTATTATAGAATCAGGGTGGAAAATATCCTCCAATTCAACAACAGTATCCTTATCCTCGTCTATTAATGCGATAAACAAAGGTAATTCACTCAAATCCAGTTCACGCGATGGCGCTAAAATCGGTTCAACTTCTATATCTTGAACTATACCTACACCATACTCAAACCTTATATTGAAATTCGTGGGAGGTAAAATTTGGTTAACGAACTTGTTTATTAACAATGACATCCGCTGCCCCTCTTTGGTTTTATTCTTAACCAGCGAGAATGACCCAACTACAGCATCTTCTAATAGTTGAGTTATTCGAAATGTCATCGGACTTCCCGGCTCACCGATGATTAGTAAAGTTGAAGTATCAAAAGCGTCTATCGATGACATAAGGGAATAGATATAATTTATAAGATGTGGCTCACTGGTTTGGCTCAGTAATGGTATTAAAGTATCAAAAATCAAACGACTACAACGATAATAACCGATATATTCCTCAATCTCACCTAACAACTTCACAATAGTCGTATAGGAACCCTGTCTTGTTATTATATCCCGTGGGTATTCCATAAGGATAAGTCGATTATCCATTAAATAATCGGATATATGGATTCCATTAGTCTCTGCTTTGAGGATAACATTTTCAATCTTTTCACTGCAAAGCATTAGGACATTCTCGCCATCAGCGATGCCACTCAAAGCGAATTGAAACGCAATTGTAGTTCGTCCAGACTGCGAGGGTCCTCTTAATAAATAGGTGCGACCCGCATAAAGTCCCCCTATTGATGCGTCCAGGAAATCCAACCCGGAACTAATTCTCTTGTATAACATATTAACTTTAAACTTTTTATTAACTTACTTATTTACGAGACAATTTAAATTTTAGCGTTTAAACAAACCGTAAAAAAATGTTTAAAAAATGTTTAAAAAATAAAAACTCAAAAAAAAGTATAAAATTTTTTATTTTATCATAAAACCTAAATAAGATTATGACTTCAACACTTGAAATTTCAGTATTTTAAAACTATATTTAAAAAAAATTATATTTAGATGAATTTAGGTAA
>FWPV01009210.1_pt1 | contig 16826 bp, 16 predicted proteins | sample 2228371 | NCBI WGS metagenome assembly FWPV01 (sample SAMEA103939776, study PRJEB20133) | metagenome | reverse complement strand
CCTCGTGAAAGCCGGCTGCGGCCCGGCGGCCAGCGGATCCGGTCGGCTCATCGCCCCCTCCCTCGCATCGCCACCGTGCTTAGCAGATGACGGCGCAGCGGTCGCCCCTCGCCGGCGACGAGCCGATCCGCGCATCGCTGCGAGCCCGTGCGCACGCCGGTCCGGCCGTGCTACGGTCGTGCCCGCGGCACGACCGCGGACCCGGACGGCCGGGCGGTGGCGGCCACCTCGGTCGTCAGCGGTGGGAAGGTGCGGGGATGATCGGCGACGTCCCGCTGCGGGCGCTCTCGCTCGCCGACCTGTCGCTCGAGCGGATCGATCCGTGCGAGCTGATCCGGGCCGCCGCGGCGGCCGGCTTCGGTGCGGTCGGGCTCTGCCTGGTCTCGCCCGCCGAACGGCCGCTCGACCATCCCTTGCTCGGCCGACCGGAGCGGCAGCGGGCGGTGCGGGCGGCGCTCGCCGAGACCGGGCTCGCCGTGCTCGACGTCGAGGCCTTCGTGCTGGGGCCGTCGACCCGTGCGGAAGCCGTGCAGCCGGCGCTCGAGCTCGCCGCCGCGCTCGGCGCCCGCTTCGTCCTCACGCTCGGCGACCGGCCGCCGGCCGACGGCAGCCCGGTCGAGCTCGGCCCCAAGGCCGAGCTGCTCGCCCGCCTGGCCGAGCTCGCCCGACCGCTGGGTCTTTCGGTCGGGGTCGAGGCGATGCCGTTTCGCGACCTGCCGACCTGGCGCGAGGCCGCGGCCCTCGTGGCGGCCACGGGGGCGACCGGTGTGGGCCTGATCCTCGACGTGCTGCACTTCTTCCGGGGCGGTGGGCGACCCGAGGATCTGGACGAAATGGTGCGCACCCCGCTGCTTTACGCCCAGCTCGCCGATTCCTTCGGCGCGCCTCTCCCGCTCGCGCGGCTGCCGGAGGAGGCCCGCCACGGCCGCGCTCCCCTCGGCCGTGGGGTCATCCCGCTGCACGCGATCCTGGATCGATTGCCGGCCGATCTGCCGCTCGCGATCGAATGCCCGGTCGTGGCCGAGGCCTCGCTGCCGCCCGTCGAGCGGGCCCGCGCCATCGCCGCGGCGACCCGGGCGTTCTTCGCTGCGCGGGCCGGTCGCCGGCCCCCCTGAGCGGGGGCGATCAGCCGCGCGGTTCGGGGCTCACGCCGATGCCGTCGTCGTCGGGTGCCAGCAGGCCGCGACCCCGCAGCTCGGCCAGCATGCGATCGCGGCGGGCCTTACGATCCTCAAGCGGCCGCAGTCGGGCCGCGGCCACCTCCTCCACCGTGAAGGGCGGGAAATCCGGCGCGCGGGTCGTGGCGCCGTAGGTGTCGAGGACCCAGTTGAGAACCGCGGTGAGCCTCGCGTCGTCGAGCACGCTGCGGGCCACACCCGGCACGCGCATCAGATAGTCGCGGCCATCGGGTAGATGCGTGAACAGGCCCACGAAGCCGTCGAGGCGCGGCACGTGGCCGGGCGTCCCCTGCCCCCACAGGCCGTGACAGCCCTTGCACTTCAAGGCGTAGTCGAGGGCCGCCCCCTCGTGCCGGCGCACCGGCGAGCCCGGCCCGTAGTCGGCCGCCATGCCCGGCAGCGCCGCCGTGAGCAGGAGCGCCGTGAGCGCGGCCCGCACCACGGTCGGCCTCAGGCCTTGCCGATCACCACCTGGCTCGAGCAGTGATAGACCATCGACGGCGCGCCGAAGCACCAGACGATGTCGTTGTTGAGCTCGGGCCGGTAGGAGGGCATCTCGCCCTCGGTGCCGAGGCAGGGGCAGAGGCCGCAGGAATCCTTGCCGCAGCAGTCCTGGTAGGCGATCAGATAGGCCTGCCCGTCGTCGGGGTTGATGCAGGTCCCGATCCAGCTCGTGGGCGAGGCGTAGGAGCCGGGCGGGCAGACGTTCACCGAACCCCCGCAGCAGGCGCACAAGTACCCGTCCGAGGAGCAGTGCCGCCAATAGTTGCACTGGGTCGGATCGTGGGTCTGGGCGGTCTTGGCGAACTCGTTGGCGTGCGCGAGCTTGGCCCGGCCGCTCTTGTCGACCGGCAAGAGCGGCAGAACGGCCCCACCCACCAACACGGTGCCCAGGCGGGCGAGCAGGCTGCGCCGCGAGCTGCGCTGCGCGAGTTGCCGTGCCGCGCTCTCCATCATCCGGTCGAACGCGTCGAGGATCATGCCCGGCTCTCCTCCTGCTGCGTCGAGGTGGCGGCGGCCGCACCGTTCGACTTCCGGCGCGGCGTGCCCAAGAGATACTCCTGCATCGAGGCGTAACCCGTCTCGTGGGCGACGAGCAAGCTCTCGAGATGTTCGCGCGAATTGACGATGCCCTTGGCCCGCACGATCCCTTCGGCATCGAGCAGCACGGCGTGCGGCAGCTTGCCGATCCCGAGCTGCATCCCCACGATCGGCGAGATCACGAAGGGCAGGTCCTGCACGCCGTGCTCACGGGCCATGGCCCGATGCGACTCGCGATCGCCGTCGCCCACGAGCACGAGCTCGACCGCCTGCCGCTCGCTGCGCGCGAACGAGCGAACCGCGCCCATGAGCTTCTTGCACATCGGGCAGACGGGCGAGACGAACAGCAGCAATTGACCGCGACCGTCGCTGCGGCGGCCGCCCAGATGGACCTTGCGTCCTTCGATGTCGAGCAGGTCGAACTGGGGTGCCGGATCACCGACCTCGATCGCGGTGGCCGTGGTCATGGCGCCGAGCGGAGCGACCCGCTCGTGCAGCACGCCCACCTGGCGGGCGAGTGCCAGGACCGCCACCGCGAGGATCACCACCACGAGCCACAGGAGCAGGTTCGAGACGAGCAGCGGCTCCACGGGCTCAGACCCTCCGCAACCGCGGCAGCGGGCGCAAACCCGCGAGCCGGCTGATCGCCGCGTAGAGCGCGAGCAAGGCGGCTGTCGCTGCGACCATCGTGAACAGATCGAGCGGGCCGGGACCGGCGGTCGCGCCCAGAAGGGCCGGTCCGGCCAGGACCACGAGGACCAGGTTGCGCAGCACGAGCGGCCAGCCGATGCGCTCCTTCTGCCGGCCGATGAAGCAGCCGCAGTCGATCTCGGTACGGCCGCGGACGACGTTGATCGCCATGGCCAGCGCGAACAGCAGCAGGAGCGCGATCGCCAGGGCGGCACCCACCGGTCGGGTCGCGGGGACCAGGACCAGCACGCCGGCCGCGACTTCGACCACCGGCAGGCTCACCGCCACCGGCCGTACGAGCGCGGCGGGTAGGAGCCGGTACTCGGCCACGACGCCCGCGAACTCGTCGAGTGCCCGAAGCTTGCTCCAGGCGCTGGGCAGGAAGATCCCGGCCAGGAGCAGGGCCGAGGTGCCGACGACGGCCGGGCTCGCGAGGAGATCCAAGGCCCCCTCACTCGCCGAAGGTGTAGAGCAGGTAGGGTGAGATGCCGACCCCCTCGCGCTCGGCCTTCACCTCACCCGTGGTCGCGTCCATCGACCACAGCTGCGCCGTCTCGGTGATCCCGAACAGCAAGGGGTTCGCATCCTGGCTCACGGTGATCGAGTGGCTGTGATGTGGCAGCTTGTGGCGGGCGATGCGCTTCTTGGCAGCCGTGTCGAACACCCAGACCTCGTCACCCGCCTGCTTGTGGGTCCACTTGCCGCCCTCGTGCATCAACACGAACAGGCGGCCCGAGGCGCCGTGCAGCGCCGCCAGCTGCCAGCCGCCCGGCCGCCAGCCCTCGTCTTCGGCGCCCTGCTGCAGCCGCCAGCGCTCGCCGATCTGCGGCGCACCGTCGAGCCGTGCGGGGTAGACCCAGCCGTCGTAGGAGACGAAGAAGGCCCGTTTGCTCGGCCGGTGCAGCGCGGCGTGCTCGAAGACCGGGTCGTTCTCGGAGTCGAAGAACTTCTCGCCGAGCTCGCTCTTGGTCAGCCTCCCCTCGTCGTCGAAAGTGGTGTGGAGCAGCCGGCCGTCCGGGCAGATCGAGGCGACCGAGCGCGGCCCGGTCGGCAAGGCCAGCGAGCAGCCCTGGGTGTCGAGCTCGCCCCTGTACCGCATGGCCTGCACGTCGACGACACTCAAGGAGAAGGCCGGATCCATGTTGAAGGAGAGCAGGAAGCGGCCGTCGCTCGTGAGCGTGGCGTTGTGCTTCTTGGGCACCACGAGGAACCGCCCCTTGGGCAGCACGACCTCGCCCACCGGATCGAGCGTCTTGCTGTCGAAGGCGGTCACCACGTCGGTGCGCACACCGCGCGAGCCGCGCGACCAGTAGGTCTCGGCCAGCCAGAACCGGCTCGCGTCGTGGCTCATCACCGCGTTCGCGGTGTAGCCGCCGTTGACCATGCCTTTGACCGCGAGCGTGTCGCCGTCGAAGATCCAGACCTTGGAGACGACGAGATAGGGGAAGACCGGCTCCAGCACGTAGACCCAGCGCGGCGAGGGCTGCGGCAGCACCAGGGTCGGGTGGTCCTCCTGTGTGGGCTGGGCCGCCGCCGGTGGCATCTGCGCCGGGATCGCCGGCCGTTGCTGGGCCTGCACCGAGCCGGCGAGCACGAGCCCACCCGCCACCACCGCCAGCGCGATCACCGCCGGACCAGCCCTCCGCTCCATCCCGCCATCCCCCCGATGCGGCCGTTGCAGGCCGTGCTTCCGTTCCCCTTGGCGACGGTTATAAGCAAGTCCCGTGCCCGCGGGTAGCAGCCCGCTGCTACACGAGCGTCGGGCGACCCGCTTCCAGCTCCTCCAGGATGGCCCCCCACTCGTCCGGCTCGACCCGGATGAAGTGCGCCTTCTCGCGCCGCTCGAGCCGCGGCACGCCCTTGCCCGGCAGGGTTCGGCAGACGATCGCCTTGGGCCGGCCGTCCGCCGCGCGGGCCTGCTCGAGAGCCGCCACCACGGCCGCCATGTCGTTGCCGTCGATCTCGGTGGTGGCGAAGCCGAAGGCGCGCCACTTCTCGGCCAGCGGCTCGAGCGCGACCACGATCTTCCCGTCGGCCTGGATGCCGTTGGCGTCGACGATCACCACGAGATCCTCGAGACCGAAGGTGGCGGCCGCCAGCGCCGCCTCCCAGGTCGAGCCCTCCTGGCACTCGCCGTCGGAGAGCTCGCAGAACACCCGTGCCCGCGCGCCCGACAGACGCAGCCCCAGAGCCATGCCCACGGCCACGGGCAGGCCGTGGCCGAGCGAGCCGCCGGTGACCTCGACCCCGGGCGAGCTGTCGAGCGTGCTCATGTCGAGCCGGCTGTCGTCGGTGGCGAAGGTCGCGAGCTCCTCGCGCGGGATCGCCCCGGCCTCGGCGAGCGTCGCCCAGAGCAGGATCGCATAGTGCCCGGTCGAGAGCACGAAGCGGTCGCGCTCCGGCCAGTCGAGGTCCTGCGGGTCCCAGCGCAACTCGTGGAAGAAGAGCGCCGCCATGACGTCGGCGAAGCCCAGCGCCTGGCCCAGATAGCCCTGGCCCTTGCCGGTGGCGAGCTCGACGCAGGTCCGCCGGATGGCGTGCGCGCGATGGCGCAGCATCGCCAGATCGGCCGGGCCGGGCGGATGATTGCGGCGCATCGGCGACGTCATCCTCGCTCCCCTCGATCCCTCCCTGCCGAGGCCGCCCGAGCGGTCGCGCGGGCGGTACCCGCCTCCTAGCCTCGGTCTTCCGGCGGCCGTGGTCAACCGGCGCGAACCGCGACCCCCCGCGCGGTGACGCACGAAAGCGAGCGGTTGCCGGCTGGACCACCGCCACCTAGTGTCCAGCCCGGGCGAGCACCGAGGGAGACGGGACGATGGTGGGGACGACACGGCGGCGGGTGGCGGCGCTCGGCGCGGCGGCGGCCGGGGCGCTGGCCGCCCCGATGGTGGCGCGCGGCCAGAGCAAGATCACGCTGCGGATTCAGACCCACCATTCGGCCGAATCGGTGCCGGGCAAGATCTTCCTGCAGTTCTGTAAGGACGTGCAGGAGATGTCCGGCGGCCGGGTGCAGATCGAGAGCTTCACTTCCTCGGCGGTCGTCAAGTCGGTCGAGACCTTCGATGCCGCCTCGACCGGCATCCTCGACGGCGACATGACCGGTGCCGCCTATCAGCCGGGCAAGGACGCCGCCTTCCAGGTGTTCGGCGACATGCTGGGCGGTTACGACTCGCCCGACCAGATGCAGGCCTGGCTCGACATGGGTGGCGGCCACGAGATCGCCGGTCCGCTCTACGGCAAGTTCGGCATGGTGCTGGTGGGCTTCTGGGGCGACCCGCCGGAATCGCTCGTCTCGACCAAGCCGCTGCGCGGGCTGGCCGATCTCAAGGACTGGAAGTTCCGCTGCCCGCCCGGGATGCAGACCGAGATCTTCGCCAAACTCGGCGCCAAGCCCGTGGTCATGGATTTCGGCGAGGTGTTCACCGCGCTCCAGACCCGTGCGGTGGAAGGGGCGGACGCCGGCACGCTCGCGGTCAACAAGGCGCTCGGGCTCTACGAGATCGCCACGCACACCACGTATCCCGGCTTCCACTCGATGCCGCAGGACCATCTGGCGATCAACAAAGCCAAATGGGAATCCCTGCCGGCCGACATCCGCGCGATCGTCAAAGTGGCGCTCAAGAAGGCGGCACTCGACCGCTGGACCGCCACCAACGTCGCCAACGCCGAGGTGGCCCGCGAGCTCGTGGCCAAGGGCGTGACGTTGCACGATTGGCCCCTGGCCGAGCGGCGCGCCTATCGCGAGCGGGCGCAAGACGTCTGGGCGGCCTGGGCGCAGAAGTCGAGCTTCGCCAAGCAGGCCTTCGAGAGCTCGACCGCCTTCATGAAGCGGATCGGCGTGCTCGCCTGATCCATCCACCACGACGCGCGCGACGGCGGGCGGGCCGAGGCCCGCCCACCCTCTGCCGAGCCGTCCTCCCCCATGACTTCGCCTCGCACGCTCGTCGACCGGGTGACGCTCGCGATCTCGCGCGTCGCCATGCTGCTCTTCGGGATCATCGTGGTCGCCACCTCCTACGAGGTGGTGATGCGCTACCTGTTCGGCTCGCCCACCATCTGGGCCAACGAGCTCTCGCTCATGGTGGCCGGCATCGGCTATCTGTTCGCCGGCGTCTACGCCATGCAGCGGCGCGACCACATCCGCATCACGCCGCTCTACGATCTCGCCCCGCCGCGCCTGCGCCGCCTGTTCGACCTCCTGGCGCTGTTGTGCATCCTCACCTTCGCGGTCGGCATGGTGATCGGCGGCTGGCAGTCGGCCTGGCGGTCGCTGTCCAACTTCGAGCGCTTCGGCACGGCCTGGGATCCGCCCATCCCGGCGCTGCTCAAGCCCCTGATCCTCCTCACCACGGTGCTGATCGCCATCCAGGCGGTGAGCAACTTCCTGGTCGATCGCCGGAAGCGGGACTGAGCCCATGGGCATCGAGACGATCTCGATCCTGTTGCTCCTGGGCTTCCTTCTGTTCCTCGCCGCCGGGGTGCCGATGGCCTTCGCCTGCGGCATGCTGGGCGTCGGCCTGGCCTATCTGAAGTTCGGGATCCCGGGCCTGGGCCTCCTCATGCAGCGCATCTACGCGCTGTGCACCGAATACGTGCTGATCTCGGTGCCGATGTTCATCCTCATGGCCTCGCTCATGGAGCGATCGGGCATCGCCAAGGACATGTACGACGCGCTCGACGCCTGGCTGCGGCGGGTCCGCGGCGGAGTGGGCGTGGTGACCATGATCATGGCGATCATCATGGCCGCCATGTCCGGGATCATCGGCGGCGAGATCGTGCTGTTGGGCCTCGTGGCGCTGCCGCAGATGCTGCGCCTCGGCTACGACAAGCGGCTGGCCATGGGCGCGGTGTGCGCCGGCGGCTCGCTCGGCACCATGATCCCGCCCTCGATCGTGCTCATCGTCTACGGGCTCGTCACCGACACGCCGATCTCCTCGCTGTTCGTGGCGGCGATCGTGCCGGGGCTGCTCCTGGGCGGCCTCTACATCCTCTACATCCTCGTGCGGGTGCGCTTGAACCCGGCGCTCGCGCCGCTCGTCGAGGCGGACGGGCCACCCCCGACCCTCGGGCAGAAGCTCGCGGCCTCCAAGGGTCTAGTGGGCCCGATCGCCCTCGTGGTCGTGGTCCTGGGCTCGATCTACGGCGGCATCACCTCGATCACCGAGGCGGCCACCATGGGCGTGGTCGGCGTGCTCGTGCTCATCGTGCTGCGGGGCGAGTTCCGCCTGGCGCTGTTGCGCGAGGCCTTCGAGCAGACCTTCCTCTCGGTCGGCATCCTCTTGTGGGTGACCTTCGGCGCCTCGACGCTGATCGGCGCCTACACGCTGGCCGGCGGGCCACGCTACATCGGCTCGCTCATCACCGGGCTCGAGGTGGCGCCGATCGTGGTCGTGCTGTTGATGATGCTGGTCTTCCTGTTCCTCGGCGCGTTCATGGACTGGATCGGCATCGCGCTGCTGTGCATGCCGATCTTCGTGCCGATCATCAAGCAGCTGGGCTACGATCCGATCTGGTTCGGGATCCTGTTCTGCATCAACATGCAGGTCTCGTTCCTGTCGCCGCCGTTCGGGCCGGCGGCCTTCTACCTCAAGAGCGTGGCCCCGCCGGGCACCGAGCTCACCGAGATCTTCCGCAGCTTCGGCCCGTTCGTGACGATGCAGCTCGTGGTTCTGGCCGCCGTGCTCCTGCTCCCCGACCTCGCCCTCTGGCTCGTGCGCTGAGCCGTCGCCTCAGCGGTCGAGCCACTGCATGCGCAGCTTCTCGCCGATCAGGCAGTCGATCCGCCTCGGCCGCGGCGGGCCGGCCGCGGCCGGGACCAGGAGCGGCGGGCCGCCCGCCACCTCGAGGGCGAGCTTGTGGCGGATGGCCGGCACGAACTCCTCGGGACTGCGGACCGGGATCACGAACGAGCCCGGCCCGCCGATCACGCAGTCCTCGTAATAGATGTCGAGCTCCTTGATGCTGCCGAAGCCCGGGTTGGCCTCCTCGAGCATGATCGGCAGCCCGTTGATCACGATCTCCCGCTCGACGATCGCATCGCGCGTCGGCTCGATCGGCGGACCGATGTTGTTGGCGCCGTCGCCCGAGACGTCGATCACCCGCCTGAGCCCGCGATAGGGGCTCTGCTCGAACAGCCCGGCGGCGAACAGCAGGGCCGCCGAGATCGAGGTCCAGCGCTCGCGGACCAGCGGCGCCTCGGCGAGCGCGCTCGCGAAGGCCTCGGCGCTGGCCCGGTCCTCGATCAGCCGCCAGGGCACGACGACCTGCTGGAAGGCCGGCCCGGCCCACTCGACATAGGTGACCGCGATCCGCCCGTAGGCCCCGGCGCGGATCGCCTGGAGGACCTCGGGCGCGGTGATGGCCTCCAGATAACCCTGCCGCTGCAGCTCCTGCTCGTCGAGGTCCATCGAGCGCGAAACGTCGACGGCGAGCACGAGCTCGAGGTCGACCGGGATCGCCTGGGCGCCGGCCTCCGGCACGCCCGCGGCGAGGATGAAGAGGCCCAGGAGCGGGCCCCGGAGCGCGCCGGCCAGCCGCCGCATCGTGGTTCCTCCGCCAGCAGATCGTCCCTCCGCCACCAGGATGGAGACTGCGGTGTGGTCCGCCCCCCGTCAACGCCCGGGGCCCGAACGGGGCCGCGCGGCTCGGGAAGCGTCGCTCGCGGCCGGGCCGTGTTCGGCTTCCCCTCACGGTCGCTCGATCCGCCGATCCAGCCGACCCCCTCGCCGCAGCAACGGCACCGGCCGCGGCCGATCGCCTGCAGGAGCGCGGACCCGGCTCGCGGTGGCGGGGCTCGCTGGACGAGACCACCGCGTCTAGGCTCCGCCGCGCCACGAAAACCGCGGGACGAGCCCAACCGATGGTCGAGCAGCCCTCCGATCTCGAGATCGCCCGATCCGTCCGCCTGCGGCCGATCGCCGAGGTCGCAGCCGAGCTCGGTGTGCCCGAAGACGCGCTCGAGCCCTACGGCCGCGCGGTCGCCAAGCTCGACCTTGGCTGGATCGCGGGCCTCGACCGGGAGCGGCGCGGCCGGCTCGTGCTCGTGACCGCGATCACGCCCACACCGGCCGGCGAGGGCAAGACCACGACCACGATCGGGCTCGGCGACGCGCTGCGCCGGCTCGGCCGCAAGGTGGCGATCTGCCTGCGCGAGCCCTCGCTCGGCCCGTGCTTCGGGCGCAAGGGTGGTGCCACCGGCGGAGGCCGGGCCCAGGTCGCGCCCATGGAGCGGATCAATCTCCACTTCACGGGCGATGTCCACGCCGTGGGCGCGGCGCACAATCTCTTGGCGGCCTTGGTCGACAACCATCTGCACTGGGGGCTCGCCCCGGAGCTCGATCCGCGCCGGGTGCTCTGGCGCCGCGTGGTGGACGTGAACGACCGGGCGCTGCGGCACCTCGTCCTGGGCCTGGGTGGGCCCGGCGAGGGTGTCCCGCGCGAGAGCGGCTTCGACATCACCCCGGCCTCGGAGGTGATGGCGATCTTGTGCCTGGCGCGCGACCGGGCCGATCTGCAGGCCCGGCTCGGCCGGATCGTGGTCGGCCACGATTGCCGCGGGGGGCTCGTGCGGGCCGCCGATCTCGAGGCCGCCGGGGCCATGGCCGTCTTGCTGCACGAGGCCCTGGCCCCCAACCTGGTCCAGACGCTCGAGGGCACACCGGCACTCGTCCACGGCGGGCCGTTCGCCAACATCGCCCACGGCTGCAACAGCCTGATGGCCACCGAGACGGCCCTCGCCCGGGCCGAGATCGTGGTCACCGAGGCGGGCTTCGGCGCCGATCTGGGGGCCGAGAAGTTCTGCCACATCAAATGCCGGGCGGGCGGGCTCGTCCCCGACGCGGCGGTGCTCGTGGCAACCGTGCGGGCGCTGCGCCATCACGGCGGTACGCCCGCCGACGCACTCGCCCGGCCCGATCCGGCGGCGGTCGAGCGGGGCCTCGCCAATCTCGAGCGGCACGCCGCGATCCTGCGCCGGTTCGGCCTGCCCACGGTGGTGGCGCTCAACCGCTTCGCCGGTGACACGGCCGAGGAGCTCGCGCTCGTCGAGGCCTTCTGCCGCGATCGGCTGGGCGTGCCGGCCGTGGTCTGCACGCACTGGGCGGACGGAGGTGCCGGGGCCCTCGACCTGGCCCGGGCGGTGATCGAGACGCTCGAGCGCCCACGCGGTGGGCAGCGCTTCCGCTTCCTGTTCGACGAGGGGACGCCGCTGCGCGCGCGGATCGAGACCATCGCCCGCGAGCTCTACGGGGCCGGGGCGGTGGTGTTCGAGCGGGCGGCCGAGGCGGCCCTGGCCGACCTCGCCACGGCGGGCTTCGCCGAGCTTCCGGTGTGCATGGCCAAGACCCCGGCGAGCTTCACGGCCGACCCGCACCGGCGCGGCGCGCCGTCCGGCTTCACCCTCCCGGTGCGCGAGCTGCGCCTGGCGGCGGGGGCCGGCTTCGTCGTGGCGCTGTGCGGCGAGATCGTGACCATGCCCGGCCTGCCGCGCCGGCCGGCCGCGGCGTCGATCCGCCTCGATCCCGCCGGCCGGATCGAGGGACTGGCCTAGGAGCCGGTCGGCGTAGCCGGGCCTCGTCCCGGCAGCCGGGTGCCGTCGGGATTATAGAACGGGCGCAGCGAGAGGGTGGCCGGGACCGGCTCGCCCGCGACCTCGACCGTGAAGCGGCCGGCGGCCAGACGCTCGGCGGTGACCGGCTCGGAAAGCTCGATCCACCCAAGACCCAGCGAGGCCCCGACCCGGTGGCCGAATGCTCCCGAGGTGACCGAGCCCACGATCCGCCCGTCCTCCCGGATCGGCTCCTCACGGTGCAAAAACACGGCCGGGTCGGCCAGGCGGATCGCGACCAGCCGCCGCCGGCCGAAGTCGGGAGCCGCACGGCGGGCGAGGAGCGGCTCGCGGCCGAGGAACGTGCGCCCCGGGTCGAGATCGACCGTGAACTCGAGGCCGGCCGAGAAGGGATCGTCCTCGGTGCCGAGATCCCGAGCGAACACCGGGTGGGCCTTCTCGATCCGGCAGCTCTCCTGGGCGAAGCTTCCGGCCGGGACGAGGCCGAACCCACGTCCCACCTCGACGATCCGCTCGAAGACGTGGACCGCCTGATCGGCTGCGACCAGAAGTTCGAACCCGTCCTCGCCCAGATCGCAAAGGTGGATGGCCGAAAGCGGCGCGTAGCCGATCTCGATCGGCCGCACGGACGCCCAGGGCGGCACCGCATCGCCGAAGCGCTCGTCGGCGAGCACCTCCAGGAGCGCGCGGGCACGCGGACCCACGAGCGCCAAGAGCGCGAAGGCCGCGGTCTGGTCGACGATCACCACCCGCTCCCCCTCGCCCAGCCGGCTGCGCAGCCAGGCCAGATCGCGCGTGGTGCTCGCGGTGGCGGTGAACACGAGGAAGCGCTGCTCGGCCAGCCGGGCGATCGTCACCTCCGCCACCAGGTGGCCGGTGGCGTCCAGCCAGCAGCTGTGGACGATCCGGCCGGGCTCGACGTCGATCCGAGCGGTCGAGAGGCGATCGAGGAAGGCCGCGGCATCCGGCCCCTCGACCAGGATCTTGCCCATGCCCGAGCGGTCGAGCAGCGCCACGCCTTCGCCGATCGCCCGGCACTCGCGGGCACAGGCCTCGTGCCAGCACGGCCGGCCCCAGCTCGGGCGCCATTCGCGTTCCGACTCGGTGGTGGCGAACCAGGCCGGCCGCTCGAAGCCGGCGCTCTCGCCCATGACCGCCCCCAGTGCCAGGAGCCGATCGTGCAACGGCGAGCGGCGGGCGCCCCGGGCCGTGGCGAAGGGCCCATCCGGCCAGTGCATGGCGTAGAGCAGGCCCAGCGTCTCGACCGTGCGGTCGCGCAGGAAGGCGCGGCTGGCCACGACCGGCGGCAGGCGGCGCACGTCGACCTCGAGCAGGTCCACGGGCGGGCGGCGATCGCGGATCCACTGGGCGAGCGCCATGCCGGCGCCGCCCGAGGACTGGATGCCGATCGAGTTGAAGCCGCAGGCGACGAACAGATCGCGGACCTCGGCGGTCTCGCCGAGCAGGTAGCGATCGTCGGGCGTGAAGCTCTCGGGGCCGTTGAAGAAGGTTTTGATGCCGGTCCGCTGGAGCACCGGCAGCCGGTACATGGCGCGCTCCAGGATCGGCTGGAAGTGATCGAGGTCCTCGGGCAGCGTGGCGAAGGCGAAGTCCTCGGGTATCCCGTCCATCCCCCAGGGCTTGGCCACGGGCTCGAAGCAGCCCAACAGGATCTTGCCGGCCTCTTCCTTGTAATAGGCGCACTCGTCCATGACCCGCAGGACGGGCAGGTCGCGCGGCAGGTCGGGGATCGGCTCGCTGACCACGTAGAAATGCTCGGCCGCGTGCAGCGGGATCGCCACCCCGATCGCCCGGCCGAGCGCGTGCGACCACATGCCGGCGGCGATCACCACCGTCCCGGCCCGGACCTCGCCCACGCGGGTGCGCACGCCCACCGCCCGGCCGTTCTCCACCAGGATCCGCAGGACCGGGCAGTCCTCGACGATGCGCACGCCCCGCTGGCGGGCACCCTTGGCGAAGGCTTGGGTGATGCCCACGGGATCGGCCTGGCCGTCCCCCGGCAGGAACACGGCGCCCACCAAGTCGCCGGTTTCGACCAGGGGATGGAGCCGCTTCGCCTCGGCCGGGCCCAGCACCTCGACCTCGAGGCCGAAGGCCCGGGCCATCGAGGCGCCCCGCAAGAGTTCGTGGAAGCGCTCGGCGTGCAGCGCCAGGGCCAGCGAGCCGCGTTGCCGGAAGCCCGTGGCGATGCCGGTCTCGGCCTCGAGCTCGGGCAACAGCCGGGCGGTGTAGCGGGCGAGCTCGGTGAGCCGGCGGGTCGCCCGCAGCTGGCCGATGAGCCCGGCCGCGTGCCAGGTCGTGCCGCAGGTGAGCCGGTGGCGCTCGAGCAGCAGTACATCGACGATGCCGAGCTTCGCCAGATGGTAGGCGATCGAGCAGCCGACGATCCCGCCGCCCACGATCACCACCTCGACCCGTGCCGGCAGATCCATGGGCCCCTCCCCCCTCGCCGCCCGTGCAACCGCCTAGCACGCGGCCGGGCCTCCCTCCACCGGCCGAGCGCTGCTATGCAGGCCGCCGATCCATGCGGGAGGCGCGGATGCGGATCCTGATCACCGGTGCCGCCGGCTTCATCGGCACCAAGCTCGCCAAGGCCCTGCTCGCGCGCGGCACGCTCTGCGGCCGACCGATCACCGCCCTGCGGCTGGTCGACGTGGTGCCGGCGCAGGGCTTCGCCGACCCGCGGGTCGAGGTGCTCACGGGCGACGTCACCCGGGCCGGCACGGTGTTCTCGTGGGTGCGCGGCGGGTTCGACGCCATCTTCCACCTGGCGGCGGTGGTCTCGGGCCAGGCGGAGACCGACTTCGAGCTCGGCTATGCCGTCAATCTCGACGGCACCCGGCATCTCCTGGAGGCGGCCCGCCACCTGTGCGACCGGCCGATCCTCGTGTTCGCCTCGTCGTGTGCGGTCTACGGCGGCGATCTGCCCGAGCCCGTCACCGACACCACCCATCTCACCCCGCAGAGCTCCTACGGCAACCAGAAGGCCATGGGCGAGCGGCTGGTGGCCGATTATCACCGCAAGGGCTTCGTGATCGGCACGAGCCTCAGGCTTCCCACGATCGTCGTGCGGCCCGGGCGGCCCAATCTCGCCACCACCACCTTCCTGTCCTCGATCGTGCGCGAGCCCTTGAACGGCGAGACCGCCAACTGCCCCGTGCCGGTCGACACCAAGATGTATTGTCTGTCGCCGCGGGCGGTGGTCCAGGCGTTCCTCCATGCGGCCGAGCTCGACGAGCGGGCGCTGGGTAAGGACCGCTCGCTGCTCCTGCCCGGCATCGCCTTCACGGTGGCCGAGGAGATCGCCGCCTTGGAGCGGATCGCCGGCAAGGGGGTCACGGCCCGCATCACTTACGAGCCCGATCCGTTGATCCGCCGGGTGGTGCTCTCCATCCCCTGGAACTTCGCCCCGAAGCGGGCCCTGGAGCTGGGCTTCCCGGTCGACCCGGACGTCGAGTCGATCATCCGCCAGCACATCGAGGACGAGCGCGGCGGCCATTTCGTGCCCTGAGCCGGACCGCCACCCGGCGGTGCCGTCGCGACCGCCACACGGCCCGACCGGCCCTCAGCCGATCAGCAGCCCCCCGTCCACGACCAGCACCTGGCCCGTGACCATCCGCGCCCCGGCCAACAGGAACAGGATCGCCTCGGCGATGTCCTCCGGTTGGCAGCGGCGCTTCAAGAGCGCCTTGTTGGCCGCCTCCTCCTTCCAGGCTCGCGGCCAGGCGGCGGTCCAGGGGCTGTCGACGTGGCCCGGGGCCACGGCGTTGACCCGAACCTCGGGGGCGAGGGCTCGGGCGAGGCCGCGGGTGAGCTCGATCAGCGCGGCCTTGGAGGCGCCGTAGGCGATCGAGCTGCCCTGCCGGCCCAACGCCGCCACCGAAGCGACGTTGACGATCGCCCCGCCGGCCGCGCGCAGGGCCTCGGCCGCCGTGCGCGCGCAGCGGAACGCGCCCAACAGATTGGTCTCGAGGATCGTCCGCCAGAACGCCTCGTCGAGCCGGTCGAGCTCGGCCGGTGGGATCGGCCGGTCGGTGGCCGCCGTGCCGGCATTGTTGACCAGATAGTCGAGCCGTCCCAGTTGCTCGATCGCCGCTGTGACCATGGCCTCGGCCTCCCCGGCCACGGCCACCGAGCCGGCGACGGCCACCACCTCGAGCCCCTGGGCGCGCAACCTCGCCACCTGTTCCGGCCCGCGGGTATCGATCGCCAGATGGTTCAAGGCCACGCGCGCCCCGCAGCGGGCCAGAAGCTCGACGGTGGAAAGCCCGATGCCCGACGCCCCGCCGGTGACGAGCGCGGTTCTGCCGCGCAGATCGGCCTGCAGCACGGCTCAGCCCTCCGCGATCATCCGCCAGGCCCGCTTCAAGGCGAGGAGCGCCCGGTCGCGCTCGCGGAACAGCACCTCGGCCGGCCGGCCGCCATAGTCGTAGAAGCCGCGTCCGGAGAGCACACCCGTGCGGCCTTCGGCCAGCAGACGATCGAGCGTCGCGCTGCGCTCGCGCGCGGGAGGCGGCTGGTAGGCGCGGTTGGCGAGGGCCCTGGCCACCAACTGGAGGCCGGTGAAATCGGCCTTGCCCAGTTGCCCCTGCAGCAACAGGCGCAAGGCGAGCCCGTGGCGGATCGCCGTGTCGATGGTCTCGGGATCGATCCCCTGCTCGTCGAGCAGGTGGAAGATCTCGGCCATCATGGCCGCCTGCAGCCGGTTGGCGACGTAGCCCCGGATCAGCCGCGCGAAGCGCACCGGCCGCTTGCCCATGCCCCGGTAGAAGGTCTCCAGTCGGTCGAGGACGGCGGGATCGCAGGCCGGCCCCGGGACCAGATCGACCAGATCGAGGATGTAGGGCGGGGTGTACCAGTGCGCGATCGCCGCGCGCGGCTGGAGGGGCGCGGGCATCAGCGGGAAGACGTCGAGATAGGAGGTGTTGGAGGCGACCACGGCCTCGGCCGGTGCGGCCTGCGCGATCGCCGCGAAGACCTCCCGCTTGACCGCAGGATCCTCGACCACGGTCTCGACGACGAGTTCGGCATCGGCCAGCGCGTCCTCGAGCGCGCTCGCGGGCCGGATGCGCGCACGCGCGGCCGCGGCGGCCGCGGCCTCGACCTCGCCGGCCTCGACGAGCGTCTCGGTGGCGGCGGCGATCAGCTCTCGCGCCCGCGCGAGCGCCGCAGGGTGGACGTCCTGCAGCCGCACGGTGCAGCCGCCCAGCGCGTGAACGAGGGCCAGCGCGTGGCCCATGGTCCCGGCACCGATCACGGCCACGCGCGCGAAGGGTCGAAGGGATCGCTCGGTCGGCTCCGGCAACGGCACCTCTCGTGGCCGCCGCTAG
>FWPV01009209.1_pt1 | contig 16826 bp, 23 predicted proteins | sample 2228371 | NCBI WGS metagenome assembly FWPV01 (sample SAMEA103939776, study PRJEB20133) | metagenome | reverse complement strand
CCCAGGCGGCGCCGGACCACGGGCCCAAGACTGACCGCGACAGGCGTTCGACGAACGCCGCGGGGTTCAAGTTGGGGGAGAACACATGATCCAAATGCAATCGCGACTCGACGTCGCCGACAACACGGGCGCGAAGTCCGTCATGTGCATCAAGGTGCTCGGCGGCTCGAAGCGCCGCTACGCCGGCATCGGCGACGTCATCAAGGTGAGCGTGAAGGAAGCCGCGCCGCGCGGCCGCGTCAAGAAGGGCGAGGTCTACAACGCCGTCGTCGTGCGCACCGCCAAGGGCGTGCGGCGCCAGGACGGATCGCTCGTCAAGTTCGACGGCAACGCCGCCGTGCTGCTCAACGCCAAGCTCGAGCCGATCGGCACGCGCATCTTCGGCCCGGTGACGCGCGAACTGCGTTCCGAGCGCTTCATGAAGATCGTGTCGCTGGCGCCCGAGGTGCTCTGAGAACGCGCCGCTTCCGAGGACAGGCCATGAACAAGATTCGCAAGGGCGACCAGGTCATCGTGCTGACCGGCCGCGACAAGGGCAAGCGCGGCACCGTCACGCAGCGCGTCGACGACGAGCACATCGTCGTCGAGGGCGTCAACGTGGTGAAGAAGCACGTCAAGCCGAACCCGCTGAAGGGCACGACCGGCGGCGTCGTCGACAAGACGATGCCCATCCACCAGTCCAACGTCGCGATCTGGAACCCGACGGCCGGCAAGGCCGACCGCGTGGGCGTCAAGCTGCTGGCCGACGGCAAGAAGGTGCGCGTCTACAAGTCGAGCGGCGACGAGATCAAGGCATAAGGCGAGGACGAGATGGCAAAGACGCAGACCCCTGCCGCGGCCCCGGCCAAGGCCCGCCTGCAGGCGCACTACCAGCAGCACGTCGTGCCCGAGCTGATGAAGAAGTTCGGCTACCGGTCGGTGATGCAGGTGCCGCGCCTGACCAAGATCACGCTGAACATGGGCGTCAGCGAGGCGGTGGCCGACAAGAAGGTGATGGAGGCCGCCGTCGGCGACCTGACCAAGATCGCCGGCCAGAAGCCGGTCGTGACGAAGTCGCGCAAGGCGATCGCGGGCTTCAAGATCCGCGAGAACGTGCCCATCGGCTGCATGGTCACGCTGCGCGGCGCGCGCATGTACGAGTTCCTCGACCGCCTGGTCACGATCGCGCTGCCGCGCGTGCGCGACTTCCGCGGCGTCTCGGGCCGCGCGTTCGACGGCCGGGGCAACTACAACATCGGTGTCAAGGAGCAGATCATCTTCCCCGAGATCGAGTACGACAAGATCGACGCGATCCGCGGGATGAACATCAGCATCACGACATCGGCGAAGACCGACGACGAGTGCAGGGCGCTGCTGTCGGCCTTCAAGTTTCCGTTCAAGAACTGAGGTGGCCCGTGGCTAAAGTGTCCCTGATCCAGCGCGAGCTCAAGCGTGAGCGTCTGGCGGCCAAGTACGCCAAGAAGTACGCCGAGCTGAAGGCCATCGCCGACGACGCGAAGAAGTCCGACGAGGAGCGCTACGTCGCGCGCCTGGCGCTGCAGAAGCTGCCGCGCAACGCGAACCCCACGCGCCAGCGCAGCCGCTGCGAGATCACCGGCCGCCCGCGTGGCACGTTCAAGAAGTTCGGCCTGTCGCGCAACAAGATCCGCGAGCTCGCCTTCAAGGGCGACATCCCGGGCGTCGTCAAGGCCAGCTGGTAAGTCGGCACGAAGAGGAGAACCCACCCATGAGCATGAGTGATCCGATCGCCGACATGCTGACGCGCATCCGCAATGCGCAAAGCGTCGAGAAGGCCAGCGTGACGATGCCGTCGTCGAAGCTGAAGGTCGCCATCGCGCAGGTCCTCAAGGACGAGGGCTACATCGATGGCTTCGCCGTCAAGGGCGACGCGACGCGTCCCGAGCTGGAGATCGCGCTGAAGTACCACGCCGGCCGCCCGGTCATCGAGCGCATCGAGCGCGTCAGCAAGCCCGGCCTGCGCGTCTACAAGGGCCGCCACGACATCCCGCAGGTGATGAACGGCCTCGGGGTGGCCATCGTCACCACGCCGCGCGGCGTGATGACCGATCGCAAGGCGCGCGCCACCGGCGTCGGCGGCGAGGTGCTGTGCTACGTCGCCTGATCGAGAAGGAAGCCAAGTCATGTCTCGCGTAGGAAAGATGCCGATCGCCGTGCCCCAGGGCGTGGACGTGGCGATCACGGCCGATCAGATCAGCGTCAAGGGCGCCCAGGGCACGCTGTCGCGCGCGCTGAACCCGCTCGTGACGGTGCGCCACGACGCCGGCGAGCTCCGTGTCGAGCCTGCCAACGACAGCACCGAGGCCGACGCGATGAGCGGCACGATGCGCGCGCTGCTGGCCAACATGGTCAGCGGCGTCGCCAAGGGTTTCGAGCGCAAGCTCACGCTGGTGGGCGTCGGCTACCGCGCGCAGGCGCAGGGCACGAAGCTGAACCTGCAGGTGGGCTTCTCGCACCCGGTGGCCGTCGACATGCCCGCCGGCATCAAGGTCGAGTGCCCGACGCAGACCGAGATCGTCATCAAGGGTCCCGACCGCCAGGCGGTCGGCCAGATCGCGGCCGAGGTGCGCGCGATCCGTCCGCCCGAGCCGTACAAGGGCAAGGGCATCCGCTACGCCGACGAGCGCGTGGTGCTGAAAGAGACGAAGAAGAAGTAAGGAGCGAACGATGCTGAACAAGAAAGAGCAGCGACTGCGTCGCTCGCGCCAGACCCGGGCCCGCATCGCGCAGCAGCGCGTCGCGCGGCTGACGGTGTTCCGCTCGAACGCCCACATCTACGCGAACCTGATCTCCGAGGACGGCTCGCGCGTGCTGGCGAGCGCGTCGACGGCGGAGAAGGAAGTGCGCGAGCAGCTCGGCGCGCACGGCAAGGGCGGCAACGCCGCGGCCGCGACGCTCGTGGGCCGGCGCATCGCCGAGAAGGCGAAGTCGGCCGGCGTCGAGAAGGTCGCGTTCGACCGCGCCGGTTACGCCTACCACGGTCGCGTGAAGGCGCTGGCCGAGGCCGCCCGCGAGGCCGGCCTGCAGTTCTGACGCGACGAGGACACGACAGATGGCTAAGTTCACTCCCCGCGCCCAGACCGAGGGCAACGACGACGGTCTGAAGGAAAAGATGATCGCGGTCAACCGCGTCACGAAGGTCGTCAAGGGTGGCCGCACGCTGAGCTTCGCGGCGCTGACGGTCGTCGGCGACGGCGACGGCCGCATCGGCATGGGCAAGGGCAAGGCGAAGGAAGTGCCGGTGGCGGTGCAGAAGGCGATGGAGTCGGCGCGCCGCAACATGTTCAAGGTCAGCCTGAAGAACGGCACGATCCAGCACAACGTGACGGGCGAGCACGGCGCGTCGAAGGTGCTGCTGGCGCCGGCGAAGGCCGGTGACGGCATCATCGCCGGCGGCCCGATGCGCGCGGTCTTCGAGGTGATGGGCGTGACCGACATCGTCTCGAAGAGCCACGGCTCGCGCAACCCGTACAACATGGTGCGTGCGACGCTCGACGCGCTGAAGCGCTCGACGACGCCGGCCGAGGTCGCGTCCAAGCGCGGCAAGAGCGTCGAAGAGCTGTTCGGCTGAGCGCGACGCGGAGAAGACGATGGCTGAGAAGAAGACTCTGACGGTGAAGCTGGTGCGCAGCGTGATCGGCACGAAGGCCGACCACCGCGCGACCGTGCGCGGGCTCGGCCTGCGCAAGCTCGGCAGCGAGCGCCAGCTCGAGGACACGCCCGCCGTGCGCGGGATGATCGACAAGGTCGCGTACCTGGTGAAGGTGCTGTGATGCAACTGAACACGATCAAGCCCGCCGAGGGCAGCAAGAAGGCGCGCCGCCGCGTCGGCCGCGGCATCGGCTCGGGCCTGGGCAAGACCGCGGGCCGCGGCCACAAGGGCCAGAAGTCGCGCGCCGGCGGCTTCCACAAGGTGGGCTTCGAAGGCGGCCAGATGCCGCTGCAGCGCCGCCTGCCCAAGCGCGGCTTCAAGTCGGCGCAGCTGAAGTACAACGCCGAGGTGACGCTGGGCGAGCTCGAGCGCCTCGGCGCCGACGAGGTCGACCTGCTCGCGCTGAAGCAGGCGGGGCTGGTCGGCGAGATCGCGACGACCGTCAAGGTGATCAAGTCGGGCACGCTGACGCGCAAGGTGGCGCTCAAGGGTATCGGCGCGACCGCCGGCGCGCGCGCGGCGATCGAGGCCGCCGGCGGCTCGGCGCCCGAGCTGCCGAAGGCCGAGAAGCCCGGCCGCCTGAAGAAGAAGGCCGACCGAGCCTGACCGAGGACCGCTGATCCGTGGCAACCGCGGCCCCCACCCTCGCGAAGAGCGGCAGGTTCGGCGACCTGCGCCGGCGGCTGGTCTTCCTGCTGCTGGCGCTCGTCGTCTACCGCATCGGTGCGCACATTCCGGTGCCGGGCATCGACCCGGACCAGCTGCGCCAGCTCTTCAACGCCCAGTCGGGCGGCATCCTCAGCCTGTTCAACATGTTCTCGGGCGGGGCGCTGTCGCGCTTCACCGTGTTCGCGCTGGGGATCATGCCGTACATCTCGGCGTCGATCATCATGCAGCTGATGACGCACGTCGTGCCGACGCTCGAGCAGCTGAAGAAGGAAGGCGAGGCCGGGCGGCGCAAGATCACGCAGTACACGCGCTACGGCACGCTGGCGCTGGCGCTGTTCCAGTCGCTGGGCATCGCGCTGGCGCTCGAGGGGTCACCGGGGCTGGTCATCAGCCCGGGCTTCGGCTTCCGCATGACGGCGGTCGTGAGCCTGGTGGCGGGCACGATGTTCCTGATGTGGCTCGGCGAGCAGATCACCGAGCGCGGGCTCGGCAACGGGATCTCGATCCTGATCTTCGCCGGCATCGTCGCCGGGTTGCCGAGCGCGATGGGCGGCCTGTTCGAACTCGTGCGCACCGGCTCGATGAGCATCATCGTGTCGCTGTTCATCCTCGCGATCGTCGTGCTGGTGACGTACTTCGTCGTGTTCGTCGAGCGTGGCCAGCGCAAGATCCTGGTGAACTACGCGAAGCGCCAGGTCGGCAACAAGGTCTACGGCGGGCAGTCGTCGCACCTGCCGCTCAAGCTGAACATGTCGGGCGTGATCCCGCCGATCTTCGCCAGCTCGATCATCCTGCTGCCGGCGACGGTCGTGGGCTGGTTCGCCACCGGCGAGGGGCTGCGCTGGCTGAAGGACCTGTCGGCGGCGCTGTCGCCGGGGCAGCCGATCTACGTCATGCTGTACGCGGCGATGATCGTGTTCTTCTGCTTCTTCTACACGGCGCTCGTGTTCAACAGCCGCGAGACCGCCGACAACCTGAAGAAGAGCGGCGCGTTCATCCCCGGCATCCGCCCCGGCGACCAGACGGCCAAGCACATCGACAAGATCCTGTCGCGGCTGACGCTGGTGGGGGCGATCTACATCACGGCGGTGTGCCTGCTGCCCGAGTTCCTGGTGCTCAGGTACAACGTGCCGTTCTACTTCGGCGGCACGTCGCTGCTGATCATCGTCGTCGTCACGATGGACTTCTGGGCCCAGGTGCAGAGCTACGTGATGAGCCAGCAGTACGAGTCGCTGCTGAAGAAGGCCAGCTTCAAGGCAAGCTAGAGATGTGCGCCCAAGCTCACGTTGTTCGCCGCCCCCCGCGGGGGCGCTCAGCGCCCTTCGGGCGGCCGGGCGGGCGCTGACATGGCGAAGGACGACGTCATCCAGATGCAGGGCGAGATTCTGGAGAACCTGCCCAACGCCACGTTCCGTGTGAAGCTGGAGAACGGCCACGTCGTGCTCGGCCACATCTCCGGGAAGATGCGCATGCACTACATCCGCATCCTGCCGGGGGACAAGGTCACCGTCGAACTGACGCCGTACGACCTGAGCCGCGCCCGCATCGTGTTCCGCGCGAAGTAATTCGAGCCATCGAGGTCAAGGAGAAGACCATGAAAGTCGCCGCATCGGTCAAGAAGATGTGCCGCAACTGCAAGATCATCCGGCGCCACGGCGTCGTGCGCGTGATCTGCACCGACCCGCGCCACAAGCAGCGTCAAGGCTGAACGACAGAGGACATCCCATGGCACGCATCGCCGGCATCAACATTCCGCCGCACAAGCACGCCGAGATCGGCCTGACGGCGATCTACGGCATCGGCCGCACGACGGCGCAGAAGATCTGCGAGGCGGTCGGCATCCCGTACTCGAAGAAGATCAAGGATCTCAACGACGCCGACCTCGAGAAGATCCGCGAGGAGATCGGCCGGCTGACGATCGAGGGCGACCTGCGCCGCGAGATGTCGATGAACATCAAGCGGCTGATGGACCTCGGCTGCTACCGCGGCATGCGGCACCGCCGCGGCCTGCCGGTGCGCGGCCAGCGCACGAAGACGAACGCGCGCACCCGCAAGGGGCCGCGCAAGTCGGGCGCACTGGTCAAGAAGTGACCGCCCGCGGCCGCAGCGACTGAAGGAAACACAAGATGGCAAAGGCACCGACCAACACCGCCGCGCAGCGCGTGCGCAAGAAGGCCCGCAAGAACATCGCGGACGGCATCGCGCACGTGCACGCGTCGTTCAACAACACGATCATCACGATCACCGACCGCCAGGGCGGGGCGATCGCGTGGGCGTCGAGCGGCGGCCAGGGCTTCAAGGGCTCGCGCAAGAGCACGCCGTTCGCGGCCCAGGTCGCGGCCGAGAACGCCGGCCGCGCCGCGCAGGAGCAGGGCATCAAGAACCTCGACGTGCGCATCAAGGGCCCCGGCCCGGGCCGCGAGTCGTCGGTGCGCGCGCTGGCGTCGCTGGGCATCCGCATCACGTCGATCTCCGACGTGACGCCGGTGCCGCACAACGGCTGCCGGCCGCAGAAGCGCCGCCGCATCTGACGCTGGGGTTTCCCCGCGCCCGTGCCGCCTTCGGGCGGCATGGGCATTTGAACGACGCCGCAAGGCATTGACGAAGACCACCGTCCGAGCGCCCATAACAACACCCGCCGGACTCGCGCGCACCGCCCCCGGTGCGCGTCAGCTTGACAGAAGGACTCAACGTGGCACGTTATCTCGGCCCCAAGGCCAAACTCTCCCGCCGTGAAGGCACCGACCTCTTCCTGAAGAGCGCGCGTCGTCCGATCGCCGACAAGGCGAAGTTCGACAGCAAGCCCGGGCAGCACGGCCGCACGAGCGGCTCGCGCACCAGCGACTACGGCGTGCAGCTGCGCGAGAAGCAGAAGGTCAAGCGCATGTACGGCATCCTCGAACGCCAGTTCCGCCGCTACTTCGCCGAGGCCGAGCGCCGCAAGGGCAACACCGGCTCGAACCTGCTGTCGCTGCTCGAGTCGCGCCTGGACAACGTCGTCTACCGCATGGGCTTCGGCTCGACGCGCGCCGAGGCGCGGCAGCTCGTCTCGCACAAGGCGATCACGGTCAACGGCCAGGTGGTCAACATCGCGTCGTTCCTCGTCAAGCCGGGCGACGTCGTCGCGGTGCGCGAGGGCGCGAAGAAGCAGCTGCGCATCCAGGACGCGCTCAAGCTCGCCGAGTCGTCGGGCCTGCCCGAGTGGGTCGCCGTCGACAGCGCGAAGATGGAAGGCACGTTCAAGAAGGTGCCCGACCGCGACCAGTTCGGCGCCGAGATCAACGAGTCGCTGATCGTCGAGTTGTACTCGCGCTGAGCGCGCGCGCTGCCGGCGGCCGCACGAGGCCGCCCGAGGTGCCTCGTCCGCCGGGCGCGAGGCATCCGACCCACCGCCCGGCACGGTCCATCAGCCTTATCGGTGTAACGAGCCGAGGGTATTGAGAGGAACACGAGTCCATGCAAACCAATCTGCTGAAGCCCAAAGCCATCCACGTCGAGCCGCTCGGCGGCCCCGGCCACCGCGCCAAGGTCACGCTCGAGCCGTTCGAGCGCGGCTACGGCCACACGCTGGGCAACGCACTGCGCCGCGTGCTGCTGTCGTCGATGGTGGGCTACGCGCCGACCGAGGTCACGATCGCCGGCGTGCTGCACGAGTACTCGACGATCGACGGCGTGCAGGAAGACGTCGTGCACATCATGCTCAACCTCAAGGGCGTCGTCTTCCGGCTGCACAACCGCGAGGAGGTCACGCTCGTGCTGCGCAAGGAAGGCGAGGGCGCGGTGACGGCCGGCGACATCCAGTGCCCGCACGACGTCGAGATCGTCAACCCCGAGCACGTCATCGCGCACCTCGCGCAGGGCGGCAAGCTCGACATGCAGATCAAGGTCGAGAAGGGCCGCGGCTACGTGCCCGGCAACCTGCGCCGCTACGGCGACGAGCCGACGAAGTCGATCGGCCGCATCGTCCTCGACGCCTCGTTCTCGCCGGTCAAGCGCGTGAGCTACGCGGTCGAGAACGCGCGCGTCGAGCAGCGCACCGACCTCGACAAGCTCGTGATGGAGATCGAGACCAACGGCGCGATCAGCCCCGAGGAGGCGATCCGCGCCTCGGCCAAGATCCTCGTCGAGCAGATCGCCGTGTTCGCGCAGATCGACGTCGGCGCCGAGGAGGGCCTGTTCCAGCCGCAGCAGCGTCAGGCGGCCCACTTCGACCCGATCCTGCTGCGCCCGGTCGACGAGCTCGAGCTCACCGTGCGCTCGGCCAACTGCCTGAAGGCCGAGAACATCTACTACATCGGCGACCTGATCCAGCGCACCGAGACCGAGCTGCTGAAGACGCCGAACCTCGGCCGCAAGTCGCTCAACGAGATCAAGGAAGTGCTGGCCTCGCGCGGGCTCACGCTCGGCTCGCGCCTCGAGAACTGGCCGCCGCAGGGCCTCGACAAGCGATAACCCGGCCCACGTAGCTGGCGTGCAACCCCCGGTACCTGATCCGGCCGGGGTTCGATAAGGAAAGGAAAGCACCATGCGTCACCGCCACGGACTCCGCAAGCTCAACCGCACCAGCGAGCATCGCCAGGCGATGCTGCGCAACATGTGCGTGTCGCTGCTGCGCCACGAAGCCATCAAGACCACGCTGCCGAAGGCGAAGGAACTGCGCCGCGTCGTCGAGCCGCTGATCACGCTCGGCAAGCAGCCGACGCTGGCCAACCGGCGCCTCGCGTTCTCGCGCCTGCGTGACCGCGACATCGTGACCAAGCTGTTCGCCGAGCTCGGCCCGCGCTACCAGGCGCGCCCGGGCGGCTACACGCGCATCCTGAAGATGGGCTTCCGCGTCGGCGACAACGCGCCGATGGCGTTCGTCGAGCTCGTCGACCGTCCCGAGCCTGCGGCCGAGGCCGCGCCCGGCGAGGCGGCTGCCTGACCTGCGCGGGCCTGCGCGTTTGCTGCTATACTTCGAAATTCGATCGCGGGGTGGAGCAGTCTGGTAGCTCGTTGGGCTCATAACCCAAAGGTCGCAAGTTCAAATCTTGCCCCCGCAACCAAACGCTCTGGAACAGGCCCCGCGCACACTGCCCGGGGCCTGTTTTGTTTCCGCCCTTCGGAATTGGATGGCGCTGACTTCTAGAATTTTTGGCCGGCGTCGCCGCCCCGTGCGACGCCTGAACTCCTCCCACCGCACCTGTTCGAGGATGCTCCCGTGCTGATCTCTCCTGCCTTCGCCCAGGCCGCCCCGGCGGCCACCGGCGGCTCCGACTCGCTGCTGAGCCTGCTGCCGCTCGTGCTGATGTTCGTCGTGCTGTACTTCATCATGATCCGCCCGCAGATGAAGCGCCAGAAGGAGCACAAGGCGATGGTCGAGGCGCTGGCCAAGGGCGACGAGGTCGTCACCGCCGGCGGCCTGGCCGGGCGCATCAGCAAGCTCGGCGACACCTACCTCGCGGTCGAGGTCGCCGACGGCGTCGAGGTCCAGGTGCAGCGCAACGCCGTGGCGCAGGTGCTGCCGAAGGGCACGCTGAAGTGAGGACCCTCGCGCGCCGCGCGGCCGTCTGCGCCGCCGTGGCGCGCCCCGCCGTGGCCTCCGGCCGCGGCGCAAGGACATCTCGATGAACCGCTACCCGTGGTGGAAATACGCGATCCTCGCGGTCGCGCTCGTCGTCGGCTTCCTCTACACGCTGCCGAACTTCTTCGGCGAGGCGCCGGCGGTGCAGGTCTCGAGCGCGAAGCCCACGGTGCGCGTCGAGGCGGCGCTCGTCGAGCGCGTGCGCGACGCGCTGAAGGCCGCCTCGATCGACGCCGACTTCGTGCAGCTCGAGGGTGCGTCGGTGCGCGCGCGCTTCGCCGACACCGACACCCAGATCCGCGCGAAGGACGTGATCGCCCAGGCGCTGAACCCCGATGCGGCCGACCCCTCGTACATCGTCGCGCTGAACCTCGTGAGCCGTTCGCCGGCGTGGCTGACGTCGATCCGCGCGCTGCCGATGTACCTCGGTCTCGACCTGCGCGGCGGCGTGCACTTCCTGATGCAGGTCGACATGCAGGCGGCGCTGACCAAGCGCGCCGAGTCGCTCGCCGGCGACGCGCGCACGCTCCTGCGCGAGCGCAACATCCGCCACGGCGGCGTCTCGCGCGAGGGTCAGACGGTCGAGGTGCGCTTCCGCGACGCCGAGACGCGCACCGCGGCGCGCACGCTGCTCGGCGACCAGCTGACCGACCTGCTGTGGACCGAGACCGGCGCCGGCGACGACCTGCGCCTCGTCGGCACGCTGCGGCCCGAGGCGGCGCGCGCCGTGCAGGAGGCGGCGCTGAAGCAGAACATCACGACGCTGCACAACCGCGTCAACGAGCTCGGCGTCGCCGAGCCGGTGATCCAGCAGCAGGGGCTCGACCGCGTCGTCGTGCAATTGCCCGGCGTGCAGGACACGGCGAAGGCGAAGGACATCATCGGCCGCACCGCGACGCTCGAGGTGCGCCTCGTCGACGACAGCGCCGAGGCCGCGGCGGCGGCCGTCGGCTCCGGCCCGGTGCCGTTCGGCACCGAGCGCTACGTCGAGCGCGGCGGCGCGCCGCTGATCGTCAAGCGCCAGGTCATCCTCACCGGCGAGAACCTGACCGACGCTCAGCCCGGCTTCGACGGCCAGACGCAGGAGCCGGCGGTGCACCTGACGCTCGACGCCAAGGGCGCGCGCATCTTCCGCGACGTCACGCGCGAGAACGTCGGCAAGCGCATGGCGATCCTGCTGTTCGAGAAGGGCAAGGGCGAGGTCGTCACCGCGCCCGTGATCCGCAGCGAGATCGGCGGCGGGCGGGTGCAGATCAGCGGCCGCATGACGACGCAGGAGGCGGCCGACGTCGCCTTGCTGCTGCGCGCCGGCTCGCTGGCGGCGCCGATGGAGATCATCGAGGAGCGCACGATCGGCCCGAGCCTGGGCGCCGAGAACATCGCCAAGGGCTTCAACAGCGTGCTGTGGGGCATGGTCGCGATCGCCGTCTTCATGATCGCGTACTACGCGCTGTTCGGGCTGTTCTCGGTGCTGGCGCTGAGCTTCAACCTGCTGCTGCTGGTGGCGGTGCTGTCGATGCTGCAGGCCACGCTGACGCTGCCGGGCATGGCGGCGATGGCGCTCGCGCTCGGCATGGCGATCGACGCCAACGTGCTGATCAACGAGCGCGTGCGCGAGGAGCTGCGCAACGGCGCGCCGCCGCAGTCGGCGATCCACGCCGGCTACGAGCGCGCCTGGGGCACGATCCTCGACTCGAACGTCACGACGCTGATCGCCGGCGTGGCGCTGCTCGCCTTCGGCTCCGGCCCGGTGCGCGGGTTCGCCGTCGTGCACTGCCTGGGCATCCTGACCTCGATGTTCTCGGCGGTGGTCTTCTCGCGCGGGCTCGTGAACCTGTGGTACGGGCGGCAGAAGAAGCTCAAGGGCGTGTCGATCGGCCAGGTGTGGAAGCCCGCCGAGGTCGGCGCGACGAAGGCCCCGAAGGCCGGCAAGGCCTGACGCCCCCGCGAGGAGCCCACGATGGAATTCTTCCGCATCAGCCGCGACATCCCGTTCATGCGCCACGCGCGCATCCTGAACGCGATCTCGCTCGCCGCCTTCGTCGCCGCGGTGTTCTTCCTCGCCACGCGCGGGCTGAACCTGTCGATCGAGTTCACCGGCGGCTCGGTGCTCGAGGTGCAGTACGAGCAGGCGGCCGACATCGTGCGCGTGCGCGAGACCGTCGAGGCGCTGAACCTCGGCGAGGTGCAGGTGCAGAAGTTCGGCACCTCGCGCGACGCGCTGATCCGCCTGCCGGTGCGCGGCGAGGGCCGGCAGGACCTCGTGCCGCAGCAGGCCTTCGAGGCGCTGTGCCGCGCCGAGGGCGGCACCGTGAGCCGGCGCGAGTACGTGACGCCGCAGGGCGAGGCCGTGAGCCGCCCCGCGTGCACGACGGCGCAGGGGGCCGAGCCGCTGCGCCTGATGCGCACCGAGTTCATCGGCCCGGCGGTCGGCGAGGAGCTCGCGCGCGACGGCGCGATGGCGCTCGCCTTCACGATCATCGGCATCATGATCTACCTGGCGATCCGCTTCGAGTGGAAGTTCTCGGTCGCCGCGATCGTCGCCAACCTGCACGACGTCGTCATCATCCTCGGCTTCTTCGCGTTCTTCCAGTGGGAGTTCTCGCTCGCCGTGCTGGCGGCGGTGCTCGCGGTGCTCGGCTACTCGGTCAACGAATCGGTCGTCATCTTCGACCGCATCCGCGAGAGCTTCCGCAAGTTCCGCAAGAAGACGACGCCCGAGGTCATCGACCACGCGATCACGAGCACGATCAGCCGCACCGTGATCACGCACGGCTCGACGCAGATGATGGTGCTGTCGATGCTGATCTTCGGCGGGCCGACGCTGTTCTACTTCGCGCTCGCGCTGACGATCGGCATCCTGTTCGGCATCTACTCGTCGGTGTTCGTCGCCGCCGCGGTCGCGATGTGGCTCGGTGTCAAGCGCGAGGACCTCGTCAAGTCCGCGCCGTCGAAGGAGGCGGACCCCGACGACCCGAACGCCGGGGCCGTGGTGTAGAGTCGGCACGCTCCGTTTCGCCGACTGCCGACCCGCGATGGCGACCGCCGCCGATTCCCTGACCCTCGCCTCGCAGGCCCGCCGCGTCTTCACCGAGCAGCTCGTCAAGGGGCTGCCCCGGCTCGTCAACGACATGGTCGAGGCCGCGAACGTCGCGCGCGACCGCACCTCGGCCGACACCGCCGCCGCGCAGCGCCGGCGCGACTTCGCGCTCGCGCTCAAGCACGACGCCGGCACCTGGCACCAGGCGATGGTCGGCGCGCTGCGCCACGCGCTGCTGTACGGGGTGTCGATCTCGCGCACCGCGGCGCCGTCGGCGGTGTCGCGCGACCAGCTCACGCTCGTCGACGACGCGACGATCGAGCGCGAGATCCTCAGTTCGCGGCTCGCGCTGGCGATCATGGACCGCGCGTCGTGGGAGTTCAACGACCTGCGCACGCGCATCGCGACGCTCGAGCGGCGCGAGGAGCTCGAGCCCAACGACATGCTGCGCGCGCACGTCGTCGCGCGGCTCGTCGTCGACGCCTGGAGCACGGCGCAGCTCGCGCTCGAGGGCTGGCGCGACCTGCAGACGCCGCTGCACGCCGCCGTCGCGGCGCTCGTCGAGTCGGCCTATCGGCAGGCGAACACCTGGCTCGCCGAGCAGGGCGTGACGGCGCAGGCCGACCTGCGCTCGCAGGTCAGGCGCTCGCAGGAGGCGCAGGAGGGCGCCGACGTCGGCTACCACCGCTCGTTCACCGGCAGCCGCTTCGCCGGCAGCGGCGCCGGCGGCCTGACCGACGAGACGCGCGCGATGGCCAGCGCCGCCGCGCTCGCGCGCACGGCCGAGCGCGCCGAGACCGTGCTCAACCGGCTGAACCGCCTCGTCAGCCAGCACCTGCCGGGCTTCGCGCCGACGCGCGCGGGGGTCACGGTGCCGGCGTCGCCGCCGCTGCAGCAGGCGCTCGCCGAGGCCGAGCGCACGGTGCGCACGCGCTTCGACGCCGTGAGCCTCGGCGGGCGCATGGCGGTGAGCACGAACGCGCTGCTCGAGCCGCTGCAGCAGCAGAAGCAGGCGCTGAAGAAGGCGGCGCAGACGCCGGTCGAGCGCGCGACGATCGAGATCGTCGCGCTGCTGTTCCAGAGCATCCTGACCGAGGACCGCATTCCGGCGGCGCTGCGCGTGTGGTTCGCGCGCCTGCAGATGCCGGTGCTGCGCGTGGCGGTGAGCGAGCCCGACTTCTTCGCCGCCGTCGACCACCCGGCGCGCCGCCTGATCGACCGCATGGGCGCGTGCGTGATGGGCTTCGACGGCTCGGTGCCCGCCGGCGGCGCGGCGCTCGAGCAGGAGATCAAGCGCATCGTGCAGGTCGTCGAGGCGTACCCCGACACCGGCCGGCGCGTGTTCCAGACCGTGCTGACCGAGTTCGAGAAGTTCCTCGAGCACTACTTCAAGGACGCCAACGAGGCGAGCCGCCACGGCGTGTCGCTCGCGCAGCAGGTCGAGCAGCGCGAGGAGAAGGCGATCCAGTACACGATCGAGCTGCGCAACATGCTCGCCGACGTGCCGGTGCAGGACGCCGTGCGCCAGTTCCTGTTCCAGGTCTGGGCCGACGTGCTCGCGATGGCGGCGCTGAAGTTCGGCCCGAACGGCGAGACGACGAAGGCGATGAAGCGCGCCGCGGCCGACCTGATCTGGTCCGCCGGCGCCAAGGTCACGCGCGAGGAGCGCGGCGAGGTGATCCGCCGCCTGCCGGCGCTGCTGAAGACGCTGCGCGAGGGCATGGAGCTCGCCGGCTTCTCGGCGCAGCGGCAGGACGAGCGCGTTGCCGAACTCAACAACGCGCTCGCCGCGGCCTTCACCGCGAAGGCGGCGGCGATCCCGACCGACCGCCTCGACGCGCTGAAGGAGCGCCTCGAGAGCCTGGAGGAGATGCTGCCCGACACGTCGCACCTGCAGATCGACGAGTCGCTCGTGCTCGACCTCTCCGGCCACGAGAGCGCGGGGCTCGAGGTCGTCACGAGCGGCGGCTCGACGCCGACGGCGGCGATGCTCGCGTGGGCGCGCGAGCTGCAGGTGGGCAGCTGGTTCATGCTCGACTACCGCGACCGCCAGGAGGCGGTGCAGCTCGCCTGGCGCGGCCTGCGCGGGCAGCTGTCGCTGTTCGTCGCGCCGTCGGGGCGCTGCGTGCTGTTCCAGCGTCAGCCGCTCGCGGCGTTCCTGCAGGCGGGGCTGCTGCAGCCGGCGCAGGACGAGGCGCTCACCGTGCGCGCGACGCGCAGCGCGCTGGCCAAGCTCGACGTCGACCCGTTCCGGCTGCTGAACTGAGAGCCTGAGCCGCGCCGGCGGCCCCGGCCGCGGCGTCAGTGGATCAGCCGGTCCTCGGCCTCGACGAGGAGTTCGTCGAGGATCAGCGCGTCGGGCTCCTCGCCGAGGCTCCAGAACACCATCAGCACGATGATCTTCAGGTCCTCGAGGTCGAGCGGGCCGGCGCTGCTCGCCATCGCGCGGTCGATCACGATCTCGCGCATCGGCGGCGGCAGCACGCCCGCGGCCTCGAGGAAGCCGACGAAGCCGATCGACTCGGCGCCGAGGCGCTCCTGCTCCGCCGCCGTGTAGACGCGCATGCCGTGGGCGCTCTGCTCGCCGGCGTGCGACTGCGCCGCCTGCGCGAGGCCGTCGAGCCAGGTCAGCGCCTCCTGGATCTCGTCCGACTCGAAGCCGACCGCCGACAGCTTGCGCGTGAGCTGGTCGTGGCTGGGGCACGCGTCGGGCCGCCAGTAGTTCTCGTAGAGGTAGACGAGCACGTCGAACATCGACCCACTATAGCGCAGCGGGCCCGGCGTGGCGGGGCGCGTGCGTGCGATCCGCCCCGGCGTCGCGGGCGTTCGCGTCAGGCCAGGCCGCAGCGCTGGAACAGGCCGCCGGGCAGGCGCCGCACGCGCCCTTCGAGTTCGAGCTCGAGCAGGCGCGCGGCGAGTTCGGCGGCGGGCCAGCCGGTGCGCGCGCCGATCGCGTCGAGCGTCGCCGGGTCGTGGCCCAGCGCCTCGAGCACCGGGTCGCGCGTCTCGTTCGCCGGCACGGCCGGCGAGGTGGCGGGGGGCGATGCCGAGGCCGGCCGCGCCGCCGGGCGCAGTTCGGCGAGCACGTCGTCGGCCGTCTCGACGAGCTTCGCGCCCTGCTTGATCAGCGCGTGGCAGCCGCGCGACAGCGGCGAGTGGATCGAGCCGGGAATGGCGAACACCTCGCGCCCGGCCTCGACGGCCAGCCGCGCCGTGATCAGCGAGCCCGACTGCACCGCGGCCTCGACGACGAGCGTGCCGCTCGCCAGCCCGGCGATCAGGCGGTTGCGCAGCGGGAAGTTCGGCGCCAGCGGCGGCGTGCCGAGCGGGAACTCGCTGACGAGCAGGCCGGCGGCGGCGATGCGCCGCGCCAGCGCCTCGTGGCGCGCCGGGTAGATGCGGTCGACGCCGGTGCCGAGCACGGCGACCGTGCTGCCGTCGCCCGCCAGCGCGCCTTCGTGCGCCGCGCCGTCGATGCCAAGCGCGAGCCCGGAGACGATCGTCCAGCCGGCGCGGCTGAGGTGGGCGGCGAAGGCCTGCGCGTTCTCGCGCCCGGGCGGCGTCGGGTTGCGGCTGCCGACGACGGCGATCGCCGGCCGCGCGAGCAGCTCGGCGCGGCCGTGCAGGAACAGCAGCAGCGGCGGGTCGGCCGTCTCGAGCAGGCGCGCCGGGTAGAGCGGGTCGCCGAGCGTGACGACGCGGCGCTCGCCGTCGCCAGGGCCTTCCAGCCACCGCGCCACCGCCTCGACCTGCGCCGGCCAGGCGTCGGGCGGCTCGGCCAGCGTGTCGGGCTGGCCGGGAGGCAGCAGCGCGCGCGCTTCTGCTCGGGGAGGCAAAGCGGCCATTCGACCTGTCCTCGGACCTGATGCTGCGTGCGCATCTGG
>FWPV01009208.1_pt1 | contig 16827 bp, 14 predicted proteins | sample 2228371 | NCBI WGS metagenome assembly FWPV01 (sample SAMEA103939776, study PRJEB20133) | metagenome | reverse complement strand
GTGCCGACCGTCAACACCACCCACACCGGGGAGAACGTGACGGCGGGGGAGCACAACCTCTCGGTGCAGCTGGTGAACAACGACCACACGCCGCTGATCCCGCTGGTGTACCAGACGGTCAACGTGACCGTGGAGGGCGCTGCTCCCAACCTCACGCCCACCGAGACGCCGAATGTCACGCCGACAGAGACCCCGACGCCCACGCCTACCGAGACGCCGGCTCCCGGGGGCGTAACCGTCGACCTGGTGGCGCAGAACATTGCCTTCAACATGGACACGATCACGGTGCCGGCCGGCTCCGTGGTGACGGTGAACTTCCAGAACCAGGACAGCGGCATTCCCCATAATCTGGCCGTCTACGAGACTCCGGCGGCAACCACACCCATCTTCGTGGGGCAGATCATCACCGGGGTGAACTCCATCACCTACACGTTCACTGCCCCGGAGGAGCCCGGCACCTATTTCTTCCGCTGCGACGTCCATCCCGTCCAGATGACCGGCAGCTTCGTCGTGGAGTGAGGGAGAGGGAGGGACGACCTCTTCCCTTACTTTCGATCGTCCTCGAAACGGGAGATCCATTCGGGAGCGAACGGGATCCTGCTGATCCAGCATTCGCTCTGTAGAAACGATCTCCCGGATCGAAAGCACCGATTCTTTTTACCAGATCCTGACCTTATGCGGGAATTAAAAGGAGTGCCGCAATCAGGGTTCGGAGATCTCCCGATCCCCGCTTCCTCAAACGTGACCTATCATGGGGGAAAGGATCTCCTCCGCCGATTGCCTCGGCTCACGCATGCGATAGCCGTGCGGCGATGCTGAATACGGCCTGTTTCAGGGGCTCGTGTGCAACAAGCATCATAATTCGATCCTGGCCCTATCGCACGCGGGGGTAGGGGCACGGGAGGGGAGTACGCCCCCTCCCCCCTTGGTGGGATGTGCCCTATCCCGAATCCGCAATCGCTTCAACAGCCGCATGAGGAAGAAATGCTGGTTCGGGTGCTCGGACAGTTCTTCGGCCTCCTCAACCTATCGCGCCAAGAGGGGATCCCTCCCCCCTATCGCCCCCCCACCCGCCGCTCGCAATCGGATCTTCTCCGGAATGCAGAAAAGATCATGACCGGGGCCGAAAAGGCCTCGATCTGTTATCGGATTTGCAGCCAGACTTTCTGCTCGTCGATACCCAATTTGGGGGAGGGGAACCTCCACGCCATGCATGACCGGCGATTACAGGTCCGGCTTTCCCTTCAGGGCTTCGACGAGCAGGAAGATGCCCGCCTCCAGGTCCCCGATATCGGCAACCTCTACGGGAGAGTGGATGTACCGGACCGGGACCTCGACGACGGTGCTCGGGACACCCCCCCGCTCCGTGTGGATGGACGTGGCGTCCGTCGTCCCTCCTTTCCCAACCTGCATCTGTAGGGGGATATTATTCCGCTCCGCCGTGTCCCGAAGCCACTTCACCATGCCCGGATGCGCGATCAGCCCTCTTCCGCTGGCGTCCGAGATGGTGACGACCGGTCCTTTCCCGAGTTCTATGGGCGAATCCTTCTTCTCGATCCCCGGGTGATCCCCGGGGAAGGTGACATCGGTCGCGATGGCGCAGTCGGGAGCGAGCCGGTACGCGCTCGTCCGGGCTCCCTTCAGCCCCACCTCCTCCTGGACGGTGAAGACCGCGTAGATTGTGTGGGGCGACTGCACCTTCTGCATCACCCTCGTGAGGAGCGTGCATCCGACGCGGTTGTCGAAGGCCTTGCCGCTGACCCGGTCGTGCGGCAACTCCACGAGCTCCCGATCGATCGTGATCGGGGTACCGATCTCCACGCCCAGCTCCCCGGCATCCTCGCGACTGGTGGCTCCGATATCAACGAACATGTCCTCGATCTTCAGCTCCTTTTTTCGCTCCTCATCGGTCATGATGTGTGGCGGTTTTGCACCAACGACGCCGTAGAGCCTTCCTTTCGAGCCATGCACCACCACGCGCTGGCTGTAGAGTGTCGGAGGGTGCCATCCGCCGAAGGGGACGAAGTGGATGAAGCCGTTCTCGTCGATGAACCGGACCATGAGCCCGATCTCGTCCATGTGGGCGGCGAGCATGATCGTGAAGTCGCCACCCTTCTTCACCGCAATCAGATTTCCCATGGAATCGGTCCTCACCTCATCCACGCAGGGCTCCAGTTCCGAGCGGATTGCATCCGCGATGCTCCCTTCCCTCCCGGATATTCCGTGGGCGTTAGAGTACTTCGCAAGCAGACTCTTGACCATCCCGATCTCACTCCATTACGCGCTGTATTCGATCCAGTGCCTGTCTCAGGTTCTCCCGGGAGGTCGCGTAGCTCACCCGCGCATGCTCCGGCATATTCTTCCCGAACGCGCTCCCCGGCGTAACGATCACCCCGTTCTCGATCACTCTCTGCATCAGGGGAATCCCCATGGGGACGAAGGCGTAGAATGCCCCCTCGGGAACAGGAAACGCAAAGCCCATCCGTTTCAGGCCGTCATAGAGAATATCCCGCCTCGTCCTGTATTCATCCCGCATCTGCCGAACCGCTGTCTGATCGCCGGTATAGGCTGCCAGCGCCGCGTACTGAGAGATGGATGTCGCGCAGGCCTGGCAGTACTGGTGGATCTTGAGGCAGTGGTCGATATACTCCTCGGGAGCGGCCAGGTAGCCCACGCGCCATCCGGTCATGGCGTACGTCTTGCTCGTCGCATTGACCGTGATTACGTCCTCGCCGTAGCGCGCGGCGGAGAAATGCTTCCGCCCGTAGATGAAATGCTCGTACACCTCATCGCTCACCACCGTCACCCCGGCGTCCGCGGCGTACTCCACGATGGTGCGGATGGACTCCTCACTCTCCACGGCACCGGTCGGATTCGACGGGGAGTTGAGAATGAACAGGCGCGCACCGTCCATCAGCTCCTGCGCCTTCTCGATATCGATGTGCAGGGCGGCGTCGAGCGGAACCCCCACGGGTCGGCCGCCGGCGATCGCTGTGAGGGTCGGATAGGAGACAAATCCCGGATCGGGGAAGAGGACGCGGTCCCCCTCGTTGACGAGGGACTCCAGTACCAGGTGGAGGGCTTCACTCCCGCCCGCTGTCACCAGGATCTCCGAGGGCGTATACGCGAGGCCGTTCTCCCGCTTCAGCTTATCCGCGATCGCAACCCGCAGCTCCTCGATGCCGGCATTCGGCGTGTAACCGGTTCTGCCTTCCTGGATGGCCCGAATCGCCGCATCCTTGATGTGCTGCGGAGTGTCGAAGTCAGGCTGCCCGATGGCGAGATTGATCGAGCCGGGACCGGCCCCTTCGAACATCCTGCGGATCCCCGAGAGTTCGATGCCCTCGAGCCTGTGCGCGCACGCCCGTTTCGCTGCCATACTCTCACTCCAGCGTGGCATGCCGGGCCTTCATCGCGCTGGGCTCGGTCTTTGTGATCTCCATCAGGCGCGAGATCACCGCATCGGCGAAGACCATGGATGCCGTCTCAAAGAGCGTGCCGAGAGGCGCGAACGATTTGTGCTCGCCCAGCATCTGGCGGATCTCGTACTCGCCGGACTCCTCCAGGTCGTGATCTCGGTGGCTCTCGATCGTGACGATGCAGTCGGATATGCGCCCGATACGGGAGTCTCTCCGCGAGGTGATCAGACAGATACGCCCCCCGATACCTTTGGCGGTCTCGGCGAGGTCGGCAACGGTCTTTGTCTCACCCGATGAGGAGAAGACGACCATCACATCCCCCGGACGGAGCGCGGGGGTGATCGTCTCCCCTACCACGAAGGACTGGAAACCGAGATGCATCAGCCGCATGGCAAAGGCCTTGGCGACCAGTCCCGATCGACCCGCTCCCATGACAAAGATGCGGTTTGCCTTCATCAGCTCGTCGACGAAGGCATCTACCTCGTCATCCGATATGGAATCGGCGAAGGAGCGTATCAGAGAGGCCATCAGTCTCATGGTATCCTGCACACGGTGCGTTATCATCGATATCCCGGAAGTGATACTCCCTGCAACTACAAGAGAATTTCTAATGGGTGAGAATCCATTTTTCTGCCCACCGCCGGACAGGCAACCGCCGCGAGCTGCGGGGTTGTCGCCGCTCCAGCAGGAAAGGTCTCCCGACGGCAGGCCTGCGACAGGTCCCGTTGCGATGGCTCAGGACTGGCGTGTCCGGGGATCGGTAACCAGGCCTTCGTTCCAACGGCGCCTCATCGATCGAAGGCGGCTGCAGAACGATCAGCCGGATTCGCTCCCTGTCCTGCTGCCGATCTGGCTGTCCTCCCCGGGAAGTTCTGGCTGAAGCGATGGGGTTCGGTTCCCCAGGTGCCGGGATGCCCGGAGGTGTCGCACGGCCGGATCCGTGCGGTATACTCCCCGGATTCTGTTTGCCGCACTCGCAGAGTATCCCGCTCCGCCTCGATGAGGAGAAAAAGGGTGCCGGTTCGCGTGGTGGAAGCAACGGAGCGGGGCCGTGGACGGTATGCAGGGGGATCCGGGAACAGTCGGAATCCCGAAATTCCAGTCTGCCCCCCCCTCGGGGGATGGGATCGTGGGAAGCAACGCGCTGACCACCCCTGTTCCGCCGAGCGGCGGGGTGCATCTCCAGTCTCATCCGGTGGCCATGGGCGCGAATATGGGGCTGCGATACCGGCGTCCACGTTATTCGAGCCTGGATCAGGATGAACGCGAATGCGGCGGGGAACGATCAGGACGATACCACCGGACTCCACGCCGATCAGGAGAGAGCCCGATAGCGAGTCGATGAACGGGTGTCCAGGATGAGGCCCGGGCGCGACAGAGAGAGGCAGGAGGGAAGTCTTCCGTGCCATGCAGGAGTGGGGATTGGCAGGGCAGGATGGCGTAAAACCACTGATCCTATCCCGCCTCCCGTGCTGCGCAATGCCGCTCTTGCAGGAAAAAACATAAAAGGTCGTGATGCTATGGTTGGTGCGATCCGGCTGCCATGCCTGGCACGGCAGGCACCGGGCAGGAATAGTGCACGCCAGAAGGCAACAGCGTTGTGACCAGAATGGAAGACGATTCGATCTGCTCCGACGAACTGCGGGGTAGAGAGCGGAGATGGCGGGCTCGCTCCGCCGGGACGGACGCGGACGGAACGGGAATGCCCGTCCGTGGCGGAGGGCTGTCGGAGACCTGTGGAAGGAGCGAGGCCCGGGAGTCTCACAGGTAGAGAAAGGTCGATCAGAGTGCCGCTGGAAACCGCAGTGATCCGGGTATCGCAGGTGCGGATCCTCCCGAGGATGCATTGGACACCGCCGCGGGATCCACCGTGCGGCTAACACGGGGACGACCATGCGGGAGATCGCCCGCAGAACCGGCGGGCTGCCGAAGTAGGGGAATCCGGTTCCGTTCCGGCTGGACTAGGCATTGAGAGGCCTGTTGTGAGGTTCGTGCGGGGTCAGTCCGCCTGAAGGCTAAAGCCCGGGCCGACCGTGATCTCCTGTACCATAATAACCTTAATTAGGGATAACAAGGTATGTTTCGCCTCCTTCCCGGGAATGAGTGCAGACTGCACGATCGGTCTGCCGCCGTATTGAGGCATAGATCCGATAGGGCGAGAGGATTTCCTGGTTGGGGGCACGGAAGTGGATGGAATGACGGCCAAAGAGGGAGAAGAGCAGGAGAGGACAGAGGCGGAGAAGCCGGAGAAGCACGGGCTTGCCCCGCGGGCCGGCGAATCCCCGGCAGGGTCAGAGACGGGGGAGCAGGCGGGAGAGGTTCCTGCGGAGAGGGTGAAGAGAGAGATCGAGAGCGGCGGAGGCGGCGAATTCGGCAGATCCGTCCGGGCAGGCTGGGAGGCCAGGGGCGAACGGCGCACCGGGGAACAGGAAGAGGCCGGGAGGGCTCCTGAGACCGTAATGCCCGGTGGATCCCCCGAAAGCTACACCAAACCCTGGAACGTCGAAGAGGCGCAGCCGTCTCAGGGTGCATCGGAAGAGCTGACGGTCGTGGCGGAGAAGCTGCGCTCGGGCGGGAGAGTGAGCCGGAGCGAAGTTGGCAGTCTCGACACACAGAAGACGGGCTACGAAGGGGAGCTCCAGCAGGCTTCAGAGCAGGAGGGGAGGTACGGCGTCACCGGCAGGAGCGGAGAGCAACTCCGGACCGGGGAGCTGAAGGCGGGTCCCGGGGAGACGCGCGAAGGTACGGGAATCGTGCAGGAACAGGCCCGCACGAGAGAAGGACTCCAGAAAATTGAGATGGGAACAGAGGAGGAGCGGGAGAAGCGAGCCCGCGAGGGACTGCAGCTCGAGAAGAGCGGGGGTTCCGTCGGGACGCAATCGGGCGGCCGGGAGGATGCCGAGATCCGCAGATCCATCCGTGCCGGCGAAATCCCTGCCGAGGGCGGCATGCGGATGGCCGAAGGGGAGGAGCCCCGTCGGCAGGAGGAGTACGTCTCGCCGGCATTCCAGGCCCTGACCGGTGCGGGAGAGCGAATCCAGATCCTTCGCGAAGACGGGAGCGTGGAGGCGTTCAATCCGGAGAAGATCTCGCGAGCCCTAGAGGGCGCCGGCGCCACCTCCGAGGAAGCCCGGGAGATCGCCCGCCGGGTGGAGAGTGGAATCTCTACCAGCCTGACAGCGGCGGAGCTGGACGATCAGGTGCGAGCGCAGGTCCGCCGGGTGAACCCGGAGATCGAGCGGCACTGGAACGCGTACAGGGAGCGGTTCGGGGGGCGCTGATCGCACCGAACCCGGCTCTTTCACCCGCAACAAGAGTCGCCTGCCCGTTGCGATCCAAACGCTCTGTCCCTCCGTTTGATGGAAGACGGTGGCCGGCATGGGCAGGACCGTGCGCGGAACCGGAGACGGGATCGAATGACAGATTATCCGCGTGAGAAGCAGGACAGGGCCCCATCGGCGGTGAAGCTCGAGCGTCCCGAGTTGGAGGAGGGCAGGGATCCGGCAGAAGAACAGGTCCGCGAAGAGCAGAGGCTATCCGGATCTCAGGTCCGCACCCGCAGGTCGGGAACGGTATGGAAATCCATAATTGAAGGAGAGACGATGAATCCGGAAAGGGCAGAACCGCACGAGAGTGCGGAGAAGGGGGGGACGGAGCCTCCCGGCGCGGAAGAATTGGAGAGGGCGATTCGGGAGGCGGGTGTACCGGATGCGGATGCCCGGGAGGTGGCCGGGGTGGTCGTAGGTTCCGTCCATTCCGGCATGACATGGCAGGAGATCGACGCCCGCGTCAGAACGCTCCTGCGGCTGCGCAATCCCGCATGGGAGCGTATGTGGATCAACTCGCGTCCGGAGTCGCGCTCGCTCTGGATGCCCAAGACGGGTGACGTAAAGACGCCCGAAGATCTGGAACCGAACCGCTGATCCCCCCTCCATTCTCCCGCGCATATAATCCTGCTACGGAAATAGGCGATCTCCGGTTTCGCTGCACGGGCAGATCCGTCAGCGGGCATGCCTATTCGTGAAGGGGGGTGCCTTCGTTCGCATACCGATCGTCGATTCCGCGGGCACCCGGAATGCATCGGCGACCTCTCCTGGTCTTACGGACTTCATCGGTCCGCCGCGTCGTTCCCAGCCGCTAGCGCCTGCCAGGGGGGAAAGGGATCTCCTTACCGGCGCTCGTCGACGATCCGCCCTTTCCTATCTCCGCCACCGCGGTGGCGGACTGTTGCGGGCACCAGCGGGGCACTCTCCGCTGAAATACGGAAGATGCTAGCTGGTCCGTTCGAAAGGCTGGTTGCAGGGAGTTACGTACCTTTCCCCTCCCGCACCTGCCCCCATCGCACCGGAATACGGATGAGGCGATCCTCGTCTCCGCTGCACCTCGTCCTGTAATGCAACAGGCGGGGTGCGGACAGCCTGCTGTGCCTGCCCCGTACCCGAAGACAGCCTCCGTCCCCTGCCCGAGGCCCGCCTGCAGGGGACACCTCCCGGCCTTCGTTCGTTCCTAACGGGATCATCCGTTCCCGTAATTCTCCCCAGTACTCCACAATGCCTGAAGAGCAGCGGCTCGGCCAGACCCTGATCCCGTGAACCTCGATGCTCGTTCCCCCTTCAGGCCCTGTCGCACCGGGAAAATGGAATTCGAGGGGGGAGGAGTTGGGCCCCTCCCCCCGCCGGAGAGCAGGAATGCCGTGCGCTGGCCGAATTCCTTTATCGACATCCGTGAGATGGCGCCGGGTCCCGATCGAGCACGCGGACGCGATCCCGCCGCAGGTTCCCATGCCTGGCAGTCCTCCAGAGACAGGCAGTCTACCGCACCGGGTGGAGAGGGAACGGATCATCCCTGCCCTGCGCCGCACAACAGCTCTTGCCCCTGAGCTCCCGAGCGCCTTCGATACCGCCGGGAGAACGATACGCCGGATGAAATACTCTTCGGATCAGACCGCTGCCGTACCGATAGAGCGGCGTTTATCCGTCTGTCAGCACCAGAACCGATGGCTGGCTCTGAAAGCACTGGCCGAGCGCTCCATGGCCGAGTTGAATCGCCATATCCCCGGATCCGCATTCCCGCCTCTGCTCGACCGAAGCATGCGAGCTTCTCTTGCCCGGAGAACGGCAGGCGCGTCTGCGGACAGGAGGCAGCGGGTCGAGAGATGCGTGAGGAGTCCGTACCCGCTCGCCCCATCTCCGTGGTCGTGGGTGGCGGCCTCCCGTGGAAGAATACGGCGAGGCCGGTTCTCTGAACGACTCGTGCCGGTTGAGCGGATATCGCACCCCCCGCTGTCGGTTACGCTGCCATTTACTCCCCCTCGATATCTACGCGCTGGATGGTTCCCTGGCTGAGACTTTGCCATCGGTGGCTGGCGGAGCCGAGATCGCCGCGGCCTCTTCGATCTCGATCACAATTCCCCACATCTGGAGAGTGCTGGCGTCTTCGCGCGGAACCGCGCGGAACCGTATCCGCAGCCCATCCACCTTCAGGCCCGGCTCCAGATTCAGGGGATAGTAGCGTATCTGGTCGTCGGTGACGATGCCGTAGAATCCCCCCTCCAGATCCACGAACCGCACGGTTCCCGTGGTATTGACCATGGCCTCCGGAGATTCGTGTGGAACGCTGATCGGAGTGATGCTCACGATCTCGATGGGCGTCCCCCACATCTGTATGGTGGCGAGATCGCTCTTCTTCTTCGCTTCGAACCGAACGGGCAGTCCATGCCGTGAGAAGTCCTCCTCGAGGTTCAGGGGAACGTACTTCTCACCGTCCTCGGTGGCGATGCCGTAGAAACCGCCTTCGAGCTCCACGTGGACGACCGTACCCGTACCAGAGATCATCTCCCCGCTTCCCTGAGTGATGCATCCGCATCCGGCGACAAAGAGCGCAAGGGTTAGTGTATATCCGATAAGATGCCGAATCTGCATGGTTGCTCGGATAACGGTTGGCGTCGCACCCACATCAAAATTCTCTAAACTTCGAGATTTTTCGTAATCATCTGTTATTACCGGCTCATCGAATTCACGGAAGCAAAGGATACCCTGCATTACCACATACGTCCTGCCATCCTTCCTGCCGAACCTGCACGGCGAGGGAAACGATTAATAAACAGTTCTCGTACATGGTCAGACCGGCAGTCGTTTGCAGAGAGGTTGACCATGATATTCGAGAAGATCGTCTCCGAAGGCCTGGCACACAACTCCTACTTTATCGGCGCCGGCGGCAGTGCCGCAGTCATCGATCCCCGCAGGGACTGCGAGGTCTACATGCAGCTCGCAGAACAGTACGGGGTTGACATCACCCACATCTTCGAGACTCACCGCAATGAGGACTACCTCATCGGATCCGTGCCGCTCGCTGAAAAGGTGAAGGCGGAGATCTACCACAGCGACAGGACCGAGTTCGCATACGGGCAGAGCGTGCGGGAGGGCGATACGTTCCGCATCGGTTCTCTGGAGCTGGAGATCTTGGAGACCCCTGGGCACACCCCGGAGAGCATCTCCATCATCGTCCGCGACCATGAAGTCTCTGGGGAACCATACCTCGTCTTCACGGGAGACGCGCTCTTCGCGGGCGAAGTGGGGAGAACGGATCTGGTGAAGGGACGACAGGAGGAGATGGCGAAGCTGCTCGCGGAGAGCATCTTCGACAAGCTGCTGAAGCTGGACGACGGAGTGCTTGTTTTCCCCGCCCACGGTGCGGGTTCCGCGTGCGGCGGCCATATCGCAGACCATCCGCATACCACCATCGGATACGAGAAGAGGACAAACCCGCGTTTGAGGAAGGGGAGAGAGGCGTTCATCCGGGAGAAAAGTCGCGAGATACTCTACTTCCCTCCCTATTTTTCGAAGGTGGAGGCATTGAACCTGATCGGCCCTGCAGGCTGCGGCCGCCCGTATCTCGAACCCCTCTCCATCCAGGACGTGCATGAGTGCCGTCGAAAAGGAGCCCAGGTCCTGGACATCCGCTCCCCCACCGCATTTGCCGGTGGCCACCTGCCCGGCAGCATCCACATCTGGCGGGAGGGCCTGACCTCCTACATGGGATACCTGCTGAACTACGAGGATCCTATCGTCCTCGTCCATGACTACCAGGATCTGGAGAGCTTCGCTGCCGACTTCATCCGGATGGGCTACGATAACGTGGCCGGATATCTCGGTCCTAAATACTCCGCCTGGTTCACGGCAGCGCAGGAGATCGAGACCACCCGCACATGGTCGGTCCAGGATCTCCACGAACGGCTCTCCAATCCGACGCTGTTCATCCTGGATGTGCGGGACATCAGGAACCGCCGGAGCATCGGGCATATCCCGGGCTCCCGCCACATTTTCGTCGGTCACCTGGCCGACCACCTGGGCGAGGTCCCGAGGGACAGGACGGTCGTGGTCTACTGCGACTCGGGGTTCAAGGGGAGCCTGGGAGCCAGCATCCTCCAGAAGCACGGCTATGAGCACGTCGTGAACCTCCTCGGCGGCGCCACCGCCTGGGTGAATGCAGGGTATCCGGTCGAGAAGGAGTAAAGCAGAATACGCCGGCCCGGGAGCCACGGGAAGAATTTTTCCGATGCGGGAAACGGATCTGAGAGGGCAGGCGCCCCGCACTCCGCCATCTCCCCTCCATGGGGACGCGTTAACCTTCCGGCAGTTGGCCTGTCCCGCGTGGCATGACGGAATCCCCCGTCGTCGAAGCCGTTCTCCTGCTCCCCGATCCCGTCCTGAACCTTGCGCTCCCGCTGAACCCCCTGCTGGAAGTCCCTCAGAATGCGATCCGACCGCGCAGGGAGAAGAACAGGCTGTATACCCCCTCGTTATTCTCGGCGCGCGGAGGGCAGGTGGTCCCCCCTCGGCTGTGCCCTGAAGAGAGGGGATCCCCGCATACGATCGATTGCATCAACCATCTCCTCGAGAGATCGGCCTTCGAGCGTTATCCTCCCGCATCACCCGGGATCGGGGGGGCTTCCCGGGGAGGATGCGGTTACCCGCTTGTTGCACGGCCTCAGCGTGCACACCGCCGGGCCCTGCCGCGCGGGAACTTCTCTGCACAATCCGACAGACGCCAGGGTGCTCTTGCGCCTGCTCGTGTACGTCGAGCTGTTCTGGTGCGTGTTCGTCCCCTCACTCCTGCTCCGATGCCGCCGCCACCCGGGCCCCTTCTGCAGCCGCAGGCTCCGGGGGCGGAGCTTCCCTCGCCGGCGGCCCCAGAACCTTCATGCCCGCCAGGATCCGCCCTATCGCTTTGAAAGCATCCTCAAGTTCGGTGAAGTTCGGAATGCCCTTCTCGCGGAGCAGCCGTAACCCCCCCTTCATATGCTCTCCCCCCAGCAGGCATCCCACGACCATCCGGTCCGTGCGCTTCTGGAGCCGCTCGATCTCGTGGGCGAGGAGGCGGGGGTCCAGGACGGACGTAGGCCCGGCGATGATGCAGGCGATGTCCCAGAGATCCTGATGACGGATCAACACGTCGAACACCCGCGCATACCGGTCGGCACCGGCATCCCCTACGATATCCAGAGGATTGGCATGGCTCCAGGTGGAGGGCAGGACGCAGTTCAACTCCTCCATCATGTGGGGCGGCAGCACTGCCAGGTCGATACCGAACCTCTCCGCGTAGTCGGAGCCGAGAACGGCGAACCCTCCCGCTCCGGTGACGATGACTGCCCTGCGGCCGCCGGGATATCCCTCAGCCGCGATCACCTCTGCCATGTTGAAGGCCTCGCGGAGCGAGAATGCCGGGATCACGCCGGTCTGCCGGAACGCAGCCATGTAGACCTCGTAGCTCCCTGCGAGGGAACCGGTATGGGATATGGCGGCTTCTCTGCCTTTCGTCGAAGAGCCTGCCTTCAGGGCGATGATCGGCTTCTTCCTCGAAATCCCGGCCACGGTTTCCATGAACTCACGGCCGTTGCGGATCTCCTCAATATACAGGATGATCGCCCGGGTGTTCTCGTCCTGCTCGAGGAACTTCAGGTAATCGACGAAGCTCAGGTCCGTCTGATTGCCGACGCTCACGACGGCGGAGAATCCGATGCCTTCCGTGATACTCCAGTCCACCACGGTCGTGATGATCGCGCCGCTCTGGGAGACAAATCCGATGTAACCGGGCTGCGCGGATACGGGATCAAACGTGGTATTGATCCCCCGGTGCGGAAGCATGATCCCCAGGCTGTTCGGGCCGACGATCCGAATGCCGTACGTGCGGGCGATCTCAAGCAGTCTCTCCTCTTCTACCCTTCCCCTCTCTCCCGTCTCCCGGAAGCCCGCCGAGACGATAACCGCCAGTTTCGCACCCTTTCTCCCGCTCTCCTCCAGCACCTGGGGCACCGCGGGGGCAGGCACCGCAATCACGACCATATCGATATCCCCCGGGATGGCGCCGAGGGATCCGTATGTCCTGTGGCCAAGGATCTCCGTTCGTTTCGGGTTCACCGCATAGAGCCGCCCGGGATAATTGAGCAGGTTCCGAAAGACGGCATACCCGATCTTCCGTGGGTCCGAGGAGGCACCGACGACCGCGATCGAGTCCGCGTAGAAGACCTCGGGAGAGAATGGCAGGGGCTCCCGCCTCTTCAGCGCCGCGGCACCCCCATCCTCCATGTATATTCGCGCGTCCACGGCAGACGCCCCCCGTTCGTAAAGGATCATCGGGTTGATGTCGAACTCCACGATCCGATGGTCGTTGCAGAAGAGATTCCCGACGTTCAGGATCTGCTCGATCAACGCCTCCTCGTCCATGCCACGCCCCCGGAATCCAGCGATCAAATGATAGCCGCGGATCTCGCGGACCATCCTCTCCGCATCCTCCCGATCGATGGGAAGCACCCGCATGGCGATATCACGGAGAAGTTCCACGAACACGCCCCCGAGACCGAAGGTGATCACTTTGCCGAAGGTGGGATCGGTCCTCCCGCCGATGATCACCTCCAGCCCTGGCGGCAGCTGTTTCTCCACCATCACCCCGCGGATCTCCGCTCGGGGATCGTACTCCGTGACGTTCTCGATGACAGAACGGTACGCCTGCCGCGCCTCCTGCTGGTTCCGGATCTCCAGCACCACGCCGCCGGCGTCTGTCTTGTGGACGATCTGGGGGGAGACCACCTTCATGACGACGGGATAGCCGATACTGTCCGCGAACGCAGCTGCGTCCTCTTCGTTCTGCACGATCGCATGAGCCGGGACGGGAACCCCGTTCTCCCGTAACAGTTCGTATCCTTCCGCTTCAGATAACAGTCTTCTGGCCATGTGACATCCTCGATCCTGGTGTTTGCATTCCGGGATACCCAGGAGCTGGCGCCCCCTGCGAGCCTTTCCCTCTCCCGGACATTCCGGGGGAATGATCCCCGCTCCATTATGTACGTATCGATCTCCTAGGTGTGCACCTCCCGCACACCAAGTGTGCGGATCAGGACGCTGGCGTCGGTGGTGGGTGCCTGGCAGGCCCGGAGGACGCAGACATAGGCGGTCGCCTGACCCCCCGAACTCTGCATGGACTCCGTGAAAGGGGCGATCCGGGTGATAGGGCCGGTGCCTTCGGGGCGGACCAGCACGACCACACGGGGAAGGAAGTACCGGCGAAGCGCATCCAGCATCTTCCGGGTGCCGCCAGCATCTCGCCCTTCCGCGATCACCACCTCATGACTGGGTCCTAACATGAAGTCGATCCCGCTCAGCATGTGCGTGTGCGAGGGCAGGGAGTCGCGAATGTTCGGCGCAAACGCCCGCACGAGGGCGAGAGCCTTCTCCTCCAGATCGGCGTCGCCCGTCAGGCGACCGAGACGGATGAGATTCGAGAGGGAGACTGCGTTGCCGGAGGGGATCGCCCCGTCGTGGCTCTCCTTGCGGCGGAGGGGCAGTTCCTCATCGCCCGAAGTGAAGTAGAATCCCCCCCGATCCGGATCCCAGAACCTGGCTATTGCGGCATCCTGCACCTTCAGAGCACTTTCGAGGTGGGCGGGTTTGAACGTCGCCTCGTAGAGTTCCAGCAGCCCCCATACGAGGAAGGCATGGTCGTCCAGGAAACCCGGAATGGATGCCTCTCCGTCGCGGTAGCGGTGGAGGAGCTCGCCGTCCCGGCAGAGCGTCGTCAGGATGAAGGCAGCAGCCTTCTCGGCAGCAGCCAGGTATCCCGGTTCGTCCAGAATCCACCCCGTCCTTGCAAGAGCCGCGATCATCAGGCCGTTCCAGTCGGTCAGGATCTTGTCGTCCCGGGCGGGAGGGATGCGTCTTTCCCGCGCCTGGAATAACATGGTCCGCGCCCGCTCCAGACGGATGGCAATCGTCTCCTCGGTTGTGCGGTAGCGTTCGGCCAGGTCGGCCAGGGATCGCACGATATGAGGGATGCTCTGCTCGATCCCACGGCCATTGCTTCGGATACCGTAACGCTGGCAGAAGAGGTCTGCCTCCTCCTCCGCGAGTACGCTGAACACCTCCTCCCGCGTCCAGAGGTAGAACTTGCCTTCGACCCCTTCGCTGTCGGCATCCTCGGCAGAGTAGAACCCCCCCTCCGGGGCGGTCATATCCCGCAGCACATAGTGGACGATCTCACGCGCGACATCCGCATAGCCCTCCCTGCCCGTCACCAGATAGCACTCGGCATAGGCCATGGCGAGCAGCGCCTGATCGTGGAGCATCTTCTCGAAGTGCGGGACGAGCCACGCCGCATCGGTCGCGTAGCGGTGAAAACCGAACCCGATCTGATCGCAGATCCCTCCACGACGCATCGCCTGGAGCGTCTTCTCCGCCATGTAAAGGGCATTCGGATCGAAGGTGCGGTTGTAATAGCGGAGGAGGAAGAGGATGTTGTGCGGCAGGGGGAATTTGGGGGCGGGAGAGAACCCGCCGTGTTGGCGATCGAAGCGGATGTTGAGGGCGTGGCAGGCGTCGTCGAGAATGGACGTATCGATCTCCTCCTCCTGCGGCGGCCGGGTCTCCCTGGAGAGGGTTTCTATCACTTCCCGGGCGGAGTTCACCGCCGTTTCTCTCTGATTACGCCAGATCTCCTGGATGCGGGGGACGAGATCCCGGAGGCCGACCATCCCGTGGCGGGACTCCTTCGGGATGTAGGTGGCGGCATAGAAGGGGAGTTTATCCGGGGTCATCAGGATGGTGAGCGGCCAGCCGCCGCTTCCCGTCATCGCCCGGGCAATGGTCATGTAGACCTGATCGATGTCCGGACGTTCTTCCCGGTCGACTTTTATATTGACGAAGGTCTCGTTCAGGAGACGGGCGACCACTGGATCCTGGAATGATTCCCGTTCCATCACGTGGCACCAGTGGCAGGTCGAGTAGCCGATGGAGAGGAATATGGGTTTATCTTCTTCCTTCGCTTTTGAGAACGCCTCGTCCCCCCAGGGGTACCAGTCCACGGGGTTCCGGGCGTGCCGGAGGAGATACGGACTCTTGGAGTGCCGGAGGCGGTTCAGCCCCGGCTCCTGCGGCTCTGTGACCATCCCTGATCACGCTCCTGCCGCCTGCAGGCGTGGACGGATAGGTCCGCAAGGGAGGCGACGCTCCCCGTGTCCCTTCGCTTCCGCTCGCCACTTCGGCGGTTCGACCGATCGCGGTTGGAATGCGGAACCAGCGGCCGATCCCGACGATCGTTTCCCGCTCTCCGTGATGGAATATCCATGGATCTGCATGTTTCCTGCTCCGATCTTCGAATTCGAACCATTGAATGCCTGTATTCGTGATAAAAGTATCCCCGGATCCTCAAGTAAGGATTATCCGCCCGCGGGTTTCGCCCCTGCCTGACGGCCTTTGCCTCGGGAGGATATGGATCACAATAACGGGTCCCCTCAGGTCAGGGAGGTCTGGATGCCGTGAGAGGCCTGGGCGGGATAAGCGGGGGTTCCGCGTTATCGCGCAGCGGATCCTCGACGCGGCAAGGGAGCTGCCATGCCGGGCACAACCCTTCCGTTCGCCCGGGGACAGCCGCGAGGATAGATAGGTTAGCCCCTCTGCTCCCCATATCTTGACCTATCGCTACGGTCGGGAGTGGGGGCGAACATCCTCCTATTTCACAAACCTTCCCAGGCTGCGATTGTCCCTCTAGGAGCGCAGAGGAACGGAAGCCGATGATGCCTGAAAAGAGGTTGGAGCGCACCTGAAGGTATTCGAGGGCCTATCCGGGGTCGGCCGGCGCGGGATCGGTCCACTGGTCGGTTGAGGCAGGGGACGCAAGATCCCTCGGGCAATGTGTCCGCCCCATCCTAACGGAGTCCCGCAAATGCTCTCCGCCAACCTGTTATCGCGGGATGGCCGATGCCTGGATCCACCGGATCCCGTGCCCCCGGGCATGGACGGGAGAGGCGTTCCCCTTCAGAGTCCCCCATCACCTTCTTCCGGGCAGGGTGTACGGAGGAGTCCTGTCTCCCCGCAGTGCGGCCTCTCCCCTGGAAGAGGATCGGGGACAGAGTCCC
>FWPV01009207.1_pt1 | contig 16827 bp, 9 predicted proteins | sample 2228371 | NCBI WGS metagenome assembly FWPV01 (sample SAMEA103939776, study PRJEB20133) | metagenome | reverse complement strand
GCTGTTTGACGAGTTCCTGCTCGATCTTGTCCCAGGGATTGGCCTTGAGCCAGGCGCGCCAGGCGTCGGCGAGGCGCTTGCGGCTCTCCGACCCGCCGAAGGCGCTCGCGGATTGCAGATTGGCAGAACCTCCCGCAGGTTGCGAACCTGCGGGAGGTTGGGGTGTGTGGCCGGTGAGGTTTTCGAGGGCGATCGCAGCGGAGTGGGCGACCAGTGGGTCTTCATCGGTCAAGGCGTCGAGGAGCGGGGGCACAGAGGCCCGGGTGCCGCAGGTGGCCAGGGCGAGTGCGGCGGCCACGCGCGCCTCGCGGCTCTCCGCCTTCAGACACTCGGCGAGGGCGGGCGCGGCGGCCGGGTCGCGGAAGATGGCCAGCCGTTGCGCGGCCGAGATTCGCAGCCCATCGTCCTGCCCCTTGAGTTGAGCCACGAGCGCGGCCACCTCCTGCGGCCCCGTGGCGAGGGGATCGGCTGCCTCGCTGTGGCGGTTCAGGCCAGCCACCTCGCGGTAGCGGTCGAACTGGAGTTCCATGAGGCCGGTAACGGCGGCGTTGTTGCCGCGGAAGCGGTGGGGCTGGCCCTGGCCGAGGAGCCTAAGGGGACGAGTTTGGAGGGCTTGCATAGTTGGCGCGGTGTTGGAAGGGGCGAGGCGTCGTTCCTGGTGGCAGCCGATGCAGCCGCGAGTCTCGCCAGGCCGCACGTAGATCCACGACATCTCGTTGAGCTCCGAGCGGCCCTCGGCATCCACCGCCTGGAACGCGATGGCCATGTCCGCGGGAACCTCGACGGCGAACGAGCCGTCGGGCGCGAGGGGCACAGTGCCAAGCTCTACCGTTTCGTTGCCGGCGTGGACGATGTAGGAGTGGGAGGAGCGGACGGTGAGCCCTTTCCCACCAAGGACGCGGATGGCGCGGACGTGGCTCCAGCCCGCCGTGGTGTTCTTGGTCAGGCGGGCATCCTGGCAGAACAGGATGCCTGTGGAACGCGGGTCGTCGGCCTTGTCAAGCTTCGCCTTGCCTGAGAGCACCGGTGGCCGCAGGCGCGGGCCGAGGTAAACCGGGGAGTGGAGCGCGCCGGTCTGGGACTCGTGGACGATGACGACGCCGCCCTTACGGCTGTCGGGGTCCAGGATGGCGATTTTCTCGTACGAGAGGTCCACGATCTTGCGGGTCTGCTTTCCGTGGGGCACCTCAATCTCAACCCGCTTGGCGAGGGTGCACAGGAGGCGTCCGTCGGGGAGGGCCGCCACGTCGCCGGCGTCGAGGCCGAAGTGGCGTGTGCCGAATGGGAGGCCGCCGGTGGGGCCGACGGCGATTCCGCCGCCTGTGAGCCAGGCCACGCGGCCGTCGGGCATGGGGGCCGGGCTGCCGCAGCAGAAGGCGCGGAGGCGTCCGCCATAGTCGGGGCCGATGTCGAGGCCGAACTCCGTGTAGCCGCCCGTGCCATCAGGGTGGACTGCGTGAAGGAGGGTCTCTACTTTGCCGCGGTCGAAGAAGTTGTCGGACCGGATGAAGATGATGCGGCCGTCGGCTAGGACCTCCGGCTCATTGTCGAAGATGAACGTGGTGGTGATTGCGCGGATGCCGGTGCCGTCGGGGTTCATCACGAAGAGAGCCCGGGATGGCGGGTTGTGGTATTCCTCGAAGGTGCCGATGCGGGTGGAGGTGAAGACGATGCGGCCATCGGGGAGTTCGGCGGGGTCAATGTCGTGGAACGGCCCGTCGGTAAGCTTCTGCGGCTTGCCACCTGCGGCCGGCACGCGCCAGATATGGAAAAAGCCCTCCCCCTCCGTCACCATTGAGACGAGGACGGCCTTGCCATCGAAGGTGACGCTCGGCGAGCCGATTGCGCCCTTGCCGGCATCAAGGAGGAGTGTGGGCTTGGTGCCCGGCCTGGCGGGATTGAGGGCGTAAAGCTTGCGGCCCACCTTCATGGGGGCAGGCAGGTCGTGCTCGGGGAAGGTGCGTGCCTTGCGGGGATTGAAGATGGTGACCGTGAGGCTGTCGTAGCGGGTGCCTGTGCCCTGGCGCGGGATGTAGAGCGAGCAGTCGCCGCCCACGAAGGCGATGGCGTCGGGCCAGGGGTAGTCCTCGGGCGGGACAAGCTCCACCGACGGACGGAGGGAGAGGCCGGGGCTGATGGCTGCGGCCTGCCAGTCGAGGACGGGCGCTGTGCCGAGGGCGGGCTTCGCCACGGGGGTCTCCGCCAGCTTGAGGGCGAACTTGCCCCACGGCCCCACGCCGTACTCGCCGACGGAATACGCCTTCTGCCACTTGGCGTCGTCGAAGGCGGGCTCCTGCCAGCCCTTGGCCTCCCGTTCGGCGATGAGCCAGGTGTCGTTTGTCATCAGCGTCGCTTGGGCACCATCGGCGAGGCGCACGACCAGTTTCAGCAACGCCCCTGCCGGGCTGGGCGCGGTGTTCGCGCCCTCAATGGCGACGACGTTGCGGCCGGGCACCAGGAGGCTTGTCACATCAAAGCGCTTTGCCACCCGCCAATCGTCGGGGTTCGGATTGCTGCGGCCGACATACTTGCCGTTGACGAACAGCAGGTAGAGGTTGTCCACGGCCACGGCGATTTCGGCGGCCTGAACCTGGGCGTTCTCAGGCAGGGCCAGCGCGCCGCGGAAGTAGACCGTCCCCGCGCCCGGCGTGGGAGAGTTGGCCCCTGGGTCGGGCCATGACCATATCCACTGGGCCCCTTCGAAACCGACCGGCGATTCCGCCCCGACGACGCCCGACGCCAATGCCGCGATGGCCACGAGCAGAACTGTCTTTGCCTTCACCTTCACCTCCGTTGCCCTTGCGGCGACAAGCGTCCCGCTTGTCGTCAGCCGCAAGCGGGACGCTTGCGGCTACACCACCGCGGCCCAAGAAGATTGTACAGGAAGCGGCGTCTCGGGATCAACCCAGCCGGCGGATGCTGGCCTCCAGGACGCTTGCGGCGTGGTCGGCCTCGGCCTCGCTGATGACCAGCGGGGGCTGGATGCGGACGACATTGCCGAGGACGCCGCCGATTCCCACCAACACGCCCGCCTCTCGGCAGAGGCGGCGGACCTCTTTCGCCTCGGCCTCCGCCGGCGTCTTCGCGGCATCGCGGACCAGCTCAGCGCCGATCATCAGCCCCTTGCCCCGCACGTCCCCGACGAGGGGGTGCCGCTCCCTGAGCGCGGCGAGGCGTGCCATCAACTGCTCGCCGCGCTCGGCGGCGCGCTCGGGCAGCCGCTCGTCCCGCATCACGTCAAGGTTCGCCAGCGCCGCCGCACAGCAGACGGGGTTGCCGCCGAAGGTCGAAAGATGGTCGCCGGGGGTGAAGGCGTCGGCCACGTCGGGCCGGGCGATGAACGCGCCCAGCGGGAACCCGTCGGCGATGCCCTTCGCCATGCACATGATGTCGGGCTCGACCCCGTAGTGCTCGATGGCGAAGAGCCGCCCGGTGCGCCCGAAGCCGCTCTGCACCTCGTCGGCGATGAAGAGCGCTCCGTCCTTCCTGATGATGTCCACGGCCCGCCCGAAGTACTCGGGCGGCGGGACGATGATCCCGCCCTCGCCCAGCACTGGCTCGGCAATGAAGGCGGCCACCTCGCCCGCCGTCTGGTAGCGCAGCACGTGGTCAATGAAATCTGCGCAGGCCACGCCGCAGCCGGGATAGCTCAGCTTCAGGGGGCAGCGATAGCAGTAGGGCGCGGGGGCGAAGGCGACGCCCGCGAGATAAGGCCCGAAGCCCTTCTTGCGCCCGCGATTGCCCGTGAGCGAAAGCGTGCCCGCCGTCCGCCCGTGGAAGCTCAGCGTCAGGCACACCAGCTCCCGCCGCTTCGTGAACTGCTTTGCGAGGCGGACCGCCCCCTCGATCGCTTCGGCGCCGCTGTTGCAGAAGAAGGACTTCTGGAGCGCCCCTGGCGTCACCTCGGCCAGCCGCCTGGCAAGCTCCGCGGCGCGCGGGTTGTAGTAGACGTACGTGCAGCAGTGGACCAGTTTCTCCAACTGCTCCCTCGCGGCGGCCAGCACGCGCGGGTGCCCGTGGCCGGCGTTCACCGTGGCGATGCCGCTGAAGCAGTCGAGATACTCGCGGCCGTCGTCGCCAACCACCGTGCAGCCCGATGCGCGCTCCACCACTATCGGCTCGAAGCCTGCGACCATGCTGGTCACGAGGTACTTCCCGTAAAGTTCCTTTACGCCCATTCTGACGCCTCGCTGTTCCAAGAAAGCCATCTCCACCACCGCCACTATCGCAGGAAACCCCTTTGGTTTCAAGCAGGTATACAATGGGCGCTATAGCGGCAGTTTGGATAACCCCCGGGAAAAGCCGGCGATTGCCCGCCGCGGCGCTCGCCACGCATGGCCACCGCAAGCGACGGCCATGGATAGCTTTACGCCCGCCGGCACCCCTGTTACGAATGACGGCGCGATGTCCTGGCACGCGGGTTGCACGTGCCGCCCGCGTCACGCCGAGGGCGGTCTCGGCTCCCTTTTCCTCTCTTAGGAGGACCTCTGGTGGCTTTGCGAGGCAGGGATTCGTTGCGCGCAGTGCGGAGAGTCATCTGGCTGCTGCTGGGCACAGCCGCATGTGCGTGGGCCGGACTTGTCCGGGCGGGAGGCGACCCGCCAATCGCGCGGGACGACACCGCCACGACGAACGAGGACACGGCGGCGGACATCATCGTCCTGGCCAACGACTCGGACCCCGAGGGTGAGGCCCTGGTCATCACGCGCATCCTCAATGGCCCCTCCCACGGCACGGCCGAGATAATGGTGGGGCCGGACTACCAGTACATTCGGTACACGCCCGACCCCGATTGGAACGGCACGGACACCTTCGACTACGAAATCCGGGAGGCAACAGGCACCGGCACGGACACAGCGACGGTGACGGTCACGGTGAACGAGGTGCAGGACCCACCGGATGCTGTGGACGACAGGTACACGATAGACGAGGGGGGCTCGCTCAACGAGGCAGCGCCAGGCGTCCTCGGCAACGACTCGGACCCCGACGGCGACCCGCTCACCGTCGCCTCCTTCCAGAACCCAAGCGCCCAGGGTGGCACTGTTGCGGTCAACCCCGATGGCAGCTTCACCTACGCCCCGCCTGACCCCGACTGGAATGGCACCGACACGTTCACGTACACGATAGACGACGGGAACGGGAACTCGGACATGGCCACCGTGACGGTCGTCGTCAACCCCGTCAACGACCCGCCAGTGGCAGCCGACGACGAGGCTACAACGGACGAGGACACCTCCGTCCTCATTGACGTGCTGGCGAATGACACGGACGTTGACGGCGACACGCTGACAATCGAGTCCGTCACCGCTCCCGCCAACGGCACCGCCGCCATCGAGGACGGCAAGGTGCGCTACACTCCCGACCCCGACTGGAGCGGCACCGACACCTTCGACTACACGGTGAGCGACGGCAACGGCGGCTCCGACACCGCGACCGTCACTGTGACGGTGGAACCGGTCAACGATGACCCCTACGCCGCAGACGACGACTACAGCATGGACGAGGGCGGCACGCTGAACGAGGCGGCGCCAGGCGTCCTCGCCAACGACTCCGACATTGACGGCGACACCATCACCGTCACCGACTTCCAGACCCCCAGCGACCAGGGTGGGACGGTGGCCGTCAACGCCGACGGCAGCTTCACCTACACCCCGCCCGACCCCAACTGGTACGGCACGGACACGTTCACATACACGATCGGCGACGGCAACGGCGGCTCCGACACCGCGACCGTCACCATCACGGTCAACAATGTGCCAGAAGCGCCTATCGCAAGCGACGACGGGGACGCGACGGACCACAACACGCCAGTGGACATCAACGTGCTGGGCAACGACTCGGACCCGGACAACATCGGCGGGCCACCCGATGAAGACCCCCTCACCATCACCGAGGTGAGCGAGCCAGCGCACGGCACTGCCGCGATCATCGGCACCGTCCCGAACCAGATGATCCGCTACACGCCTGACCCCTCGTACCACGGCTGGGACTCGTTCACCTACACCCTCACGGACGCCGACGGGTTGACAGATACAGCGACGGTGGACGTTCTGGTGGTGAACGTCCTCAGCCCACCCACGGCCGTGGACGACGAGGCGGCGACGCCAGAGGACACCCCCGTGGTGGTCCCCGTGCTGGACAACGACACCGACCCGATGGGCGCCGCACTGTTCATCCACGAGGTCTTCGCACCGAGCCACGGCACAGCGCTCCCGCTGCCCGACGGCAGCATCCGCTACACCCCCGACCTCAACTTCCACGGCACGGACACCTTCGCCTACATGGTCACGAACCTCGTCGGCGTGGACATCGGCATCGTCACCGTCACCGTCAACCCAGCCAACGACGCCCCTGTCGCCGTCGACGACGCGGCGACGACCCAAGAGGACACCGCTGTAGACATCAACGTCCTGGCCAACGACACGGACGTTGACGGCGACGCGCTCTCGATAGAGTCCTTCACCCAGGGGGCGCATGGGACAGTGACCCAGGTTGGCTCACAACTCCGCTATAGCCCCAATGCCGACTGGAATGGCACCGACACCTTCACCTACACGGCCAGCGACGGCAACGGCGGGAGCGATGCCGCCACCGTCACCATCACCGTCGCGCCGGTGAACGACCCGCCCGTGGCCGCCGACGATGCCGCGGCCACACAGGAGGACACTCCCGTAACGGTCGCCGTGCTGTCGAACGACACGGACGCTGACGGCGACACGCTCTCGGTGCAGTTGTTCACCCAGGGCGCACACGGCAGCGTGACCCAGGTCGGCGCCCAGCTCGCCCGGACGCGCGACGCCTACGGAAACAGCGCCGACCCCGCATTTTCGATGAAATAACCAGCCTGCCTCCCGACAATAGCTACAGTGTGGGCGATACCGGCATTACCACCGCAACCGTCACCATCACCGTCGCCCCGGCCAACGATCCGCCCGATGCCGTCAACGACGCGGCGTCCACGAGCCTCGGCACAGCAGTGGACATCGCAGTCCTGGCCAACGACAGCGACCCCGACGGCGATGCTCTCAGCATCCAGTCGTTCACCCAGGGCGCGAACGGCGCCGTCGCCCAGGTCGGCGCCCAGCTCCGTTACACCCCAGCCCCCTACTGGAGCGGCACCGACTCCTTCACCTACACCATCAGCGATGGCCACGGCGGCTCCGACACCGCAACCGTCACCGTCCAGGTGGCCTTCGCCGCGTTCGACATCATCGTCGACAACGCGGCCGCCACCCTCACCAACAAGTGGAAGACCCTCCTGGGCGGCGGGTGCTGGGGCCCGGACTCGGTCTACTCCGACTCCTCGAAGGCCACCGCGCGCTTCAGCCCGAGCCTCCCGGTGACAGGGTGGTACGACGTCTACATCTGGTACGTCGCCTCGCCCAAGAACTCCACAAAGGTCCCGGTGAACGTCTACCAGACCTCCGTGCCCAAGACCTGGACGTTCACCCTCAACCAGCGGGTCAACGGCAGCCAGTGGATACACCTGGGCCGCTTCCCCTTCCTCGCGGGCACCGGCGCGTTCGTGGAGGTCACAGGTAAGAAGGGGCGTGCGAGTGCGGATGCCGTGAAGTTCACCTGTGCCGGCCCGCTGTGAGCCGGTGCCGCTCCTCAAGCCAGCAAGGGCGCCGAGGTGCAATCCCCGGCGCCCTTGTTCATGCCGCGGCTAACACCACAACGCTACCTTCCGCACAGCCGGCCTCAACAGGGTCATTCTGAGCGTCGGTCGCCCCCCTCGGCTCCGCTCGGGGCAGGCCCGGCGACCGAAAGCGAAGAGCCTCTAGTGACTTAGGTGTAGGCGCGAGCCCGGGCCTCTGTGACCGGCTCACCGCTGGTAGAGATTTCTCGCTCCGTCCGCCGGGAGGCGTGCTCCACTCAGAATGACCTCCTATTGTGGCTTATCTCTTGCGCTGTCAAGGACTTACCCTCTTCTGGCCACAGAGAAGTAGCGCTGTGGTGCTAAGTGGCGGCGTCCAGAAGTTCGGTGACGTATCTGGCGCCCCGAAGCAGCCACACTGCGGGGGGGGTTGGGGGGACGCAGGAGTCCCCCCAAGGGGTGACAGTGGAGCGGTGCGAGCTGGCGTAGCACCGCGGAACACCAGAGGGGCGATAGCCCCTATGGAAGTGGGTCGTTCGGTGGCTAACATACATCATGGCAGTTCCGAAGCGACGCACTAAGCCGCTCACTTCGCCGCCGGGCCCAGCTTGAGGATGCGCACCCCGTAGGGGCCGGGCAGCGGCACTCCCGTGGGGTCAACCGCTGAGCCATCCTCGGCGTCGGTGAAGGTGAGCTTGTCGGGCAGATGGACGACCCTGTCATGCACAAAGCGGAAGGAGGCCTTCACATCTTCCTCCGCCCAACTGGCCAAGATGATGAGCGCCTCTGACAGGTCGGGTGTGTCCTCGAACGACTTCGCCGGGCGTCGCATCTTCAGCAATGCCAGCCACTTGACCTGCGGCGGCTCGACGCTCAGCACCGGCTCGTCGGCCCAGTAGTTGTGAACTACCACATCATCGGTGGCGTAGCCGAACTTGCGGACGAGTTCATAGAGCTTGCCGCCGTTCGACTGAATCTCATGCACCATCCGCATGCCCCACTCAGCCCGGTATCTGAGATCGTTCGTAGTCCCGCCTTTAGGCGGTCTTGCCTCGTCGAAGACTTTATTCGTCGTCCCCGTGACGGGATAGAGCGTGAGGGGATAGTTGCCGGTCTGGCGGCCAATGGTCTCGGCCTGGAGCCATTCGGGACTGAAGGGCTTGGCCGAGCCGAGCTCGTGGTCGAGGTTCGCCGTCGCCCAGGTGTGAATCGGCAGCACGAGGGTGTTGGTCATGTGGAGCACCCATTCGAGCGGTTCGGGCCGCTTCTTCCGCCACTCCTGAAGCAGGTTCCACACCCGCTTCTGGTATTCGCGCTGGTTCCAGAGGATGACGGCGGGCTGAATCGTGCCGTCCTCGGTCACGTAGGCCGCCGAATTGAGCGGGTTCATGCTCGAACGCGGATACGTGTTGTCCCAGTAGAGGCTCATTCCGCGCTTGAGCCATTCGTTGGCGACGTAGCAGCCGAAGTCCTGATAGCTCCGACAGAAGTTGACGGTTGCGGCGGGGCCGGTGTTGCGTCCGCCGCGGAAGATGCTCTCGTCGGGCATTGTGAGCGGCCCACGGCGGAAGGCGAACGGCTCCACGGTCCACTCGTCGGCGAAGGTCTTCCACTCGTCGCGGGCCGTGCAGGCGGCCATCTCTTCCTGGTAAACCGTGAGCGGACGGTTTGGCCCAACGTCCTTCGCCCGACCGGCGAAGTGCATCACGCTGCCGAGCCACGGCCACGTGCCGTGGGCCGGGGGCGGGTTGTGCTGCTTGTCGTAGGCCGCGAACCAGGCGGCGTCCACCTTCCCCGTCGCGCGGGCCTCGGCGATCTTGTCGGCAATCGTCCAGTCGTTGCGGTAGGGCGTCTGATAGGAGCAGCAGAGTCCGCCGAAGGGCACGACGGCGAGGCCGGTGGGCATATCGGGCAGCCTGGCCCGCCACCCCTCGGGCATCGGCTTCGTCGGCGAAGCCTGGAGGCCGAACACGATGGTTCGCGGCTCTTTGAGTGCGACCGGCTGGTTGAACAGGTGGACCCGCAGGATCACCTTGTCGCCCTCGCGGATGACCTCCTGAAGGGCCTCCTTGTGGTCCTTGCGGGTGACCCAGCCGCGGTCATTCTCGGCGAACCAGGCGAGCCCGCGGTTGGGGTTGCCGAGCCAGATGTAGGCGGTGAAGGCGTTCCGCCAGCTTTTGCTCCGATGCCCCTTTCGGCTGTCCCACACGACCCCCTGCCCTTCCGGCACCGCGCCGGCGAAGTTAGCCCGAAGCGTATCGGTAGTCTCGTGCAGGAGCCTGGCCTCCGACGCCTTGAGCGGAATATCCAGCCACAGCCGTCCGAACTCCGCGGGTTTCGGGCCGGGCGAAAGCGTCATCTCCACCCGCATGCAGCCGTCCATCTCGATCGTAGACTTCGTGGCGAGGTTGATGGCCGCCGAACTCGCCGCTGCCTCAAACACGGCCCGATCGCGCCTGCGAGTGGTGAATCTGCCGCCCACTTTCTCCCACCTGGCCTCGCTGCCACCCACCCAAGGGCGTACGGTGATTGGCGCAGCAAGGACTTCTTTTCCACCTGCTACCACCGAATCCCAGAGGCCGAAGCCGCTCATCCTGTGAGTGCGGCCGATAACCGACACCTCCTGCCCCCGGGCAGCAACGGGGACGAAGGGGGGATGCACCTCGCTCGTGATGCCAAGCTCGCTGCCTTCCCAGGGGAAGAGCTTGCGGTCGAACCTGAAGGCTCCGCCCTCGCGCAACTGACCAGTCTGGTCAATGACCGAGGCCGCAAGGCTGTGGGTGCCACCGCCAAGCCTGGGCAGCTCAAGGGTGGATGCCTCGGTGCCGAAGGGCACGCGCTTGGTCAGAAGCGCCCGGCCCGTCGGGGACTTGAGGGTGAGGACGACTTGGTGGATCGTTGCAGGCTCGACGTTGGGGATCAGGCGATAGCGGAGCGTTCGCGTGCTGGGGAAAAACATCCCCTCGATCTCGATGGCGGGCAGCCGCACGCCGCGGGTCATCTTGGCCGGGTCGCGGTAGCGCCAGAAGGCGTTGGCCGCTTCCTCGGGCAGGAGAGCGTGGCGATAGGCGTAGACCTCGTCCACCATCGCCTCGCCAAACTGAATCCGGTCGGAGACGCCTCTGTTGCCGGGCATGGCGAGGCTGGCGATGGTGGAGCGGGCGGCCAGGCGGCCGTCCATGTAGAGGCACACCTCGCGGCCCCGCCAGGAGATGACCGCGTGGCGCCAGCGGCCCTCGTAGAAGTCGTCCTCGGCGTGCAAGAACTCCAGGCCGCCCTGGCCGTTCGGGTAGTAGAGCGAGACGGGACGGCCCGGGTCGCCGCCGTTGAAGATGTAGAGGGTGAAAGCGCCAGTCGAGACGAAGCCGCGATTGCGGTCCGACCAGTTGTTCACGCCATAGGGCTGGAACCAGAACTCGAGCGAGCCTTTATTGAGGTCGAGAAGGCCAGGAGCCGAAAGGCTGAAAGGCCCGAGGAGACCCTTGTTGCGGACTCCCTCGACAAACTCCGCCTTCTTCGCCTCGGCCTTGAGGTCCTGGATGTCGGCCTTGGCGGGCTTCAGGTCGCCATCGAGCGGCAGGTAGAGGGCGGGCGGATGCTCGGGGGCGAAGTGTGGCGGGCCGGTGGGGATTTCGCGGGCGTCGTTCGCCCGCGCCCAGGCCGCCTCCTCGCGCTCCCAGAGGCGGAAGACATTGCGGTGGACCCGCACCTCGTCGAGGAGGCCGCTCAGGCCGGCGTTGCCCGATGCGTCGTTGCCGATGAAGAGCGGCCCGGCCTCAGACTCTTCGTCGCCGTGGACTGCCAGCCCCTCGCCCCATTGGATGGCGACCGAGGCGACTTCGCGGCCATCCACGTAGAGCCGCCGATAGACCGCCGAGATGCCCGCCACGTGAACCCACTTGCCCAGCGGCACAGCGCCCGCGGGGCTGGAGGTCACGGTTCGCTTGCCGTAGAAGAGATTGGTCGTTTCGAGGTGCAGCGCCCCCTTTGCGTGAACGAACAGCCCGAAGCCCTTCGTCTTGTCCACCTTCGGCTCGTAGCGGGCATCGCGGTCCACTACGGCTGGCCGGTGAACAATGTAGGCCGTCTTGTCGGGATAGCGGTCGAGCTTCAGCCATGCCTCCATCGCCACGCCGCCGCCGAGATAGGGCTTCTTCGGCTCGACCTTGACGGCGCCCTTGCCCGACAGCTTCAGCCCGCCGCCGAATCGGCCATCGGGTGCTGCCGCCGCGTCGCCCGTCAGCTCCGCCTTCCCCGTCTCGCCCTCGGCGCCGAGCGGGTCGGGTGGCTCAAAGCGCATCAGCAGATGCGTCTCCCCGTCCTTCTCATATGGCCGCCAGAAGGCCGTCTGCGTCGCCCGTGCGGAGCCGGCCGCAACTGCGGCCAGGGCAAAGGCAGGCGCCAGCACTCGGAGACGGGACGCCACGCCAAGGCGTGGTGCGGGGAAACGTTGAGGCCTGGGACGCATGGGGTTCGCTCCTTACCAGCGGAAGACCTATCCTGTCATATGCTTGGGAGCGCGTCAAATGCCAGTGCCGGGCTATTGTGGCGGGGAGGCGCCAGGAGTCGTTCTCACATTCTCGCTGTCGCATCCTCTGGGGCGTGGGAGGAACTACTTCTTGCCCTGTTCTGGGGTGGGCGGGGGCCAGAGGGCGTTGATGGCCTCGACGGTGCGGGCGACGAGGACCTGGCCGCCTTCGGGGCCAACGAGGTTGCTGACGACCTCGGCACTGTAGGAGCCACCACGCACGGCCCTCTCGGTGGGCAGGTAGCCGCCAGAGTTGCAGGCGAGCTGTATCACAAGAGTCTGCACGGCCTTGCTGCGGGCTTTCATCTGGATGCCGTAGTCGAGGAAAAGCTCGAACGGGTTGGTGGCGATGGCCACATCGCCGAGGCGCAGGACGTGGAGCTCCATCGTATAGTATGGCTCGGCCTCCTGCCGCTCGAAGCGGTCCATGACCCGCTTCGCGCGCTTCATGTGCATGTCCTCGGCGCTCGTGCGGTTGGCCTTGGCGGCCAGTTGCTCGTGCTGGGCCTTGTAGCGCTCGAACTCCGCTTTCGTGACTTTTCGGACGGGGAGCTGGATGTCCTGGACGACGTGGGCAAAGGGGAGGGTGGTGCGGATGTCGCGTCGGGCAAGCTCGATGGTGTCGTCCACCGCGGCGGCGATGCGGCGGGCGATCTCCTGCATGCGGGTGAGGCCGCGGAGCGTGCGCATGCGCTCCTCGGCGGCCTTGCGGTAGATGAGGTGGGGGGACTGGTCGCCCGCGGCGCTGCACAGGCCGAGGACACGGAGCTCGGCTCCGTGCCTGGCGCGGAGGAGCTCGCGCGTGTCGTGCCAGAAGTCGGCGTTGATGGTGGAGAGGCCCTCGACCTCCTGGGCGGTGCAGGCGAGGTTGATGGCGAGGGCGGTGAGGCGCTTCTCGGGGTCCCAGAAGAAGAGCATCTCCACGCCGTGGTCTTCGTAGCCCTCAAGGCCGCGGAAGTCGGGGGCGTCGGCCTTGCCGTAGAGTCGTGCGGAGCCGTTGGCGTAGACAGGGCGGCGGTTGTGGCCAACGACGGCGTGGCCGAGGGCCCAGCTCACGCCGCCGGGCTTGCGGCCCTCCCAGGCGCGGGCCACGCAGTCGGCCAGGCGGTCGCAGAAGAACTCCACGTATTCAGCCGGCTTCATCACGTCCTCGCCCACGGGCAGCAGGTAACGCCCCTCGACGGTCTCAGGGGCGGTGTGGGTGTGGGTGGCGGCCAGGAAGAGCTTGCGGAGGTCGAGCCCAGGGATGCGGCCCTTCATCCGCTCGCGGAAGCGGTCCTGGAGCCCCTCGCGGATGGCGACGAGGTCGCAGGAGACGATGACGGCGTGGTCGAGGGGCCTGTCGCCGTCGCGCGTTTCGAGTGCGAGGGCTGTGGCTGTGAGGGGATTGTCGGCCTTGCGGCCGATGCGGGTGTGGAACTGCCCCGCGAGGGGCACAGGGCGGTTCGGCGTGATGTCCACCGTCGCGCTGCCCACCAGCAGCGTGCCCGCCTCGGCGCCCTCGGCCGCAGCCGCAAGAAGAACGCTCCCGGAAACGGCCATCAACACCACGCCACACAAGCAAGCACTCATGGCATTTCTCCTGAGCCGACGGGTTCGCCTGCATTCCTCAGCAGATGACACCCTGGCCGAGCATGGCCCCCAGTTCTGGCACGTTCCCCGCACGGGAGTCCGACACTTACCCTGCCCTCTCCCTGAGAGGCAGAGGGGTTGGCACTCCCCTCCCTTCAAGGGAGATGGCTTGGTGCTCGCCCTGGTCGTTGACGCGTTGCTGCCAGGGCTGGTCGGGCTTGCCTGGGGTGCCCATGGCGCCGAAGCCGGCCGAGGCCATGCCCAGCGGCTCGAAGAGCATCTTCCGCATCAGTGCCTCGTAGGGCGTGTCGGTGGCCCTTTCCACGATTGCGCCCAGGATGCCGTGGCCGGCGTTGGCATATTGGAACTTGCTGCCCGGCTTGTATGCCGGCGGCTGCGTGAGATGCGCGCGGGCGAAGTGCGCCCGCTGCTCGCGCGGCGTCTTGGGCCCAGCCCAGAGGGCATGACCTCCCCTCGCCCGTGCCTACGGCCAGCACGCGGCAGTCTGGACATTGAGGGTCATGCGCGGCCCTGTCGGGCAGGCGCTCGACTTGCGCGCGTTTCGCACCACCACCCACTGGCGGGAAGTGCGGGTTACTTCTTGCCCTTCTTCTTCGCGGGCTTCTCGGCGGCCTTCTTCTTGGGCGCGCTGCATCCGCACGTCTTGCACATGCCTCGTCTCCTTTCCACTAGCGGGCCGGGCCGGGAGGACACTCGTCAATGCCTCTATTATGCCAAACCCTCTGCGGATTGCAATGGGAAAAGCGAAATCGCACGAAACGAGGCTCGGTGTTACATCCCGCTCTTGACGGGGCGCGCGGAATGGGTAGAATGAGCAGAGGTTGGGCCTCATGGGGGCGCGGGAAAGGGGACAGCGGATGACGGTGCGGAAGGCGCAGGTTGGCGACGCCCCGGCGATTCACGCTCTGGTGAACTGTTTCGAGCGCAAGGAGAAGATGCTCCCGCTGCCGCTGGGGCTGGTCTACGAGCGGTTGCGCGACTTCTTCGTGTGCGAGCACCGCGGCAGGCTGGTCGGCTGCGGCGCGCTCCACGTCGTCTGGGAAGACCTCGCGGAGGTGCGCTCGCTGGCGGTCCAGAGAGACTACCAGCGGCGCGGCATCGGCACTGCGCTCTTCCGCGCCTGCGTCGAGGAGGCCCCAAGGCTCGGCATCAAGCGCATCTTCGTCCTCACCTTCGTGCCCGAGTTCTTCCAGAAGATGGGCATGGTGCTGGTGCCGAAGGAGACCCTGCCCCACAAGGTCTGGTCCGACTGCGTCCGCTGCCCACGGTTCCCGAACTGCGACGAGGTGGCCCTCGTGGCCGACCTCGACGAGCACGGCCTCCGCCCACCCAAGGGCCTCTGAAATCAGCAATCAGAAATCAGCAATGAAATACGTCTTCGGCCCCGTCCCCTCACGCCGCCTCGGAAACTCCCTGGGTGTTGACCTCCTCACGCTCAAGGCCTGCACCTTCGGCTGCGTCTACTGCCAGCTCGGGCCGACGACGGAGCAGACGGCGGAGCGCCGCCGCTTCGTGCCACCCGACGACGTCATCGCCGAGGTGAGACAGGCGCTCGAATCGGGCGCCGCGGTAGACTACGTGACGCTCTCGGGCTCTGGCGAGCCGACCCTGAGCCTGGACCTCGGTTACGCCATCCGCGCGATCAAGGCCTTCACCAAAGTGCCCATCGCCGTCCTCACCAACGGCTCGCTTCTGGGCCGGCCCGGCGTGCGGGCCGACCTTGCCGAGGCCGACCTCGTCGTGCCCTCGCTCGACGCGGGGACACAAGCGGCCTTCGAGCGGGTGAACCGCCCCCTGGCCGGCACCGACGTGCGCGCGGTCGCCAGCGGCATCCGCGACTTCTCCCTCGGTTTCGGCGGCCAGGTGTGGCTCGAGGTGATGCTCGTCGCCGGCCTCAACGACTCGCCCGAGGAGGCACAAGCCATCGTCGCCCTCCTCGAGGGCGCGCGGCTCGACAAGGTGCAGCTCAACACCGTCGCCCGCGCGCCCGCCGAGGCATGGGCCGCGCCCGTGGCACAGGAGCGGCTCAGCGAGCTGGCGGCCGTCCTGGAGGGCCTCGCACCCGTGGAGCTCATCGGCCGCTACGCGCCCAGGGAGCACGCCCGCGCCGGCGGCGATGCCCGCGAGGCCATCCTGGCCACCCTTGCCCGCCGGCCGTGCGGCGCCGCCGAGCTGGCGGCCAGCCTGGGCCTCCACCACGCCCTCGTCGCAAAGCTCCTCGAAGAGCTCTGCCGCGGCGGCGACGCCGAGCGCGCCCTCGTCGCCGGCACCACACAGTACCGCATCCGTTCCCATTGAACCCAGGGGCTTGGACATGAGCGACTACTGGAGCAGGGACAGGGAGCAGAGGTTCAGCCGCATCGAGGCGGAGGCAGCCGGGTTCGGGCTGAAGATACGGGAGGCAGACGCGCGGAAGCGGCCCTGGGGCGGCTACGTGCGCTTCACGCGCGACTCGCTCCCAGCCTTCCGCCGGGCATACTGGCGCAGGTGGATCAGCCCTTACTGGCGGAGCGAGATCGCCAAGCTCTGGAGGCAGCACATCCAGCGGCCCGAGCTCCCCCTCGATGCCAAGCTGCTGCTGCTCGAGCCCGGCAAGCGCTTCTCCCTCCAGGCGCACCAGCGGCGCGACGAGTTCTGGCGCGTCATCGAAGGCCCTGTCCTCGTCGTCATCGGCGAGGATGAAGACAACCTGCGGACTCTACAGCTCGGGGCTGGCGAGGTCATACGCATCCGCGCCGGCCAGCTCCACCGCGCCGCCGCCCCGGCTCTCCACTGGGGCGTCATCGCCGAGTTCTGGCGCCACACCGACCCCAATAACCCCTCCGACGAGAAGGAAGACATCATCCACTACGCTGACGACTACCGCAAGGTCGTCAGCAAGCCCCGCCGGCGGTCCCCTCGAGCGTGATTCTGAGCCGTTCGGCTTCGCACACCACGGGCAACAGCCGGCTCCCCAGCGACTGCGTTCGGGTCGGGCCCTCTCGACCGAAGTCGAGCGACGTGTCCCCGTCCGCACTCGGGCGCAGAGCCTGGCACTACAACGCTACTTTCCCCGGCATCGCCCGCAGAACGGGTCATTCTGACCCTGAACGACTTGAAGGGGAAAAAT
>FWPV01009206.1_pt1 | contig 16828 bp, 11 predicted proteins | sample 2228371 | NCBI WGS metagenome assembly FWPV01 (sample SAMEA103939776, study PRJEB20133) | metagenome | reverse complement strand
TGTCTATCATCTTCTGAATGGCGCCCTTGCTCACATGGAGGTTCAATACAGAGCTCAAGAACTCCTGCACCGTGGCCCTACTGTTTCCCTGAATGCCTGCCATCTCCCCCACAAGGGCAGTGAGTCTGGGGCCGTAGCCAGTCTTGTGAGAAACATCCACCTTGGCCTTGTTCAGCCTCCCGCAACGGGCACAGCGGCCTTTATGCAACACAAAGTGGGTGACCTCCAAGCGGATCTCAGGAAGCTCAATCTCCTGATGGGTGTAAAAAGGCTCCATTTCCTTGAACTTCCTGCAACCACAGCTACAGCGCTCTGGCTTTACTACAACTGTCTTTGTGGGCTCGAGCATCACCTGCCTGTGCCCCTTGTGTCCCTTTTTGGCCCCAGGCTTTCCCTTCTTGCCCTTGTGCCTCCTTTTCCTCAAGGGGCTGTCTGTGGAAGGAGGCTTGTCGGAATTTTGGGAATTGGCCCTGTATTTGCCCTCCAGCTCATCAAGGCGCCTTTGAAGGGCTTCCAATTGGTGATGTTGGTTGATCAGTGTTACACGTATGGGCCTTGGGGTGAGTTCCCAGTCTGCCTGGGACACAAGAGGAATCCCGTTGTCTCCAACCAGGAACTCTGGGTATTTATCGGGGTCCATGTGCCTTGCGTCAGCCATGGATCCATATATAGCACACCCCCGAAATTTGTACAACCTATAAAATGCCAGAAAAACAAACCCTTCAATGAAAATTCTTCAACTAACATCTACGACCCTGTGATCAGATACGAGCAAGTGATCTTCAACCTTCTTCGCTCAAGTCCTCTTCCTCTCTTGATTTTCTTGCAGGTTCTTCAGGCTTTGGTAATAGACGCCGAGGCACAAAAGCTATACCAGCTATCAGCGTGGGGATCACGGCACTTGCTATGACCAAGGCAACCTACCCATAACCGCTTTGAGCTGATTTGGGTAAAAAGCGTGGACTCATATGGTTTTTGTAGGGCTTTTAGGATACTGTGCGAGGCCAAGCCGCGCACTCTATTGGGCCCTAGCGGGAGTTATGTGTACCAGGCCCCTTGGCCCACGAGTTGAAGACCTCACAGATCTGCACAACTGCTCGAAGTGGAATCATTCCGAAAGATGAGTCCTATCAGAAGCTGACCGAGAAACAGGCCTCCATGACCTCAGCCTGCATCCCCGTTGGGGTTCCAGGCAGGCCTCTTGGCCGCCCTCGACCCCTCTCCCCTCTGCTCAGTTCACGACAAACCCGGCTGTCCTGGTCACCGAGCCTATCTGATTCGTCAACACAAGATCGTACGTCCCAGGGGCGAGTCCCTTGGGGACCAGGAAGACCACAGAGCTCACCCCAGTGGCAGAATTCATCGTGGAACTGAGGACCTTGCATTTCTTCGTACCAAGGGAGACGCCAGGCTTCTTTGTCCCAAAAAACCTCCCCTGGATCATGATTCTACCCCCAGCGCTCCCATAGGGCGGCTCCACTGAGTCGATTTCCGGAGGCCTGACCGTGAAGGCGCTGTCCATGACAATCGCGGACCCACCCTTCGGTTCAATGCCCACGGCATGGCTCCCTGCGGGCAGAGGCTTCGTCACACGGCAACGGATTGAGGTATCGGACCAGCTCAGGACCTTGCACGCCACGCCTCCGATGTAGACCCTCCCCCTCTTGGTCCCAAAGCCCTCGCCGGTGATGGTCAGCTCTGTCCCAACAGTCCCCACAGCAGGCTCTACCTTCCGAGGCGTGCCCATCGCGCGATAGCCACTGTCCGACTCGCTGAATCCGCTCGTCCCGAGGTGGTTCTTGGCCTTCACCCAGTAGTAATAGCAAGTCCCGGCCTCCGCGGCCCAGTCATCGTACCTAACCTGGGCAACGGACCCTGCCAACTGGATAGCCGTAGCGGTTTCTTCGACCGGGTTTCTCCAAACCTCGTAGCTCGTCGCACCCGGGGATGGATCCCACGTAACCTCCACCTTCTCCGTATACGTCCCGTCGCTGGCACTCACCCCTGTGGGCGGATCAGGCCCACCCAAGGCGCGACAGTGGATCGTGATGCACCGAGTGCTATGATTGTGGTTCGGGCTGTCGTCATAGGCTGTCACCTTCAGTTCGTTGGGGCCTTGGCCAAGGCAGACCGCGGCACTCCAATTCGCGACCCCGCTGCCCGTCGTGGTATCGCTTTCCGCCCGGTTGCCGTTGACGGTCACCTTCTGGACCCCATTGCCGCCTCGGCCAGCATCACTGGCCGTCCCACGAAGGGTCAAGGCACATGTCCCCACCTCCTCCCCATCCACGTGGCTCGTGATCGCCACAGAGGGTCCAATAGTGTCCGCACCTGCACTCGAGCGAACCGGCCACACACAGAGGCTCTCCAGCTTTTCCTCGAGCAGCATGCCTCCCCTGTCCAGGTCAGCCATGAAGCCCCAAGCAGGGTCAAGCCCCGTCGTGGAGGACCAGTAAAGCGGCGTGACGTTCTCGAAAGGATGACCCGCTGGCAGTGCCGGATAGAACTTTGAATGATCCACCAAACTGAAGAGCTCCTTCTTGTTCGGTAGCCTCCAGTCACTGAATCCCAGATACTTGTTGAGGTTCAGACACTGGACATGATCCAATGCCTCTTGCCAGGTCTTCCACATGGCAGGACCGCAAGAAGACGGGCCCGGGGTATAGGCGTCCTTTGTCCAGAGAAGCCCCGTGAGACAATCCGTGACTGTCCCGTCGGCATTGTCCTCGAATCTCGGATCGGGCCACTCAATCCCCTCCTGGAGGTCCCCATCGTCCCCCCCCTCGTAGCTCATCCTCTGGCCTGTCTTCCAGGGCTCTGCGTTCACCTGCGATCCTTCCTCGCCCGATCGGACCGGCCAAGCAAACGCCAGACCGGACTTGCCCAAGTAGTAGGACTGGCCATAAGACAGATCAGCGATCCATGCATGATCTGCCATACCCGCCACCGTGGTAGAAGACCAGTACGGCTGGCCGCTTTGAACTCCCGTGAAGCCTTCCCCATGCAGCCAGATCGCGCTGTCCCACTCGCCTGCGTTCATGAGACTACCCAGCTCAGTCGTGTTGGGCAGGCGCCAGTCCACGTGGCCCAAGTGTTCGATCTCATTCAGACAGGCTACGTAATCGAGGGCACCCCGCCAATCCATGGGGCCTCCATCGCAGGGCCCCACAGTGGGCGTCCCTGCGTCCCTAAGCCATACCAGCCCGGTCAGTCGGTCAAGGATAGAGCCGTCACCCTCATCCAAGAACCTAGGGCTCGGCCAGGCCACCCCAGCCCGCAGGTCACCATCCTGGCCCGTGCCAAGGCAAGGTATTCGACCTGAGTCATCGTAGCAATCTGTCTGACCGGTCTCGGGCAACTCGATGGCACGATCCGGCGCTAGCGAATACACAGCGGTGACCGTGTGGTCGGCATCCATGGGCACCACGATCGTCCGGTCAGCGCCGTAGTCAGCACCGTCCAGTTGCCACCCTTGAAATCCCCTGCCATTGATCAGCGACGGGGCGCTCAGTGCGACAGCAGCCCCCCCCTCGTAAACCCGGGTGAAGGGGGTCGACCCGTCGCCATGGCCATGCCTGTCAGCGGGACTGACGGAGATCGCGACACCCCTTTCAGGGTTGGATGAACTCACGGTCAGGAGGTATACGTTGCTAGATGCCTCACAATAGATAGTCATGGATTGAGAGGTCTGGTTGTGGTTGGGACTGTCGTCGAAGGCCGTGACGGTGACGGTGTTGGCGCCATGGGTCAGAACGAGAGACCTGCTCCAGTTGGCGGTGCCCCCTCCCGAAGCCGTGTCGTTGGCGGCGCGAGACCCGTTGACGAGGACCTGCTGGATCCCGTTGTCACCTCGACCAGCATCGCTTGCGGTCCCGCTCAAAGTGATGCTAAACGTGGAGACGTGCTGGCCGTCACTGTGGCTGGTCACAGTCACGAGCGGGCCCTCCACCTCAGCGCCGCCGGCAGTCACCTGGTGGCCGAGGTTGGTCCAGTCACTCTCAATGCCATCGCCGTTTCTTGCCTTGACTCGGAAGCTGTAAGAGGTCGCCGGGGTCAGGCCGGTGCTGTCCCAATGCGTGCCGGCGAGCCACCCGGATGTAGTGCCCGTGGTTACGTTCTCGCAAAGGTATTCGGTCCCCGGGCGATTCCCGTTTGGGGTCCAGTTGGCCCTGACAGTGGTCTGCGTCACGCCACTGAAAGGGGCGGCGCCAGGGGAGTTGGCAAGGGTGCAAGCGTCAATGAGCGAGGAATAAGAGGTCTCATTGGGGATAGGCGCTGAATCCCTGGCCTTGACCCTGTAAGCATAGCGATGGTTCGCCTGAAGCCCTGAGTTGGTGTAGAACGGGGACTCCTTCCAACCGGAGTCTGCCCCCCCTGTGCCTCCGGTCGGGCTCTCCACGAATTCGAAGTAGTATGAGACAGGTGGGGTGTTGTCCACGGCCGTGGCGGCCAACATCGCTATGGCCCCAGTGCCCACCGCATATGGAGCCGTCGACCATGCCATGGGGTTGGGAGACGGAGGGGACACGTCCGGGGCTGAACCGGTCACGAAACTCCAGAGCGGCCCTGAAGTCTCGTTGCCACAGCTATTCCTCGCCACGACCTTCCAGTAATACCTGGTGCCGTACCTGAGACCGGAGAGTGCATACGAGTTGTCAGTGGTATTCTGGAGGAAGGCCGGACTCGGCGATGTGCCGAAATGGACATCGTACGAATCCGCATTCGCGCACGTGTCCCAGCCCAGGATGGGATCGACCGAGACACCTACGGTCCAGTTCGGCGGGGAGGGGTTGGAAGGCCTCCCCGGGCTTTGGCACAGTGGATAGGCATGATAGTCCACGCCATTGGGAGTGGTGATATAGCCCCCCTCGAAATCGCTTCGCTGATAACCTGTGGCGGCCGTGTACTGGTCCGAGATAGGGAAGCCGAGCCAACTGGCCGTGCCGCCCATGGAGATGTAAAGGGAATCGATGGCACCGTGGGTCTCGTAGGCAAGGTCACGACGGGACCCGCTACCATGCCAGTGGATATGGCCTCCTTCGAATTCGCAGACACGCCCCGTCGTCCCGAAAGGTGAAGTCGCCGCGACGCCCTCGTCGCCGATCGGAATCCCCAGCGGACTGTTCCCGGATCCGAGATCGCTCCATTTGCCGAGGATACCGTTGCCCATCCACACCGTGAGACCTGCCCTGGGTCCTGTGGCATGGTGCCCGATATATCCGCCAACGAAGGCGTTGTACCGGATCCGTGCGCCCGTCAGGACGGACGGGATGTCCTCGGACTCATCAGACAGGGGGTACCCGAGCAATCCCGTTGGCCCCCCTAGTGATCCGTATTTAGTCCATATCGGTCCGTGGACCCAAAAGGCCGAAGCAGCCCCGTCCCCGGACAGCAAGGCGCCTTCACCCCCCAAGCCACCACTGAACTCCTGGACATAGCCGCTTCCCCAAGCACGACCGGTGCTTACCGCGCACCCAACATAGTCCAACCCGCCGTTGCGATCGTAGGCCTCGACGAGGGACTGGTAAGCGTTCGTTCCGCTCCCGACACCGTAGGCGCAATGGGCCAGATCCCAGAACAGATGATACAATCCTGCGACGTGTCTTATGGCCTCCGGCATCAGCACGTCGCCTATCTCCCTCAGCTCCTCGGTGGTCAGACCACCCATTCTCCTTGTGCCCAGATCCTCGTATCCGTCAGCATCATTGCTGTCAAACCTCTTGGCGGTCCCTGCCATGCTTCTGAACAGCTCGTAAAGAGTGGGAGCGTACCTCATGGAGCCGTTCGCAGGCCACATCTTGTAGTTGAAAGAGGCCTTCACGTAGTCCTCGTAGCTGTCCGGGTCAATACCAGGAATATGAATATCGAACCTCCCCCAACTCGCGGACACCTTGTTGACATGTGCCGGAACCGACATATCTGTCAGCAGATGAACGACCCTTCCGAGCCATTCGTACGCCTCGGGAATCCTGCCTTGAGCGTAGGCCCCTATGACATGCGAATCCCATAACGTCTGTGCCCTTCTGTAGGCACTTTGCCACTGTCTCCCCCCATAGACCAGCCCTTCGTCATACAAGTCATCGGAATTCATCGGGTTCCAGAAGTGATTGCAGTATGGATGCGATGCCCAACAACCACTGAATTCCGCACTGTACTCGTCATCCTCGTACCTTGTGCCATACAAAATCGCGTAACTGTCCAAGGTCGCTACGTTGTCAGACCAACTTTGAGGGAGGTTATCTCGTATTTCGGATGTGGACCAAAGCATCTTGGCCTGGTCCGCGACCCACTGATGAACGGGCGACAAGCTCGCGTCGTGCCCTCGGGCCCGCCAAGACGGACTCAGGGTGATGAAGGCCATCACTGCAATGACACTCAGTGGAAGGGTCCTGAAGCGAGTCATACCCCCAGGAGGCCTCGGACGAAACCGCACGATCAACCGTCCGTTGGACAAGGGCCACCTTCCCTCAAGAGCGGAATCGGCCTCTCAGGCAACGTCCCCTTAGCATCGCATGCCCCTTCCATGTGGCCTTGAGGACTGCGCAAACCGACCCCGCCTGGATCGACGACAAGGCCCACTTGAGGGCTCACCTTCCTACGCACAGGACCCGTCGCACTCCTTCTTTTCTTTGAACCGAGCTTAACAAAGCGCAGAATCGAGGTCAACGAGGGACAACCGACGGCCTTCGGCCGCAAACCGAAGCTGAAAGAAGCAGCCCCGAGTCCTTTCGGTCCGCACCTTCGGGGTCGCTCGCCTCAGCGCAACTCCCAGGCGACGATACCCGCCTCCCGGCCTAGGCCCTCACGTGAGGAGCCCAGGGCAAGGTCCTCGCAGGTTCGAATCCTCGAGAATCCAGGCGCCTCGGCCGAGCCACTTTGGGAAACACCACCCTTTGTCACTTGCGAGTCGCAAGGAGGACGCCTTGAAAGGCCTCGACAACGCACAGGCCCAGCGCACCCTGCTATCTCATCAGGCCAGCGCGTAGTTCACCGCGGCCACGGCATGGATCCGAGTGGTATCGAACAGTGGGACATCGCAGTCGCGATCACCTACCAGGAGGCCTATCTCCGTGCAGCCGAGTATGATCCCTTGAGCGCCCTCTTGGACCATTCGTCTCATGATCGCCACAAATAGGGCCCTTGACTCTTGCTCCATTCGTCCCAGGCACAGTTCGTCGTAGATCACTCTGTGCACGGCCTCGCGCTCCATCGGACCGGGGATGATGACCTCCAGCCCATGTCTTCGACTCAGCCTCCCCTTGTAGAAGTCCTCCTCCATGGTGAAGCGCGTCCCCAGCAATCCCACCCTATCAAGTCCTCGCCCCTTGATCTGCTCGGCCGTCGCGTCAGCGATGTGGAGGATGGGGATGTCGAGACTCCCTTGGATCTCCTCCACCACCTTGTGCATGGTGTTGGTGCAAAGGATGACGAAGTCCGCTCCTCCCCTTTGGAGGCTCATCCCGGCCGCGGCCAGTACCGTGGCCGCCTCTTTCCATTTCCCTTCGTGCTGTAGGGTCTCTATCTCCGCGAAATCGACGGAGTACATGAGACTCCTGGCCGAGTGAAGCCCACCGAGCCTTTCCTTGACCGTTCGGTTGATTACGCGATAGTACTCCAGAGAGGACTCCCAACTCATCCCGCCGATGAGGCCAATGGTCTTCATGGGTCGCTCCTGACCTCCCCCTGTTCACCCCCTTGAGAAACCGGGGCGGTGCGCGGTACTCGAGAAATTTCGTTGGCACGGGTGATCTCGTATTCGTAATGAATCCGTGCGCACTTGCCCAACATGGCCCCAACCGAGCAATACTTTGAGGAGGAAAGATCTATTGCCCTCTTGAGCGACCTCTCCGGCACATCGCCATGCACGATATACTTGACCCAGATCTCCCTGAACACCTTGGGGTCTTTCTCCGCGCGCTCGCCTCGGATCTCTATGTCAAAGGAGCGGATCTTCAACCTCATCTTTCTCAGGATGTTCAAGACGTCAATGCCGGTGCATCCTCCGAGCGCGATCAGGGTCAGCTCCAAGGGACGGACCGCACTGTCCGAACCACCCATCTCCTTGGCCGCATCCATCACCACCGCATGACCCGAATCCGCCTTCCCCACGAACTGAAGCCCCTGGACCCATTTGATGCTCGCTCGATTCATTTCTCCCCCGTAGCGAGAAGACCTTTGTCTTGAGGAATCAAGGTCGATTGGCAAGGGCGACGCTGCATGTCACCACGTGGACCCTATCCACACACGATCGTCCGCAACCCTCCGACGCGCAGAAAGGAAAAGGACCACGGCCTCATCATGTTGACGATCCCCGCGAACACATGATACAGGCAGGCGCCCCCACAATACCCATGAATCAATACAGGTGGCAGGCCACCGTGTGATCTTCCCCTACCGGCCGCATCGCCGGCTCGATCTCCCGACATCCCTCCCTCGCACGAGGGCACTCGTTTCGGTACCTACACCCTTTCAGGGGCACTGAGCTCCCCTCCTGGATGTTTCCCATAGCGGCCCTGGGCCTGTGATACGAAGGATCCGGTACCGGTATGGCTGCTCGCAGGGCCTGAGCATAGGGATGTCTCGGCTGATCGATCACATCCTCGGCCCTGCCCACTTCCACTAACTTCCCCAGATACATGATCGCCACGCGGTCGCAAAGGTACTTCACCGTTGACAGATCATGGGAGATGTAAAGGAGGGTCACCCCGTAGAGCCGCGAGAGCTCCTTGAGCAAGTTGAGTATACCGGCCTTGATGGAGACGTCGAGCATGGAGACCGGCTCGTCGGCAATGAGGACCTTCGGCTCGACCACGAGTGCCCGGGCTATGGATAGGCGCTGCCTCTCCCCACCGCTCAGTTGGTGTGGGAATTTCGCCAGGTATTCCTCCACCCGTTTGAGACCTGCTCGTTGAAGGGCCTGGATGACCAGTTCGCTCCTCCTGTGCCGGGGGGCCATCTTCTGGACCTTCACTGGCTCCACCACGGCGTCGTAGACGCGAAAGCGGGGGTTGACGGACTCGTAGGGGTCCTGAAATATCATCTGCACTTGCCGGTAGAACCGCCTCAGTCTCGCACCCTTGAGATCGGAGATCCTCTGTCCATCCACCCATATCTCGCCACTGTCAGGCTCCTCCAGCCGGGCGATCACCCTTGCGATGGTGCTCTTTCCACTTCCGCTCTCCCCGACCAGCCCAAGGATCTCACCTTGCCCTATATCGAAGCTCACGCCGTCGACCGCCCTGATCACACCCGAAGGCCTCCCGGGAAACAACGTGGCCATGTCCGTCCTGGCCGCGAAGTACTTCTTCAAGTCCTTGACGATCACCACCCTGTTCACTGTTCTACTTCCCCCCTGGGCCGTCTCGGGATCGCCTCCTCCATCCACGTCTCCATCCTCGCCGCCCTCTCCCGCATCTCCTCCACTCGGCCCAGATGATGGCATGCGGCAGTGTGACCGCGCCCCACCTCCACTGCCTCGGGCTCCACCTCCCAACAGATGTCGGTGGAGAAGGGGCAGCGCGTGGCAAAGCGGCAATGATCCGGGGGATCGACGAGGGACGGGGGCGACTTGGGGATGGAGATCAGGGGCTGTTCCTTGGGCCGGCGGATGCTGGGAAAGGCGTTCTTCAACCCCAGGGTGTAGGGATGAAAAGGACGCGTGAACACCCTTTCCACAGCCCCGTACTCCATGATCTTCCCTGCATACATCACGGCCACCTGCTCGCAATTCTCAGCCACCAGGGAGATATCGTGGGTTATCAGGAGCATGGAGCAATTCAGCACCTTCTGGTGATCGAGGATACGTTGAAAGATCTGGTCTTGGACCAGCACGTCGAGTGCCGTGGTCGGCTCGTCGGCGATGATGAGTGATGGTCTCAGGGCCAAGGCCATGGCGATGTTGACCCTCTGCTTCATCCCTCCACTGAGCTGATGGGGATAGGCACCTGCCCTCGCCGGATCGATGCCAACAGAGGCCAGCAGTTCCTCCACCCTCTCTTTGGCCTTCTTCGGGGTCAGGTCCTCGTGCTCCAGGATGACCTCTTGAATCTGGTACCCAACCGTGTACACGGGATTGAGGGCATTCATGGCGCTCTGGGGGATCAAAGAGATCTCCCGCCATCTGATCTTCCTCATCTCCTCATAGCTCAGCGGCACCAGATCTCGGCCCTTGAACAGGACCTTTCCTGACTCGATCCGGAAGTTGCGCGGATGGACCTTCACGATGGCCCTGACCACGCTGGATTTCCCGCAGCCGGATTCCCCGACCAAGCCCAGATTCTCGCCCCGGTTGATCCGAAACCCTATGCCGTCCACGGCGCGGCAACGGCCGACCTTCACGCTGTAATAGGCCCTGAGGTCCACGCACTCCAGAAGGGGTGGATCCATCATTCCCCTCTCAACCTCGGATTGGCCAACTCCTCCACGGCCCGACCCACGAGGTAAAAGGACAGCACCATCAGGACTATGCAGAATCCGGGAGGCAGAAACCACCACCAGGCCTTGTACATGACCATGGAGGAGAAGACGTCGTGGAGGATCGTCCCCCAACTGATCGAGCGGGGATCGCCAAACCCCAGAAAGGAGATGCTGGCCTCGGTGGTTATGGCCCAGGCAACGCAGAAGGCCCCGTGCACGAATACCTGAGGGAGGACGTTTGGTGCGATGTGTTTGTACAGGATCCTGAGCGGCCTCGCGCCTGACATCCTCGCTGCATCGATGAACGGACGTTCCTTGAGGCTGAGGACCTGTGAACGAACCACCCGGGCGGTGGACATCCAGTACAGAAAGGACATGATGAAGATTATCCACCACATGCTCCGGGTAAGTATGGAGAGGGCCACTATGGAGGCTGGAACGACGGGCACCCCGAACAGTATGTCCGTTATCCTCATCAACACATTGTCGACCCACCCGCCGAAATACCCTGAGAATAGCCCGACGTTCATGCCTATGAGGGCCACAAAGAGCGCGGTCAGGAACCCGACCAGCAGCACGGTCCGTGTCCCTATCAGGATCTGGCTGAAGACGTCCCGGCCGTACAGGGTGGTCCCCAGCGGATGCCTCGAAGAGGGCGGTTGAAGCCGCTCCAATCTTCCGGACGCGTCATAACTCCTCTCCATGGGATCGAAGGGTGCGATGACAGGTGCCAGGAGGCCGATGGACACGAAGAACATGATCATGACAAGGCCCGCAAGACCCAAACGGCTACGCCTCATGAAGTCCCAGACCCCCGCAATGCCCCCCCGCCAGTTCCTATCCAGGGCCTTGGAGTCGCCTTTCGAGACCCTCTTGCGCGCCCAAGATCCCATGAATTCCTACCTGTAACGGATTCTCGGATCCAGTATCCCGTACAAGAGGTCTGACAGAAGGTTTCCCAATACCACCATGGCACCGATGAGGAGAAAAGAGGCCTGGGCCACCGGGTAGTCGGAATAGAGCACGGACTGGACCATGAGTCGCCCGAGACCGGGCCAGGAAAAGACGGTCTCAATCAGGACGCTCCCGGCAGTTGCATACGCCCCGAGCAGTGAAACCGAGGTGGCGATGGGCAAGAGGGATGCACGCATGGCGTGTTTGAAGATCACTCGCCTTTGGCTCAAACCCTTGGCCTGGCACAGCTCGATGAAGTCCTCGCCCATGACCTCCAGCATGGCCGTGCGCATGACCAGCAGGGGATAACAGCAGTAGTAGAGGGCCATCATCAGCATCGGCAAGGCTAGGTGATACAGGAAGTCCATGGAGAGGTAGACGTCAAGAGCGCCGGTGGACTTGTAGCCAGGGGTTCGCATGTGGCCGCTGGGAAAGATGTCCAGTTGAACGGCGAAAACGAAGATGAAAACAATGGCCACCCAGAATTCAGGGGCGGAGCGGAAGACCACCGATCCGGTTACCACGCCCTTCTCCAGGAGCGATCCCCTCTTCCACGCCACGTAGGAGCCAACCGTGATCCCCAGCAGGAAGGCCAGGGAAAAGGACGGGAGCATCAGGAATATGGTGTTCCAGAACTTTTCGGCGATGATGTCATATGCCTTCACCCCGTGCTGAAAAGAGACCCCGAACTCCCCAGTCACGAGGTTCTTCATGTATATGGCATACTGTTCCAGCAACGGCCGGTCGAGACCGAAACGATGCCTCATTTCCTCTTGGACCTGGGGATCCAGGGCCGAGCTCAGCACGGTCATAGTGGGATCCCCAGGGAGCATCCTGAAGAGGACGAACAGGATGGTGGCCAGAAAAAAGAGGGTGCACGCGGCCAAGGCCAGACGCTGAAAGACGTATCTCTTCATCTTCCATCGCCCTCACGAAACATCCGAGCACTTCCTCCCCACCCGATCCTTCCGCGCTGCCCTCTGTCTGTGTTCGTTACCGATGACGGGGTGGTGGCGCTTTCCGAAGCGGCTTGGCCAGGGCGCCCCTTGTCTCTCCAGGATCTGGCCCTGGGATCCGCTGCAGGGGGATTCGGCCCGAGCGAAGCCGAGGGCGATCCTGCCTTCCGCTCCAAAGGGGACGAGCACCCCCCACAGGCCAAACCCTTTGGAAGACCGTGGGCCGAAGCCTCGGAACGAGGAGAAACACCAGCACCTATGGTGACCACTTGCCCATGATCACTTAGGCGGATGGCAGAGTTCTCCCTTCTCGTTCCACCTGTAACCTGCCTCTTTGAGTATGGCCTTGGCCTTATCGAGGTCATAAGGATAGGGCTTTACGTTCGGGTTGTGCCAGAACTGGTTATAGCGGGCGATCATAGAGCCTCCAACCTCGGCGAACCCGAAGAATATCTCCTCCACTATCTGCTGCCTCGGCACGGCGTGGGCCAAGGCCAACCTGAACTTGGGGTCGTCGAAAGGTTTGCGCCGGATGTTGGGAATGACCCCGTCGGTGGTATGGGTGGGCAGATTCAGCACCTTGATGTGGCTCAGTTTCTTCAGGTCCTCCACCTGCTGAGGCGTCACCAGGGTCTCGCTGTCCACTTCCCTCTTGATCAATGCGGTGTTGACGGCCTCCGCGGTGCCGTAAAACACGAAGAGAACGCCCTCCACGTACGGAGGGCTGAAATGTTCGGGGTTCTTGGTCATCATGAACTCTTGCGTCTCGCGCCAGTGCACGAACTTGAACGGCCCGCTGCCGATAGGCGGCACATTTCTGTATTCATGCGGCTTGTCGATCTTCTCCCAGACATGCTGGGGCATGATGGGCGTCAGGCCCAAGGTCAGGGCGATGAAGGGGGCATACGGTTCCTTCAGTCTGAAGCGCACCTTGTCCTTGGAGAGCACCTCTACGGACTCGACGCACTCGATCTTCTTCTGGAGGTAAACGGGTTTGTGCTTGGCCAAATAGTCGAAGGTGAACTTCACGTCGGCGGCGGTCAGTGGCTTGCCGTCGTGAAACTTCATACCGTCGCGCAGGGTCACGTCGATGGTGCGATCGTCTACGGTCTCCAGGGCCTTGGCCGCCCAAGGCTCGGGCTTGCCCTGGGGATTGATCCGGACCAGCGTGTCGTATATCGAATAGATGTACACGAACTGATCCGATTCATTGAACACCAAGGGATTGATGGTCTTGAGGTCAGATAGAGACGACCCATACCGGAAGATCTTCCGATCCCCAGTCGGCTTGATGGTGAAAAGGGTAATGGCGTCGTAGAAACCGGACACGGAGATGGCCGGGTCCTTGAAATCAGCCTGGTTGTAAGCCTGGATGGCATTGTTGTTCACGGTGACGATCCAGGGGACCTGCTTGTGGAGCAACTCCTGGCATTTCCACACTATCTCCTTGCGTCTTTCCAGGTCATACTCCTTGCGCTGGGCCTCCGCCAGTCTGTCGTACTGCTGGTCATTGAAACCGGAGAGATTCCATGCGCCAGGGCCAGCATTGGAGGAGTGGAAGACCGTGTGGAGGAAGAAGTCTGGATCCAGACGGTCCAGCAACCCGGAGCCCTCCATCATGGTGGCGTCGAAGTCCTTGTCCTTGAAGACCCGTTGAATGAGCGGGTTTGGGATATTGAGCGGCTCGATCCGCACCTTCAGGCCCAGTTTCCGCCAGTTCTCCGCTATCATGAGCGCTTGCTGATAGACCCACGGCTGCTGGCCCTGAGGAAACGATGTGAGATTGATCTCCTTGATCGGCTCGAGCTGCTGTGCCTCGGCCGGCACTACGGGTCCGAACCCCAACCCCAGCGAGAGCGAAACCAGCGCCAGAATCCAAACGGGCCTCCTCATGGTGAGTTCCTCCTCTCTCATAAGCAGTGACGGGAAATAGCCGGCCTCCCAGGCAGCCCGCTGCGAGGGACGACTCGACCTGGCCAAAGGGCCCCTTGCGTGGCCACGGCGGCCCTGTGGTCTTTCTCATGGACAGGAACCGACCGGATGCGACGGCGATCATCCGCTTGCGCCCAGGGACAGGGAGCCCCTCTCCCGTGTGTCGGGGAAACTATCAAGAACTCCATCTCGTGTCAACTCACCTTCCCTTTCGGCACTGTCCTGCCGATGCACCTCGATGTTATACTGAGCATGTAACGAGGCCCCATGGATCAACAAAGGGCCCTCAGGCACGGCACACTGGCGGTCGTTCGATCTGCTTGGGATTTATCGAAAGGCCGCTGGGTCCTTCGTGCGACTCCGGACCAACGCATCATGCACTCAACCAAGAGGGGCTGGGCCTATGGACGAAAGGATTAAAGAGGCGCTGCACCAGGCATATGCCGGCGAGGCAAAGGCTGCCCTGAGGCTCAAGGTCTTCGCCAGGAAGGCCGAGGAAGAGGGATATCCGCAGATCGCCAAGCTCTTCCGCGTCATCTCCTTCTCTGAGGAGATCCACGGGGAACGGGCCCTCAGGCTCCTCAGGGAGATCGGCAGCACGGAGGAGAACCTGAGGGAGAGCTTCGAGTCCGAAACCAAAGTGGCACAGGTGGCCTATGAGAAGTCCTTGAAGCTGGCATACGACCTAGGGGAGAAGGGGGCCGCCTGGCACTTCACAGTGAGCAGGGACGTGGAGGAGACCCACGGGAGGCTTTACAAGAGGGCCCTCAACGACCTGATGGAGGACCGGGAGGCCACCTACCACGTCTGCCCTGTATGCGGTTATGTCTCCGACATCGGGGCCCCCGAAGCCTGCCCTGTCTGCGGGGCGCCCAAGGAGAGATTCATCCGCTTCGCCTGAGCCTGAGAGCGTCCATTCGCCTCGCGGGCCTCATCGAGTTTGCGTGGCGCTGTATGAAGGGGGGACCGATCGCGGCTTCCCCCCTGTTCGGTCCGAGGTCTTTCTTCTCAGAAGATACGCGCTTCGCACCCCGCCGCCATGATCCGTCCAAGCTCCTCGCACCTTGCCAGGACCTCCTCGGTGACGGCCCCCTTGGCTACGATGGGGTAATGGACCTTCTTGAACTGGAACCCGACACAGATCCTCTCGATGTTGTTGAGCGCCCCCTGGCCATCGTTGCCTGCGCTTATGAACACGCAGTAGGGCTTTCGAAAGATCCTCTTGTGCCCCCGAAGGAGCTCGTACGTCCGGTCAAAGAGGTCCTTGAGGGCCCCTGCCATGTACCCGAAGTATTCCGGGGACCCGAACAGGATCCCATCGCACTCTATGAGGTCCTGCGGCGTGGTATTGAGGGCCTCCTTGAGGGCCACCGTGGTGCCCTCGATCTCCCCGGCACCCCTCGCCACGGCCTCCGCCATCTTGCGCGTATTCCCTCCTTGGGAATGATAGACCACCAGGACGTGTGCCATGATCTCTTCCCCGAACCCGTCATGACGTCTTCTCAGTGGCCATGCCCCGCTGCCTCCGTTCAGACGCCTCTGGAGGTGAAGGGACTGGCCCTTTCAGGCCTCCTTGACCCCTTTGGAGAATACAGGCTCCTCGCTGATGACCTGCCAGGTCCTCCAACCACCCTTGACCTTCTCCTTGACCTCCTCCACGAAGGCGGCATACCCCTTCTCCCGACACCTCTTCAGGTTCTCGCGGGTATTGCCGCTATACCTCTTGGAGATCATGGCCGACATCTCCCCCCTCGACTCCATGGGGCCCCGCACTGGGGCGACGTCCGGTTGGGTGCACGGCCTCTCCGAACCCGGGGCGTAATCCTCGCATTCCGCGCAGGTCCAGTACCCCTTGGACTTCACGCACTTGGCAATGCCGCACAAGGCCGAGGGTCCCCCTGCGTTGAAGCAACCCGGACAGGGGCCCGCCTTATCCCTGAGCTCGATGAACCTCTCGAGCGTCGCGATGGCCTCCCTGACCTCGCCGCCCTTGAGCCCTGCGACAGGGGCGACATCCTCGAGATTCAACCCCTTCCAGATCCTAACCAATTTCCTGGCTGCCTCAAGACCTTCCCCCTGGTGGATGTCGCAGCCCAGACACACGATCCCGCATGGGGCGACCACCCCCCGATCCTCTTCCTTCACATCCTCTACGCTGAGTTTCATGGCCTCCACCCCTCCCCGTCATCCGCCTCGGCTCGAGGGAAGCACCATGCAGGCGGCCTCCCTCGAGGCCACCTCCACGGCATCCGTGAAACAGTTCGGCCCCCAGAACCGTTCAAAAAAAAGGGGGCGCCCACGCCCGGCGCCCCCTTCTGTTTCTATGTCGTGGTGCCGAGGGGCGGAATTGAACCGTCGACACGCGGATTTTCAGTCCACTGCTCTACCGACTGAGCTACCTCGGCACCGCTGGTACATATAATCGACTCGGGCTAGGGAGTCAAGTGCAAGATCTCTCAGCGGCCCACGCCTGCAGGCCGCATGGGAGGGACCCATCTCCTTTGCCTTCTGTACCTCTGTAGCGACCCATTGCATGGGTACCGCTGGATTCCGGTTCCGTGCCGTGAGGC
>FWPV01009205.1_pt1 | contig 16831 bp, 11 predicted proteins | sample 2228371 | NCBI WGS metagenome assembly FWPV01 (sample SAMEA103939776, study PRJEB20133) | metagenome | reverse complement strand
CTCACAAGGCTCCGCCTTTTAGCCGGGACTATTCTGGTTACTTCCATTATTATCCAAATAATCATCGGCGTGGAAAAAAGGCGAGAAGCAAGAAAAGAGTTGCGGCTGCTTTCGCGGTGGGCTAGCCTTTCCCTCGCCACTAAAGCTGTGGTTCTTTTCAGCGTCGCCCTTTTGGTTTATGCTGCGGCCGCTTTTGTGGTCCAGAAAAAGGGCGTGACTTTTTCGGGAGATGAACCTCATTACCTCCTCCTTACCCACAGCCTGATCGTGGACCATGATTTTGACCTGGCCAACAATTACCAACAAAGAGATTACCAACTTTTTATGGGAGAGGGGGTTATCATTCAACCTCATACTGTCCCCGGAGCAAAGAAGAATAGCCTTCTTTCTTTCCATTCGCCAGGCACTTCCTTTCTGAGCTTACCCTTTTATTACCTTGGTTTAAAAATCGGCGGTCCAACTTTTCCCCTCTTGTTGCGGTTAGCCATGGCCGTTTGGGGAGCTCTTTTCTGCCTCCAACTCTTCTTGTTTATCCGAGAAAATGGCTGGGGCGAGCCTCTGGCTCTACGCGTTTGGGCTTATGTTTCCTTTACTACGCCCATTCTCTTCTATTCGATTCACGTTTATCCCGAAATCTCGGCCGCGTGTCTCTCGTTTTTAGTCTTCCGTTGGTTTTACCGAAGTGACTCCTTTTCTTGTTTTCGATTGTCCCTGTCCGGGTTTCTGCTTTCCCTTCTCTTCTGGTTTCATTCTCTTAAATATTTATTTCTGACCATGCCCCTGCTTCTCTATGGTCTCTGGCTCATCCTCAAAAAAAAGCCCTGGCTAAAGAATCTAAGCCTTTTCCTGGGAACATTTTTTCTGGGGGCGGGAGCCTACTTCTGGTTTCAGAAAGCTCTCTACGGTTCTTTTAACCCGACGGCTGTCTCCTGGCAGGGAGCGATGACGAGCGAACAATCCCTCTCCTTTTTAAAGACTATTCTTTTTTCCATCCCTTTCCGTTTCCGCTGGGAGACCCTGGCCGGTTATTTCCTTGACCAGAAAGACGGTCTTCTCTTTTATGCCCCCGTCTATTTTCTGTCTTTTGTCGGTCTCATCGCCATGCTTCGCCGCCAACCCAAGCCAGCCCTGCTGTTTCTTTTCCTCACCTGGCCTTATTTCCTCAATTCAGCCTTTCTTACCCAAAGAACAGGCTATGCTCCCCAGGCCCGGCCGTTGGTGGCGAGCTTCTGGGGTTTCGCGCTCTGGCTGGGCTATTTCCTGTGGACGAACCAGAAAAAGGCTCTTTCCTTCCTTGCCCGGGTGGCGGCTCTATTCAGCTTCCTCATTTCGATATTATTGATCTTTAACCCTTTTTGTCTTTACCAGGAAACAACCCAGGGCGCTACGGAAAGAGGCGGAGGGCTTTTTTACCTGTTGAGTAACCTCCATTTTTCCCTTCCCCGATTCCTCCCTTCCTTTTTAAAAGTAGAAGATGGTTGGTGGTGGCCAAACTTTATCTGGTTAGGCCTGTTTTTCCTTGGGCTAATTTTCTCCCAACTTCCTTTAGATTGGAAAAATTCTCCTGGCCGGAGAAGTAAAGTTTCCTTCCTTTGTGGTGGGCTTTTGCTCTGCTTTGTCTGGCTGGTTTATTATCCCCGACTCGTTTTGCTTCAACCGGTCAAAAGAACCTGGCCCGAGTCCCAGAAAGTTGTTTTTTATTCTCTCTCCCGGGTGGCTAAGCTAATGGAGGCGGGTGTTTTTGCTTTGCCTCAAGACAATCGGCCTTACCACTTCTGGTTTACCACCCAGGAAAAATTGGCCGGAATTGAAGTGGGCCTGGCCTCGCCGGGAGGAAGGATTCCAGCGCGGGTTCTCCTGTTTGACCATATCTACCTGGAAAAAGAAACGAGCCATTGCCGCGAGTCGCTGAGTCTGGCTTCACCCCCTTCGTATCGCCTGGGGAAAAATTATCTCTACTGGTTAACCATAGAACTTGGGCCCAGTCGAGAGGCCCTCCTGAGCCAGCATCCTTTTCTTTTTTCTTTTACCTTGAAACGTTAGTAAAACTTTTTTATTTTTCTTCGCTTTTTCCTTTTGTTTTGTTTGGGCTTTTTTATCTTTTCTTCTTTTCTTTTTACTCTGGTTTCGGCAGTTTTCCTTTCTGACCGATTTTTGTTTTTTCTTTTGCCGTTAATGGTGAGCGAAGCGATGGCGGCATTAATTAAAACAGGTAAAAAAATGAAAAACTTACCGTGGCTACATGGCGAGCAAAGCAAGGGGTTCTTTTTCCTTGGCTTTGGCTTAATCTTTCTGATTTGTTTTCGACTTAATTTTTTGGGCTCATCTCCCGATTAGTTGATAGAAAATACGATATCTGGCCGTGCAACTATAAGCTTTCATCCGCAGAAGAGTAAATTTAGAGATAGAATATCAAAGCGAGAACGAAGAGAGTATTTCTTCATCGTTTTGTTTTGGCCTAACTCTAACCAAAAGAAGAAGTTATTCTTCTTCTCTCCCCGATGAGATATAATATTTTCTTCAACTAAGCAGGAATAGAGTCTTTTTGATTATTTTAATCTCGGCGTCTTCTTAACTGAATTGTTCCTGCCGCCATAAACCCCAGACATGGAGTTTAAAACGAATTACCGTGCGGATAATGCCCAGGCCGTAGACGACGCTGCGCCAGAAACCAACTTGCGAAGCCTCAGGAAAATAACGCGTCTGGATAGGGATTTCTTTGATTTTCATCCCGTGAATAATACCCTGCGCAATGATTTCGGTATCAAAGACGAAATCATTCGAATTCTTCTCCCATTTAACTTTTTCTAAATAGCGCCGGCTATAAGCCCTGAACCCTGAATGGTACTCGGTAAGATAGATTAAAAAAGCAGCGTTTTCCAGGGCAGTGAGAAAAAGATTGGCCCAAAACTTCCATTTGGGCATCCCCCCTTCCAGCGCGCCTCCGCCCAGCATCCTGGAACCAAAAACAGCATCACATTCTTCTCGCAGTAAGGGAAGGATGAGCTCAGGAATTACCCGCGGGTCATACTGATGGTCCGGGTGCACCATGACAACAATGTCCGCCCCCAATTTGAGTGCTTCGCGGTAACACGTTTTTTGATTACCCCCGTAGCCAAGATTCTTTTCGTGACAAAAAACTTTTAAGCCCAGTTGTCGGGCAATTTCTACTGTCCGGTCACGGCTGGCGTCATCGGTTAAGATAATGTCATCCACCCATTCCTTAGGAATGTCAGCTACTGTCCGCTCGAGGGTTTTTTCCGCGTTATAAGCCGGCATAATCACCACTACTTTTTTATTTCGCTCGCGCGGGTTAAAAGGATTCATGGCTTTGGTTTTTGCTCCGAGAGAAGAAAGCATTTATTCCATCAAGGTGTAGCTTAAAGGCGCTCCTTTCTGTATATTTTTTATTTATTTATTTAATTTTATGCTTTATTAATTTAGTCTTCATTATTTTAATATTTTTGAATAATTTATCCGGAACCATAATTTTCTCCGTTAGGTAGAAAAAAATGTCTCCTCCCCAATCTCGTATGACAAGATAAAAATATAAATTGAAGGAAGGAAAAAGCGTGTCGGCGGCCGAATTTAATTTTCTCCTGGTCGGAAAGTCTTGAATTTTACGGGCAAACAAGCGTTTTTCCGCCAGAATTTTAATTCTGTCACTTTATAAACATTTCTTCGCCGCACGCTCAGAATGCCCACCACGATGTCCCTTTCCCAATACTGGTAATCATGGCTCGAAACCGTGGGCGGGGCTTGCGGATGGGAATGGATAGAACCGATATAACTGAGTCCACTAGCCGAAACAATCCGGTCAATTTCTTCATAATCAGGAATAACATAATCATAAGTGGCTTCCCGAATAGGGGGGATGACGATTTTTATCACTTTATAGGTATGATTCTTTAACTTTTTGCCGAGCAAAACCCCGTATATTTCTCGGGGATAAAAGCGACTGGCCTTGCGCTTGAACCTCTTCAAGTCCATCTCGTTGATGACAAGTCTCATCTGGCCTCCGCTCTTCTTACTAGGGCGGTTTTTGAGTATATAGCATAATGCCTTGTAATAGTCAATCAGACGACGAAACTGACTGTATCTTCTTTATTTTCAGTCAATTACCATTAAAAATGAGCGCCGAGCCCTTTTTGTTTTCAGACTCTAAGGGGTAAAAATGAAACTCTTTCTCCTCCTGGCGGCTTATAATATAATGAATCAGAGGAAGAAAGTGCTCTTTCCTGAAGATAAATGGATAAAAAAACCAGTTCTTTTCCTCATCTCGGTCATCATCCATGCCGTTGTCCTCATTTTTTTGATTCAAGCTTTTGCTCCGGTGACTTTCATCCATTTTCCGTCGCCTGTAACTAATTTGCTCATCACGCCACGCGAAGGCATGCCTCTTCCAGCCGTGCCGAGCTCCGGAGCTGCCTCTGGGATACCAGGTGCTGGCTCTGGGGGAAAAGAAGAAGGAAAAGAAGCTCAGGCCAGACCTTCGCTGGAGGAAAGACTCAGCCGGTTAGAACAAGAAGCCTCTGCTCCCGCGGCCGGGCCAAGGCCTTCCGGCCCGATGCCTCCTCCTCCCTTTCATCTATCCGTGTCTCCTCGGCCAGGAACATCTACTTTTTCCCTGAAACTCCCTGTTCCTGAAGAAAAAGGCCCGGTAACCGGTCCTGGAACCAAGTCACCCTCTCCTTCCCCGCATGATTACTGGAAATACGTCCTGGCTACAAGACCAGGAAGGGAAGAAAAACGGACTGCGCCAGCCTTGGGCGGCGGAGCAGGAAGTGGCGCTGGAGTAGGCCAGGTTCCCCGGGTTTCCCTGGAAGGGCCTGGCTATGATCTTTCTCCCTGGGCCCAAGAAGTTGTCGCCCGCATTCAAAAAAACTGGCAGATAGCAGCAGCGCGGACGCAACTGGAAAAAGGCACTGTGCGTCTGCTGGTCATTATGGAGAAAAACGGTGAAGTCAGCTCGCTCCGCATCATCACCTCTTCCCAGAAAGCAGGTTTTGACCGCGCCGCTCTCGAAGCAGTTCGCCTGAGTCTTCCCTTGCCCCAACTACCCGTGGCTTTTCCCTCCGACCTCTTGGAGATTACTTTAGTCTTTGAATGTGATGAGAGCCGAGGATGAACAAGAAATTAGCCGTAAAAGCAGCTCTTCTTTGTTTCCTGTTTGTTTTCCCTCTCTCCGGCCAAGCTGAAGACTGGCGTTCAGAGCTGGCCTCGCTTTTTCTCGTCCGCGCTGACTGGTCAGAGATAACCTCATTTCTGGAACCTCGATTTAATTCTCTGGAGGAAACAGACAAACCGACCGCCGCTCTTATTCTGGCTTTTGCTTATAACCAAGCAGCCAACCGGCCGCAAGCCTATCTCTGGATAGCCCGCTTTTTCGAAGACTTCCGGGCCGAAGGCGCTTTCATCGATTTTTTGGACCGGACCTCGCAAAATGAGCTCTGGGCCTTCCTGCGCCAGTGGCAAGCGCGCTATCCTCTTGTCCTTGACCTGGCTTTCATCACTCCGGCGGAATCAGCCCTGTCTCTTTCTCCGCCTGACCGCTTTATCTTGGCTATCCAGATGGCCAACAGCGCTTTTTTCAAGCTGATGGCCGAAGGGGAAACCCTCAAGGCCGGACTTTTGCAGCGAGGGCTAAATACATTGAGCTTAGAGAGCAGCCCTTTGATCAGGGAAAGCGGCGCCCATGCGTTTCTTCTTGACCTGAAGGCAGACGACCTCATCGTCAGAAGGGAAATCAACATCGAGGTCAATCTTTCCTCGGAAATTCTTCTTGCCCCGACTTCTTCCAGCGAGATTACCCGCCGCTACCGCCTTTCCCTTTTCCTGGGCAATAAACTTTTAGCCCAGAGCCAGAAAACCATCAAGATGACGCCGCCAGTCCAGTTTACTTTGCCACCGGCTGACGGCCGGTATTCCCCCTACGGTCCTGTTCATCCCTCAGGCCAAGACCCAAACCCGGTCGGTGTGTCCATCCTGAGCCTTCCGGCGGTTATAGCCCAACTGATTAAAGACTATAAGGCTAAACGGGAAGAAAAAGAAAGAATTCCTCCCCCCGAAATCAAAAAGGAAATTCAAGTGGTTTACTTAAACCAGACGATGAAAGGTCTCGAAAAGCTGACGGCCGACCTTAAATTGGGGTTAAAAGGCTACCAGGCTTTCGTCTTTTCCACCAGTTTTCCCTAATGTCTCAACATCCACCCAAAGCTTGACAGAAAAACTTATCTAACGTATACCACCATATACCAGAAGCGAATGAGTTTTAAAACCAAAATCATAATCACTTTATTTTTATCCTTGTTGGCCCTCGGTCTCTCTTCATTTCTCCTTCTTATTTTTAAAAACCAAAGCCTCACTCGTCTGCACCATGCTTTCCCCTTTTCCCCCTTTCTTTGGAGCGCTCTATTCATCTTTTCGCTTCTCCTTTTTCTTTTCCTCTGGTTTATCCTCCGTAACTTTTTTCAACGTTATTATCTTCCTTCCCGGCTATTTCCAGTGTTAGCGGTTAATTTCCTTCCCTGGGCTGGTTTTCTCCTTTCCCCTTTTCTCCTTCGCTTCTATTGGAGCCGGCAGGATTTAATGACGCGCCTTGCGCTCCTTTGCCTTTTTATTCTGCTTGCCTTTTTGCTTCTTATTTTTATGACCTATGAAAGGGCTACCGGCTCTTTCCGCCGCCTTCTCCTTTCTTTTCTCGACAAATTTGGCCAGCTGCCGCTTCGGCGCAAGCTGGTCATTCTGTTCTTTGTGGCCTTTATTTTTTATCAAGCGGTAACTTTAATCCTCGTCTATCAGGGCGTTACTTTTTCCGGCGATGAACCCAACTACCTCCTGACGACACACAGCCTCCTTTATGACGGCGACATAAACCTGGCCAATAATTATGCCCAGCAGGATTATTTTTCCTTTTATTCAAAAAGAGAACATCCGCGGCTCAAGTTGGGCATTTATGGCCGCTATGGCCGCAAAGGTAAAGACTACATCTACCCCATCAACTTGCCCGGCATATCTGTGTTGATGATTCCCTTCTACGCCCTCAGCCAGGTTTTTAGCGGCAAGCTGCTCACCTTTATCCTTAAAGGAAGTCTTTCTTTGTGGGCGGTGCTCTTTGGGCTACAAGTTTATCTTTACAGCCAGCAAAGGTGGCGACGAGAGGGCCTGGCCCTGGGCCTCTGGTTCCTGACAAGTTTTACCCCGCCTGTTCTCTTTTATGCTTGCCACCTTTACCCGGAGATGCCTATCGCCTTTTTTTCTTTACTCATTTATCGGCGGTTGCTTTCTTCTCGGCCGCTCGGTATGGTCGAAACATTGGGATTAGGTTTTCTTCTGGCTGTTTATCCGTGGTTTGGTCTCAAATATAATTTTATCTTCTGGCCCTTGCTTCTCCTGAGCCTCTTGCGGCTCTGGCGCCATTTTTCACCCAAAACCCTAACCCTGCTTTTTCTACTTTTTCCCTTGACCTCCCAGGTTCTTTTTTATCTTTTCGTTCATCACCTCTACGGCACCTTCTCGCCCATCGCCGTTTACGAAGGCGTGCTCAACCCGGAAAGCATGCGTGCTTTCCGCCAAATGGTGTTGGAAATCCCTTTTCTCCTCCGGCTGGAGTCTTTTTTAGACTACTTTCTTGACCAGCGTGACGGCCTGCTTCTTTACTCTCCTTTTTATTTGTTCGCGCTGATAGGGTTGGGGGAAATAGCCCGCCGAGCGAAAAAAACATTGGCCGCTATTGTTTTTCTCGGCCTTCCTTTCCTCCTTAATTATTCCTTTTTCACCCACCGTCAGGGGTATTCTCCGCAAGCGCGGGTACTCACCCCTATTATCTGGCTCGGGATTATTGCCTTGGGAGAATTTCTCTTTTTTAGCCAGAAAAGAACTCTCCTTCATCTTTTTCGGCTGACAGGAATGGTAAGTCTTGTTTTTACTTTTCTTCTCCTTACCCATCCCTCTTTCCTTTATCAGCCCACGACGCATGAATTTACTTCCCGGCCAGGAGACCTTTTCGTTTATCTCAGCAATACCCACTTCTTTCTTCCCTCTCTTCTCCCCTCTTTTATCAAAGTGAATAACACTGGCTATTGGCCCAATTACCTCTGGACCGGAGGCCTTCTTTTATTCATCATTATCTCTGTTTGGCGTCGTCAAGAAGCCTGTTGGGCATGGGGTCTTGGTCGAGGGAGCGTTATTCTCTTCCTTATAATGTCTATTTTTCTTTGGGTTCTTTTCCCTCGGCCAGCCCTTTATCCGACAAAAACAATTAACTATTCGCCCCAGCGTTCGCTTGGCTTTTACCTTTTCTCTCTGGGTAAAGGTGTAGTAGCCAAGGAAGAAGGTGATTTTTATCTTCACCTGGAAAAGCCATACCGGTTTATTTTTGGGTCCAAACAAAACCTCGAGAGGACTCAGCTTATCCTCGGGTCAGAAACAGGTGATTACGAGGTTAGCCTGCAGGCTTTTGACCTGCCGCTGGAGAAAGTGAGGGTCACAAGAGAAAAAAAGGTGTTCGAGCTCAGCCTCCCCCCTCCTTATCAGCTGCGCCACCTTTTTCTCTACGAGATAACCCTGCGCCTGAAGCACCTTTCTTCTGAATCCATGCTCCTCGAGCCTTTCCTTTTCCAGGTTATTCCTGTCCGGCGCTGAACCGAGCATAGGCATCAAGCTCAAGGAGGGGAAGAAGAGGCGAGCCGCGGCGAAGCTTCTCCGCCGCCAAAGCTCCGACCATGGCGGCATTATCAGTACAATAGTCAGGGGAAGCTAAAAAGGGCTTGCTTCCTGTCTCTTCCGCCAACTGCTGAAAACGCGCGCGGAGTCTTTGGTTACGAGCCACGCCGCCACAAAGAAGGATTGATTCTGGCTGATAAGTAGAAATTGCCTGAGCCAGGTTATCGATAAGCGCGCCGACGACCGCTTCTTCAAAACTGGCTAAGAAATCTTTTAACCGCTCACTGGCGGCCGATAAATTATGTTCCTTGATGTGTTTTAGGGCGGCTGTTTTCAAACCGCTAAAACTGAAATTAAGGCTGCTGTCTTTCATCCTGGGCCGGGCAAAAGGAAAGCTGTGCGGGTTTCCTCCCTGAGCCAGCTTCTCGATGATTGGCCCTCCAGGGTAACCAAGACCAAGAAATTTAGCCACTTTATCCAGAGCTTCTCCAGCCGCATCATCCCGGGTGCGGCCCAGCAAAAGATAATTCAGCCTTTCTCGCAGCAGAAAAAGGGAAGTGTGGCCACCGGAGACAATCAGAGCTAAGGCAGGAAAGGGAATCTGGGGAAAATCAATAAAAACAGCTTCGATGTGCGCCTGAAGATGGTCAATCCCGACAAGAGGTTTTTGATAATAATAGGCCAGAGCTTTGCTAAAACACAACCCCACTAACAGGGACCCGATTAAGCCCGGCCCTTGCGTAACAGCAAAAGCATCTATGTTATCTAAGCTCACCTCAGCGCGGCGCAAAGCCTCCTCCACGACGGGAAGGATGGCCCGAAGATGCTGACGGGAGGCTAATTCAGGGACGACACCGCCGAAGGGCGCATGAATTTTGTCCTGGGTTAAAACAACGTTACTTTTAACTTCCCGTTCCCCGCTGACCACGGCCGCAGCCGTCTCGTCGCAACTGGTCTCCACGGCCAGGATTAACCCTTGCTTTAAAAGAGACTGCCTCATCTTGGGATGGCGTAATTTAATTTTTAACTCTTCAGCCATTTATTTTTGGGCCAAGGCAGGAATATTTTTTTCATAAGGAGGATAAATTATTCCCTTTTCGGTGATAATGGCCGAGATCAAGCTTCCGGCCGTGACATCAAAAGCTGGATAGCGAACAGGAATATCAGGTAAGGTGACCCAGCATTCGCCCACTTTTAGAACCTCCTCACCCTTTCTTTCTTCGATAGGAATTTCGTCTCCAGAAGCTATCGCAAGGTCGATGGTGGAAAAGGGCGCAGCTACATAAAAGGGAATCTTATTCTCTTTGGCCAGGACAGCCAGGGAATAGGTCCCGATTTTGTTGGCGGTATCTCCATTCCTGGCAATCCGGTCAGCTCCCGTGATTACCACCTGCACTTCTCCCCGCCTCATCAGCCAGCCAGCCATGTTATCAGTGATCAAGGTCACTGGAATACCGGCTTTCTTCATCTCCCAGCAGGTAAGCCTTGCCCCTTGAAGAAAAGGCCTGGTTTCATCCACCAGGACGCTTATTTTTTTTCCCTGTTCCCAGGCAGCCCGGATGACCCCCAGAGCTGTGCCGTAGCCAGCGGTGGCCAGCTCCCCAGCGTTACAATGAGTTAAAATCGTCGACCCGGAGAGGACGAGTTCTGCACCGTAAGCGCCAATTTTTTTATTAGCCGCCACATCCTCGGCTTCAATACATAAAGCTTCCTCAATAAGCCGGGTTAAGATCTTATCTCCAGGCCAGTCTCGGCATTCTTCTCCCACTCGTTTCATCCTCTCCAGCGCCCAAAATAAGTTGCGGGCCGTAGGCCGAGTGCGGCTTAACCTCTGCAGGACGCTGGCCAAGGCTTCTTCCAGCGACTGCCCTTCCTCCAATTTCTTTTTTAACCCCAGGACAAGCCCAAAAGCAGCGGCCACGCCAATAGCTGGAGCGCCTCGGATAGCCAATTCTTCAATCGCCCGCGCGACTTGTTCATGGTCATGACATTCTAAATAAATTTCTTTAAAGGGCAGCTGGCGTTGGTCGAGAATGATAAGTTTGTCCTTTTGCCATTCGAAAGTTGGTCGCATTTTATCTCCCTGTTTTAACCAAATGGTCATCATGACAGAAAAACCTTCCTCCGTCAATTAGCGTATCTCCTCCGAATATTCTGGCCATTTTCTTGACTTTAGGCGCTTTCTCCTTTAGGCTATTCTTGCTATAGGTTTATGCCGGTGTAAGCCGAAAGGAGGTCGAGATGTTCCTTTTTGGACCTATCGGACCAACTGAGCTCCTCTTAATCCTGCTTATCGTTGTCATCATCTTCGGCGCGCGGCGTCTTCCCGAATTAGGGAAATCCCTGGGTGAAGGCATTAGAAATTTTCGCAAATCCGTAAGCGGACGCAACGAAGAAGAGAAAAAAATCGAGAGCGATAAGCATACTCCTTCGCCAAAAGAATGAGGCGCCTCCTCGAAAAGCTGGCTGCTGAGCGCTCGGCCAGGGAAAAAGCTTTAGCTCAGAAGCTTGAGAAGTTTAAGGGCGAAGAAGAAAAAGCCATCCAGGAGTCAATTCACCATATTGACCTTCTTCTGGCGCGGCTCAAAGAATCATTCTCCCTAAGTTCTAAAAAGGGCCTTTTTACTCGGCGCGCCTCGCCTTCTCCTGAGTCTTATCTGAGTCTCACCATTGAGCTTTTTGAGGCTTTTCGCTCGAGCTTCGAGCGCCATTTGCAATTGCTTTCTGAATTTCGTCAAGATATAGCTGAGCTCATTAACCTGGTTTCCTCTTTGGCCGACGCTCGCGACCGCGAGTGGGATGCCCTGGGCAGCAATCATGTGACCATTATTTTTAAAAGCCTCGAGTGGCGCATAGAACAGCTCATGGCCGAGAGCGAAGATGCGCGGATTCTCCTCCAGAGGTTCTATCTTTGGCGCGATAAACTCGAGGAACTTCTTCTCGCTCTCGGCGAAAGGCCCAAGGTGCCCCAGCCCCCTGTTCAGGAAGCCATCAGCAAGCTCCGTGACTGGCGCTACGCCAGCTTTGAAAACCGTTTCCGAGGTCGGCCGGAAGAGGTAAGAAAGCAACTCGAAGCTTATGCTTCATTCTTTCCCGCTGGCGGCAAGGTACTCGATTTGGGGTGTGGCCGAGGGGAATTTGTCGAGCTCCTCCGGGAAAAGGGAATCGATGCTACGGGGGTTGACCTTAACGAAGAGATGATCGCTCATTGCCGTGACCGAGGCCTTCCGTGTGAACAAAGAGACCTGGTCGAAAAATTGCTTTCTTGTGAAGATGGTTCCCTGGCCGGGATTTTTTCTTCCCAGGTTATTGAACATTTGCCTCCTTCAGTCTTAGAAATCATGATTGACCTTTGTTATCTCAAGCTTTCTCCCTCCGGCATCCTGATTTTAGAAACCATCAACCCAGCTTCTGTGTTTGCTTTACTCCAGGTTTATTTCCTCGACCCGTCGCATGAAAAGCCCATTCATCCCCGCAGCTTAAAATTTTTATTAGAAACGGCTGGTTTCCGCCAGGTCGAGATTCGTTATTCCTCGCCCCTGGAGGCTGAGAGATTGAAAGAGCTTCCTGGAGCGGACGAGAAAACAATGATTCTTAACCAGAATATAGACGCTCTCAATGAGCTTCTTTTTGCGCCTGTAAATTATGCGGCCATCGCCTGGAAAGAAAAATCTTAGCTGGCCAGGTTAATCGGCTTATTTCCCATGGCGAAAAAAGCGAAATTAGACCCAGATTCTCTTAAAGGGTGTTTTTTATGAAATTAACCGCGGGGTTTGACGTCGGCGGCACGCAAATAAAATTTGGCCTAGTTAAAGAAAGTGGCCACATTATCTTTAAGGGCATAACGCCTTCGCCGCCTGACCTTGCCGGTTTGGCGGCAAGCTTGCAAGCTGTTTGGGCCAGAATGCACCAGCAGACTGGCCGGCAAAAAATCCGGGCCGCAGGTTTCGGGTTTCCAGGCATCTTCAAACCAGAAAAAGAAATGGTCCTTCAGTCACCCAATTATCCAGCCCTCGATGGCCTGCCGCTGCGGCCATTCTTGAAATCTTGGCTGGATGTTCCTTTCTGGATAGATAACGATGCTAACCTCGCCGCTTATGGAGAATGGTGGTTAGGCGCCAAGCGAAAACCAAAGAGCCTGGTTCTTCTAACCCTGGGCACAGGAGTTGGCTCGGGAATCATTCTGGACGGCAAAATATGGCATGGCACAGCCGGGTTTGCCGCAGAAATCGGCCATGTGACCGTCAACCCCGAGGGTGAAAGATGCCGCTGTGGAAACCGTGGGTGTCTGGAAACAGAAGTCTCCGGCCCAGCCATTGTCCGCAATTATTTAAGCCTGACCGGCAAAAAAAATAACCTAACCTCGAAAGATATCGCCTCGTTTGCTCGAAAAAAAGATGAGGCCGCCAAGAAAAGTTTTGACCGGGCAGGCTATTACCTAGGGATTGCCCTCGGGATTATTATCAGCACCCTAAACCCAGAAATGATTGTGCTCGGTGGAGGGGTAATCGCCTCCGGGTCTTTACTCCTCTCACCGGCTCTAAAAGAAGCCAGGAAGCGCTGTTTTACTCCTGCCTTTGCTTCGACGTTGATTTGCCGGGCCTCTCTGGGGAATGATGCCGGTTTTATCGGAGCAGCTCTTCTGGCCCAGGCTAATTGGAAAGAAACATAATTATCTCGCCTCCACCTCCCCCTAATTCAATTTTTTGAATTCAATTTATTGAAGTTCTCCATTATTTTGAATTTTTCGGGCTGCCCTTTCCAGGTCAAAAGAACAGTATCTTATTAATTTTCAGATAGTTATAATTTATAATGGTCAAAATCATGGGCTTCAGATAATTGGCACGAATATTGCATTATTTTAAAATGAATATTTATTTTTGGAGTTTTAAATATTTGTTTTATATCCAATTTTAAGGGGGTGAGAGAGAGAGAAGAAAAGCATATTTCTAAGGTTAAGGGCAATGGCTTTTATCTTTCCTTTTTTTCAGGGAAAGATAGGGTAAAAACCAAGGAAAAAGGAGGAGTTAGGTAATGAAGCCAAAATTATTGGGTGGTTTAATCTTTTGTCTACTTCTCCTGGCGGGGCTCTGGGCGCAGGAACAGACAGGTTCCCTGCGCGGCACAATCACGGATAACGAAGGACACGCCCTGCCTGGAGTGACCATTACGGTTTCCTCGCCAGCCTTGATGGGCACTCGCTCTTTTGTCACCACGGAAACCGGTGCTTACCGTTTCCCCTCGCTGCCGCCCGGAGAATACAAGGTCGTTGCTGAGCTGAAGGGGTTTAAAACAGTGGAAAGAACGGGCATTCTTGTCCGCGTTGGTATGACGGTAACCGTGGATATTCAGATGGAAGTTGCGGCCGTGGAGGAGGAAATCACGGTGGTGGCTGCTTCCCCTGTAGTCGATGTCCAATCCAGCAAGCTGGCGGTTACGGTTGATTCTGACCTGCTGAAGAACATTCCTATGCGGCGCGACCTTTATGATATTATGACGGCAGCCCCTGGGGTGGTTTCAGAAAACGTAACCTATCGCCGGACGTTTTCAGCCCACGGCGCTACGGTAAGAAGCAACACTACGGCTTTTGACGGGGTGAACATGAATGACCCCGTGGTTATGTACACCCTGACGAACATCAACTTTGACGTCATGGATGAGGTGGAAATCATCACGGCCGGTCATCCCGCCTCCATCGGTTACACAGACGGTGCTTATGTTAATGTCGTTACCCGCAGCGGCGGTAACAAGTTTTCGGGCGGAGCCATCGTCTATCACACCCGCGAAGGCTTTAACCAGTATCTCTGGTCGAATGAACAAATTAATGCTATGAAAATAGCCAAGCCCGAGGTGGATAAAAGCTGGTTCGACGGCTCTTTCTCCCTCGGCGGCCCCATCATGATTGATAAGCTCTGGTTCTTCACTAACGGCCGACTAATCAAGCAGGAAAGAAAGACCAACTTTATCGGCCCCTGGACTGACTTTTTCGGCCGTACCCATAATCCCTACAACTGGACGCACGAGGAGAAGATGGGCTTCTTTAAGCTCACCTCGCAGGTTTCGACCAAGCTCAAATTTATGGGTATGTTTAATTTTGTCGACATTTATCGGCCAATGTACGAAGAACCTGGCTCAAGGACGCCCTTCATCTCCACCCGAACCTGGGACCACGAAAGAGGTTATACTGGAAACGGAATTATTAACTACATTCTTGACCAGAATACTTTTGTTGACCTGCGCGTAGGCTATGTGCATCGCTGGTTCCCCCTGCCTTTAAAAGATGAAGTCAAAGACCTGCCATTGATTGATGACCTGGGCGACCTTTATGGCGGCCTGACCACGGCCCGGTTCAATGAAACCTACCTGCGGAAGCGCTTCCAGACAGGACTTTATTTCACCCGCTTCCAGGATAATCTCCTTGGCGGCAGCCACGAAATCAAGGGTGGCGTCGAATACGAGAACACCTACGGCGACTGGGATTGGTGGCGCAAAGACAATATGAATTGGTACATCGATAGTCGGAACCCCAACCCCTATTACCGTTATTCCACTTATGGTTATGTTACCTTCTACATCTGTGGCCCAGACCAGGGTTCGAGCAAGATAATCGACCGCGGCGGTCGCATCGGCGCTTATCTCCAGGACGCCTTCACCTTTAAGGAGAGACTAACCCTCAACATCGGTGTTCGCTTTGACCGGAGCTGGGGCTGGAAGCCTGCGGTGTCGAAGAAAGCGGCCGGCAATCCGCTTTCTGTTTGGCTCGGAGAAAATATTGTCCGTCCCTGGGTGGCCACCAACTATCCTCAGAATTTCCCCAACGGCCTTAATCCATGGGGGGAGGCAACAGCGCCGGAGTGGAGCAACATCATCAGTTGGAATTCTTTCTCCCCTCGGTTTGGTCTAACCTATGACCTCTTTGGCAACGGAAGAACAGCTCTTAAACTCTCCTTCAACCGCTACACCGAGTATCTCATGCTCCAGTACTTCTCCACACTGCATCCATTCTACCCTCGTTCGTTTGCCTTCCGCTGGTATGATACCAATGCGGACAATTATCCCAATATTGGCGATACCTATGTTATGTATTCGGCTGATTTCCGCGGCATGGACCCTGAGTTTGCTAAAAAGCGACTCGACCCTAACACCAAATCACCTTACAATGACGAATTCCTGGTTGGCATCCAGCATGAGCTTTTCAAGAATTTCTCCCTCCAGGTGAATTTCATCTATAAGAGCAAGACAAACATCTTAGAAGATGCTCTCTACAACGCTGACTCCGGTCAATACTGGTATCATATTAGCCAGGCAGAAGCTAAAAAATACTGGATTCCTTTCACGACCACTATCCCGGCGCAGGATCAATACCCTGCGCGCACCGTGACTCTCTACATTCGCTCCAATGCCGCACCACCCCTCTTTTACCGTTTTACCAATATTCCTGAGCTGGAAAGGAAATACTGGGCTGTCGAATTCATCTTTAACAAGCGTATGTCTGAGGGCTGGCAGCTCAACGGCTCTGTTATCTACAGCAAAACTTATGGTAATATCGGCGGCTGGTATGACCAAAGCTGGGGCTGGTCCGGAGCCGGCGACAATCCAAATACTTTCGTTAATTCCTACGGACGGATAAATACCGACCGTCCTCTCCAGATTAAGCTCATGGGCACAGCTCAGCTTCCCTTAAGAATTTTCCTCAGCGCTTACTACCAGTTCTTTAGCGGCGCTCCCTGGGTAACGAGCGGTTCAGTCTTACCGCCAACCGCCTGGTGCACAGCCAATAATGCCTACCAGGATTATTATGGCGTTAACTTCGAGGATCTAAGCAAGCCCCGTCGTTATCCCACCTGGAATACGCTGGATATGCGCGTGGAGAAAGAATTTAACCTCGGCCGCTTCGGTCGTATCGGCGTCTACGTGGATGCCCTCAATGTTCTTGGTTCTACCAGTGTCAGCATTGGGATGAATGATACTCAGTACTGGTTCCCGGTGGCTGAAGGCGCTAACCAGCCTGGCACAAGAACTAACTACAGTTCCTATAAGGTAATTAGCTCGGTTAGCGGGGTAAGAACTATAAAAATCAGCGCGCGCTACAGCTTCTGAGGCAATCAGGGGGGCGACAACCGTCGCCCCCTTTTTTTCTCTCTTAATTTTTTAATCAATAGATCGG
>FWPV01009204.1_pt1 | contig 16832 bp, 18 predicted proteins | sample 2228371 | NCBI WGS metagenome assembly FWPV01 (sample SAMEA103939776, study PRJEB20133) | metagenome | reverse complement strand
GAACGGGTACGATTTAAATCTTTATGACGTGGTTGAAGGTCTTTCTCAGGGGAGAGCGCTTGATATTATGCAGGCTCAAAGGGCGCTCGGCTTCACATCTAAAGTCGCTGCAGTTTCAGATCTCAAAGATTGCTCTGACTGCGATGTCTGGCTTATTACAGCAGGAAAGCCGAGAATGCCAGGGATGACAAGAGAACAGCTTGTGAGCGACAACCTAAAGATTATAAAGAGCATAGCTGAAAAAGCTGCATTTGCGAAAGAAGACGCTATCTTTGTGCTTGTTACTAATCCCCTGGATATTATAGTTACAGCTTTTACCAGGCTTACTGGTTTTGAGAGAGAAAGAGTTCTTGGTATGGGTGCCATTCTTGATGCTTCGAGGATGGCATATTTTATATCTGAGATGAAAGGAGTTCCTGCAAAAGATGTTGAAGCTTGGGTTCTAGGTCCGCACTCAGACAATATGGTTCCTGCATTCAGCCTCACAAAAATCGAAGGCAGGAACGCCGTTGAAGTGCTTAACGATAAAGAAAGAAAAGAAATCGCTGAAAGGACAATAAACGGTGGTGCAGAAATAGTTTCCTACCTAAAAACCGGCTCAGCGTTTCTTGCGCCGGGAGCATGCGCTTTTAAGCTTGTTGATAGCGTTCTTAAAGATACAAAAGCACTTTTGCCGGTATCAGTTTATCTTGCTGGAGAATACGGACTCGAGAGGGCATCGGTTGCAGTTCCATGTGTTGTCGGAAGAAAAGGAATTGAAGAAATTAAAGAGCTTGAACTTACTTCTGAAGAGATGGGAAAACTCAGAGAAGGGTTTTTCGGTGTAAAAGAAGCGGTTGAAAAATCTGAAATCTGATGGGAAGAAGCGGAAAGCAAATCTTAAAAAATCTTATATTTCAGGCTGGTACTGTTCTTCCTGAACATGTGCGAGAGCTGATTGAAAATGCTCTCTACGAGGAAAAAGATACTAAAGCAAGAGAGCGCTTAAAAATCCTTCTTGAGAATGCAAGGATTGCCGAGGAAGAAAAAAGGCCGATATGTCAGGATACAGGAGTTGTAAACATATTTCTTGAGCTTCCAGAAGGTTGCACTCTTCCTGAGGGTTTCAAAGAAGCATGCGACTCAGCCGTTGAAGAGGTCTATAAAGAAGCCGGCTTTCGCTTCTCGACAGTAAATCCGCCGGTCGGAATTAGAAAAAACACATTTGATAACAAGCCCGCATTTGTAAAAGTCATTCCCGTGCCGGCTTATAAAAATGTAAAAATTTCTGTGATGCTTAAAGGTGCTGGCTCTGAGAATTCTTCTTTTCTTCTTATGCTGAAACCCACGCTTGATGAGGAGGAAGTAATAAGAATAATTGCCGAAGAGATTGGCAGAAAAGCGCCTTTATCCTGTCCGCCGGTAATTGCAGGAGTCTCTCTTGGTGGAACACCGGATTCTGCAATGCTTAACGCAAAGCTTGCTCTTTTTGATGCAGGCCTCTATCAGACAGAGATTGGGAACAAAATTAAGGAGATAGTTAATAGGGCTGGTGTGGGTCCTTTTGGCCTTGGCGGCAGAACGACCGCGCTTCAGGTGTGTGTGAGAACTGAGCCCACTCATATGGCATCTTTGCCAGTTGCAGTTTCAATGAGCTGCCATGCCTTAAGGTATGCCTCAGCTGAGATTAATGCCGATGACTGGAAAAGCTTGAGTTTTGAGGAGCATGCTGAATGGATTTAATATTTCCTATTCTTGAAAGAAAAGCGATTGAGAGTTTAAAAGCTGGTGATGAGGTTACAATTTCGGGTGTGATTTATACCGCGCGCGATCAGGCACACAAAATTCTTGTCGAGTGGGTTTCTAAGAAAGACAGGAGATCAGAGTTTTTAAAAGGAAGCTGCATTTTTTATGCAGGACCTGCTTTTTATCCTGATGAAAGACTTTCAGCTATAGGTCCAACAACGGCCTCTCGCATGGATGCATTTGCACCGCTTCTTTACAGGGAAGGTGTAGTAGCAACTCTCGGAAAAGGACCAAGAAGCGGAGAGGTGGCTGAAGCCTGCAGGGAAACAAAAAGCCTTTATCTGGTTACATATGGCGGAGCGGCAGCATATCTTACAGGCTTTATCAAGTCGATTGAAGCATACGAGCTTATAGAGCTTGGGCCTGAAGCGATATACAGGCTTGAAGTTGCCCGGCTGCCTGCAGTTGTGGGCATTGACTCAAACGGTAATATTATAGAAGGACTTCTACTTTAGCCGGTGAGAATATGAAAAAGGGAGTTTTTATAACATTTGAAGGAGTTGAAGCCTGCGGAAAAAGTACCCAGGCTGAACTTCTCTACAGATGGCTTAGGGAAAACAATATTGATGCCCTTCTGACGAGAGATCCGGGTGGCACCAAGGCCGGCGAGGCAGTTCGCAGAATACTTTTAGAGAGCGATTATCTGAGGAGCGAAATTACAGAGGCACTTTTGTATGCTGCTGCAAGAAGACAGCTCGTTGATGAAGTGATACGGCCATCTCTTCTCTCAGGAAAGGTTGTCATTTGTGATCGATTTACAGATTCTTTCGTAGCTTACCAGGGGTATGGGAGAGGAATCGATTTTGAAGTTGTAAGAACCCTCAATGAAATTGCAACTTCAGGAATTATGCCTGATATCACCATACTTCTTGATTTGCCGGTAGAAGTTGCCTTCGAGAGGCTTACGGAACTTGACAGAATGGAGAGGGAAGATTTCAGTTTTCATCTGCGCGTACGAGAAGGTTTTTTAAAGATCGCTGAAACTGAGAAAAAAAGAATAAAGGTTCTTGATGCACAGATGTCTCAAGAGGAAATTTTTGATAGAGTTAAAGACATTATTCTGCCATACATCGTTTTTCCTGCCTGATAAATCCCAGCTGTTATAATCATTCAGATGGTAGATTATAAAAATAAAATTCTGGAAAAGTTCATAAAACAATTAGAGAGCAAAAGGGCAGAAATTGATCTGCAGTTTTTTGAAGAAGACTTTGAAATTCTTAAGAAAGCGGCTGAAATGAATTCACATGCTTTCCTTTTTGATGTTGATGAAAACGCCGGACATTATCTGGCAAAGCTCTTTTTTCTCTTTCTTAACTGTCCTTCTACTGACTGCAATTACTGCAGACTCTGTGAGTCAATTCAGAAAGCGATTCATCCGGATTTTATCTATTTGGCCTCTGAAAAAACTGAGATACTCAGGGAACGGATTGCGGATTTAATTCACTATGCTTATGAAAAATCGGTGGAAGTGCCAAGGAAACTGCTGGTTATTGAGGAAGCTCATCTGATGAACGCTGAAGCTTCAAATGCACTGCTGAAAGTGCTTGAGGAGCCGCCACCATCTACTGTTTTTGTTCTGATTTCATCAAGGCCAGATGCTTTACTGGAAACAATATATTCACGAGTAAGCAAATTGAGACTTAAAAGCAGAGGAAAACTTGTAACAAAAGAATACATTGAGAGAGCCCTACGTCTTTTTGTTGAGTCGATTGTGGAACATAGAAGGCTGCGCGAACTCGATAAGAAGATAGATGATTTCTTAGAGGAGTTCAATAAAAAATTAGAGGATAAGGCTGAGCAAGAGAAGGAAGAATTAAAACAACACGAACTCGAAAAGAAAATCGCTGATAGATTTAATAAACTAATAGATAAGCTAATAGACCAGAAGAAAAAAAGGTTGATAAACTTTTATAATCGTGAGCTTGCCGAACAGCTTCTTACAGAGTTTCTTCGAGCGCTTAATCTGGTGCTTGAGAAACGAGCGGGCGGGAAAAGTTTCCTCAGCGCTCCTGAAAGCTATCTCGAATTGTTCGAGATGATTGAAAACAGGCATGTAGAAACAGAAAAGTTGAGGAGAATACACAGTATAATCGAAGAAGGCATAGACCTTATTTATTCAGAGGTTAAACCCGCATATGTGCTGAGAGGTGTTATACTGATGTCCTGGAAGGTGATAACTGAGTGAGCAGTAAGAAAAATAAGAACGCCTTACACGTGCTTGTGCTATTTAGAAAAACGCAGAAAGCATTTTATGTTCGCTCGTATTTTGAAGATCTTTCAGTGGGTGATGCTGTTGTTGTCAAAACTGAAAGGGGCCTCGAGATCGGCGAAGTTTATGACATTGCCACAGAATCAGATACGAAAGTGGATTTTACAGTCGAAGGAAAAATAGTTCGAAAGCTCACAGAAGTAGATCAAAAGCAACTTGATGAGCTTCATAAGAAAGAGATAGAAGCTTTTGATATCTGTGTGGCTGAAATTAACGAGCTCAAATTACCGATGAAACTCCTGAGTGTGGAATATATGTTCGACGGAAAGAAAGCAATTTTTTACTTTTCTGCTCCAGAAAGGGTTGATTTCCGAGAGCTCGTAAAGAGGCTTGCGTCCAGGCTTTCAATTCGTGTAGAGATGCGCCAGGTAGGTGTCCGTGACGAGGCTAAACTCATAGGAGGTCTTGGTCCCTGCGGTTTGAATCTCTGCTGTTCAGCATTTTTAACTGCCTTTGAATCAGTAAATATAAAGATGGCAAAAAATCAGGGTCTTCCGATGAATACTTTCAAGATCAGCGGGCTTTGTGGAAGGCTAATGTGCTGCTTGAATTACGAAAATAAGTTTTACGAAGAGTTTTTATCCTGTGTGCCTCAGACTGACCAGACGGTCATAACGCCTGATGGTCCTGGAAAAGTTGTCGGTTATCAGTATGTGAATTGCGCCGTTGAAGTTGAGCTTGAAAGCGAAGTCAGAAAATTTTATCCGCTTCATCAAATAACCGATGTCAATGGAAAAGCTTTCGGCGGCTGCAGCTGTAGAGAGTGCAATCGTGAGTGCGCGGGAGTGGTTTCTTCATCAGAAAGTGATCAACCTTCAGAAAAAGAGCAGTAAATGATTGTTTCAATGCTTTTACAAATACACAAGAGCCGAGAGTTCGGTGTAAAATTATATTTCTTATGGCGATCTTAAAAAAATCGCCGGCGTAGCTCAGATGGCAGAGCAGCGCACTCGTAATGCGCAGGTCAGCGGTTCGACTCCGCTCGCCGGCTCCATTTCTTGAAGTTCTTATTAAAGAATTGAAACTCTTAATTAACTAAAAGTGCATAAAATTAGGCATTTTGTAACGGAAATTGAAACATTTTAAGACTCGGGTCTTGACTGAAATTTAAATTCAAATTAAAGTATGTAAAAATTGTTACAATGACGATGGCTGAGGGATTGGTACTATTTACGGGAATCTTAATATTTGTGGCAGTTGCTTTCTTGTTAGCATTTTCGCTCGTCTTTATCGGTTCGCTAACGAGTTATCGAAGGGAAGAACCGGAAAAGAATGTTCCTTATGAGTGCGGTGAGCTTCCGCTAACTCCTGCAAGAAAAGCAAAGTTCCCGGTAAATTACTATTCTTTTGCGATAGGGTTCCTGATCTTTGATATAGAGGTTCTCTTTCTACTTCCCTGGGTTGCAAAAGCAACTGATTACGGATTTAAAACGTTGATTGCAGTTTCCATATTTCTTGCAGTTCTTCTTTTTGGTCTTTTTTACGGTTTAAAGAGTGGAGGTTTTAAGTGGGAATAAAAAATTCAAAGCCTCCTGTGCTGGAGCCAATCATATACCTTGCGAAAGCAGACAAACTTTTTGATTGGGGAAGGAAAAACTCGAACTGGCCTCTTCCCTGGGGTCTTGCCTGCTGTGCCATCGAGATGATGGCTACATTTGCCTCCCGATTTGATCTCGATAGATTCGGAATTCTCGGCGGTTTTCCCTCGCCGCGACAGTCTGACACTATAATTGTTGCCGGCACCGTAACGAAAAAAATGGCGCCTGTGATAAAAAGACTGTACGAGCAGATGCCCGAGCCGAAGTATGTGATAGCCATGGGTAATTGCGCGGTATCAGGAGGGATTTACTATTACGATTCTTACTCAGTCGTAAAAGGAGTCGACAGGATAATTCCTGTGGATATCTATATTCCCGGTTGTCCGCCAAGACCAGAAGCTTTAATCGACGGCTTTCTTAAATTACAGGAAAAAATTCTTGAAGAACGAAGAAAGGAAGAAAGGTGAACGAGCGCAGAGTAGAAATTAACATCGAAGATTTAAGAATGACGCTCGAGCACCTGAAGAATGAAGGGTTTTCTTATCTCTCCTTTATAACTGCAGTCGATTATCTCGAAAGATTTGAGCTTTTCTACCTCCTCTACGATGTCGAAAACAGGAACAGTGTTCTCGTTCATACAAAGTTAGACCGTAAGAATCCTGCAGTTCCTTCAGTAACGGACCTATTCAAAGGTGCTGACTGGCACGAACGCGAGGTTTATGACCTCTTTGGAATTGTTTTTGAAGGGCATCCTGATCTGAGAAGGATACTTCTTTACGAAGGTTTTGAAGGACATCCGCTAAGAAAAGACTGGATATCCGATGAAGTAGAGAAAAGACCGGGGGATTTTGTCTGATGGCCACTGAAAGAACCGAGTTTATGCTGAATATGGGCCCTCAGCATCCGAGCACACACGGTGTTTTTAAGCTGGTTCTCGAACTTGATGGCGAAACAGTTGTTGATGCAAATCCTGAAATTGGTTTTTTACATAGAAGCGTCGAAAAGATTGCTGAAAACAGAACTTACGAGCAGGTGCTTCCATTAACAGATAGGCTCGATTACGTAAATGCTATGGGCAATAACCTGGCTTATGTCATGGCTGTAGAAAAAGCGGCTGAAATTGAGGTTCCTGATCGCGCAAAAGCAATCAGGATGGTTATGGCTGAGTTTAACAGAATTGCAAGCCATTTGATATCAATTGGAACTCAGGGGCTTGAAGTTGGCTCTCATACTGTCTTTCTCTACTGTTTCAGAGAAAGAGAAAGAATACTCGATCTTTTTGAAAAGGCAAGCGGAGGTCGCCTTACTTATTCATACTTCCGTTTTGGTGGCGTTTCGCGCGATTTGCCCGATGGCTGGGTTGAAGAAGCGCTTGATTTCTTGAAGCTCTTTGAAGAGAGGATGGAAGAGTATTATGTACTTTTAATTGATAATCCAATTTATAAAGGAAGAACCACCGGACTGGGGGTTATCCCTAAAGAGCTTGCGATTTCGTATGGGGCATCAGGTCCTGTAATTCGTGGTTCAGGCATTCCATTTGATATCAGAAAAGCTTTTCCTTATCTCTTTTACGATCAGGTCGATTTTGAAGTGCCAGTTGGAGAAGACGGCGATGTCTGGGACAGGTCATGGGTGAGATTTGAGGAAATGCGCCAGTCTGTAAAGATTATACGCCAGGTTCTTGCTAACCTTCCTGGCGGTTCCGTGCTTGAGCGTGAGGCAAGGTACATTGTTATCGAAAAAGAAAAGGCATCTTACTTCGCAGCTGAGTCGCCACGCGGCGAGCTCGGCTTTTTCATAGTCTCAGAGGGTGAGGAAAAGCCTTACAGACTGAAAATTAGAAGCCCTGCTTTTGTTAACTTATCAATGATAAGAGAGATTTCGAAAGGTGTTAAGCTTGCTGATCTTCCACTTGTTCTTGGAAGCCTTGATCCGGTTTTTGGTGAGGTAGATAGATGAGCCTGGTTGAAGTCTTGATAAGAGGCGCAATAGCTGCAGCTGGGGGGTTTGCCTTTGTAGGCATAGCACTTGTCATTTTGAACTGGTTTGAGCGGAAAATGGGCGGGAGAATTCAGTCCAGAATGGGCCCTATGCATGTGGGTTTTCACGGACTTTTGCAAACTTTTGCTGACCTTCTAAAGCTTCTTCAGAAAGAATACATAATACCTGATGGTGCTGATAGACTTCTTTTTGTTGCTGCACCATTTGCTGTTATGATTCCTGCGATTTTTGTTTTTCTTGCTGTGCCAGTTCATCCTGGAATTGCAGCGATAGAATTTCCTTATTCTCTGCTGTTTGTGCTCGTTTTTCCGGCTCTCTCAAGTTTTGGAATTCTTATGGCAGGCTGGGCTTCGAACTCAAAATACGCTCTTATTGCTTCTTTGAGAACAATCGGACAGATGATTTCATACGAAATACCAAGAACCCTTTCTGCTCTTTCAGTTGTTCTTCTTGCTGGAAGTTTTTCACTCACCGATATTGTTGAGAAGCAGGCTTACATGTGGTATGGTGCCCTTCTGCCTGTGGCTTTCCTCATCTTTTTCTTTGCTTCTCTTGCAGAGGCAAACAGAATGCCATTTGATTTTACATGGGCAGAATCCGAACTTGTTTCTGGCTTCTTTACCGAGTACACCGGCATGAGATGGGCACTGTTTTTCCTCGGAGAGTATGGCGCACTTGTTTCTTCCTGCCTTGTTGCTTCAATTCTTTTCTTCGGAGGCTGGCAGGGTCCGGTTCTGCCCGGATTTTTATGGCTGATAATAAAAACTGCGGTGCTCGTCGTTTTCAGTCTCTGGATACGCTGGACCTGGCCGCGCTTGAGAATTGATCAGTGGATAAGATTTTCCTGGAAGTTTCTTATTCCGATTTCAGTTTTCAATCTGGTGGCAGTTGCGGCACTGATAATCTATTTAGGAGTGGGAGCTTAAAGAAGAGATGCCAGTTAAGAGTAACACATTTATGAAAGGCGCAACCGGGCTGCTAAAAGGGCTGAAAATTACAGCTAAATATATGTTTCAGAAACCGTTTACGATACCGTACCCCTTCAAAAAGAAGGATATTTCAGAGAGATGGCGTGGCCCTCTATATCTAAAAGGCATGATTTATGAGCATGAACCTGAAGAGGGTAAACAGACAATTGCTCCATGCAAAGGGGCATGTCCTGCAAATGTGGATCCACGCCTTCAGAACCGTCTTGTAATTGAGGGCAAGTTCAGTGAAGCATATCTTGTGGTTCGCGATCGAAACATTCTTCCTGGAGTGCTTGGTAGAATCTGCAATCATCCGTGCGAAACAAAATGCCGAAGGGGCGGCTACGATCAACCGATAGCAATCAGGAATCTGCACAGATTTATTCAGGAAAAGTTTTTCGAAAACGGCGGTAGGGTTGAGCCGTTTGAAGCGAAGTATAAAGAAAAAGTTCTTGTTGTGGGCTCTGGACCTGCAGGTCTTGCGGCAGCATACAGCCTTGCCAAAAAAGGCTACAGAGTAAAAATTATTGACAGACATCCTTATCCGGGCGGCATGCTTATGATAGGTGTACCTAAATACAGGCTTCCGCGCGACCAGATTCTTTCAGAAATAGAGCTTCTGAGATCACAGGGAATTGAAATTGAGACCGGTGTTGAAGTGGGAAAAGATGTTTTTCTGAATGATCTTTCAAAACAGTACGATGCTGTAATTATTGCAGTCGGGCTTCAAAAGAGCAGAAGCTTGAGTATTCCAGGAATCAACCTGCCGGGAGTTACGTATGCTATTCCATTCTTAAAGCAGGTAAATCTTGAGGAGCGTGCTGACATCGGAAGAGAAGTTATTGTTGTTGGCGGTGGAAATGTTGCAGTCGATGTTGCAAGATCAGCGTTGAGAGTAGGCGCAGAAGTTGTAAAGATGGTGTGCCTTGAAAAACGCGAGGAAATGCCTGCTTTTCACTGGGAAATAGAGGAAGCGATTGAGGAAGGTGTCAGACTTTATCCCGGCTGGGGTCCAAAGAGAATAGTTGGAGAAGATAGAGTAGAGGGGCTTGAGGTTGTGCAGTGCCTTTCAGTTTTCGATGAGAAATGTGCTTTTAATCCAACATTCGACGAAAAGAACGTAAAGATTATAAAAGGTGATACTGTTATTTTTGCTATAGGGCAATACGGAGATATGAGCTTTGCTGAAAATACTGATGTTGAGGTGGATGAGAGGGGAAGGCTTGTAATTGATCCTGAAACATGGCAGACGACTGTAAAAAATGTTTTTGCGTGTGGGGAAATAATTACAGGACCTTCAACTGCAATCTCATCGATGGGCACAGGACATGAGGTTGCCGAAAAGGTTCACAGATTCCTGCGTAAAAAGACTGTCAAAGGAGCTTCTGTGATTGTTAAGACCGATAATCCTTCACCGGTCAATCCACCTTTAGAAATAATCAGAGAGGAAAGCAGGAAGAGGCTCGAACTTAAGAAAAGGAAGCCAATGGAGAGAGTGAAAGATTTTGCTGGTATTGAATTCGGGTATACTGAAGAGGAAGCAAGAAAAGAGGCAGCAAGATGCCTCCAGTGTGACACAGAAGCCTGCGTGGGTTGTCGTTTACTGTATAACCGTAGAGCGCGTGGATCATGAGAGCGGAAGAACGATTACAAAGTGGGATTACGATATGGAAAAATGTTCGTTCTGTGGGCTCTGTGTAGATGCATGCCCGACAAAAACGCTTTCAATGTCATATGATGAAATTGAGCTTGGGGAAAGGAAAAGAGAATTTAAACTTGATAAAACCGCAATGCTCAGGAAGGTGAATGAAGCTGATTAAAGAAGTTGCAGCAGCAATCGCGGCAGTCGGAATAGCTTTTTTTGCATTTTATGCTGTGATTTCACGCAAACTGATGAGGTCTGTTATCGGTTTTGCCCTGGCGATGATTTTTACAGGCATGCTGTATATGGTTTTCAACCAGACATTTCTTGGAATTCTCCAGATATTTCTTTATGCAGGTGGTGTTGGAGTAATAGCCGCTTTTGCATATTCGGTTTCAGATACGGCTGAATTTGCTGATAGACCTGCAAAAGAGCTGAACGTACTCGCGCTGGTTGCAGCAATTCTTGTTGCAGCTTTAACTCTTCTTGTCGGTTTTAAATTTCTTCCAGAGCTTGAGAATGGTTATTATCAGGCTGCACAGATACAGAGAATCGCAGATATATTCCTTAATGAACGTTTGTTTGACTTTGAAATAATCTCAGTTCTCCTTCTGGTGGCGCTGGTTGCTGCCTTGAGTTTTTTAATCAGGAGAGAGGAAAATGATTAGTGCGGGATTATTAGCAGCGGCAGCTATGGCTGCGGCCGGAACATACGGAATAATAAGCAGAAGAAATCCTGTTTTCGTTGTTCTATCGGTTGAACTTCTATTTAATGCTGCAATCCTGCTTTTTGTTATTTTTATGCCTCTTATCGGTTTTTCAGCAGGCATAGTATCAACGGCACTGATACTTCTGGCAGTAGGAGCCGCTGAAGTGGCAGTCGGTCTTGCAATTGCAATCGCTATTTCCAGAAAAACCAGGAGCGGAGATATACTGACTATGACAGAGCTGGGAGGCAGGAATTGATACTGAAGACGCTACCTGTGGTAATGCTTATACTTCCCTTACTGGTTTTTGTTTACAGACTTGTTGCAGGAAAGAAGCTTAGCAAGCCGGTGCCCTGGTTTACGATTGCTGTCGGTGCAATTAACCTGATTATAAGTGGCTATATTCTCTATGTCATTCTGTCAGATGCGATTTCTGTAACTTACCAGTTTGATTGGTTTAAAGCAGGAAAGCTTGTGTTCGGCGCAGGAATATTTCTGGATAAACTTTCTGCCTCCATGTTGTTTGTGGTGTGGGCTGTCTCACTTGCTGTTCAGGTTTATTCACTTCAATACATGCACGGGGACAGGAGGGTCATCGATTACTTTGCCATTCTCTCTCTTTTCTCATTTGCCATGTCAGGTCTAGTTGTTTCGTCAAACCTACTTGTTACCTTTATTTTCTGGGAGCTTGTTGGTGTATGTTCGTATCTGCTCATCGGTTTCTGGTATGACAGAAGCGCTGCAGGAAAAGCTGCCGTTAAAGCATTCATCGTAACAAGGCTCGGCGACCTTGCATTCTTCGTTGGAATCGCTGCGCTTTATGCAACAGTAAGAACTCTTGATATAGTGCCTCTTGCGCATCTGTCGAAGCTCGGGCTTCCGATTTTCAGTATCGCAGGATTTCTCTTATTCCTCGGCGCGGTTGGGAAATCTGCTCAATTTCCTCTTCATGTCTGGCTTCCGGATGCGATGGAAGGCCCGACGCCGGTTTCTGCATTGATTCACGCAGCGACAATGGTTGCGGCAGGAATTTATGTGATAGCTAGGGTTCAGTTCTTATATGCTTCGGTTGATGTAAGGTCAGTGGTGCTTGCAGTCGGGCTTGTTACGGCTCTTATGGCTGCTTTGATTGCAGTTTTTCAGAGGGATATCAAAAGAACTCTTGCCTTCTCGACGATATCGCAGCTTGGTTATATGATGGCAGCTCTTGGAGCGGGCGCATTCGCAGTTGGGATGTATCATCTTATTACGCATGCATTCTTTAAGGCGCTGCTCTTTCTTGCTGCCGGAAGCATCTTTCATGCAGTTCATAGTCTGGATATTCAGGATACCGGTGGTCTTTTCAAAAAAATGAAATGGACAGGCTCTCTTTTCCTCATAGGCGCATTAAACCTTGCTGGTTTTCCTCTTACAGGCGGTTTCTTAAGTAAAGATAGCCTGCTTTTTGCAATGAAGGAGAGCGGTCTTGAGTGGGCATATTATATGCTTCTTTTCGGGGCATTCATAACATCATTCTATATCTTCAAAGTATTTTTCCGGGCTTTTCTTGGTGCACCGGGTAAAAATTACGAAGAAGCACACGAGTCCGGACCTGCAATGATCGTTCCGATGCTGCTTCTTGCAGTATTTTCAATGCTTGCAGGATTGATAAGCTTTACAGAGATACTGAAGCCAGCTGTCTCAGGGCATTTTGATTCAATGGAATCGATACCTGGAGCTATTGCTTCTGTTGCCGGAATTGTTCTTGCTTATCTTGCCTACGGTTCAAGAAGATTTGAACTTGAAGAGCTTAAAAGCAGCTTTTCTCAGTCTCTGTACGATATATTTTACAATCGCCTTTATATCGATGATCTTTATGAATTTATATTTCTGAAAGGCTATATACTGATTTCAAAGTTCATAGACTGGTTTGACAGAGTTGTGGTTGATGGAATTGTGAATGGAGCTGCCTGGATTGCTGAGAAAACAGGTGAGTTTGTAAAGCCTGCAGAAAACGGAGTAGTTCAATTCTATCTGTTCTATGCCGTTTTGTTCTCAACGGTTATAAGCATAATCTACCTGCTTTCCGGCGGGAGGTTTTAGATGATTTATCTCTTGCTGATACTAACACCTCTAATCGGAGCTGCGATGCTGGCTTTCATGTCAGCGGAGAACAAGAAATTAATAAGGAGATTTTCTGCAGCAGCAGCTGCTATAGAACTAATTTTAGCCGCATACTTTATGTATATGTTTTTCAGTGGCAGCCTGAAGCCATTAGATTTTATCTGGCTGCATGCTATGAAATCGCATTTTTACCTTAGCGTAAGCGGGCTTGGGGCAAGCCTTATTATACTGACCGCTGTTCTCGGGTTTCTGTGTGTAATCTATTCTTTTTCAGCTGAAATACACAACGAAAAGCTCTATTTTGCATTGATCCTCATTCTTATTTCTTCGCTTATGGGCGTTTTCACATCAAGAGATTTTCTACTTTTCTATATTTTCTGGGAAGCTGTTCTTATACCGATGTATTTTCTGATTGGAATTTTTGGAAGCGAAAACAGGAAATATGCAGCGAATAAATTCTTCATTTACACATTCCTCGGGTCGGTTCTTATGCTTGCAGGCGTCTTTCTCGTTGCAATGTACGCTCAAAGCCTTAGGTTTGAAGACCTTATTGACTCATCAAGAAAGCTGGATGAGTGGCAGCAGGTTCTATCCTTCTTCCTTATATTTACAGGGTTTGCGATAAAATTACCTGTTTTTCCATTTCATACTTGGCTTCCTGATGCTCACGTTCAGGCACCGACTGCAGCATCAGTTCTTCTTGCAGGTGTGCTGTTGAAGATGGGTGGTTATGGACTCTTTGAGCTACTCGGTCCTCTTTATCCACAGCTCATTGAACGGTATGCAATGCTCATACTTGTTTTTGCCTCGGCATCAGTAATATATGGAGCGCTGGCAGCTTTCGCTCAAACGGACATTAAAAAGCTTGTTGCTTACTCAAGCGTGGCTCACATGGGGTTTGTTACTGCTGCTTTTGCTGCTTACAGAATTAAGGAGGCTTCATCTGCGGCGGGCTTTGTAATGTGGGCGCACGGCCTTATCACAGGAATGCTGTTTTTTCTCGTTGGCATGGCATATGAAAGGTTTCATTCAAGAGAAATGGAAAATGTTAGGCATCTTGCCACAATGTATCCGCAGCTCGGCTGGGCATTTGTATTTGCCGCCATGGCCTCTCTCGGGTTGCCCGGTCTTGCAGGTTTTATCGGGGAGTTTCTAACCGGGGTTGTTCTTTTCCAGAGATTTCAGTATTTATTCTTGATCGTAATCGTTGGAGTTTTTCTCAATGCTACGTACCTTCTCAAGCTACTTCGTAGGTCCGTACTTACTCCAGCAGATGACGCTGAAGTTGTAGAATTTGTATCTAACCTGAGAGCCCCTGAAGTTATAACGATCTATTCAGTTGGGTTGCTTATCGTTATCTCAGGGGTGCTTCCGGATTTAATAATCAGAATTCTGGAGATGAAATGATGCACTGGGCAGCGTGGTTTCAACCTGAAGCAATTGCATTATACGCAGCTTTGATAATGCTTGCACTCGATCTCTGGGTTAGCTCGAAAAAAATAATTAGAGCAGTAGTTATTCTTTTTTCGGTGCTCATCTTGCTTTCTTCATTGGTTGTGCCACCTGCGCCGCTTTTTGGTTTCAGAGATTTAAGATACGATGTTTTTACTGTCAGTGCACGTTTTCTGATATCTCTTATATTCTTTCTTATATCGCTCTATCTTTCTGTCTTTGTCTCTGAGAAGAGAAGGCCTGCACTTTTTTACTCGCTTGTTCTCTTCTCGTTTGCGGGTTCTTTGCTGATGTTTGAGGTTCAGGATTTGATTTCACTATTCATCGTCCTTCAAATAAGCTCGCTTGCAGCTTACGCTATTGCCGGGTTTTATGGAACGAAAAAAGAAATTGAAGCATCGCTGAAATATTACCTTGCAGGCGCTCTGGCATCTGCACTATTTGTTTTCGGGCTTGCAATAGTTGCGGCTCTATCAGGTGGCACAAGCTATGAAGCGGTGGGATCTTTTTTTGCCTCAGCTGGCGGAAATACTCTGCTTACTGGTGTTGCCGGGTTGTTCCTTTTGCTGTCTGCTTTCTTATACAAAATTGCGGTATTTCCTTGGCAGCTCTACTCACCTGATCTTTATCAGGGTCAGAGACTTCATGCACTTTTATTTACAGGGATCATTCCAAAAGCAGGTGGTTTTTTAGGCCTTTCTGCTCTTTTTGCTTATCTTCCTGCAGAAAAAATAGTAATTAGAATAATCGTGCTCCTTTCAGTTCTTTCCTGGCTCTATGCAAATACGTCTGCGTTAAAGGAAAGAAGCCTGTCAAGAATAATTGCCTTCTCATCTATATCTCACGCAGGTTTTATGCTTGTTTCTTTACTTTTGCTCCCTGAAAAAGCTCAGGCGGTCATGGTCTTTTACGTTTTTGCTTATGCTATCTCAAATGCGGGGTTGATAGGTACACTGGCGTCTTTTTCAAGCGGTCCTGACATAAAAATTGATGAAGCTGGAAATGCTTCTGATATGACCCCATTGAATGCTTTTACCGTAGCAGCTTCAGTTTTCGCTCTCGCCGGCGTTCCGCCCTTCCCGACGTTTTTTGCAAAATTCTATCTCTTTAAGGAGCTGATAGCTTCAGACTTTGTTTATCTTGCACTTGTCGGTCTGATTTTTTCTGCTGTAGCGCTCGGATACTATCTTAAAATTCTTCGTTTCGCCTATTTCGAGTATGTTCAGAACAGGGCGAGAAAAGAACATGAAGCCAGCAAATCTGCCTATCCTGCATCTGCAATAGCTCTAAATGTTCTTATGATTGTTTCATTTATTTTTTATGTGCAGCTTTTACTTTCAATTCTGCCGCTATCACAATAATTCAGGATTAATCGATAATTCTTAAAATATTTGCAGAAGATTCATATTATTTTCAAATGCTTCTAATAAACTGTTTAAAGAGGTGAGTTCTATGGAAGGCAAAAACGCACTCAAACTCATTGCCGTTTTAATTCTGGGTGTATTTATAGGCGCATTTATCGCTGCGGCTGCTGTGAGTTCTGCAACCGGGCTGAGTTTTGAAGATATATTTATCAAAGGAAAGCTTAAAGAATTAATTTCAAAAAACGTAACGCAAACTCCATCAGGCGAAAAAATAGTTAAAATTGAATCAGATAATATTTATTCTCCCGTAACTTCAGTTACGGAAGCCGTTCAGGATAGCGTGGTAAACATAAGAACCGAAAAACTCGAAAGATACTACGACTTTTTCTACGGGCCCTTTTCTGAGAAGGTTACAGGAATTGGAACCGGGATAATTTTCAGAAAAGACGGTTATATCATCACGAACAATCATGTGGTTGCTGGTGCCAGTGAAATTACTGTTGTTCTGCGAGGCGGCAAGGAATACAAAGGAACGGTAGTCGGTGTCGACCCTGATACCGATCTTGCAGTAATTAAAGTTGAAGCTGACAACCTTCCTGCGGCTAAACTCGGGGATTCTTCGAAGATAAAAGTCGGGGAGCTTGCGGTTGCCATCGGAAATCCCTTTGGGCTTTCTTACACAGTTTCAGCCGGTGTTATTTCGGCGATTGGAAGAAACATCCAGGCATCAGATGATACAAATACAGTTGTTTACACAAATCTTATTCAGACTGATGCAGCTATCAATCCTGGCAACAGTGGAGGGCCGCTGTGTAATGCCAGAGGTGAGGTTATTGGTATCAACACACTTATATATTCGAGGTCTGGAGGTTATCAGGGAATAGGATTTGCAATACCAATCAACGATGCAAAGAAGATAGCTGAGGATATAATAACGAAAGGAAAAGCCTCTCATGCTTTTATCGGTATCTATGGAGATGATGCAGCCAAATACACGTCGTAG
>FWPV01008126.1_pt1 | contig 16832 bp, 18 predicted proteins | sample 2228371 | NCBI WGS metagenome assembly FWPV01 (sample SAMEA103939776, study PRJEB20133) | metagenome | reverse complement strand
TGCCTGCCGCCATGAAGACGAGCATGAAGGTCTGCGGGCTGCCTGAAACCTGCTCGAGCCACGCCATAGGTTCAGCGAACAGGACGCCGCTCGTGAGCGACTTCACATAGTCGAGCCCGACAGGGATGATGGCGCCGCCGCCGAGGATGGCGAGGAAGATCGTCACGAGCAGGCCCCTGAGCTCCCGATGGGCGCGCAGGAACCGGAAGGACTCGATGGCGTCACGACCCACCATCGACAGCCGCAGCCCCCCGGCGCTGCCGGCCGCGCGTGCGTCGACATGGATCGTGGCGACGACGACCGCCGAGAAGACGAAGGTCAGTGCGTCGAGGAAGAACCCGGCGCGTGGACCGAGGAGCGCCGGAGCAGCGAGTCCGGCGAAGTAGTCGACCACGGGCAGGTCCGCCGCGATGATGGCGCGCACACCGGCCTCGAAGCCTGCCAGGATGGCCCCCGACGCGGTCAACCCGACGAGCATCGACGCCTGCTGCGTCGTGTACATGACACCGTTTGCGACCGTGATGTCCGCCTCGTCGACGAGGTACGGGATGAGGGCGTTGCGAGCAGGCCAGAAGAACAGTGACGCCGTCTCCATGGCGAGCACCACCGCGTAGATCGCGAAGAGCGAGTTCGTCGTCAGCAGCACAAGGACGAGCACGAAGCGGACCACGTCTGCAAGGATCATCGTCTTGCGCCGGTCGAAGCGGTCGACGAGCACTCCCGTGACCGACGAGAGCACGAGCGCAGGGATGATTTTGGCGATGAGGATGCCCGCCACCGCGAACGAAGAGCCCCCGGACAACGACGTCACCATCGGTATCAACAGACCGATGACGAGCCAGTCGCCGATGCCTGAGACCATCTGGGCCGACCAGAGACGCCGGAAGCGGCCATCGGCGAGCAAGCGCCACACCCCGCCCCCGCTGGCGCCCTCCAGCGCAGAAGCCGGCACGCCGCTCACCCTGCGATCTCCACCGTAGCGCTCCTCACCGCACAGCAACCCATGTTGACCGCCACCGGCAGGGCGGCGATGTGGCACGGCGCCGTCACGATATGCACCGCAAGCGCCGTGGTGTCGCCGCCGAGCCCCGCAGGGCCGATCCCTGTCGCATTGACCGCCTCGAGCAGTTCGAGCTCGAGCGCCGCGATATGCGCATCAGGGTGCGGTTGGCCGACCGGTCTCAAGAGCGCCCGCTTGGCGAGCGCCCCGACCTTGTCGAACGTAGCCCCGGCGCCTACACCGATGAGCAGAGGCGGACATGCTCCCGTCGCCTTCGCAAGGACCGTGTCGAGCACGACTCGCTTGACTCCTTCGACCCCGGCGTCAGGCGTGAGCATCTCCGTTCGGCTCGCATTGTCCGAGCCGCCGCCTTTGAGCATGACGTGAACCGTCGAGCCGGTGCCCTCACGCCACGCGACCTCGATGAAAGCCGGCGTGTTGTCGCCGGTGTTGCGCCGGTCGACGAGCGCGTCGCGGACAAGCGACATCCTGAGCCCGGCGTCCCGGTACGATGCCGCCACCGCCCGGTCGACGGCAGCCTGGACGTCTCCGGTCAGCGACTCGCCCGCACCGAGTTCGATCCGCACCCACACCGTCCCTGTGTCCTGGCAGAGCGGTACGTGGTCCACCTGTGCGACGGCGGCGTTTCGCACGAGCTGGGTGAGCACCGCGCGCCCTCGTTCGGACCGCTCCGCGAGAGCTGCTGTGCACAGCGCCTCGGCGACGTCAGGGCGCAACGTGGTGGCCGCCACCGGAATCGCTTCTCGCACGGCTTCGGCTATGCGCTCCGCGCTCGGCACCTCACGCCCTCAACCCGAGCGCATCGAGCGATGCCGCCACAGCGTTCGCTGACCGCTGCAGCGCATCGAGCTCCGCGTCGTTCAGCGCGAGCTCCGGTATCGACTGCACCCCCCCAGCGCCGAGACGCGCAGGCACGCTCAGGTACACGTCGTCGATGCCGTACTCGCCCGTCAACCGTACGCAGCTCGGCAAGAGCGCCCCCGAATCCTCGAGGATCGCTCGAACCATCGCCACGATCGATCCTGCCGGGGCGTAGAAGGCCGAGCCTGTCTTGAGAAGCGCGACGACCTCGGCCCCTCCGAAGATCGTCCTCTCGACGAGTTCATCGACTTCGTGAGCGGTAAGCAGCTCGGTGATGGGGACATCATTGATCGTCGTGAATCGCGGCATCGGGACCATCGCGTCCCCGTGCGCACCCATCGCCAACGCATCGATCTCGTCGATGGGTGCGCCGGTGTGGCGTGCCACAGCGAATGCGAACCGCGCGGAGTCGAGCACACCACCCATGCCCATCACGCGCTCGTGGGGCAGCCCGGACTCCTTCCATGCGAGGTAGGTCATCACGTCGAGAGGATTCGTCACGCAGACGAAGACCGCCTCGGGAGACGCATCGACCGCCTGCGCGACCACACTGCGAACGACGTCGCTGTTGGCCGCGAGCAGGTCGTCACGTGTCATGCCTGGTTTGCGTGGGAGTCCCGCCGTGATGACGACCACATCGCTGCCAGCGGTGTCATCGTAGTCGTTCGTGCCAAGCACCGTCGGCCCGAACCGCTCGACGGAGCGCAGGTGCATGAGGTCGAGGGCCTTGCCCTGCGGCACGCCTTCTACGACATCGACCAGCACGACGTCGGCCACCCCGTGGAGCAACAACAGCTCAGCGGCGGTCGCCCCGACCTGACCGGCGCCGACGACCGTGACCTTCGGAAACGCCATCCGGACACCCCTTCGACTCTGGATCGGTTCGCCGGCGCTCGCGTGCACGGCATGCGGATTCTAGCACGGTGCGTCAGGCCGCCTTTCGCAGGCGGTCCGCTCAGTCGCGCCTCACGCCATCCGAGAGGTCGGCGAGGTACCCCGCGTCGGGGCGGCGTCCGGCGTGGCGCGCCAGGCGCTGCGCGAGGATCGGCGGCACCTCTGGGAGCTGCTCTCGCGGTTCCGGCTGTGGCACCGGCACCGGCACGTCTGCGAGGAGCACGTCGTCGTCACCGAACGCCTCTGCGAGAACACCGCCGACGAGAACTACGGCGCTTCCGCCGTGCCCGGGCTCACCCAGTTCAGCTCCCGCGCACTCAGCTACGACAACCAGACCGGCAAGCGCATCGGACAAAGCGATCGCGACCTCGAGCGCCGCTTCGGCTTGCAGGTCGCTCTCGGACAGCGGCGACATCACGACGGCGGCGACACGGGCGTCAAGGGCGCCCGACCATAGTGCCGGGTCGAAGCATGCGTCGCCCGACACCGCGAGCACCGGGCCGAGCGCCTCTGCTCCGGCAAGCACTCGGGAGGCGTCCGGGAGCCGCGCCGTGCCGCCGTCGACGCACACGACCGGAACCTCGCCTGCGGCCGCTCGCGCGGCGTCACACAGCATGGTCGCATCGCGCCCTTCAGGCATGGCGGGCGTCACGACCAGCTCAGCACCGCGCGCCGTGGCGGCTCTGACCGCCGCCGCGAGCGCATCGGCATCAGCCTTGGGCGTGTCCCGCAGCGCATGTTGGACGACGGCGATCCGCATCTCCGGCCTCCCAAGGTCGATGTCACGTTCTACTTCCCCGAGACGGCGGCCAGTGAGACGGATGCACGTTCCGGACGCGGTGCGACTACCCGATCGGACCTCTCGCCGCGCGGCGCCGCCCTCGATGCTGCTGCTTGGCGTCTTGCTTGGCCACCTTCTCCGGACACTGTGGATCGACACAGATACGCCACGGGCCCTTCGCGGTTCGAACGACGATGACAGGCGCCCCGCACGGTTCACACGTCTCGCCGGTCGGCTCGAGCTCTCCCTTGCCTGGCAACGGGTACGACGTCTTGCACTCTTCGTAGTTCACACAGCGGGCGAACCGTTTGAGCGTCTTCGCGGACCGCTGCGCGATGAGGCGCCCGCCCTCACGCCCGTCACGCACGCACACCGGACAGGCTCCGATGTCGACCGTGGGCTCCTGGTTCGTCGGACACTCCGGATCCAGGCACCGCACGAGCGGCTTCGACCTGAACTGGATGACCTTGACCTGCGGCGTGCCGCACTCCGGGCAGACCTCGGCGACCGCCTCGACCTTGCCCTGAGGCAGCGGGAAGGTCACCTCGCACTCCGGCCAGCCGGCGCACCCGACGAAATGGCCGCGGGTCTTCGCCGAGCTCTTGATGAGCAAGTCGTGGCCGGACCGTGGGCACACGCCGACCTTTGCGTCCTCCGCGGTCGCGTCCTTGAGCGCCTCTCCGACCTCGGCCGCCTTCGGGATCAGCTCGTCCATGACCTTGGCGAGCAGCTCGCGTGAGTGGCCGACGACCTCCTCGCGGCTTTTCCGTCCGTTGGCGATATCGTCCATCTCCGCTTCAAGCTCGGCCGTCATGTCAGGCGTCGTGATATGCGGAGCGAAGACGGTCAGCGCATCTATCACAGCGCGCCCCAGACACGTCGGCTCGATGGGGTCGTTCTCGGCGTACTTGACCTCGTACAGCCGCTCGATGATCGCGTGCCGAGTCGCCTTGGTCCCGAGCCCCCGCTTCTCCATCTCCTGGATGAGCCCACCCTGGCTGTAGCGCTTCGGCGGCTCGGTCTGCTTCTCGAGCTTCTCAGCGCCCAGGAGATCGACGGTGTCTCCCTGGGACACCGAGGGCAACTGCTCGTCCTTCTTCAGACCGTAGTGATAGACGGCACGAAAGCCTGGCTCGACCAGGACGTCACCTTTGGCGACGAATCGCTCGCCCCCTACGTCGATGACGAGCTTCGTGCCTTCGATCACGGCGGGGTCCGACAGGGTGGCGAGGAAGCGGCGTGCGACGAGGTTGAAGAGCTTGTACTCCTCGGGCTTCATCTTGTCCGGGTCGGCGGCGCCCGTCGGGTGGATCGGCGGATGGTCCGTAGTCTCCTTCTTGCCGCGTGTCGGGCGCAGGTCGCGTCTCGCCAGCGAACGAGCGTGCTCGCGGTACGCCGGCACCTCGGCGAGTGCGGACAGCACCCCTTTGAGGTCGAGCGACGCCGGGTACACCGTGTTGTCGACGCGCGGATAGCTGATGAGCCCGTTCATGTACAGCGTCTCAGCGATGCGCATCGTCCGGGCGGGCGAGAGCCCCTCAGCGGCGGCAGCGGCCTGGAGGGCCGTCGTGTTGAACGGCGTGGGGGGCGAGACGGTGCGCCGCTGTTTCTCGACGGCTACGACACGCCCCGTCGCCTGCTGGCCCGGGCGCACACGCAGCGCCTCTACGGCGGCCATCACGGCGTCTGCCTGACCCTCATCGGTGAAGTTGTTGCCCTCGTGTCCGGCGCCGAACTCTTCGCCGCCGGCGGAGAAGCGGCCTTTGACCTGCCAGTACGTCTCCGGTACGAACGCCTCCCTCTCGCGCTCACGCTCGACGATCAACGCAAGCGTCGGCGTCTGGACCCGGCCGGCGGACTTCACGTTGCCGAAACCCGAGTACTTGGCCATGGTCAGGTACCGCGTGAGCACCGCACCCCAGATCAGATCGATGTCCTGGCGCGACTCACCGGCCTGTGCAAGGTCGTCGTCGACCTCGGTCATCGCGGCGAACGCACGCTCTATCTCATCTTTCGTGATGGCCGAGTAACGCACGCGCCGCACGGGCACGTGAGCGTTGGCCTGCCTCACGAGCGAGCGCGTGTCCGCACCGATGAGCTCTCCCTCGCGGTCGAAGTCCGTGGCGATGACGACCTCATCGGCCTTCTTGGCGAGCGACTTCAGCGAGCGGATGATCTCGCGCTCCGCTGGGACCTTGCCGACAGGCGCCCAGACGAGGAAAGGCAGGGATGCGAGTTTCCACGTTTTGAGGTCGACACCATCGGCAGTGAACGGCTTGCGCTTCGGCCACGGAGGGGTCGGGAGCGTCTCGGGCAGCCGTACGGGCGTAGCGGCCCCTTCGTCCCACACCGCCTTCCAGCCGTCGTCGTAGACGAGCTTGAGCGGGAAGTCCACTCCGAGGATGTGGCCTTTGAGTCCTATCGCAACCCAGTCCTCGCCGTCACGGCGGAACGTGTAGATGGGAGTGCTGTACACCTTGTCGGCCTTCGGCTTGCCGACCGCGAGTATCTCAGCCAGCTTCTTCGCGGCGATATTCTTCTCAGTGACGACGAGTCTCACGGGGCTGTGACGACCTTTCCGGCTCGGGGCGCATTGCGAAGCAGTATACACACGGCGTCAACGCCATATATATGTGTCGTGACGCCCTCGAAGCGCCTTCGGGGCCCACACGGTCCCATGGACCGGACGTCAGGAGAACGCCACATGGAGCGCGACTGGACCAAGCTCGACATGCGATGGATGCGGGCCGGGCTCGTGCTGACGGCGCTCGACATCGTGAGCGCGCTGTTGTGGCTGCAGGGCCCCTCCACGATACTGGCCGCCGTGGGCGGTGTGCTTTGGGTCTTCGGGCTCTCGCTGCTCGCGGCGCCCATCATCATCCTGCGCAGAGCCGGCGGCATCCCACCGGGGCAGCCGTTCATCAACACGACGCGCCTCGTGACGACCGGCTTGTTCAGGCTCGTGCGTCACCCGCAGTACCTCGGGTGGCTCGTCCTCGCTGCAGCCGTACCCTTCTACACCCAGGAACCGGCGTCCGTGGCGCTCGCGCTCGCAGCGGTCGCGGCCACCGCGTGGGGACTCCGAGGCGTCGATGAATGGGAGCGCGGGGTGTTCGGCGAGGCGTACGCAGAGTACATGCGGCAGGTACCAGGGTTCAACCTGCCGGCAGGCATCTACCGGGCGCTCACCCGCCGCGCCGAAGCTGGAAGGGAGGGCAGCCCGCCGCACTCGTGAGCCGGTCCCGCGGGTCTACTTCTTCGGAGCGGCCTCGTCCTTGACGCCGGCGCGGTCGTGGCACTCTGTGCAGTGGTCCTTCTTGTGGCACGACTCCATGCACTCCTCATCGGAGCCCGCCTTCTTGACCGACTCGCCGTGCGTTGTCAGCCACCGCTCCCCAGGAGCTCCGCCTTTGTGCTCGCCGGCGATCAGGACGAGCGTGGCGCCAGCGGTCAATGTCGTGCCGGCCGCCGGCTCCTGGCCTGTCACCCAATGCTCCCACGCGTCGGCCTTGAAGGGCGCCCGGTACTCCTCGAACTCGAAACTCTTGCCAGGCTTCGTCGTCTCCGGACCGGGCTCGACGACGAAGGCGGGGCGGACGACCTCGACCTTCAGTCCCGCAGCGGTCATCTCCTGTCCTGACACGTCGACCTCGGTCATGTACAGGTCAGGCATCGTGACCACGGTAGCCGGAGGACTCGGCGATCCGGTCTGCTCGGCAGAGTCGCACCCCGGGATTGCGAGCGTGCTCACGAGCATGAGTGCCATGAGCAGCCTGCGACGTGCGTTCCTGGTCATCATAGCCCCAACTCCACTGCATGGTCCTGCATCGCACGAAGCGCGATGCCGAGGAACTCGTCCCGCTCCAGCCCCAGCGCCTCGTGTCCCGCCATCTGGTCACGAGACGCGCCACGGGCGAACGCCTTTTCCTTCCAGCGCTTCTTGAGTGCCGCGACATCGACCGCGGACAATCTCTTCTCCGGACGGATCAAGGCGGCCGCGACGATGAACCCCGTCGTGGGGTCCGCGCACCACAGCGCGTGGTCGAACGCGTTCTCACGCGGCACCTTGTCGGCGTGAGCGAGTATCGCGTGCAGCATCTCGTCATCGACACGGCCGCGGAGCTCCTCGACCGTGACGTGACCGTGCCGCTCGAAGTCTTGAGCGGTCTGCGCGTAGTCGAGGTCGTGCAAGAGACCCGCAAGACCCCAGCGCTCGACATCCTCATCGCCCAGGCCGAGCCGTTCCGCAAGTGCCCTCATGATGCACTCGGTCGCCACGCAGTGGCTCACGAGATTCCGTTGCGGGATGCGCTCGGTCACGAGCGCGTACGCCTCGTCTCGCGTGATCATGCGAGCCCCTCCTCACCGGCGACGCTAGCGGCACCGCCCTCCGGCGGCTTGCCTGCGCCGGTGCGCACCGACTCGATACGGGCGGCGAGCCACCCGGCCCATTCGGCGACTCCTTCGCCCTTCGTCGCCGAGATGCGAAAAATCGGCGACGAAGGGTTCAGAGAACGCACCACTCTCGTGAACTCGGCGTCATCGAAGTCGAAGACGGACATCGTATCGACCTTGTTCAGGATGACCGCCTCTGAGATCTGGAAGATACCGGGGTACTTGTACGGCTTGTCGTGACCTTCAGGGACCGACAGGATCATCACCTTCGCGTGCTCACCCAAGAAGAACTCCGTCGGGCACACGAGGTTGCCGACGTTCTCGATGATGATGAGGTCCAGTGCGTCGAGATCGAGCGTGGCGACCGCACGCTGGATCATGTCGCTCTCGAGGTGGCACGCTCCGCCGGTGTTGATCTGCACCGCCGGGATGCCATGCGCCTTGACCTTCTCCGCATCGACCTTGCTCGCGATGTCACCTTCGATGACCGCGATCCTGTAACGGTCCCTGAGCGCCGCGATCGTAGCGAGGATCGTCGAGGTCTTGCCCGCGCCCGGGGACGCCATGAGGTCGAGCACGAACACGCCCGCCGCATCGAACAGCGCGCGGTTCTCCGCAGCCAGCCTCTCGTTACGGTCGAGTATGGGTTTGGACAGGTCGATGGTCGCCATGGTCTCCAGCCTCACGAGTCCGCGGCCGGCTCGTCACCGGTCTCGATCGAGTCGATACGCAGCTCGCGACCCTGCAGCAGGGTCACGTTGAGGGAACCGCACTCGGGACACAGCATGGTGAAGCGGTCGTGCACGTACTCGACTCCGCACTCGTTGCAGCGCGAGCGCGGCTCGATGTGGGTGACGACCAACGCTGCCCCCTCGGCGATGGTGCCGGGTGTGAGGGCCTCGAAGGCGAACTGCAGCGCGAACTCGACGACCTCGGTCAACTCGCCGACGCTGACGCGGATCTCGGTGATTCTGTCCGCGCCGGCCTCCTGTGCGGCCTCCAGCGAGGCCTCGAGTATGCCCTGTGTGATGCCCATCTCATGCATGCCAGGCGACCGCTCCCGAACTCACGAGACCTCAGCCGCGAGGGCTTCCTGCTCTTTGATGCGCTTCGCGAACGCCAGCCGCGCCAGGAGCAGACTGCCCTCGTACAGGGCCACGAGCGAACCGCCGAGGAAGCCCATCGTCACAGGCGACCAGTCAGGCGTCGCGACCGCGGCAACGATGGCAAGCCCCGTGTACGCGAAACGCCAGTTCTGGCGAAGCTTGCGGTATGGGATCAGCCCGAAGCCGATCGAGTAGAACACGACGATCGGGATCTCGAACGCGAGACCGAAACCGACCAAGAGCAGGGTGATCCCATTCAGGAAGCGGTCAGCAGAGGGCAGAAGCGTGATCATCTCGCCACCCTGGGCGAACATGAACTCGAATGCAGGCCTCATGATGACGCCGTATGCGAAGGCAGCGCCCGCGAGGAACAGCACGACAGCCGCGAAGAACGTCGGCACGACCCACTTGCGCTCGTTCGGACGCAGAGCCGGGAGGAAGAACGCCATGACCTGCCATATGATGACGGGGCTGAATACGACGATGGCTGCGAACAGCGAGACTTTGAATCGGAAGGTGAAGGTCTCGAACGGCCCGAAGACCGTGAGCCCCTGCGCCGGCAACAGGTCTTGGATGGGGGCGAGGAGCCAGGAGAACACCCGCGTGAAGAACGGGTCGAAGTACAGCAGGGTGGAACCGACGAACAGTGTGAGCACGATGACGACGAGCCGCTGCCTCAACTCAGCGACATGTTCGAAGAACGGCAGTCTCTTGGGTCCGATGGGCATGGTGCGCACGGCGAGGACTACTCCTCGTCTTCTTCCTCCTCGTCGTCCTCGTCCGTAGCCGCCCAGATCGTAGCGGCTTGGCTCAACTGAGCGGCAGGATCGGGCTCCTCAGCGGCCCGGGCAGCCAGTTCCTCATCGCGCTTTCGGGCTGCTTCGTTCGTGTCCCGAGCGTACATCTCAGCACGGATGATGCGCTCCATGTCCTCTTGGGCCCGCTTGAAGGTGCCGATCGCCCGGCCGATAGTTCGACCGAGCTCAGGCAGCTTGTCAGGGCCGAAGATGATCAGCACGAACGCGATGACGATGAGCAGCTCGAAACCGCTGATGCCGAACACTGACCCTCCTTCTCGTGCTCATGGCCGACGGTCACCGCGCACTGCTGAGCAAGCTGCCACGGGGCGGTGCCGGCCGCCTGTATGTCGTGCGAGTCGTGCTAGAAGCGTGCAGCTTCGGCGACATCGGCGAAGATCGGGAAGACCTTGTCGAGTCCCGTGATGCGGAAGATCTTCAGGATGTTGTCGCGTGTGCAGACGATGCGAACCACTCCATCCCGCTCTCGCGCGCGCCTGAGGCCGCTTACCAGGACTCCGAGACCTGAGCTATCGATGAAGCCCACGCGGTCGAGATCGACGATCACGTGCACGCAGCCGTCCTCTATCGCCTTGACCAGCGCTTCTTTGAGACGTGGTGCGGTGTAGACGTCGATCTCGCCGTCGACAGTGACCGTGCACATATCTCCAGAGATGTCGGTGGTGATATCGAGCTCCATGATCGCCTGCTCCAGTGCAGTGGTCGGCCAACAGTGTGAGCGATTGTACCGCTCGCCTGCGACCGTCGCCACTCACACGGGCAAGCTGCTGTGGAGAATGGGCCGCGTCGGGGTACCATCCTTTGTGCACCCGACCCCGAGGAAGGATGACATGGCGCTCACCATCGATCTTGCGCAGGACAACAGCAGTTGGACGCTCACCCTGAAGGGTGACCTGGACTATGGCGAGTGTGCAGCGTTCCGGATGAACATCGACCGCATCCTCAAATCCTCGCCAGCGGCGACGATCGTGGACCTGTCGGGGCTGGAGTACTTGGACTCATCAGGTCTCGGTCTGCTGCTCGCGCTGTCCAAAGAGTACGGCGCGCAGGGCGGCAAGCTCGTCCTCGTCACGAACGAGACCGTGGACAACATCCTGTCGCTCACTCGGCTCAACGGCATCTTCGCCACCGCATCGACGCTCGAAGAGGCCCGCCAGATCGCCGTCCCGAACGACTGACGCTCCCCCGCCACTGGCGGACGCCGCCGTATCCGCCACCCTGGTCGTCTCCGCCTACGGCGTGCCGGTCGTGAGCGTGCTGGTGCCGGCGATGCCTCTCAGGCGCTCGATCTCGCTCTTCGCGAACGCCGGGTCCCCGCCGCGCGCGCCCTCGGGGTCGAGCTTCAGGTATTGCTCGTACGCCGCGATGGCCTTGCCGGTCTGGCCCACTGCGTTGTAGAAGACGCCGAGGTTGAAGTACGCCGGCCCGAAGTCAGGGGTGTCTTTCGTGACCTTGAGCGCCGTCTTGATCGCCTCGTTCGTCTCGCCGGTGTAGAACAGCGTGATCGCGTAGTCGACGGTGACGGGCGCCTCTCCCTCTCGGACCGCGAGCGCACGGCGGTACGCGTCTTTCGCCGCGACCCACATGAGCTGGTCAGCGCCGATCGTCGCACTGTCGGTGCTGCTCGCCTGCTGCACCTGGATCGCCCAGTCGAAGTAGGTGTTGCCGAGACTGACCAGCACCGGGTAGCTCTCGGGCTCGCTCTGGAGTTGAGCTGTCAGAGAGGCGACGGTCGGCTGGAACTGCTGGGCGATCGACTCGAGCGTGCTCGGCTTGTTCTGCTGGCTTCCTGCTCCTCCATCGCCGGAGAACGCGCTGCCGAACAACGGGATGAAGCTCGCCACGAACGCGACGATCAACAGGACCAGGATCACCTTGACGCCAACAGACGTCTGGGCCTTGTTCAGTGCCACTGCCGACCTCCAGGTCGATCACGGACAGGTCACGGGCCCGGCCCCCGCTCCACCAGGCGACCGGGCCCGCCAGGTACGAACCGGTCTACTCCTTGCCCTCGGCCGGCTTCTCGCCCTCGGCCGGCTTCTCGCCCTCGGCCGGCTTCTCGCCCTCGGCGCCGGTGGTGCCCGTCGCACCCGTCGCGCCACCGATCTGCGGATGACCTGGCGGCAGCTGGCCGCTCTGCAACTGCTCGGGCGTCAGTTGGGGGGCGCTCTGTCCGGTCGTCGGCGCCCCGGTCGTCGGCGCGGTCGCGCTGCCCGCACTCGGCGTGGCGATGCCACGACCGATGAAGATGCCGATGATTACGCCGAGAAGCGCCGTGATGACGCCGATGAGCACCGTCACCGTGAGCGTGACACTCTGCTCTCCCGCCGCAGTCGCCGCAGTCTTCGGCGCCGCCTTTGCCGGGGCGCTCTTCTTGGGAGCAGCCGCCTTGTCCGCTTTGGGCTCGTCCTCGTCGAAGAAGAAGTCCTGATCGCTCACGTTCGTCTATCCTCCTGTGTCGGTCGGACACCCAAGAATGGCATCCGCGCCTGTGCCTGCCTGAACCTCGCGTAGTATAGCACCGAACGTGCGCCCGCCAGGTGAGCGCACCGTCGTCCCGGAGCAACGGGCAGGCCAAGACGTCCCCGCGACGGCCCGAATCAACCGCGAAGCTTCATCCTGAGCTCTTCAGCGCGCGCGAACAGCCTCTCAGAATCGAGCCGGCTCCACGTCCGCTGACGATACAGGACCTCACCTGCGACCATCGTCCACAGGACGTTCTCCTGGTTCGCCGTGTGCACGAGCGTGCTGTACGGGTTGTGCGTGGGGACCTGGTGGCTCTCGGAAAGGTCCACGGCGATGATGTCGGCCTGCTTGCCGGGCTCGAGCGACCCGACCCTGTCGTCTATACCGAGCGCGCGCGCGGAGTCGAGCGTCGCCATCTTGACGAACTGCCTGGCGGGGATGAAACGCTCCTCGCCGAGCAGCGCTCTTTGGACCAGCAGGCCGATGCGCATCTCCTCGAACTCGTCCATCGAGTTGCTGGCTGCGGGCGAATCAGTGCCGAGCCCCACGCGCACGCCAGCGGTGACCAACTTCGACAGCGGAGCCGTACCCATACCAAGCTTCGCGTTGCAGCGGGGGCAGTGCGCAACGGCGACGTCACGTGAAGCCAGTACCTCGATGTCTGAGTCGTCAATCTGCGTGCAGTGCACCGCCAGCACATTCGGCGCGTCGAGGATGTCCCACTGCAACACGTAGCGGACGGGGCTTACGCCCGTAGGCAGCCACAGTGGCGCATGGGAGTCGAACGTGTCCCGCACATCGGTAGCCAGCATCGAAGAGCCGTACTTGACGAACTGGTACTCCTCACGGCTGCCTGCAAGGTGCATGGCGACCGGGGTGCCATCGGCCGCGAACCGGGCCACCGCTCGGAACAGCTCGGGATGACACGAGTACGGCGCGTGGGGCGCGATGCCCACCGTGATGCGCCCTCCCGCCGCTCCTCGCCAGGCCGAGATGTCGTCGATTGCGCGCGACATGACGTCGGCGACCAGCGGCTTTTCCATCGTCGCCACTTCGCGGTACACGACGGCGCGAAGCCCGGACAGGACCGCCGCCCGGAACGACGCCCCGCTTGCGGTGATGTCTGCGATGGTGGTGATTCCGGACTGCAAGGCTTCGAGAGCGCCGAGCTGCGCCGAATCGTCCCAGTCCTGACCCGCGAACAGCCTCTCCTTCTGCAAGAGCTCGAGCTTCCAGCGCGAGTACGGCACATCGTCGACGAGACCGCGCATGGCCGTGTACTCGAGATGTGTATGCGCGTCGATGAACCCTGGCATGAGCGCCGCGAGGCCGAAGTCGGTGACCGGCTCGTCCGGGTGGAGCTCTCTGAGACGCCCGGCCTCGCCTATCTCGACGATCGAATCTCCACGCACGAGCACCGCACCGTTCTCGATGTGCGGCATCGCTATGGGGAGCACGTAGCGTGCTGTCAGCAGCATGGCGCCTCGATCCTCTTCAGGCGTCGCGACACGGCCTCTTCAGCGATTCTACCGCAGGCGGCCGTCGCAGGGCCCGGTCACCTCAGAGCGGTATGGAGAGCGACGATCCCCCCGGACATGTTGCGCCACGAGATGGCCGTGAAACCGGCGGCTCGCAGTTCCGCGGCAAGCTCCTCTTGGGCCGGGAAGCGGCGTATCGAATCGTTGAGGTACACGAACCCGCTGCGCTCACCCGTCAAGGCGCCCCCGATCGCCGGTATCCCGTGCCTGAGGTACGCGTGGTACAGGCCCCTCCAGAGCGCAAAGGGCGGTCGCGAGAACTCGAGGATCACGTAGCGTCCTCCTGGCTTGAGCACCCGCCGCACCTCGGCGAAATTGCGCGACCGGTCAGGCAGGTTGCGCACCCCGAACGCAACGGTGGCGACATCGAACTCGCCATCTGCGAACGGGAGCTCCTGCGCGTCAGCGAGCTCGACAACGAACTCGGTGGGCCCTTCGTACCGGGCGAGCTTCTCCTTCGCGACCTCAAGCATCTCGGGTGTGAAGTCCGTGACGACGATCGCGGCCGGCTGAGCATTCTTGGCGACCGTCATCGCCACGTCGCCGGTGCCTGCGCAGAGGTCGAGCACGCGGTCTTCCGGCCCGAGCGCACACGCCTTGACGAGCTCGCGGCGCCACAGCCTGTCGATGCCCATGGAGGCGAGCATGTTGAAGGCATCGTAGCGGCCGGCGATGCTCGAGAAGATGCCTTTGACGCGCTCGGTCGTCGCCTCACCCGGCTCTGGCTCGTGTGTGTTCATGGTCCCTCTACGCTTCGCTCGCCTCGCAGGCGGTCTGAGTGGCCCGGCCGGTGTGCTGGTCCGACGCTGCCGGGGGCACGATGCCCTTGAGCCGCCCGGCCGCATTGGCCACATTCTCGCGCAACCACAGCCCTGCTGCAGCGGCGACGTGCCTGATCTCTACCGAGTGCGGCCAGTTGAGCTCCGATTTCTCGCACACGGTGGACTGCGAGAGACGCTCCGTTTCCCACTTCAGCGCCCAAAGCGCCGGTTCACGCAGGGCCTCAGGGCCGGCCATGATCTCGTCGATCCGCTGCATGGCGAGGCGCGCCTCGAGGATGCGGGACTCCGTGCGAGCCGCGGTCTGCACGTCGATGACGCCGGCCTCCTTCTTCGCACGGTTCACCGACAGCGCCGCATCGTACGTCGCGTCAACCATCTCGTCCGGGCTCATCGCCGCACTCTCGTAGTTCATGATGTACTTCCACGAAGGCATGACGAGCCGCTCGCGATGCTCCTCGAGGGTGCGCGCCCTGAGCGTGTAGCCGTAGTCGGCGGGGTTGTCGAACGCCCGCGACCCCGGATCGAGGAACGGAGCCATCGGGCTCACGAAACACAGCAGGCGTGGATCGTTGCCGACCGCATCGTAGAGGTGGCGGATGTAGTCGGCGGTCTGTCGCACGGAGTCCGCTGTCTGCGTGGGGATGCCGGTCATGAAGTACAGGTCGAACCGGCTGCAACCGTTCCTGAGTGCATCCTTCACCGTCCGCACGACCTGATCCATGGTGTAGTGGCTCTTGCCGAACGCCGAGCGCACCGCGTCGTCGTGGCTCTCGACGCTGATCTCCACGGACCAGTCGTCGAGGTGGGCGTCGAGGAACTCGTAGAACTCCTCATGTGGAGGCTTGAAGAACTCGAAACCGATGGGGTTGCGCATCTTGATGCGCTGGAGGCCCTTCACGAAATCCCGCGTGTACTCCCGGCCGGCTTGGAGGAAGTCGTTCAGGACGAACATCGGACCAGGGATATACCGCTGGATGTGCTCGATGTCACGTACGAGGAGCTCGGGGTCGCGAAACGCTACACGGTCGCGCCCGAAGTGCTCGCGGAACGAGTACGCCGAACCGCCGCACGTCACGCAGTCGTGCGTGCAGCCCCTACAGGTGAGTGACGCACACACCGGGTACCTGAGCCAGTCCTTGAACGGGACCACGCCCATCATGTCCCGGTACCGGATCACCGATTTCATGTTGAAGGAGTAGTCGAGCGAGATCGAATCCATGTCCGAGGGGACCCACGTGAGCGGGTTGACATGGACGGCCCCAGTCGCATCCTTCCAGGTCAGGTTGGGAACCTCGTCGAGACGCCCGCCTCGCTTGATAGCGTCCACGAGCCTGAGCAGGGGCTCTTCCGTCGAATCGCCGCGCAGCACGTAGTCGACCGCGTCATAGGCGCAGAGCTCTTCATGGAAGTAGGTCGACGACAGTCCGCCGAAGACCACGGGTGTGCTGGGGTGACACCGCTTGACGACACGCGCGACCTCGATGGAGCCGTGAGCGTGCGGCAGCCAGTGCAGGTCGATGCCGAAGAGCGTCGCGTCGAGCCTGCGGATGTAGGACTCGACGTCGAACCCCGGTTTGTTGAGCATAAGCACGGCCAGGTTGACGATCCGCACACGCACCCCGTGCCGCTCGAGGTACTCCGCCATCGTCGTGAAGCCGAGCGGGTACATCTCGAAGATCGGGGTCGAGGGCACCATGTCCGAGACCGGCCCGAACATGATCGAGCGCTCACGGAAGTCGTAGACGGCCGGTGCGTGGAGCAGAACGACATCGACTCTGGGCATGTGCTGTATGGCCGGACCCCTGCGACGCCGTCGCACCCCTCGCACGCACCGGAAGAACGCGCGCGAGAAGCGAGTGTAGCACTCCGAATGCGGTCCGTGTCCACTTGAGGCGACGGTTGGCTATTCGACAGGCGCGGGTCGGCACCTGCTCGAGCGTGTACCGGCTGGCCGGCGCGCCGGACGCAGGAAGGGCCCCGCGGTGCGGGGCCCTTCGAGTCAGATCATGATGGTACCGGCCTACGGCAGACCCTTGAGCAGGAGCTCCCATCCGCCATACTGACCGGAGGTGTAGGTCCCGAGCGGATCGGTGTCCGTGCCCTCGGGCTTCAGGAATGTCGTGTCGTCGCCGTTCCAGTACGTGGCGTCGCCATGGCAGTCGATGCACAC
>FWPV01009203.1_pt1 | contig 16833 bp, 13 predicted proteins | sample 2228371 | NCBI WGS metagenome assembly FWPV01 (sample SAMEA103939776, study PRJEB20133) | metagenome | reverse complement strand
ATCTGTTTCGGCCATCGTTCCCTCGGTAACATTTTCTTTTGACGGAACGATGTTACTTCGGTAACATTTTATTTGATAGAACGCGATTGCTTGACAATCTCCATAAGTACGAGTAAAATCTCGCACGCTTAACCAACAGCACATTGATATCGCCGAGATAGCTCAGTTGGTAGAGCACGCGACTGAAAATCGCGGTGTCGTCAGTTCGATTCTGACTCTCGGCACTCTCGGTAAGATAACGAGAAAATGCGGGTGTAGTTCAGTGGTAGAACGTCTCCTTGCCAAGGAGAAGGCCGTGGGTTCGAATCCCATCGCCCGCTCAAAACAGCAACGGCTGGCACATAATGGTTCGAAGAGCCATTGCTGCCAGCCAGACTGTTTTATGTAGTAAAATTAGTGTACATGGCGACGTGGCCAAGTGGCAAGGCAAGGCTCTGCAAAAGCCTGATCATGGGTTCAAATCCCATCGTCGCCTCAGAACAAAAAAGCAGGCGAAGAGCCTGCTTTTTTGTTTCACAAATTCAATATTTGCAAAAGCATCTGAAAGTAGTTAACCTGAATTCGGGATAAACTTTTTGAACCGTCCCGAAGGCTTTGGATGGGCAACTTGAAGGGTCGAAATCAGCCTTCGGGACGTTTATCCCGAACTGACGTTAGTTAAGCCTGGGGCTAGCGGATCACCTGCAACCCACGTAAAGCGCGTGTCCAGTCTAGCAAAGCCTGAACATGCGCCATGAGCACTTTTTGAGTTTCTTCGTCGAACAAGCGGCCTTCCGCGTCGAACTTTTCCCAGGCGTTGTAAACCAGCACCTGCGGCACATTAACCGGGTGCATGTTAAGCGCGGCTGCAATCTGGCGCAGGTGGTATTGCGCGCGGGTTGTGCCAAACTGACCGCCCGCACCCACAATGCCTAAAGGCTTCCCATTGAACACATTTGGTCTGCGCGAAGCCCAATCAATGGCATTTTTGAGCACACCAGGGATAGAATGGTTGTATTCAGGGGTTGCAATCAAGACCGCATCTGCCCCAGCAATAGCATCCTTCAAACGTTGCACCGCAGGGGGAATCTCAGATTCGGTATCTTGATTGAAAAGCGGGATTTGTGACAGATCAGCAATATCCATGCTCACACCCTCTGGCAAATGCGCGCGCACAAAATGTAAAAGCCCCGTGTTGTACGACTTGGCGCGCAGACTGCCAGAAATACCAATAATTTTTATCGGCTCACTCATTTCCACAACTCCTGTAATTCTGAAAGATGGGTTTGACTCAGGCTTTAGACGCACCTAAACCCAGTTTCTTACAAAGATAAGCCAGGGTTTCCTGTTCTTCTGCGGTTAGCACAGCCATTTCTTCGACAATCGCGGCAACGTGCCCCGGCAACAGGCTTGCAACCCGCGCGTATCCTGCCTCGGTTAGCCGAATAGTCACCGACCGACGATCCGCGTTGTTGCGTTCACGCGTGATCAATCCTTGCTTTTCCAGGTTGCTTATTACCAGGGTCATGTTGCCAGTGGATTTAAGCACCTTAGCGCTTATCTGCCCTTGTGAAAGCGGTCCCAGGTGATACAACGCCTCTAAAACCGCAAACTGACTGGGTGAAAGCCCGCCCGTCGTTCGCCGGTGTTGAATACGTGCATTGCATGACTCGGCTGCGCGAGTCAGTTTTATAAACGCATCCAACGCACGCACCGCATGCAGTTCGCCTTTATAATGTGTTGGCATATCAGCCTCCAGGTTTTACTTTGATGTCAAACAACCCTGCATTATACTGGTTATGTAAATGAAATCGTCACGTTCAAGCGCAACCTGGAGATGCTATAATCGGTTAGTGTAAGTCATATCAAAGGTGAGTTATGCAACCCAACAGCCCTATTCAGCGCAATTGTTATATTTTGCTGGTCGAAGATAACCCGGTTGATGCCGACCTGGCAAAACGCGCCTTCTCGAAAGGGAATCACCCCATCTTTTTTGAGTTGGCGCGCGATGGGGAAGAAGCGATTCGGTTCATCCAAAAATGGGATAGCGGAGCCAGCCTGCCCACATTCATCTTGCTCGATCTCAAACTCCCAAAAGTAGATGGATTGCAGGTATTGCGCGAACTCAAAACACACCCCAAATATCGCATCATCCCTATCATTGTCCTTACGTCTTCATCCGAAGAGCGCGACCTTCAGATGGCTTACGAATTAGGGGCAAATTCCTACATCGTCAAAGAAATTGATTACGATAAATTCGCAAAAACCGCAGCCGAAATAAAAAATTACTGGTGCTACCTGAACGTCACGCCACAAAAAGGTTGACTTGCCCTGAAGACAATGTATATCCTCTATCTGGAAGATAATCCGCTCGACGCTAATCTGACCCAATTTTCCCTCAACCGTGCCTTTGACAACCTGCAACTGGATGTCTGTCATCGGTTAGGTGATGCGCTAAAAAAATTGGAACAGGACCCGCCGCCCAGCTACGACCTGGTCATCACAGACCTTAACCTCCCAGACGGCAGCGGGCTAGACCTGTTGGTGCACATCCGCTCGCAGGGGCTGCCCTATGCCGTGATCGTTGTTACCGGACAAATGGACGAAAGTACCATCCTGAGCGCGCTCAAAGCCGGGGCAAATGATTACATCATCAAACGCGAAGATTATCTGGAACGTCTGCCTGCCACCATTACCAGCACACTGCAGCGGTATGCTGTTGAAGCGCAAGTTCAAAAACGCCCCATCAAAGTCATTTATGCAGACAACAACACCAGGGATGTTGAGCAAACCGTGGCCTATTTGAGCGCCAACGCCGCTCATATCAAGTTACAAACCGTCAAAACTTCACGCGAACTATACCAGGCGCTTTCGCAAGACTCTAAACCCTGCGATGTCGTTTTGCTAGAGTATTATTTTGCCGGACTAACCGGGGTTGAAATATTGAAAGAGTTGGAAACTTTGCGAAACAAAGTGCCAGTTGTTATTGTTAGTGGGCAGGGAAGTGAAGACATCGTTTTACAGGTTACGCGTCTTGGTGCTGCAGATTACATCTCTAAAGAGCCGGGTTACCTTTTTCGGCTGCCGCTTGTGTTGGAAAACGCCTATCACCGTTGGCGGTTTACCGAGGGGCAGGCAGCCCTGATAAGCGCCGAAGAAAAGTATCGCACCCTTGTTGAACAAATTCCAGCCGCCGTCTATGTTGCGCTGGCAGACGATAAAGCCACAACCACATTCATCAGTCCACAAATTGAAGAAATTTCTGGGTATAGCCCCAAAGAATGGTTAGATAACCCCAACCTGTGGCTGGACATCATCCACCCCGATGATGTAGAGCGCGTGCGCGAACTGCATTTGCGCACGAATGCAACCGGCGAACCTTTCATTGCAGAATATCGCTTTGTTACAAAAAGCGGTCAAATCGTATGGGTGCGTGATCAATCGGTGCTTATTGCCGGGCGCAACGGGCAGCCTGCAACCTGGCAGGGATTTTTTCAAAATCTGACAGAAAAAATTAAATCAGAGCTGGCACTAAAGCGGCAATTGAGAGAACTAACTATTCTGCACACCATTGCTAAACTGAGCACGCTCTCTCTCTCGATTGATGAGATCATCGAACAGGCTACGCAAGCCATTGGTGAAGCCTTTACATTTGATAATTTTGGTGTATTGCTGTTTGATCCTAAACAGGGCGTTCTGAGGCATCATAAAAGTTATCGAGGCGCCGTCCCAGAAAACGGAGAATATGCTTTAGGGGTTGGGGTAAGCGGCACGGTGGCTCAGACTGGCAAACCCTGGCTGATTAACGATGTGCGAACCGTTGAACAATACATCCCTGCCAGCCCTACCGCCCTCTCTGAATTATGCGTTCCCATCCTTTCGGGTGAAAACCTGATTGGTGTGCTAAACGCTGAAAGCAACCTGGCCAACTTTTTTACTGAAGAAGACCTGCGCCTGATGGTTACTGTGGCCGGACAACTGGCAGCGGTTATTGAGCGCAACCGGCTATTTGAAGAAGAGAGAAAACGCCGCCAGGAAGCCGAAACACTGCGCCAGGCCACAGCGGTAATTTCCAGTTCACTGGAGTTAGAAGTAGTACTCAATAGCCTGCTGGAAAGCATCCAACAAATCATCCATTACGACTCAGCCACCATTTTTCTTTCCGAAGCGGATGGGTCGTTGCACGTTGTCTCTAAAACGGGTTTTAATGGGCACAAGATGCCATCGCGCATTGGGGGGGAAGGTGCGCTGTTCGCAGAAATAAGGTCAACCAAACGCCCTATCATTCTAGCCGATGCACAGTCCGATCCACGTTTCGAAAAATGGGGAGACACCTTTTATGTGCATGGCTGGATGGGCATCCCACTCATTGCGCGTGGAGAAGTAATTGGCTTTTTGACGATTGACAATAAAGAAATGGGGATCTATACCGAAGAAAGTGCGCGTCTGGCAGAAAGTTTTGCCAACCAGGCCGCAGCCGCCATCCACAATGCGCGTCTTTACGAACAAACACGTCAACGGGTGAGAGAACTGGAAGCGATTAATAAAATTTCTGCGGTGCTACGCGAAACCACCAACCCTGAAACGGTGATGGATTCGATCCTCTCCATCATTTTTGAGGTGCTCGATTTCCCGGCAGGGGCTATCTGGCTGGCATCAAAACATAAAAGCGAACTCTTTCAAGTTGCAGCGCGCGGGTGGCTGGCAGACCTGCATCAGGCGCGAATCGTCCCCGGTGAAGGACTGCTAGGGAAATCATTTACGACGGGCAAGCCGTACATTTCCAACAATTTGCACAAAGACAGACTGGTAGCCTACGAAGATACCCTGAGTACCATCCCCCAAGGTTGGGGAGGCGCTGTCATCCCCATTAAGACTTCAACCAACCAGGCGGGCGTGTGCGTGGTAGCCTGCCAAAACGTCACGCAAATAACTCAAGAAAGCATCAACTTGCTTACCACTATCGCAGAAATCATGGGCAATGCCATACATCGCGCTGCATTGCATCGCCAAACTGAAGAACAGATACGCCGTCTGACCGCATTACGCGATATTGATATTGCCATCAGTTCCAGTTTTGATTTACGCGTCACGCTGGATATTCTGCTCGATCATACAGTTAGCGAGCTAAAAGTAGATGCTGCCGATGTGCTGACGTTCAGGTCTTACACACAAACCCTGGAATTTGAAGCCGGGCGTGGATTTTTAGACAACACCATCCAACGCACCAAACTGCGCCTGGGAGAAAGTTACGCCGGGCAGGTCGCTTTGCGACAACGCCCCATAATCATCGAAAATGTGATTTTGGAAGAAAACTCCAGCACGTACATTCTCAAAGAAGGTTTCAGGTTTTATGCCGGTATTCCACTGGTCGCCAAAGGCACGATCAAAGGCGTACTAGAAGTTTACAAACGCGAACCTTTTGCGCCCGATAGCGCCTGGCTGGAATTTCTGGAGTCTATGGCCGGGCAGGCCGCCATTGCCATAGATAACGCACAACTTTTCACAAACCTGCAACGTTCTAATTATCAATTGGGGCTGGCGTATGATACTACCCTGGAAGGCTGGGGCAAAGCCGTTGAACTGCGCGACCAGGAAACAGAGCAACATACATTGCGCGTCACACAACTGACGCTCAAACTGGCTATGGCGCTTGGCTTAAGCGACCAGGAATTGCTGAATATTCGACGCGGCGCGTTGCTTCATGACATTGGCAAGATGGGCATTCCAGATGCCATCCTCAACAAGCCAGGTCCGCTGACCGATGAAGAAAAACAAATTATGCAAAAGCATGTTCAATATGCGTATGACATGCTCTCACCAATTGAATATTTGCGCCCTGCGCTTGACATCCCCTATGCACATCATGAAAAATGGGACGGAAGCGGTTACCCACGTGGGCTAAAAGGCAAGGAAATTCCCTTAGCAGCACGAATTTTTGCCATCATTGACGTTTGGGACGCGTTACGGTCAAATCGCCCGTATCGTGAAGCCTGGCCAGACGAAAAAGTTATGGAATACATTCGCAGCCAGGCTGGCACACACTTCGACCCGGAAATCGTAGAAGTCTTTTTGCAACTAGCCGCTAAAGGGGAAATGAGTTAGGCTTACACGAAAAAAAGAGACCGGATTGGCACCGGTCTCTTTTTTGTTATTCGCCTGGCTGTACCCGCACAAAACGCCGCTTGCCTACCTGCAACACGCCAGGGTGTGGAAAAGGCGCATCGGCTTTTTCCAGGGTTTGAGCATCTAACCTGACGGCCTTCTGGTCAATAAGACGCCGTCCCTCGCTTTTGCTGGTCACCAGCCCTGCCTCCAGCATAACATCCAGCACCGTTTGCCCGGCTTTGAGCACATATTCGGGCATATCAACCGGCACATCACCCTGCTGGAAAAGGCGCACAAAGGATTCCTGGGCACGCTCGGCTTCGGGCTGGCTGTAATACGTTGCCGTTATTTCAAGGGCAAGTTTCATTTTGGCATCGCGCGGGTGCATCGAGCCATCGGCCAGGCTGCGTTCGAAGGCTGCCACTTCAGCCGGACCCCAACGGGTTACCAGTTTGGCATATTGCACCATGGCCTGGTCTGGCACAGACATGACCTTGCCGTACATATCCTCTGGCGAAGAATTGAGCGGAATGTGATTCCCCAGCGATTTGCTCATCTTCACCACGCCATCGGTGCCAGGCAAAATGGCCATGATGATGCCAATGTTGGGCTTTTCGCCCAGGGCGCTCATCACCTTGCGCCCGGCCGTAACAATGTTGAAGAGTTGGTCGGTGCCGCCTACCTGAACGTCGGTTTTGAGCGCATACGCATCGTACCCCTGCATAATGGCATAGAAAAATTCGTGCAGGTAGACCGCGTCATCTTTTTCCCACCGCTTGCGAAATGCCTCGCGTGTAAGGAACTGCTGAATGGTAAAGTTGGAGCCCAACTTAATCAGGTCAGCAAAGGTCAGTTGCGAAAGCCATTCATGATTGTAGCGAATGATGGTTTTCTCGCGGTCGAGGACGCGAAAAGCCTGTTCGGCATAGGTGCGGGCATTTTCCATCACTCGCTCGTGGGTGAGCAGCGGGCGCAGTTTGTCTTTATCCGAGGGGTCGCCGATAAGGGATGTGTATGTGCCTATCAAAAAGGTGACTTCGTGCCCCAAGTCTTGAAACTGGCGCAGCTTGCGCATGGTTACCGTATGCCCAATGTGCAAATCAGATGTACGCGGATCGTAACCACAATAAACGCGCAAGGGGCGGCCTTCTTTTTGCGCTTCTATCAGCCGCTGGCGTAATTCCGTCTCCATGGTTTTGCGCAGGGCTTCGTCGCCATATTCTGTGCCCTGCATGAGCAATGCAACCTGTTCATTGATATCCATAACTGCCTCCAAGAGAAATATTGCGCGCCCAATTTCAACAAAAACGCGCCTGCCGTGGAGCAGGCGCGCATCAACTCCACAACAGGGGGTTAATTCAGCGCGTAATAAGCGTAATAACGTGAAGTGGCTTGCATCATGGCGGTGATTATATCATGGCCGACGATAGCATGTGAAGTCGGGGTGGGGCGCATTCACCAATCCGGCGCGGGTCAGAATGGACTGCAAAATCTGCTCGCCCGCGGCAAAACCGGTGCGCATTCGGGTTTGGCCATCGTATTTCATCTCGCCCAAAGTTTTGAACGAAAAATGGGTCTGTGGTCCAATGACGTGCACCGTATTGCCAGTTCTCCCCGGCAGGATATGTACTTCTTGAACATCTTGCCACCGCAATTGCACATGACGCAGTCCGTTGGTAAAAACCAATCCCTCATCGCCAAGAGATAAGCGCGTACGGCGATCCATCCAGTTACCCAGAGAGATGCTTAGCGCTGCAAAAAACAAAAACAGTACAAAGAAATTGGTAATCCAGGACGAAAAGCCTGCCAGATACAAAACAGCCAATCCCACAAGCGAGAAAAGCGCCGATCCCCAGGCAGTTAACTCGCCCTGGCGGGGTAATAATTCGGGCTGATAGGTTTTATTTTCCATAAGAGAAGTTTATCCATCCAGTGGTAAATTGAGAAGTTTTTCGCGGCGGGTGTAAACCATTTGCGCACTGGCATAGGCAATTGCCTGCACTACCGAGCGATCCACACTGCGCAGAAAATCCAATGCGCTTATTTTGCCCGCAAACATGCTTTTAGCGCTGTCGAAGGCTTTGCTGCGTTTATCGGGTTCGAGACTTTTGTAAACAAAAAGAGAAAGCGGGGAGTTTTTGGTATCGAAGTTTATCTCTCCGGCGCGCCCTACTTCTAGCAAGTGATAGATGATGGAAGAGCGGTCTATCCACGGGTTGGCGTCTTCAACTTCTGGCAGATAACTTTCGATGCGCTTAAAACTGGTTGCTTCGCGGGGAACATCACCGGTAAAGAGGAATAACGGCGCATCGCCGCCGGTTACCTCGGCCAGGGCCTCTAAAATGGCCACGCCCAACAGTTTGATGCGCAAATATTCGCGCGCCGTAAAAATGTTGCGCCGCGCGCATTGCACCATAAATTCGTATTCTTCATCCGATGGCGTGCCGCGATAACGGTTAAAAACCTGGTCAGGGTCGAGACCAGAAAGAAAAACCTCCATTTTATCCAGGGCGATCCGATAGTCTCGAATGGTATAAACTGAGTGAGTACGCAACGAGGGGTTGATTTCGGGCAACAGCCGCCATGTGTTTTCCAGAAAACGGGCTGGGTCGCGTTCGGCAAAATTTTCCAGGTCTTTATTGGCAAAAATAACCGCCATCTTAACTGCAGTTTCAATTTGATTCTGGTCGAGAGGAATGCCATATTTCTGGGTAATCGCGTACAAGCGTTTTTCCTGAAGGTCGAAATGAGATCGGTTTTGCGCATCGCGGCCACGGAACGGAATGGTTGCCTCGATGCACAAAATCATGCGCAGCATGTCGGCTTCGCTGACGATCCCTTCCAAATCTTTTACCATCACCACCGCGCTCAGAAATTCATTTAGCGCATCTACCGAAGAAATTCGCTGCCCCGGCTTAAGATCAAAAATATCCAATGTCAGCCAGATTAAGCGGTCAGTTTTGGGTATAGACCGCGCAACGCAAAAATGTCCTTTCTTTTGGCACAAATAAGGGGCAATGATTGGTTCAATAGATGGGGCAAAACCGGCATCTACCTGATAATAGATCAGGTCATGGTACAAGGCAGCCAGGGTGCGAATGGGATTGGCTGGGTCTACAAAAGTAAAAACATGGCTAAGCGAATGAAAACTGCGCGTGTGCACTGTCATAGCCACATGCACACGCACCGCCAGGCGTTCAATTTTCTCGAGCGGCACATCAAGTTCCAGGTCTCGAAAAGCCTCGCTAAAAAGTGAAATAAGTTTCTGAATGTTTCCAGTAATCATCAAAATAATGAGCGGTCAGAAAAAGACTGCCTGCTTCTTATTCTAGAAGATAATTGGAAAATAAACCATAGCAAATAGATACTAACCAGCGCGGGAGAAAATATCGCGCAGCGCATCTGCCAGCAGCGGAAAAGCAAACCTGTAACCGGCCGCTAGCAAGCGGCGGGGTTCGGCAAACTGCCCGTGCAGCAGGGTTTCACTCATATCCCCCAATACCAGTCTAAGCGCAAAAGCAGGCGCAGGCAGCCAGTAGGGGCGCTTGAGCACGTTGGCCAGGGTGCGAATAAATTGGGCGTTAGACACAACCTCTGGCGCGCAAAAATTAAAAGCGCCGTGCGCCTGTTCATTTTCCAGCACAAAGCGCATTGCCCCCACCTGGTCGCGCAGGTGAATCCAGGGTAATCCCTGCCGCCCATTTCCCAACGGGCCGCCAGCAAACAAACGCACCGGCAACGCCATAAGCGGCAAAACGCCCGTATGCGCATCCAACACAATGGCGGTGCGAATGACCACCCGACGCACCCCAAGCGCCTCCACCGGGCGGGATGCTTCTTCCCAGGCAATTGCCAGACGCGCTAGAAAGTCCCCACCGGGCGGGGCGTCTTCACCAATCCGTTCGTCGCCCCGCAAACCGTAATAGTTTATCCCCGATGCCTGAACAAGCACCCGCGGACGTGGGCTGGCAGCCTGAATAGCCTGAGCCACCGCCTGGCTGGGCTGCACCCTGCTTTCAATCAGCAGGCGCTTTCGGGCAGCGGTCCAGGGCCACTGTCCAATGGTGGCCCCCGCCAAATTGACGACCGCATCCATTTCGGAGACGATCTCGCCCCAGCCGTGGGTCGTGCGTCCATCCCACTGCAACAAGCGGGCGCCCGCAGGCAGGCGTTCGGCATGCGCCGAACGAGATAAAATCCAAACTGTATGTCCATCGGCAAGCAGCGATTTCGCCAACGCCGCCCCAATCATACCCGTACCGCCAGTGATGAGAACGTTCATGTTAACTCCCGGTTAGAGGTGTGTTATGAGATAACGAGCATACTAAGTTCAGGAGTATAATCGTCGCCAGTTGGAGCCAGATTATGGATCTACCTGTACTGGTACTAAACGCCAATTTTGAGCCAATCCATGTCTGCAACCTGCGCCGGGCAATGGGTCTGTTGCTTTCGGGCAAAGCCGCTATGGTGATGAATGGCCGCGGCTACATTCGAACTGTCTCACAAACCATTCCTTGTCCATCTATCATCCGGCTGGAAACGATGATTCACCGCCCGCGCCCGCGCGTAAAACTAACCCGGCGAGAAATCTTCAGACGTGATAATTATACCTGTCAGTATTGCGGCCGCACCGGCATTAACCTGACTGTAGATCACGTCATCCCACGCCATTTGGGTGGGCCACATACCTGGAATAATGTGGTAACGGCCTGCTCGTCTTGTAACCACCACAAAGGTGGGCGCACACTGGAGGAAGCCCACATGCACCTCAGGCAACCGCCGCGTGAACCCACAGCCAGTGCGCAATACATTTTTGGTCGCCACCTTAGCGAATATCAAGAGTGGCGTCCATACATCGAAGGCTGGTAAGCAAAAACTGACGCGCCAAACGCGCCAGTTTTTTGACTTAACCACACAGGCAATTCACAAAAAAACAGTGACCCTACTTGAGGATTTGTTCAACCACCTGCATAAGCAACATGGGGGTAATGTTGGTTTCAATCCACGCGGCAATAATCAAGGCTGGCAGCGCCAGGGCCAAAAAGAGCTTTAACCAGTCGGCATACGTTTCAATGAGCACATCGGTAAAAGTTTTACGCGCATTGGGGGTAACCAAAACGACGCCCATGTGCAAGACCGCCGAAGCAAGCAAAACGATGGCAGGCAGTTCAAAGATGCCATGCGGTAAAACACCAGTTGCAAAAAGCGGCCATTGCGGCAAGCCAGCAGCGCCAATGATCCCAAATAAACCGCCAATCAGCCCCATGTTGACAAGGAATGCCAGCATGCCCACAACGCTAAACGAAATTGTGCCCAAAAGGAACGCTACCAGCGCCGCACGAATATTGTTGAACAAAATGCCGCTAAAAGTGATGTCACTGCGCAATAAACCGGTATCCAGCTGCTTACTCACTTCGCGCAACTGATCTAAAGATACTGTCTCGCCGGGTGGTATGACACTTTTGAAAAAGGACTGTGCGCCATAATACGAGCCGCCTGCTGCAACAAGCCCAATGAGCACCGTTGCAAGAATAGAATAGCGCATGCGGTATAGCGTTGCCGGAATTTCATGCGTCAGCCAACCCCATAGCGAGGGTTGACGCCCAGTAAAGGCAGCCCAAAACAGCGCGGACATCCTCTTGAAGTTGAGCGTATCTATCTCACGGCTGAGCAAATGCTCGCGCTGAAAGTGGGCCAAGCCCAGGCGCACCAGCAGCCCGGTCATCACAACCACGCCAAATACAGCCAGCCAGAGCACATTTTCGTTACCCCAAAACATAAGCACACTTTCACCCTGCACCAGCAACGCCACCGGAATGATGATGAACGAAGCCAGCAAGTTGGCCGCGCGTACCGTAGTAGATTGCGCCGAAATAACAATGGCGCCGCTTACCATCAAAATACCCTGGGCTGCTGTAAGCGCCAGCGTTTGGAGGATGATGTTTAGCGAAGGCAACGGCACGCCGCCCAACGCCAGGCTGCCCAGGTAAACCCCAATGCCCAGGTAACTGGTAAAGAGCGGCACAATGATTGAAGCAAACAATTTGCCCATGTAAAGTTGCCAGTCCTTTAGCGGGCTGGAGAGCATAGGCTCAATGGTGCCGCGTTCTTTTTCGCCAACAAAGGCTTCTAACGCAACCACCAGCGAAACAGTGAGCGGAAAAAAACCCACCACCATAATCAAAAACGGCACCAGGCGTTCGGCCAGCAAGGTAGAGCCGTATTGCCCCACAAAGTTGATTGCCTGGCGGGCGGTCCAGTTCATGAGATAGGGGAAGAACAGAGTAAGAATAATCATTGGCGCAATGATGCGCCAATCACGCAGTTGGTCGCGCAATTCGCGCGAGGTAATTGTCCACACCATGCTAAGTTCCTGGCGGGTCATTGTTTTCCTCCGTTCACTTGCGCCATCGCACGCAAATAAACCTGTTCTAGCGTACGCGGCACCTCTTGCAAAGAAACAACGGGTACATGGGCAACAGCAAGTTGTTGCAGTAAAAGGGGATTGTCATGCGCCGCATCGGTTACCCTAAAACGCCAGGCGCCGTCTATTTTGCCGCTCAGGGCAACGCCCGCTGGTAAGGGGAAGCCTTCCGGCGACCAATCAGTAGCAGTGCGCAGCTCATATTCGGATGGCCCCAGCAAGCGGTCTTTCAGTTGTTTTGGGGTGCCTTGCACAACAATTTTGCCGCGGTAAATAATGGCAATTTTATCGGCCAGGGCTTCGGCTTCGGTCAGATTATGGGTGCAGATGATGATGGCGCGCTGGGACGAGCGCAAATTGGCAATATGATCGCGTACCAGGCGGGCCGATTCCGGGTCCATGGCTGAGGTAGGTTCGTCCAACAGCAAGACAGGCGGCTCGTGCAGCAAAGCGCGGGCCAGGGCCAGTTTTTGGCGCATACCTTTGGAATATTCGCCCGTGCGGCGGCTGGCAGCATAGGCCAACCCAAAGTAGTCTAACAGTTCCGCGCTGCGTTTTTTGCGCGTTTCGGGACTAAGCCCGTAAATTTTTCCAAAATACTCCAGGTATTCATCGGCAGACATGCGACCATACAAACCATGCTGTTCGGTAAGCACCCCCACAGATGCGCGTACCTTGACAGGGTCTCGCACCACATCATAACCCGCCACACGGGCCCAACCGCGCGTGGGCGTAAGCAACGCAGTGAGCATGCGGACAGTGGTGGTTTTACCAGCGCCATTTTGCCCCAAAAGGGCCAACACTTCGCCAGGCTGAACGCTGAGCGATACCCCATCTACAGCCACAAAGTCGTCAAACTGCTTGCTCAGGTCTTCACATTCAATCATGCCAGTTAACCTCTCTGCTGTAAAACGCGCAACGTATGCTTGTTGCAAACATTAACCCATGTCACTGCGAGGAGGCTAAAAGCCGACGAAGCAGTCTCGCTGAGAAGGGGATTGCTTCGGGCTTCCCTTCGGCTTTGCTCAGGGCAAGCGCCCTCGCAATGACATCCTTGCAACAGAGCACGCAGCGTACATTTTTCTGCTTGCTAAACCCACACTGGGGCAGGCTCGGGCGATGTACACCAGCAGGCGGGTAAAACTCAAGCAGATACCGCGCGCGCGCGATGCCGCCAATATAGCCCAATAGCCGAACCAATGGCCACAACAGCCATAACAAACTGGTTGATGTTGATGCCACCAACAAGCGACGCATCGAGCCGCAGAAAGTCGAGCAAGAAGCGCCCGGTGGGGTACACAATGGCATACACAAGCAACAAATCGCCAGGCTTAAGACGGTCGGCATAGCGGCGTCCCAGCCAGAGCAACAGGGTCATATTCAGCAAATTCCAAATAGACTCGTACAGAAACAGCGGGTGAAAGTAGCCGCCCTCACGCTCGATGTAAATAGCCCAGGGCAAATTGGTGGGTGCGCCGTACAGTTCCTGGTTTACATAATTGCCCCAGCGGCCAATTGCCTGCCCCAGCGCCACCGCCGGAGCAGCAATATCGGCCCAGGTAGCAAAACTAAGCCGATATTTGCGCGTGTAAAAATACATGGCCACCATGCCGCCCAACACTGCGCCCGGAATGCCCAACCCGCCAGAGCGCAAATTAATCAGATCGAGCGGGTGGGTAAGATAAAAAAGTGTGGTACGCCCTTCGGCAATGGCAGAAGGCGAGGGGGTAAAGACATGCCATAGGCGCGCGCCAATCACCCCGCCAATCACCAGCCAGATAAGCATGTCCCAAACCTGGTCGGGGTTTTGCTCGCGGCGTTTTGCCTCTACGGTAGAGAGCCAGGCCGCAGCCACCACGCCAGTCATCAGAATAATGCCATAGTAGTAAATTTCAAATGGCTGCGCTAAAAACGGCAGCCGAATAAGTATGCCGGTAGGTACAAACTCAAACACAGTAACTCCTATTTTTTGAACGGATAGCGCGCATGGGCCTGCTGCCGTACACGCCAAATGCGCTGCAGCGCCGTCAGGTTGGCCAGCACGGCAATAATCCAGACTGCCCACAACGGTTGATTGAACAACAACAGCGGGCCCAGCACAAGATAACGCTCTGCACGGGTAAGAATGCCCGTATCGGCATCGAAATTGAGCGAAGATGCGCGCGCCTTGGTGTAAGACACCAGTACCGACCCAGCCGCAGCCATAAAGGTTGCCATAACCGCCGCTGCATCGGCGCGCAGGGCAAAGTAGTACACCAACCCACCTAAAATGGCTAACTCGGAGTAACGATCCGAGACAGAGTCGACGAACGCACCCCATTCGCTGGCTTCGTTCTTCAGGCGGGCCATCGTGCCATCCAGGGCGTCGAAGGGGGTCATTATAAGCATAACCAAGCCCCCCAGCGCAATCTGCCCACCAGCAACGAGGAACGCCGAAACAAAATTACCAAACACACCAATCATGGTGATGGCCATGGGGGTAAGCCCAATTTTGAGCAAAAAGGCACCGGTTGTATCAAGAAATCCTTTGAAGATAAATCGCAGGAAATCTGTAAAAGTTTTGAAACGTGGTTTCACCTGTTCTCCATCCACAGTCTGAGCACTCCTGAATATGGAATAAGCGCGCTTGACGCCCGCCCAGTACAAACGCGTGTACTTTCTGCGTGAAAGGTTTAGAAATCATCCAGGGGCTCTTCCCCTTCTTCTGGCTGAATAAGCACTTCACGTTCGCGCCCGCCGCCATTTGATGGTCCAACAACGCCCATGGCTTCTAACTGGTCTAACAAACGGGCAGCCCGCGGATACCCAATGCGCAAACGCCGCTGAAGCAGCGAGGCGCTGGCGCGTTGGGCGCGGCGCACAATCTCTACCGCTTGTTCTACCAGGGCATCGTCGCCATCTTCGGCTGGTTCCATCAGCAGCGCTTCCCAGGGCGGGGCCGCCTGGTCGTGGGGTGAAACTTTTTGCCAGAATGCAATGATACGCTCTATTTCCTGGTCTGAGACATAGACGCCCTGGGCGCGGATGGGATTACCAACCTCCGGGTTGAGGAAGAGCATGTCGCCGCGGCCGAGCAGATTTTCAGCGCCGGGCATGTCCAGGATGACGCGGCTATCTACGCTGGATGCTACCGAAAAAGCCAGACGCGCTGGAAAGTTGGCTTTGATCAACCCGGTGACGACATCGGTACTGGGGCGTTGGGTGGCTACCACCAGGTGAATGCCTGTGGCGCGGGCCATTTGGGCCAGGCGCACCAGGTTGTGCTCGGTCTGGTCGGGGGTGGTCATCATTAAGTCGGCCAGTTCATCTATAATGACCACAATGCGTGGCAAGGGCAGGGTGCCATCTTTGCGGCTCATTGCGCGTTGATTATATGCCTGCAAATCGCGGGCGCGCACGGCCTCCAGCAAGCGATAGCGGTGCTCCATTTCGACCACCACCCAGCGCAGCACGCCCACCACGCGGTTGATGTCTGTCTCCACTTTGCCGTAAAGGTGCGGCAGCCCGTTGAAGCGGATGAGTTCTACCATTTTTGCGTCAATCATCACCAGGCGCAAGTCAGATGGGGCGTTGTTCATGGTGAGACAGGCTGCCAACGCAGTAATAAACACCGATTTACCCGAACCCGTTGCCCCGGCAACCAGTAAATGCGGCATGCGCGCTAAATCGGCAATAAGGGGCTGCCCAGAGACATCACGCCCCAGGGCAATTGCCAGGGGAGCGTTCATTTTGGCGAAGGCGTCACTCTCTAAAAGCGGGCGCAGGCGCACCATGGCGGTACGCTGGTTGGGCACTTCGATACCAACATAGGAACGCCCCGGCACAGGCGCTTCGATGCGCAGACGTTCGGCCGAAAGGGCAAGCGCCAGGTCTTTTTCCAGCGAGGCAATTTGGGCAACGCGCACTTTCATCAGTTGCGGGTCGTCTTCGCTAGAACCAGGTTTTTTTATGAAGCCAGGTTGTACTGCAAACTGGGTTACCGTAGGGCCAGTGCGAAACCCCACCACCTGCGCAGGGATGCCAAATTCGGCCAGGGTTTTTTCGATGAGTCCGGCGGTCTGGTTGATGGTGCGCTCATCGGGTTTGGCGCCCTGTTCGGCAAACAAGATGTTGAATGGCGGCAGGTTGGGGTTGCGTTCGAGCGGCTTTTCGGGCAGTTTGTCTTGTTGGGCAGGGACTTTGAAGGATTTGCGAAATTCGGGCGGGATGACCTTTTCGGGGCGGGCAGGCGGCCGTTCTGGGCGGGTTTCTGGCATCGGGTGGATGACAGGGTCTGAGGCGCTGGGGGGCAGGTCTACCGCCTGGGGTGCGGGGGGGGCTTC
>FWPV01009202.1_pt1 | contig 16833 bp, 14 predicted proteins | sample 2228371 | NCBI WGS metagenome assembly FWPV01 (sample SAMEA103939776, study PRJEB20133) | metagenome | reverse complement strand
TTTAAAAAATAAATTTTATAGAAAAAAAATTTTAGATGCAAACAGCAAAGATGATATTATTCAGATAATTGAAGAAGAAGAAAAATTAAAACAGTGAAATGTTTTAATCCGGTTTTATTTATAAGGAATAATAAATATGAATTATATAACAGTGAAACAATTTTATAATGACAATAAAAAAAAGCTGGATTTAAGGGTTGTTGCCGGTGAGGCTTTTTTGTCTAAAAAAAAAATTATAATTCCAGATATTAACAGGCCTGGTCTTGCATTGGCTGGATTTTTTGATTATTTTCCTTACGAAAGAATACAAATATTTGGTAAAACAGAATTTACATATTTAAAAAAAATTGGAAAAGAAAAATCACGAAAAATTCTCAATAAATTATTCAGTTATAATATATGTTGTGTGATGATTTCGCGAAATCTAAAACCACCTTTTAATTTTGAATTATTAGCCCAAAAAAATAAAATTCCTACTATTATATCCCCTGTTTTTACGACCAAATTAATAAGTTTTGTTATGTTGTATCTTGAAAGAAATTTAGCTCCCAAAATAACATTACACGGGACATTTATTGACGTTTATGGGATCGGGGTGTTATTGATAGGAAAAAGTGGTATTGGTAAGAGTGAAATAACACTTGAACTTATTAAAAGAGGGCATCGTTTGGTTTCGGATGATATTATTGAGGTTAGAAAGATGAGCGACGATGTCCTGGAAGGCAGGGGATTAAATATTATTCAACATCATATGGAGATCAGGGGGGTGGGTATAATAGATATAAAAAATCTTTTTGGTGTTGGAGCTGTGCGGGAATCACAAAAGGTGGAATTGATAATACATTTAGAAGAATGGGAAAAAGGGAAAAATTATGAACGGCTTGGTATGGAGCAGCAGTTTGAAGATATGCTAGGAGTTAAAGTCCCAAAAATTATTTTACCTGTAAAACCCGGAAGAAATATGAGTGTTATAATAGAGGTGGCTGCAATGACGCAAAGGTTAAAATCACAGGGATATAATCCTGCAAAAGAGTTAAATAAGACGGTCCTTAAATGGATGAAAAAGGATGAAGAAAATGCAATGGTTGAATAAATGGTTATATCCCGGAATAAAAATAAAAAGGTGGTTAATTCTTTTTATTTTAAGTTTCATTGTTATGTTTATTGGTTTTTCAGGTATTATGGGATCTTTTTTTAATTTTGTCAAGATTGAAAAAGTAAATATAGATAATTTTTTTTATAGATTGCATAAATTAAAAGCTATTGATTATATACTCTTTATACTTGGTTTTACAGGAATATTTTTTGCATTACGCCGAACTTATTTTTCTATTTTTTCGATACTTGGGACACATAAACAAAATGACTTCGTAAATATCGCTTATCAAAAAGCAAAATTAAAAAGAGGCCCCAAGATTGTGGCAATTGGAGGAGGGACGGGAATGCCAAATGTTTTAAGAGGAATAAAACAGTATACTTTAAATTTGTCTGCTGTTGTTACAGTTGCGGATGATGGTGGCTCTTCCGGAAGATTAAGAAAAGATTACAGTGTTCTTCCTCCAGGTGATATACGAAATTGTATTGTCGCTTTAGCTGATGAAGAGACTTTACTGGGCAGATTATTTCAATATCGATTTGAAAAAAGGGGTGACCTTGCAGGACATAATTTTGGGAATCTTTTTTTAACTGCTTTAACTCATATAGTCGGGGATTTGCCAAAGGCAATAAATGAATCATCAAAAGTTTTAGCTGTCAGTGGTAAGGTATACCCTGTAACCCTTGATAATATAATTTTAAAAGCTAAATTAAAAGATGGCAGAAAAATAACAGGCGAATCAAATATACCAGAAGCAAAAGGTAAAATAGAAAGGGTTTATATTTCTCCAGCAAACTGTAAAGCATATCCGGCAGCAATATCTGCAATAAAATCGGCGGATATTATCACAATAGGTCCCGGCAGTCTTTTTACAAGTATAATTCCCAACTTGTTGGTTCCTGGAGTTGTGGATGCGATTATTAAATCAAAAGCATTAAAAGTTTATATTTGTAATATAATGACACAACATGGAGAAACGGATAATTTCAGAGTTTCAGATCATATAAAAGCAATTTTTAACCATGCCAGAGCTAAAATTGTTGATTATGTAATAGCAAATAATAAACTACCAGAGAAAAATATATTAAGAAAATATGCAAAGGAAAATTCTTTTCCTGTCGAAATTGATAAGCATGAAATTTCAAGACTTGGAGTTAAGTTATTTGAAGGGCAATTATTTAAGCTAGGCAAATATTTAAGGCATGATCCAGAATTGCTATCAAAAATGATAATAAAATTGATTCTTACATAAACGAGGTTGCACTGAATGACAGGGATTTTAATTATATCTCATTTTACACTTGCAGAAAGTTTGAAGAAAACAATAGAATTAATAATTGGAGAAAGAGAAAATGTATCAGCACTTTCATTGTCAAAAAACGAAAAAGTTGAAAATTTTTCAGAAAGACTGAAAATTGAAACACAACGTTTAAATAAAGGTTCCGGAGTAATTATTTTTGCTGATATGTTTGGAGGGACGCCTTCAAATGTTGCACTCACACTTTTTGCTGATGATAATGATATTAAGATAATAACCGGGTTTAATTTGCCTATTGTAATTGAAGCAATTATGCATTCTTCAAAAAATGCCAGTGAACTTCTTAAATCACTTATGGAACGCAAGGAAAAAACCATTATTGATGCAAAAGCAATTTTCAAGAAAAGGTAATATAAATGCCTATATTACTTGCAAGAATAGATGACAGGTTGATACACGGACAGGTTGTAGTTGGTTGGGCGCAAACATTAAAAGTTGAACACATTATTGTTGTAAATGATGAAATTGTTAATAATGATATGCAAAAGTTTCTTTTTAGAATGGCAACACCCAGTGATATTAATTTATCTGTTTATACAATACAGGAAACAGCCGAAAAAATTAAAAACAGATATTTTGATAATGAAAATGTAATGATGCTTTTTAAAAGTCCAGAAGATGTTTATAAATTATTAAAAAGCGGAGGAAGAATTGGAGAAGTAAATGTTGGAGGCATGCATTTTGCCCAGGATAAAATTCAATTATTTGACGCAATATTCGTTGATAAAAAAGATATTGAAATGTTTGAAAAAATAAAGCAATTTAACGTTTCTCTGGAAGTCAGGATGGTGCCCACTGATGTGAAAAAAGATATTTTCAAGGCAATAGATGAAAAATTTTATAAAAAAATGAAAGATAAAGGAATCGATACGAATGGGAATTGAAAAAATAGTTTTAATTTCATTTTTCGGTGCATTATTAGAGTTGGATAATTTTTTTATAGGTATGACATTGCTTTCACAACCAATAATCTCTGGCGCCATTGCAGGTTTAATATTTAATGATTTAACTACAGGTATTTTTATTGGAGCAATGGTACAGTTGATCTGGATATTACCTCCTGTAGGTGCGTATGTGCCTCCGTCGTCATCTGCCATTGCTTTGGCGACAACCGTTTTAACTTTATTTTTTTATAATATAATTCCTGAGGCGGATAAACATTCTGTAATGATGTTTTGTATGGTGATCGGAGTTTCGTTTGGATATTTTGTGGGACAGATGGATATATGGAACAGAAAATTAAATACAGTAATTATGCATAACTTTGAAAGTCAAATATTACAAGGAAAAGTTATTTATTTGTTTCTTATACAGTTATTTTCTTTTCTTGCGAAATATGTTCGTGATGTTATCGGATATCTTGCATTGTTCGTTCTGGGTATACCCCTGGCAATTAAAATATATCTTACCATGCCTTTACAAGTATTTTGGGGTCTTAAATTGGCATTATGGATAGTACCCATGATAGGTTTTGCAGTTGTTTTTTGCATGTTTCAGACGAGGATCGGATCTATATTTCATGGAATTATATTGTTTATTTTTTATTTTATTTTTATGTTTTACAGAGAAAATATCACTCATTTTTTCATATTGGTTATATTGGTTGCTGCGTTTTTATCCTATAACTCAATATGGAAGGAACAGGGGGTTAAGAGTTGAGATTTGTGCAATTAATAGAGTTGTTCTGGGCAGCTATTAAACTGAATTTTTTACAGACATCATGGAATTTCGAAAGACTTCAGAATATTGGATTTTTATTTTCAATTATTCATATTTTGAAAAGAATATATAAGAATAGTAAAGATAATTTTTTATTTGCTATAAAAAGACACATTGGTTTTTTTAACACCCATATATTTTTTTCATCCGCGGCGTTGGGTGTAATGATAAAACTAGAGGAAGAAATAAATGACCAGGATGTGAAGATAAAAGAAAAAGAGATAGAAAATATAAAAACAGGAATAATGGGACCTCTGGCAGCAATTGGTGATTCTTTATTCTGGTCGGGAATAAAACCTCTTGCTTTATTGATTGGAGTTGGATTGATATGGTTATATAATTATAATATAAAAATATTTTTTATTGCTGCTTTTATTTCTATATTGATTTATAACATCCCGAGAGTTTTAATAAAATATTATTTGCTTTTTAAAGCATATTTTCAGTATAAGGAATTATTTTTATTAATTCAAAGGATTAGATTTCAGGATATAATGAAATCAATTAAACTTTTAGGGATGGGGATTCTAGGTATAGTAATGGCGGGATATTTGAATTTTAAGCAAACAGGCATTGTTTCTAATAGATTTTTAGAATCTTTTTTATTGTTGTTATTTTTTGTTTTTATTGTTAGAGCTTTGAATAGAAAAGTTGATGTATCTACTGTTTTCATTTCAATTGTAACTGGCTCTATAATTTTTTCATATATAATAATAAGATAGGTGAAAATATGCGGTATGCAAAAAAAATTAAATTAGTAAATAAACTTGGCATTCATTTAAAAGCGGCATACTCTTTTGTTATGGTTGCTGAAAAGTTTAAATCAGATATAAAAGTAAAATATAAAAACATACATGCTGACGGTAAATCAATTATGAGTGTTTTAGGGCTTGGGGCTCCATTCAGAAGCGAAATTGAAATTATTGCAAATGGACCAGATGCAAAAGAGGCGATTGCCAGTTTAGAAAAATTAATAAATAATAAATTTGGTGAAGAAAAATGATGTATAAAGGACAGCCAGCTTCTCCCGGAATAATAATAGGCAAAGTATTTGTTATTTCAAAAGAAATAAAAAAACCACAACAAGAAAAAATAAAATCATCCAGCATTCAAAAAGAAATCTCACGTTTAACACAGGCGATTGAGAAAACCAAACATGATATTTTATTAATAAAGGAGAAAATAATTTCTGACATAGGTAATAAAGATGCAGAAGTTTTTAATGCTTATATTTTGCTTCTTAAAGACAGTTCATTTATTGGAAAGGTTTTTAACATTATAAAAGAAGAAAGTGTTAATTCTGAATTTGCTTTACATAAAGTGCTGGAGGATTATAAAAAATTATTCAATAATATCTCTGATAGTTATCTTAAAGAAAAAATTATTGACATAAAAAGTTTGTTTGAAAAGATTATAAACAATTTATCAGAAGAATCGTCGGAATTATTTCCTAAAAAAGGTAAATGGATAATTGTTGCGCAGGATTTATCTCCTTCTGATACTGCGGAATTGGACAAAAAAAATGTTTTAGGATTTATTACTGAAACAGGTGGATCAACCTCCCATACTGCTATTGTTGCAAGATCCCTTGAAATACCAGCTGTTGTTAGCCTGAAGGACATAACGCGGCAAGTAAAACAGGGCGATCTTGCGGTTGTGGATGGAGAAAAAGGAATAGTTGTAATTAATCCAGAGCCAGAAGTTCTTGATGCATATAAAAAAGAACGAATAAAATATTTAATAAAAATTAAAATGCTAAAAAAATTAAAAAAATTGGAGGCAATTACACTTGATAAACATAAAATAATGTTAAATTCAAATATTGAATTTCCTGAAGAAGTAGCAACAGCAAAAGAACATAATGCAGATGGTATAGGACTTGTCCGGACAGAATTTATTTACATAAACAGGACTAATTTCCCGGATGAAGAAGAACAGTTTGCAATCTATAAATCTATAGCAGAGAAAATGGCTCCAAAACCTGTTACAATAAGAACTCTTGATATAGGTGGAGATAAATTTCTTTCATATTTAAAAATATCACCAGAACAAAATCCTTTTTTAGGGTTACGGGCAATCAGACTTTCTCTTTCTAATAAAAACATATTTAAGATTCAACTTCGTGCAATTTTACGCGCATCTGCTTCTGGTAATGTGAAAATTATGTTTCCTATGATATCCACTATTGAAGAATTTATTGAGGCAAAAAATGTTGTATATGAAGTTATGGAAGAATTAAAGAAGAAAAAAATTAATTTTGATGAAAAAATAAAAATTGGTATTATGATTGAAGTTCCGTCAGCCGTTATAATGGCAGAAGAACTGGCAAAAAGGGCTGATTTTTTTAGTATAGGGACTAACGATTTAATACAATATACACTTGCAGTTGATAGAGGAAATGAAGCCGTGAATTCATATTATAATCCATTAAATCCAGCTGTTTTAAGATTAATAAAAAAAACAGTAGAAAGTGCACATAAAAATTTTAAACCTGTATCTGTTTGTGGTGAGATGGCGGGGGAGCCGCATCTTGCTTTTCTTCTTCTTGGATTTGGTATAGACGAACTTTCAGTTAGTCCTGCTTCAATACTTAAAGTAAAAAAAATAATAAGGAATATAAATTTTAGAGATGCATTTGAAGTTGCAGAAACGGTTTTAAAAATGGAAAAAATAGAAGAAATCAAAGAACTAATTTTTAAAAGAATAAAATCATACTTATTAAATAAATAAAAGACATCAGGTGAAAAATGAATATTAAAAAAGCTGTTATACCGGTTGCCGGGCTAGGAACCAGATTTTTGCCATATACAAAAGCCATCCCCAAAGAAATGCTGCCAATAATGGATATTCCTGTTATTCATTTTATTATTGAAGAAGCTGTTTCATCAGGTATTGATGAAATTTTATTTATAACTTCGAAAGATAAAAAATGTATTGAAGATTATTTTAAACCAAATAAAAAATTAGAAAAATTTCTTAAAGTTAGAAATAAAAAAGAGTGTTTAAAACAATTAAAAAGAGTTCCTGATAATTTTAAATTGTATTCTATAATTCAGGAAAAACCCAAAGGTCTGGGTCATGCTATTTTGCTGGCAGAAAAGTTTGTAAAAAAAGAACCTTTTGCTGTTTTTCTTCCTGATGATCTTATTTTTTCAAAAAAGCCTGTAATTAAGCAAATGATGGAAATTTATTCAAAATATAAAAAGCCTGTAGTTGCGATTGAAAAGATAGAAACAAAAAAAATAAGTTCTTATGGAATAATAAAACCCCAAAAAATATCTAAAAATATATATAATATTTTAGACATCATAGAAAAACCTTCTTTGAAAAAAGCATTTTCTAATTTAGGTATTGTTGGAAGATACATTTTACCACCACAAATTTTTAGTTATATAGAAGATACAAAAATAGGAATAAGGCAAGAAATACAGTTGACTGATTCTTTAAAGAAATTAATAAATGTTGATGGAATACTGGCTTATGAATTTGAAGGCATGCGTTGTGATACCGGTGATAAAACAGAATATATGCTCGCAATTTTTAAATATGCATCAATTAAAAAAGAACTCACTAGAAAATTCAAAAAAGAGATAAAAAGGATATTTAAAATTTAATTTTAATCAAAAAAATTATATAAAATTCAATTATTGTCTGGAGTATAATGTGCAAAAAATTATAATAATTGGCGGTGTGGCTGCAGGTATGAGCGCTGCTGCAGCAGCTAAAAGAGTTGATAATAATTCAAATGTGATTGTTTTTGAGAAAGGAGATTATATTTCATATGGTGCGTGTGGATTTCCTTATTATATTAGCGATATTATACAGGATATTAATAAATTAATAATATTAACGCCGGAAAAAGCTTTATCAAAAAAAGGAATTGATGTCAGGGTAAGACATGAAGTTACAGGTATTGACGTTAAAAAAAAGAAAATAAACGTAGTAAATCTGGAAAAAAATGAGACAGATGAATATAGTTTTGATAAATTGATTATAGCAACCGGGGCAAAACCCGTAAAACCCAATATAAAAGGGATAGATAATGAAAAAGTGTTTTATTTAAGAAACGTATATGATGCAATTCGGTTAAAAACTTATATTTCCAATAAAAAGCCGGATAGTGTTGCTATTATAGGAGAAGGACACATCGCTCTTGAAATGGCAGAAAGTTTTAAATTACGAGGGATTAAGGATATTATTATAATTGCTAAAAGAGACCATATATGCTGGTGGCTTGACAAAGATATGGCAAATATCATTGAAAATAAGATTATAGCAGAAGGCATAAAATTAAAAAAACAAACAACTGTAAACTCCATAGAAGAAAAAAACGAACATTTAATATTACAGACCGGTGAAGAAAAGATTATAACTGATTTTGTTTTTGTTAGTCAGGGGATGCAACCTGATACACGGCTTGCAAAAGAATCTGGAATAAAACTTGGAACGCGAAATGCAATAGAAGTAAATAATTATATGGAAACGAATAACAAGGATATTTATGCTGCAGGTGATTGCGCTACAGTTTATAATTTAGTTGAAAAAAATGTAATATATATGCCCCGTGGTTCTACGGCGAATAAACAGGGAAGATATGCCGGTATGAATGCAGCCGGAAGTAAATTTGAATTTAAAGGAATAACTGCTGTTATGGCTTTTAAATTTTTTGATATAGAAGTTGCAAGGGTAGGTATCTGGGACGAAGAAGCCCAGAGAAAGAAAATAAATTATAAGTCAAATATAATAAAATCGATTACAAGAGCTTCATATTATCCTGGGGGAGGAGAAATATTCATAAGGTTAACCGCAGAACCTGGAACAAAAAAATTTTTAGGAGCCCAGATAATAGGCGTTGAAGGTGTTTCTAAAAGGATAGATATTCTTTCTGCTGCATTATATAATGAGATGACAATTGATGATATGCGTAATATTGATTTTTCTTATTCTCCTCCTTTTGGACCTGTCTGGGAACCTGTTCATGTAGCAATAAACGAACTTTATAAAATTTTGTAGAATCAAAAAGGAATTATATGTCAAAAACTTTTCTTCTGGATATAGATGACAGGGAAATAAAAAAAATATTGAAACAATTCTTAAATAATAATGATGCAACGGAAATAGATTTTATAGAATTTCTCTTTATGGAAATAAATGAACGCGATAATAAGATTCCTATAAATATGCATTTGATTTTAAAAAAGGCTGTTAATAAAGAAATCCTTTTATTCATTAATAATTTTATACAGAATAAGATGGGCAAAAAGGTAACATTTAAATTACAGTTTGATGGGGCAATAGAAGCAAAGGATAAATTATTGCAATACTGGTGTTTTTTTTGCGATGAAATGGATGAACTGAAGATATGGCTGGATCACACAAATCCTATTATAAATAATAATAAACTTGTTATAAATTGCGAAAATTCTTTTATTTTCACAAAACTAAATGAATCTAAAATTTCAGGTAAAATAAAGCAAAAGTTAAAATCATTTTTTAATATTGAAATAGATGTTGAAATAATCGAAAATAAAAAGACAACAAAAATTTCAGATATTATAAATCAAAAAATAGAAATATTTAATAATAAAGATGTAATTGAAAGTAAAATATTAACCTGTGATATGATAAAAGGAAATTTGACAGAAATTGAAGAAATTATTAAAGAAGGAAGATATATTTTTCAAGGATGGATCTTTTATAATGAAAAAAATTTAATCAAAGAATTAAAACGAAATAAAGATAAGTCGACATATTATATAATGTCTTTTTATGTAACAAATGAAAAAGATACGATTAAAGCAATTATTTTTTTAGATGAAGGAGATAGCCTGCTTAAAGAAATATTTAATATTAAGTATTGCAGGATTATTGCGGATGTAAAGTACAGTGAAAAGGATGAAGAACTAGTTGCGTATGTAAAGAAGATAAACAATTTACCTGAGCCAAAAATTATTGATGAATATAATGAAAAAAGGGTGGAATTACATGCGCATACCACATTAAGTGCAATGGATTCTGTTTTATCCATTAAAGATTATATTAATATAGCTATTAATTGTGGCCATAAAGCTATAGCAATTACTGACCATGGTGTTGTTCATGCTTTTCCTGAAGCATATGAATATATAAAAAATACAAATTTAAAATTAATTTTAGGAATGGAAGGATATTTAATAGATAATCAAGAAAAAAGCAAAGATAACCGTCCTTCCCATATAATAATTTTAGTAAAAAATTATAAAGGACTAAGAAATTTATATAAACTCGTTTCAGATTCTCATATAAAATATTTCTATAAAAAGCCCAGAATTTTACGTAAAGAATTAATAGAGCACAGGGAAGGTTTACTTTTAGGGACTGCCTGTAATCAGGGCGAACTTTTTAAGGCAATACTGGAAAAAAAATCAGAAACAGAGATAGAAAATATTGTTAAATTTTATGATTATCTTGAAATTCAACCTAAATGCAATAATTTGTTTTTAATTAAAAAGAAGATAATATCATCAGAAGAAGAGTTGCAGGAAATAAATAAAAAAATATATCAATTAGGTAAAAAATTTAATAAACCTGTGGTTGCAACTGGAGATATACATTTTTTAAAGCCGGAACATAAAGTTTACAGGGAAATATTATTATTTGGACAGGGTTATGATGATTTTTCAGAAGATGAAAGCGCTGATTTGAGTTTTAAAACAACGAACTGGATGATGCAGGAGTTTGCTTATTTTGGACAGCAAATTGCAAAAGAAATAGTTATAGATAATTCTAATACAATTTCCGATATGATAGAGGATAACATTATGCCAGTTCCAGATAAACCCTATCCACCGCAAATAAAAGGAGCAGAAGAGGAAATAGTAAAAACTACATGGGAAAATGCAAAAATTAAGTATGGAGAAAATATACATAACCAGATAAAACAAAGAATAGAAAAAGAATTAGATGCAATAATTAATAATAATTATGCAACATTATATTATCTGGCTCAAAAGATGGTAGAGCGTTCAATTAAAGATGGTTATATAGTTGGCTCCCGTGGATCTGTTGGTTCTTCGCTTGTTGCTTATTTATGCGGCATAACCGAAGTCAATCCTTTGCCGGCTCATTATTTATGTTCCAATTGTAAATATATCGAATTTGTATCAACAAATATGGTAGGTGTAGATCTTCCGGATAAAAAATGTCCTGAATGTAATATGCATCTTGGCAAAGATGGCTATAATATCCCATTTGAAACATTTATGGGATTTAAAGGGGATAAAATGCCGGATATTGACCTTAATTTTTCCGGAGAATATCAGGACAGGATACATAAATTTGTTATTGATTTTTTTGGCAAAGATAAAGTATTTCGTGCTGGAACAATTGTAACAATGCAGGAACAGGCGATAAAAAAAGATTTTTTAAATAAATATTTAATGAAAGCAAAGGCTAATGATATAATAAAAAAAGCAGAGATTGAAAGACTTGCACATGGATGTGCTGGAGTAAAAAGATCTACAGGACAGCATGCTGGTGGACTTATGTTAGTACCATCAGATAAGGATATTTATGATTTTACTCCGATACAGTATTCTCCTGATAAAGATGCAATAACAACTCATTTTGAATATGAAAAAATACATAATACACTCGTAAAAGTAGATGCATTAGGACATGATTTGCCAACCAGTTTAAAAAGACTATGTTCTGAATTAAATATAAATGTAGAACAAATACCTTTAAATGACAAAAAAACAATGAAACTTTTTAGCGACATAAAAGTTATTGGAGTAAATCCTGAAAATTATACTCATTCTACAGGAGTGCTCGGTATACCGGAGTATGGCACGAAAAATACCAGAGATATACTTGAATTTACTAAACCTAAGACATTTAGCGAATTAATCTATATATCAGGTATTTCCCATGGTACAGATGTATGGAGAAACAATGCGGATGAATTAATAAAAAATAAGACAGCTACTTTAAATGAAGTGATTTCAGTAAGAGATGATATAATGAATTTTTTAATTTCAAAAGGATTATCACCTGATAGATCTTTTAGCATAATGGAAAATGTTAGAAAAGGTCGCGGGCTGTCAAAGCAGGATGAGGAATTGATGAGAAAACATAAAGTTCCTGAATGGTATATAACATCCTGTAAAAAAATACAATATTTGTTTCCAAAAGCTCATGCGATTGCATATGCAATAATGTCTTTTAGAATTGCATACATAAAAGTTCATTATCCGCTTTATTTTTATGCCGATTTTTTTTCAAGAGAAAAAAATGGTTTTGAATATGATTACATAAAATTAAATTTCACCGAGGTGAAAAAAATACTTAATTCTTTTAAATTGAAGCATGAACTAGAGGAAAAAGAGAAAACGCAATTTAAAGTACTTGAAGTTTTATTGGAAGCAAAAGAAAAAGGTGTAGAATTTTTAAATGTTAATTTATATGAATCAGAAGCAGAAGTTTTTAAAGTGAAGGATAATAAAATTTTACCACCATTAGTACTGGTTCCTGAACTTGGAGAAAAAATTGCTGAATCAATTGTAAGTGAGAGAAAAAATGGGAAATTTTCATCTATTGAAAATCTTTTGAAAAGAACCAAACCTAAACCCAATAAAAATACAATACAATTTATGAAACAAAATAAAATTTTAGATTTTTTACCAGAAACAGACCAGGCAATTTTATTTTAAAAACGGAGAAGATTTTTAGATGAAACCTATAAGAATAGATAGGAATATATTTTTTATATTATTTCTTATGGTTTTTGCAGTAGTTTCAACCAATGCATTATTTATATTAAAATCAACACCTTTTTATTTATTTGTTTTTTATTCATATATTGTTACAATCGCCTTTTATTTTTATCAAGACATAAAAATACAGCTGTATTTATTTGCTAAACTGGTATGTTTTTTTGTTTCTCTAACATTTATTTTATTGGGACAATATGTTTTTTCCTTTTATGACCACCAAAGAATTAAAGCGGGTGTTATTTTTTTTCTTATCGGTATTTTATTTTTTATTTTTTCATGGCGAAAGGATGCAGAAGTTGTTATAGAAACTAAGAAAAACAATAAATATCTTTTTTTTGAAATTGTGGCAGTTTTTTTGCTTGTTATAATATCTCTCTGTCTGCGTTTGTATAATTTAGAAAATTTTTTTCCTGGAATATGGTATGATGAGGCACAGAATGGGGCTGAAACACTACGCCTTATGGAACTGAAAAACATAGAATTTTTTATAACAAGATATACATATATGCCATCTATGTTTTTTTATGTTTCTTCCGTTTTCATAAAATTATTTGGATATAATATTATCTCATTACGTTCTGTTTCTGCTGTAATGGGCACATTAAGTATTTTTGCTTTCTATTTTTTATTGAAACAAATCTTCAAAGACTGGAAGGTTGCATTGTTTGGTGCTTTTATTATTTCTTTTTCCAGGTGGCATCTGAATTTTTCAAGAATTGCTTTTTTAGGCATGCAAACTGTTTTATTGCTTACTATTTTTTTATATTTTTATCTGAAGACCTTAAGTGTAAAAAATACATCATATTCGATTTTTGCAGGTATTACTTTAGGCCTTGCACATTATACTTATGGGGTCGCATATTTTATTCATTTACTGATACTGATACATTTTATTTATTTGTTTTATCGCGATTATAAATTATTTTTAAAGGAACAAATAAAAGTTTTTTTGAAAATTTATACAATTGTTTTTTTAATAACCATTCCACTCATAAATTTTTCATTAAAAAATCCAGGGCTGTTTTTTCAAAGGGCTAATGACATCTCTTTTTTTGCGGAAATTAAGGATAATAAATCAATAACTCCCCTTATAAAAAATATCTATGCATATTTATTGTCTTTTAATTTTGAAGGTGATTACAATGGTAGGCATAATTTGTATAAAAAACCTCTTTTTGATTATTTAACAGGTATTTTTTTTGTTATTGGGGTTGTAAGTTCTTTTTTAACCACGGGTTTCAGATTTTTTATTTTATGGGTTATAATTATGTTTATACCAGGTATTATATCAATTCCCATAGAAACGCCACAATTTTATAGAATTATTGGAGCGATGCCCGGTGTTTTTATTATTGTCCTGCTGGGGATAGTTAAAACCATACAAATGTTTAATATTATTATAAACAATAAAAAATTTGTTTTTGTAATGTATTTGATAACTGCAATATCAATTTCTTCAATGAATATTTACCAGTATTATATTTTATATCCGAAAAATGAAGGGACATATTTATCATTTTCTCCTGAAGCATCGAGAATAGGAAAATTCATAAATGAAAATAAAGACTATCTTGTTATTATCTCTCCTGCAAAGAATATGTATGGTTTTTATCAATGGGAACAGAAAGTAATTTGCGATTTTATGACATATAAAAAAACTGAATATAAATATCTTATTGATAGAATGGTTGTTTATAAAACTGAACTTGATTATTTGAGAAAAAAAGGGATAGTTATAATCTTAAGACCTTCTGACATTAAAGAAATTGAAATAATAGAAAAACAGTATGGTAATAAAATTGAAAAAAAAGAAGAATATAAAAATCCTTTTAATAACGAACCGATTTTTTATTGTTATTATATTGATAAAAATAATATGATTGTATCCAAGGATGAAAATTTAATAATAAGAATGGAGTAACTCTTGAAAAAGAATATGGAATTTACGATTGATAGAAACTATATTGCATTTAAAGAAACCTTAAGTGTAAAAGAAGCTATTAAAAGGATAAGAAAAAGTGCAAGAGAGGATATGATTTTTTATGCCTATGTTATTGATAATAGAAGGATTTTAAAAGGCGTATTGTCATTAAGGTCTTTACTGGTTTATCCTCCACAGAAGAAATTGGCAGATATAATGAAAACAAAGATAATGGTTGTTAACGAAAAAATGGATGACGAAGAAATCTCTGAAATATTTTTAAAAACCGGATTGCTGGCATTACCGGTTGTTGATGATGCATATAGATTGATAGGGACCATGACGTTAAAGGATGCAATTAATGTAGTGCGAATGGAAAATATTGAGGATGTATTAAAGATTCAGGGTGCAGATATAAATGCTTTTGATAGATCCCCGATTAAAAGGATTAAGTCAAAATTACCATGGCTGATTGCAACTATTATAGGTGGGATTATTTGTGCTTTTATTGTAGATTTATATACACCTGCTCTAAAAAGTATAATTGCACTTGCATTTTTCATCCCGCTGGTAACAGCAATGGGAGAAAGCGTTGCCGGACAATCATCAGCAATTGCTATAGAAGGTTTATTGCTGGGGAAAATAAAGGACAACTATTTAATTAATATGGTTTTAAAACAATTGATTGAAAGTTTTATAATTGGTTTTTTACTTTCTACAGTTGTCTGGTTTGTTTGCTTTTTCTGGCTGAAAGATTTTATAGTTGCAAATATTATTGGTTTAACAATTATTTTTGCGGTTTTAATAGCAACCATAAACGGAACATTAGGTCCGATTATTCTTAAAAAACTAAATATGGACCCTGTTGTTTCCACCAATCCGCTTATATTAGCTGCAACAGATATTATGGTTTTGATTTTTTATTTTTCTTTTGCTTTATATATAATAAAAAAATTCTTATAGGTGGCATATGAGGAAAATATTTTATTTAATAATAATATTTTTATTTTTTATTAATGGATTATTTTCGCAGGAAGAAAATATAAATAAATATAAATTTGAAGTATATTATCTAATAAAAGGCAAGATGAAAAAAAATAAAGAAAGACCTAATTTTGGATGGAGAATACTGAAGACTTTCCCTTTAAGTGTAAAAGAATATACGTTTACATCGCAATTTTATGATTATAATTCAGAAGAAATCAAAGAATTATCTCAAGAGATTATTAAAAAATTATCAGCATCCAGGCAAAAAAATGCTATACACATAGCAGATAAAATATATGAGTATATAAGTGAAAATATAAAAGACAGACAGATAAGTAAAGAAATTAAAGCAACAGCCAGCAGGGTATATTTTTCTTACAGGCAGGTTTTAAAGGAAAAACAAGGATGTGATGTGGAGAAAAGTCGTCTTGCAGTTACTCTATTTCGATGTTTTACAATACCTGCAAGAATGGTTTATGTAGAAGACCATTATGCTGTTGAATATTATATAATGCCACTTAAAGGTAAGGGAGAATGGTTTTTAATGGATTTTATTGATAATGAACAACAAAAAAAAGAATATTCTTTTCCTGTATACTGGCATCCTCTGGATTGTAAGGAATTATTAAACGAATATTGGGATAACAATTGTTATATTGATAAACTTGATGTAAAAAACATTTTTTTAAGTAATGATGAAATAGATGCAGAGAGCAAGTATAATGATATAACAAATTCTGTTAAATCTTTTGATGAAATACAAACAGGTGCAATTCCTGAAAAAGGCGAGTTTATTTTGATAAAAAAAATATTATATGAATTATGGTTGCCAGCAGACCGGATTAATGCAAAAGTGAACATTTTGCTTCCATTTAATGCTGTTAGTTTTTTCAGAACTAAATACTGGTATGCAAAATCACTGGATAAAAGATTAGAAATAAAAATGAAACGAATTCATACAGAAGTAAAACCGCCGCAGGAAGGTATGTTGATAACTTTTCCGCTGGAATTCAAAATTAATTACAATAATTGACAAATT
>FWPV01009201.1_pt1 | contig 16833 bp, 13 predicted proteins | sample 2228371 | NCBI WGS metagenome assembly FWPV01 (sample SAMEA103939776, study PRJEB20133) | metagenome | reverse complement strand
GCGGCGTGGGAGTCGGTGTGGGGGTGGGAGTGGGCAGAGGCCGGACCGTCGGCGCAGCAACGACCTCGGGAGCGGCAACCGGCGCTGGCGGCGGGGCATAATCGCCGCTGCGAAAACGGGCGGCCCACTCCGCGGTCAGCGCCAGGTAGCGATCCCCGTATGTCTGGCTCGGCTCGATGTGCGTCCCCTCGCGCCACTCGTTGAAGGAGGTGATGACGACCCAATCGGGAGCGCTGGCGAGAGCGGCCTGCCAGGTGTAGGCGTAGTAGGCGCCGTCCTCGCGGCTGCGGACGAAGCCGCCGCCGCGGCCGGCGCGCGTGCTATCCCACCCCGGCATCACCGTCGCCACCCACAGGCGTGGCTGCCCCAGGCGCGCCGCCGCCTGACGCACCTGCCGGGCGAACTTGCTCGCCGTGTAAGCGGGATCGGTCGGCGGATTCCAGGTGACCGTATAGAGATGGTGGCCGTCGAAGACCTCAAGATAGGCGACATCCACTCCCTCGGCGATCCAGACCGTCTCATGGTTGGGATCCACCTGAGAGCGGATGGCCCGCCAGGCGGCGACAGCCGTCTGCCCCTCCTCGCGCCAGATGGCCTGATTCCCCCAGAAGAAGATCACCGGGCGTCCCTGCCAGCGCAGGTAGGCGGGATGTTGGGCGTGACGGTCGATCAGCGACCGCAGCGCGTTGACGACATCGCCCTGGTTCTGGTAGAAAGGCGACCGCACCTCGAAATCGACTGCCAGATGGAATCCCTGCGCGGCCGCCTCGTCGAGCATCGCCGCGAAGTTGGTCTCGGTCTGGTTATTCTCAACTTGCGGCCCATACCAGGAGACGACGAAGGCGTCGATGCCCGCCTGACGAGCCTGCTCGATATGCCGCCGCATGACGTCGCGCTCGCGCGAGGCATACGGAGCGATCGGGAGATCGGGGACCTTGTCCGGCGTCCAGGTGTTCTCGTCGAACCAGGTGTAATAGAAGGCGAGCACCAGGCGATCTGGCGCCTGCGCGCGAGCGGACGGCGTCTGACGAGGGACGATCAGCGCGCCGAGGCCGACGACGACCAACAAGACCAGCCCACGGATCAACGGTTTCGACATGAGGCGATTCTATCATGCGAGGGCAAGCTGCGCCAAACGGGATTGTTCGGCGTTGTGGCAACGAATCTGCGGCTCAGCTCCGCGCAACGCGGGAATTGCCGTCCACGAATTCTGGCCCCTAACGGACGAGGGCTTTCCACCCTGCGTCCATGAGGCACGGTCAGGAGAAATTGCCGTCCACGAATTCTAGCCACGAATCCACGAATGACCCGGGCAGGATGCTGGCGCATGCGGGTCGGACTCCTCGTTAAATGGGTCGCCGCCGCGCAACACGGGAATTGCCGTCCACGAATTCTAGCCGCGAATCCACGAATTTGAGATGGGCCGCTACTCGCCCCAGATGCCCTCGAAGGCCAGCTTCTCCTGGGCCTTATGGGACCACCACTCCTCCAGGCGAACCGGATAGTCGCCAGTAAAGCAGGCGCTGCAATGGCCACGCCTCCCGTACGCATCCACGTTGTCGCCGAGCACCGCGCGCAGCATCCCCTCATGCGAGAGATAGGCCAGGCTATCCGCGCCGATGTGCTGCCGGATCTCCTCGATCGTTTTGCTATGCGCAATCAGCTCCTCGTGGGTGGCCATATCGACGCCCATGAAGCACGGGTGGCGCACGGGCGGCGAGGAGACGCGCACATGGACCTCGGCAGCGCCGCCGTCGCGTAGCAAGCGCACCATCGGCCCCGAGGTATTGCCGCGCACGATCGAGTCGTCGAGCAAGACGATGCGCTGACCAGCCAGATTGGCGGTGAGCGGGTTGTACTTGAGGTGGACGCCCATACGGCGCAAACGATCGTCGGGCTGAATGAATGTGCGGCCGATGTAACGGTTCTTCGTCAACCCTTCGGTATAGGGGATGCCGGAGACGCGCGCGTAGCCGATGGCGGCGGGGATCGCCGAGTCGGGCACGCCGATGACGACGTCGGCCTCGGCAGGGGCCTCGCGGGCCAGCTCCTCGCCCAGGCGTTGGCGCACGCGGTGGATCATCTGCCCTTCCAGGATGGAATCGGGCCGCGCGAAGTAGACATACTCGAAGATGCAGAGAGCCGGCCGCGGCGCGGGCGGCAATCCCTGTCGCCAATGCAGCCCGTCGCGATCGAGGCGCACGATCTCGCCGGGGCGCACCTCGCGCAGGTAGCGCGCTCCGATCGTGCCCAGCGCGCACGACTCGGACGCCAGGACGTACCCCGGCGCGCCGTGGTCCGCCGGCAACTCCCCGATACAGAGCGGCCGCAGCCCGTGGGCGTCGCGCACCCCGAACACGGCGTCGCGCGTCAGGATGACCAGCGAGTAAGCGCCCTCCGCCTCAGCCATGAAGGCTTCGATGCGCGCTTCCCAGTCGGGGCCGCGCGGCTCGCCCCCAGGCGGCGGCGCCGCCAACATCTGCGTGATCACTTCGCTGTCGCTGGAGGAGATCAATCCCACGCCGCGCTCGAGCAACTTGCGCCGCAGGTAGAGCGCGTTGGTGAGGTTGCCATTGTGCCCGACCCCCAACGGCCCATGCATGGTCTCGATCAGGTACGGCTGCGCGTTGCGGACATGCGAGGAGCCTGTGGTCGAGTAGCGATTGTGGGCGATGGCCAGATGCCCCTTGAGCGGGCGCAGGTTCTCCTCCTTGAACACCTGCGACACCAACCCCATCGCCTTGTGGATATACGCGGCATGCCCATCGCTGGTGGCGATGCCTGCGCTCTCCTGACCACGATGCTGCAGAGCATAGAGCGCGAAGAACGCCATGCGCGCGACGTCGGCGCCAGGAGCGTAGATGCCGAAGACGCCGCAGGCCTCACGCGGCCGGTCCAATTCGTCGTACCTCATCCTCTGCCTCACGCGCGCGTCGTCGACCGCCCTTCTTGCAACGCGCGGTCGTCCGCGACGATCTGTTCCATGGCGGCCTGTTGCGCCCGCGCGATCCGCTCGCGCAGGCTGGGATCGGCCAATGCCAGGATCTTGGCCGCCAACAACGCCGCCCCCGATGGCTCCAACACCACCGCCGGCGCAATCCCCGACGGCATACGCAGCGACGAGAAGACATCCGCGCCGCCGAAGCGCTCGGAATAAGGAGGACAGGCGATGACCGGCGCGCGCACGTTGGCGTCGACGAGGCCGCTCAGGGCATTGGAGCGTCCGGCCACGGTGATGTAGACCTTGGGACGTGGGTCGGCCTCATAGGCGGCGAGCAGGTCGAGCAGATAGCGCGCCGCCTTATGCGCCGAGGCCACCCGCAACTCGCTGGCGATGCCGAAGGCGCTCAGGCTCTCGGCGATCGCCTGGCCATGGGACAAATCCGCTTTCGACCCCATGAGGATCGGCACGAAACTCATGATCCCTCCTCAACCATGCTCGTTCAGAGTGGACATTGCTTATGACACTGCTCGATCACCCACATCACGCGGCGGGCGCTCTCGGCGGTGACGGGGACGGGCGCGCCCTGACGCAGCGCGGCGTAGAGATCGCGGTAATAGCTATCCCAGCCCCATCCCTGGCCCTCGGCCGCCGCCCACGTTTCCTCGTGCAACGGGATCTCATCGCGATTGTAGCTGCGATCGGGGGTGGGGGTCGGATCGAGCTGGCGCGGCGGCAGCTCGGACGGGATGAAATATTTCCAGCGCAACTGGGTGGCGTTCCCCGTCAGCGAGCCGCGCGTGCCCATGATGAGCCACGGCTCCTGAGGATAGGCGCAGGCCGCGCTGATCTCGATGTCAATGAGCGGCGCGCCGGGGGCCTGCAGGATGATCTTGACATGATCATCGGCGTCGCCCAGGGTGAGCGCGCGGCGCAGATCGCAGACGACCTTGGGTTGCGCTGGGCCGAGCAACTGCAGCGCCTGGTCGATGGCGTGCGGCCCCGTGTTGTTCAGGCTGCCTCCGCCGAACCGCTGGAGGGTCTGCCAGTCCCAGCGTCGGCCGAAGCCGTGCCAGGCCATGCGCACGAGCAGGATCTCGCCGAGGACGCCCGAGGCGATCACCTCGCGCACCTTCAAGAAGTCGGGAGAGTAACGGCGGTTCTGGAAGATGGTGAGGAGCTGGCCGGTCTCCTGCGCCGTCTCGATCATGCGATCGGCCTCGCGCAAGGTGCGGGCCATCGGCTTCTCGCACACGACCGCCTTTCCCGCCTTGAGCGCCTTGATCGTGTAGCGCGCGTGCAGATGGCTGGGCGCAGCGACGATGACCAATTCGACGGCTGGATCCTTGAGCAGGCGATCGATCGTCTTATAGGTGGCGCAACCGAACTGAGCGCGAGCCTCCTGCAACCGTTGGGGGTTCGGGTCAGCCACAGCGACGACGCGGTAGAGGTCGGGGAGGGTCGCCAGGATGGCGGCATGGATGCTCCAGCCGCTGCGGCCCAGGGCAACGATGCCAACGGAGACGGGGGTAGACATAGCAGGCTCCTCTCACGGCAAGCGTTCGATGTTGGCCAGCGCGCGCGCGATGCGCGCGGCGGCCGGTTGTTCGCCGGGGATGAACTCGCAGCCGGTCAGGCGCTCGTAGGCGGCGATGTATCGTTGGGCGACCTGGGCGATGAACTCAGGCGGCATCGCGGGCGGGGGGCCATCGCCGCGGTATCCCTGCTGGACGAACCACAGGCGCAGGAACTCCTTGTCGAAGTTCTCCGGCTCGCGGTCGCTGCCGCGCAGGGCCTCGTAGCTCTCGGCCACCCAGTAACGGCTGGAGTCGGGCGTGTGCACCTCGTCGATGAGCGCAGGCCGGCCGTCGATCAGGCCGAACTCGTACTTGGTGTCGACCAGGATCAGGCCCGCGCGTCGCGCGACCTCCTGGCCGCGACGGAAGATCGCGAGCGCGGCGCGCTGAATCTCCTCCCACAGGTCAGGGGCGACCAGGCCGCGCGCGACGACCTCCTCCGAGGTGAGGCGCTCGTCGTGCGCGCCGCCGGTGGCCTTGGTGGTGGGCGTGATCACCGGCTCGGGGAGCGGATCGTTCTTGCGCAGGCCCGGCGGCAGATCGAGGCCATACGGACGCGGCACCCCCTGGCTATACAGCGTCCATAGCGACGTGGAGGTGACGCCGGTGATATAGCCGCGCACGATCACCTCGACCGGCAGCGATTGCGCCTCGCGCGCGAGGGTGACATTGGGATCGGGGACGGCGATGACGTGATTGGCCACGACGTCGCGCGTCTGCTCGAACCACCAGGCGCTGAGCTGGTTGAGCACCTGGCCCTTGAACGGGACGACCCCCAGGACGCGATCGAAGGCGGAGACGCGATCGGTGGTGATCAGCACGCGCTGGCCATCGACCACGTAGATATCGCGCACCTTGCCCTCCAGCCGTTGGCCCAGATGAGGCAAATCGACGCGCGTCAAAGCATGGGGAATGGCAGCCTCAAGCTCCCGAATCGATAACATGAGCACCTCCCTGGAATCGTCAATCGTCAATCGTCAATCGTCAATCGTCACTCGCCATCCCCCGCCTGCAACTCCCCCCGCACCGCGGCTGCGAAGCGACGCGCGCGCGCTGGGGCGTCGCCCACGTAGCCGGCAGCGTCGAGCCAACGGCGGACCTCAAGAGGCGCAGCATATCGGGTGATGCGCGGGTCGTCGCAGAGCAGATCGACCAAAGGGTTGGCCTCGCCGCGGCGAATCTGCGCCCAGGCGGCCAGCGAGTGCTCACGGATGACCTCGTGCAACGCCTGGCGATCGCCGCCGCGCTTGACCAGCTCCATGAGCAGGCGTTCGCTGGCGGCGAAGGCGCCATACGTGGCGAGCAGGCGCGCTGACGCGGCGACGTCCACCTGCAGACCGTTGATCAATCGGCCGGCGCGGCGCAACAGCTCATCGCAGATCAGGAACGCTTCGGGCAACAGGCTGCGACGGTTGGCCGAATCGTCGAGGGTGCGTTCCAACAACGAATGAGCGGCGTTGTCCCAGGCCACGCGCGGGAGGGCAGACAGATAGCGCGCCAGGCTGTCGATGTTCTCGGCGTGGATGGGGTTGCGCTTGAAGGGCATGGCGCTCGACCCCACCTGGCGCGCGCCGAACGGCTCGGACCATTCGCCGATGGGCGGCGACTGCAGCACGCGCAGGTCGAAGGCGAACTTGTAGAGGGATTGTCCCAGGCTGGCGAGGGCAGCCAGGACGCGATAGTCCTGCTTGCGCGGATAGGTCTGCGTGGCAACCGGGACCGCCTCCAGGCCGATCGCCTCCATCACCTGGCGCTCCAACTCTTCCGGCGTTCGACCCATTTCCGCCAACAGTTGCGCATAGGAGGCGGAGGTCCCCGCCGCGCCCTTGAACCCTTTGCCGCGCAGCTCGGCGCGCAGGCGAGTGAGGTCACGCCAGTCGGTCCACAGATCCTGGGCGTACTGGGCCAGCCGATAGCCGATCGTCGTCGGCTCGGCGGGCTGCAGGTGCGTGAAGGCCATCGTCGGCGCGTCGGCCCACTGCTCCACGCGCTGGACGAACGTCAAGAGGACGCTGCGCAGGCGCTCCAGGATCAGGTCGAGGGCCTCGCGCGTGCGCAGGGCGTCGGCGTTATCCTCGATATCCATCGACGTGGCGCCGAGGTGGATGACGCCGCCGCCGACGGGGCACTGCTCGGCGTAGACGCGCACCTCGGCCATGAGGTCATGATGGATCTCCGCCTCGATCGCCTGGGCGCGCGCGAGGTCGATGTCGTCCTGATGGGCGCGCAGGTCGGCGACCTGGGCGGGGGTCACCAGGCCAGCCGCCGCCTCCGCCTCAGCGAGCGCGACCCACAGGCGGCGCCACAAGCGGCGTTTGTAGGCCTCGCTCCATAGGCGGCGCATCTCGGGCGATCCATAGCGCCAGGTGAAGGGAGAGAGGTAAGTGTCGTGTGTGAAGGCATTCATCTCATCAGTCATGGGTTGCTCGCCTGGTCATCATCGACATCGATCAAGATGACCTTCACTGGGACAGCCGGAAAGTGTCTTTTGAGCCGCTCGATGTCATACACCAATTGCTCGCCGAACGACACGCCCGTTGACATGTGCTTGTGAAGCGTATGGCAGGGGACGATCTCGACGCCAACGTCGGCCTTGTTCTCGTTGAAAAAGTACTGGAACTTGGCCATATCGTAGAACATCGCAAAGTATTTGCCGAACTGGACCTCTACGAGCACCTTTCCTTTGACGAAGTCGATCTGCTTGAACGCGCCTGGGATGGTCACAGGACTGTTCGGCAAGGTGATCGTGTAGCGCTCGCGCAGCTCGCGGTACCCTCTGGCTGAGAATCCCTCTCGGAACTGGCGGTTCATGCCCGCTGGCGAATAAAGATCACGTCCAGCCATCGTCTTCTCTTTACTGACTTTAGTCTTGGCAGCGACGACTTGCGCGATCACAGCATAAATGTCTTGTTCGCAATCTGGATAACGCATATGCAGGATCTCTGACCCGCCCAGATGCGAGTATTCGTAGACGACCTTCACTCGATTGGCTCCTGTGCGGCGTAAGACGACTTCTCTTCAAATAGTTGCGGTTGGAGAGTATCCAGACTCAATCGCACAACACGCGGAGGCAGGCTTCTCGTCGGTTCATCGGGATCATAGACCGCCCTCTCCATCGGACGCACGCGCAGCGTCCCCTTCTCTGCCTGGCGGAGACGCTCACGGGCGATCGCCATGTACTCGGGCATGATCTCCGCGCCGACGGCCTTACGTCGGTGCATGAGCGCGGCGATGGCAGTCGTCCCAACCCCCATGAAAGGATCCAGGACCCAATCTCCCTCATTGGTCAGGGCAAGTACGAGACGCTCGATCAGTTCGACCGGAAACTGGCAGGGATGGATGGTCTTTTCGACATGGTTCGCTTTCACGTTAGGGATTTCCCATACGTCGCCAGGGTTCTTGCCGAGCGGGTTCCCGCTCAATTGCCCCTTGTGTGGGCCTTTGAAGTACTTCTTTTGGGGATATTTCTGCGGGACGCGCACGGCATCGAGATTGAAGATATATTCGTCGCTTTTGGTAAACCAGAGGATCACCTCGTAGCGACCGGAAAAGCGCTTGGAAGCGTGCAGCCCGTGTCCGTAATGCCACACGACGCGGTTACGCAGGTGAAGCCCCAGCGAGGCAAAGATCGGATAGAGGACGATGTCGAGCGGGATGATCTCGCCGTCGTCCACATAGTTGCCGACCTGCCAACAGATGCTTCCACGCTCACCCACGACGCGCGCGCATTCTGCGATCACAGCGCGCTGCTGGGAGAGATACTCGTCCAGATCGAGGCGCGATTCGTAGGGCTTGCCCAGGTTATAGGGCGGCGATGTGACCACAAGTCGGGCGAAGCCGTCAGGCAAGGTCGTCAGCAGATCGAGGCAATCGCCCAGATAGAGGATCGCATCTGCCGATGGATCGAACTCGGCCGCAATCTTCAACGCAGACATCGGCCTCCCTTTCACAAAACGATCAACTGCTCGCGCGCCGGCCCCACCGATACCATCTCGATCGGCGCCCCCGCCAGCTCCGACAGCCGACGCAGATAGGCGCGCGCCGCTTGAGGCAGCTCATCCCACGACCGCGCCTCGCGCGTCGAGGTCTGCCATCCCGGCCACGTCTCGTACACGGGCGTCACCCGCTCCAGCAGCGGCGTGTCAGGGACCCGATCGATCACCTGGCCGTCGATCTGGTAGCCGACGCAGATCTTCAGCTCGGCGAAGTCGTCGAGCACGTCAAGCTTGGTCACCGCCAGGCTGGTGAAGCCGTTGAACCACGCCGCATACTTGATGGCCACGCCGTCGAACCAGCCGCAACGCCGCGGCCGCCCGGTCGTCGCTCCGTACTCCTGCCCCACGCCGCGCAGGCGGTCGCCGTCCGCATCCTTCAACTCCACCGGAAATGGCCCGCCTCCTACGGCGGTCGAATAGGCTTTGACCACGCCCACCACCCGATCGATGGCTGTCGGCGGCAGCCCCGCGCCGACGCAGGCCGCGCCCGCCAGCGGGTTCGACGAGGTGACGTAGGGATAGATGCCCCAGTCGAGGTCGCGCATGACCCCAAGCTGCCCCTCCAGCAGGATCTCCTGGCCGGAGCGCACCGCCTCCTGGACCATCGGCAGGGTGTCGATGATGCGCGGCCCCAACGCCCGTCCCCAGGCCATCGCCTGTTCCAGGAGCGCATCCAGCTCGACCGGCGGCTGGCCGAAGAGCGCCAGGGCGCGATTCTTGTGCTCGAGCACGAGCGCCAGGCGTCGCCGCAGGTAATCGGGCCGCGTCAGGTCGCCCAGCCGCACGCCATGGCGCGCCGCCTTGTCCGCATACGCCGGGCCGATGCCGCGCTTGGTGGTGCCGATCTCCGCGTTGCCGCGCGCCCGCTCTTCCAGGCCATCCAACAGGCGATGATAAGGCAGGACGACATGGGCGCGCTCGGATAGCCACAGGTTGTCGAGATTGACGCCAGCCTGCGCCAGCTCGCTCATCTCCTGCAACAGCGTGTCCGGGTTGACCACCGTCCCTGCGCCCACGATGCAGCGCGTGCGCGGGTTGAAGATGCCCGCCGGCACCAGATGCAGCCGGAACGTCCCCAGCTCGTTGACGACGGTGTGCCCGGCGTTGTCGCCTCCCTGGAAGCGGATCACCATATCAGCTCGTTGACGACGGTGTGCCCGGCGTTGTCGCCTCCCTGGAAGCGGATCACCATATCAGCCCGTTGGGCCAGGTAATCGACCACCCGACCTTTTCCTTCATCTCCCCATTGCGCGCCGACGACGGCTGTGACGGTCATGTGCGTGCTCCTTGCGTGACGAGTGACGAGTGACGAGTGACGAGTAACGATTGACGATTGACGAGTGACGAGTGGGGGGCGCTCAGAGCTGCGATGCGTAGATCACCCCATTGCGAAACAGCGGCAATCCCAACTGCCCACACTCGCCTCGATGGAAGCGCGGGTGCTGTTCGGCGATCACATGATCCTCCGGATGCGGCATCAGCCCCAGCACATTCCCCCGCGCATTGCAGATGCCAGCGATGTCCCCCTGTGAGCCGTTGGGGTTCCAGGGGTAGCTTGCCGCCCCCCCATCGGGATTGACGTAGCGCAGAGCGACCAATCCCAGCGCTTCGATCGCCTCTCGCGTGGCCGCATCGCGCGCGACGAATTTGCCCTCCCCATGCGCGACCGGACAATAGATCCTCTCCTCCAACCCGAGCGTGAACAGACAAGGGCTGGCAGGCTGCGGCTGCAAATACACCCAACGACATTCGAAGCGCGCCGAATCATTGCGAGCCAGGGTGACGAGCTGCTGTCCGCCGTCCGCTGGCTGGCCGTTCCCCGACAGCGCCATCGGTCCAGGCAGGAGGGCCGCTTTGACCAGGGCCTGGAAGCCATTGCAGATGCCCAGCACGGGCTTGCCGGCAGCCACGAACGCCTGCAGCTCCTCGCCCAGGCGGTAGCGCAAGGCCACCGCCCACAGCTTGCCAGCGCCCAGGTCGTCGCCATAGGAGAACCCGCCCGGCAACACCAGCATACGATATTCCGCCAGCCGTCGCTCGCCCGCGATCAACTGGTTCATGTGGACGATCTCCGGCGCGCCCCCCGCCAGCTCGCACGCCCACGCCGCCTCGCGATCGCGATTGGTGCCGGTAGCATGCAGGACCAAGATCGGTGGTCTCATGCGCGAAGCCTCTCCAGAAGCACGTTGTCAACCATGGTCATTCGCCGATCCATTGCAAGCGCCGCACCTGATAGGGAGCGCCCACCGTCGCCACGCGCTGCGGCTCTCCGCCCGCCGCCGGAACGACCCAGATGCCATCGCCTGGGACGTCGTAGGCCAGCCACTGCCCGCTGGGCGACCAGGCGAAGCGTTCCACCCCCTGATCGGGCAGGCTGCGCGCCGCCCACGACTCAGCGAACGCCGGGCTGACCCACAGCTCGCCGCGGCCGTCGCGCGCCTCGATGGGCGCCACCGCCGCCTCCAGGCTGCCGTCCGGCGACCACACAGGGCCGCTCCACCCCTGGCCCGCCGCCTCCAGCACGGGCATCACCAGCTCAGGATCCATCCCTTTGGGCCGACGATACAGGCTGCCGCGATCCGGACGCTCCTCCGGCGGCGTCCACACGAAATCGAGCGTATTCCCATCGGGCGACCAGGCCGCCGCGGCGCCCCCAAACGGTTGCGCTGGCAGCCAGTCGATGGCAGGCCCGAAGACCTCGGTGATGTTGAGATATTCTTCCGTCTCGAAGTCCGCCACAAACACATCGCGACGCTGCGCGCCGCCGCGCGGGTGCTCCAGCCCACGCACAATGAACGCCAGCTTGCGCTGCTCCCCCGCCCACACCGGCGAGCTGACCTCGTCCTCTTGGGCGATCAACCCAGGCGACGTTCCTTCCGGGCCGAGACGCATGACATACAACGACTGGCGCTCGCCCAGCGTCACAAAGGCCAACCGGCTATCTCCTACCTGCCCCGCCGCCAGCGCGGCTGCGTCCGTGATCGTTTGACGGCTCCAGGCGACATCCCCCACCGCCGTCACCCCTGCGATGCTGATCAGGTCCGCAGGATCGGCCAGATTGAGCAGAGAAAGGTACCCCCCGCTGACGACGCCCACATAGCTGCCCAACGACGAGATGAACACCCGCTGCAGGTCGTCGCCCGCTGGCAACAGCGGCGCCAGCGCCTCGGGTGGAGTCAGGGTGTACACCTGCCCCGCCGGGTCGCCGACAGCGCACAGCGCGGCGTGCGGCGGCGGGACGCACTCCCACAGCCGATCCTCGGTTTGCGCCAGCGCCAACTGCACATCATCGCGGCCGACGGAGCGCGTCCAGAGCTGCACTGGCGCCGATCCCTGGCGCCCATCGACGGTGGAGAAGACCAGATGGCCCTCGGGCAACGGCGCCGCGGCTTTGACGAGGTCAAGGTAGCCCGGCGTGGGCGTCGGCGCCGGCAGCGCGGTCGGGATGGGAGCCGTGGGCGCTGGCGGCGTCGCCGTCGGCGGGATGCGCCCCAGCCGATCGCCGCGGTTGCAGGCGACGAGGGAGAGCGCCAGGATCAGCGAGAAAGCGAAGAGGCCACCCCAGCGCGACGCTGATCGCACGATCATCCCCGCCCGCCTCCTGGCCATCGCGCATTCACGGGGCTGCTGAGATCCGGCGCCCTGTTCGGCGCTCTCGTCGTTCGCTCTATGCGCCTGCATGCGCCCTCCCATCCGTCAGATGCCCGCGCCAGGCCTGCGCCAGCGCCGCCACATCGGCGGCGATCACGGCGCGCCCATTCAGGCCGACGATCCGCACCTGTCCGTCGGCGCGCACCTGTCCGACGCGCGCCGCTGGCAGGCCGGCCAGCATGGCCTCGAAGTCCGGAGCGTCCGCCGGGGCTACCTCCACGATCAAACGCCCCAACGACTCGCTGAAGGCGATCACGTCGTCGCGGTCGACGCCGGCCGCGCGCGGCGCCTCTCCCAGAGCCAGCTCGCACCCCAATTCGCCCGCCAGCGCCATCTCCGCCGCCGCGACCGCCAATCCCCCCTCCGAACAGTCGTGGCAGGCGCGCACCAGGCCCGCCGCGATCGCGCGATGCAACGCGCGATAGTGGACAATGGCGTCAGGGACGGGCTGCGGCGCCCGCCCGCCCGCCAGGCCGCGTCGCCGCAGATAGGCCGAGCCTCCCAGCTCATCGGCGGTGACGCCCACCACGTACAGCCAATCCCCTGCCGCCTTCAGATCCATCGTGACGGTGCAGGCCAGATCGGGGACGATCCCCAACGCCGAGATGAGCAGGGTGCCCGGGATGGCGTGCTTGCGGCCATCGGCGCCGGTGTACTCGTTATTGAGGCTGTCCTTGCCTGAGACGAACGGCGCGCCATAGGCGACTGCCGCCGCGTAGCAGCCCTGTGCGCAACGCACCAGCTCGCCCAAACGATCGGGCAGGTTAGGATTGCCCCAACAGAAGTTGTCGAGCAACGCGATCCGATCAGGATCAGCTCCCACCGCCACGCAGTTGCGGATCGCCTCATCGACCGCCGCCCAGGCCATCGCATACGGGTCGAGCGCTGTGTAGGCCGGATTGATGCCCGCCGCCACAGCTACCCCCCGCCGATGGCGATTCGTCCCCTGGGCATGGACCTCCAGCGGCAGGCCCAACACCGCCGCGTCCCCCGGCCCGGCCGCAGACGGCCCCACGAACGGCTTGACCACGGTCCCGCCCTGCACTTCGTGGTCGTAACGGCGAACGACATCCTCCTTGCTGCGCGTGTCGGGCATGGCCAGGATGCCCAACAGGTCCGCCGTGAGATCGCCCGGGGCCGGCAGATCGGGCGCACGCGCGGCGGGCGCCGTCCACACCGCGCGCAGAGACCGGCGCGGGATGCCCTTGTGCAAGAACTCCGTCGCGAGCTGGCCGACGACGCGGCCGGCGTACAACAAGGTCAGCCGCCCGTCGCCTGTGAAGGTCCCCAGGACGGTGGCTTCCACGTCAAGCCCCTCGCACAAGGCGCGCAGGCGCGGCCAGTGCGTCGGCGGGACCGCCAGGACCATGCGCTCCTGCGCTTCGCTCAGCCAGATCTCCCAGGGACGCAGCCCGGCGTACTTGAGCGGCACGCGGTCGAGATGGACCTCGGCGCCCAGCTCGGCGGCCATCTCCCCCACCGCCGAGGACAGGCCGCCAGCGCCGCAATCGGTGATGGCCGTGTAGAGGCCCTCATCCCGCGCGCGCAGCACCACCTCCAGCGCCTGCTTCTCGTGGATCGGATGGCCGATCTGCACCGCGCTGCCAGCGATCTCGCCCGTCTCGTGATCCATCTCCATCGAAGAGAAGGTCGCGCCGCGCAGGCCATCGCGACCGGTGCGTCCGCCGATGACGACGACCAGGTCTCCCGGCTGCGCCGCCGCTCGATGCGCGCCGCGCGGCAGGACCCCCAGGCAGCCGCAGAAGACCAGCGGGTTGGCCGTATAGCCCCGATCGTACAGGATCGCCCCGTTGACGGTGGGGATGCCCATCTTGTTGCCGTAATCCTCGATGCCCGCCGTCACCCCATCCGCGATCCGCCGCGGGTGCAGGACGCCCGCCGGCAACTCGTCGAACGGCAGATCGGGGGGGCCGAAGCACAGCACATCGGTGTTGGCGATCGGCCGCGCGCTGACCCCCATCACATCGCGGATGACGCCGCCCACCCCCGTGTTCGCTCCGCCAAATGGCTCCAACGCCGAAGGATGGTTATGCGTCTCGACCTTGAACGCCAGATCGAGATGATCATCGAAGGCGACGACGCCGGCGTTGTCGACGAAGGCGGAACGCACCCACGGCTTAGCGACGCGCTCGGTCGCCGCGCGGATGTACTTCTTGAGCAGCCCGTCGATCTGCGTCGGCGGCGTGAGCAACGCGCCGCTCGCGTCCCGCTCCTCGTAGGTGATCAGCGCCTTGAAGGTCTTGTGGACGCAATGCTCAGACCAGGTCTGCGCCAGCATCTCCAGCTCGACGTCGGTCGGCTCGCGCCCCTCGCGCCGATAGTAGGCCTGGATGGCGCGCATCTCCGCCAGATCGAGGGAGAGCCGTCGGCGCTGGCTGATCGCTTCCAACGTCGCGTCGTCGGCGGCCGTCAGGGCGATGACTTCGACCGTATCGTCGGCAGCCTGCACGGCGACGAAGGGCGGCGCGACCGGCCGGTTGATCGCGTAGGTCTGGATGACGACGTTGGCCAGCAGCCCGTCGGCGATGCGTTCCAGGTCGTCGGCGCTCACCTCGCCGACGATCTCGTAGCGATGGCCGAAGGCGGCGCGTTCGAGGCAACGTTCTCCGATCAAGCGCGCCCCCTGCAGCAGGCTCTCGGCCACGCTATCCGTGACGCCGGGGAGCAGGGCCACCTCCACCGACGACGGCTGATCCGCCGCGGGAGCGACAGCGGCCGCGGAAGAGACGCCTTCGGGCACGGCCATCAGCCGCGCCTCCTCCACCACCGGATCATGCAACAAGGTCGCGGCCAGGCGCGCGGCGGCGTCCTCGGTCAGATCAGCGCCCGCCAGGAAATACAGATCGGCGACGCGCACCGCCGTCACCCCACGGATCCCCAGGGCCTCGATCTGGCGTCGCAGGCTCTCCCCGCGCGCGTCGCGTTCGCCTGGGCGCATGCGCACTTCGACACGGTAGACCATCGCGTCCGTTCCCCCTCGACGACTAACCGCGTGGGATCGCCTGATAGTTGGGCGCCTCTTTGGTGATGAAGACGCTATGCGGATGGCTCTCGATCAGGCCCGCGTTGGTGATGCGCATGAAGCGGGCGCGCTCGCGCAGCTCCTGGAGCGAGGCCGCGCCCACGTACCCCATGCCCGAACGCAGGCCGCCCATCAACTGGAAGATATAGTCGGCCAGAAGCCCCTTGTAGGGCACCTGCCCCTCGATCCCCTCGGGCACCAGCTTGCTGCCGAGGCTGCGTCCCCCCGCGCTCTGCGCCGAGGCGTAGCGGTCGCTCGCGCGGCCCTTCATGGCGCCCAGCGACCCCATGCCGCGGTACTCTTTGAAGCGTCGCCCTTCATAGATGACGATCTCGCCGGGGGACTCCTCCAGGCCGGCCAGCAAGGAGCCGAGCATCACGGCGTCAGCCCCGGCCGCCAGCGCCTTGACGATATCGCCCGAATACTTGATGCCGCCGTCGGCGACGATGGGCACCCCGCGCGGGCGCGCCGCCGCTGCGCATTCGGCGATGGCCGTCAACTGCGGCAACCCCGCGCCGGCCACGACGCGCGTCGTGCAGATGCTGCCGGCGCCCACGCCCACCTTGACCACATCGGCGCCCGCGTCGATGAGGGCCGTCGTCCCTTCGCCGGTGACGACGTTGCCCGCGAGCACCGGCAGCTCCGGAGCGATCATCTTAATGCGTCGAATGGCGCGCAGCACGCTCGCCGAATGGCCGTGCGCCGTATCGACCGCCACCGCATCGACGCCCGCGTCGAGCAACGCCTCCAGACGTTCATCGAGGTCGTTGCCCACGCCCACCGCCGCCGCCACCAGGAGCCGCCCTCGGTCATCTGAGGCCGCCGCCGGAAAATCCTGCTTCTTCAGGATATCTTTGTACGTGATGAGGCCGCGCAGACGGAAGTGCTCGTCCACCAGCGGCAGCTTCTCGATGCGGTGCTTGTGGAGGATGGCCTTGGCCTCTTCCAGCGACGTGCCCACAGGCGCCGTGATCAGCCCCTCGCTGGTCATGTACTCGCGCACCGGCGCATCGTGGCGCGTGGCGAACCGGATATCGCGGTTGGTGAGGATCCCCACCAGCCGCCCGTTGTCGGTGATGGGCACGCCCGAGATGTGGTAGCGCGACATGATCGCTTCGGCCTCGGAGAGGAGCGCGTCCGGCCCCAGCGTGATGGGATCGACGATCATGCCCGACTCGGAGCGTTTGACCTTGTCCACCTCGGCGGCCTGGTCCTGGGGGCTGAGGTTGCGGTGGATGACCCCCAGCCCGCCCTGGCGAGCCAGCGCGATCGCCAGGCGCGCCGCCGATAACACGGGGATGTTCAGCCGCAGCTTGGCGTGTAGCTCGGTCCGCAGATCGACATCGCTCGGCAGCACCTCAGCGTAGCCAGGGACGAGCAGCACGTCATCGAACGTCAGCGCCTCGTCCCCCCGCAGATCGGCGAACTGCATACCTTCCTCCTACAAATAAGTACGCCCTATCCCTCCGGGCCTCCCCGGCAGTGGATAGGGCACAGATTCGTCGTCGAACGCGCTCTCAGGCCCGGCGGCGAGTCCCACGCCCGCCCGGCGCTGGACCCGCTCAGATTCTACCATGCGCCGCGCTGCGGAGCAAATAAGGTCAGGGCCGTTGCCAGGGGTAGGCG
>FWPV01005126.1_pt1 | contig 16837 bp, 15 predicted proteins | sample 2228371 | NCBI WGS metagenome assembly FWPV01 (sample SAMEA103939776, study PRJEB20133) | metagenome | reverse complement strand
CGCTGTTCGATCAGCGGACGGGGCGCGCGTCGGGCGTGCAGGTGCACGTGTTTCTGGACCTGAAGCTGGTGGAGCGGGAAACAGGGAATGTGCTGTTCGAGCGGCAGAATTACGAATTCCGAGGCCGGTACGAGATTGCGGTGGATCAGGCGCAGTATTTCGACGAAAGCAGCACGGCGCTGGAGCGGCTGAGCCGCGAGGTGGCGAGGCAGGTGGTGAGTTCGATCCTCGAGGCCTTCTGACGCGATGACGCCGGAGCAGTTTTTACGGGAGCTGGAGCGGAAGGGACCGCCGCCGCTGCTGCTGTTCGCCGGACCGGAGGATTGCCTGAGGAGGAAGTGCCGGGCGGCGCTGGCGGCGAAGTGCCTGACGGAAGAAGAGCGTGAACAGGGCTACGTGCGGCACGATCTGGAAGAGATCGCGCTGGGCGAGGTGCTGGACGATGCGCGGTCGTTTTCGCTGTTCGCGCCGCGGAGGCTGATCTGGGTTTCGTCGGCGGAGGCGGCGCTGCCGCGGGGTCGGAGCGCCGAGGAGGAAGAGGACGGTGCGGCGAAGGGCGGGATGCCGGAGATGATCGCTGCGTACGCGAAGGATCCGCCGCCGGGCGTGACGCTGGTGTTCGACGCGCGGCGGTGGGATTTCGAGGGCGAAGACAAGACGCGGATGGAGAGGCTGCTGAAGTTTTACGCGGCGGCTGCGGTGGTCGAGTTCCGGCGGCTGGACCTGCGGCAGGCGCAGGAGCTGGCGCTGGAGCTGGCGGCGGCGCACGGGCTGAAGCTGGGGCGGCGCGAGGCGGAGCTGCTGGCGGCGGTGACGGCGGCTGACGGGATGCGGATCGAGACGGAAGTGGAGAAGCTGGCGCTGTACTGCGGCGGGCGGGCGGCGACGGCGGCGGACATTGCGGCGCTGGTTCCGGATGCGGAGGAGTCCACGGTGTTCGAGCTGGTGGACGCGCTGGCGCGGCGGGACCGGAGGCGGGCGCTGGATCTGCTGGACCTGCTGGTGCGCGCCGGGGAGTACCTGCCGCTGGCGCTGATGTTTCTGGAGGGCGTGTTCCGGATGGCGCTGGCGGCGCGGGAGCAGAAGCTGCGGACGGCGCAGGACGTGCAAGGGTATTTCCAGAGGCTGGGGCTGCCGATGTGGAAGTCGCGGGCGGAGCAGATCCATGCGGCGGCGTCGCGGTTCACGGCGGCGCAGCTGGCGGCGGGGATTGAAGCGATCTTCGAGGCGGACAGCGGGATGAAGTCGACGCGTCCGGACGACCGGCTGGTGATGGAGCGGTTCATTCTGAAGCTGACGGCGTAGACGAGCCGGGTTGTCAGGAGTACAGAGATGTCACCTTCAGCTCCTGAATTCTGCACAGGGGCTTTGAGGGTTTCTCGAGAGTCACGAATTCGTCTGCCGCGCCGAGCAAAGCCGCGGCGGCGTGGAGAGCGTCCAGGGCGGTGAGCTGATACCGGCTGGCGAGGTTGACGGCTTCCTGCGTCAACCGGGGGGACGCAGGGATTTCTTCTCCAGCCGCGAGGTAGGTTTCCATGAATTCCACCTCGGTGAGCCGGCGGTGAAACCTTGGTTGCGGCAGGACCTTGAGGCGGAGGAAATCGCTGACCAGAAACTGGCGGTCCGGGTCGTCCAGGATGCTCAACGCCCTTGCGCTCAAAACATGAGAACCCTGATATGCGGCGACGAGCACACTGCTGTCGACGTAGGTTCTGACCGGCATTTCAGTCAGTCCGCTCGCCCCGGCGCCTCCTGACTTCGTCGAGAATCTCGTCGGCAGTCATCGATGCAAGGCCGGAATTGCGAGCCTTTGCGCTCAGAGCGGCGAGCCGCCTGCCCAGGGGCGTCCTCGGGGCGGATTCCTGGGACTGGCCGGGCAGAGGCAGAAGGAGGGATTCGCCGGTGATCGAGGTTGAAAAGCGGGTCTGCTCAATCGAAATCTCAATGCGGATCAGCGGGTGCGCAGAGAGCCCGGCAGCCGGGACGCGGCTGCCCAGGCTGCCTGCTGCGGCCACGGGGCTGTCTGCCGGGTGCAAAGGCTGATGCCGATGGAGAAGGTTCGAGCTCACGTCTCGTACTCCGGTTCCAGATCAGTGACGGTTTTCTCGCGAAGAATCCCGAAAAATGCCTCTTTGCACGCAAGATGGGCGGAGTCGAGCTGCTGCTCCGCAGTCTTCCACGGATCGGCAGAATCCAGCTCGCCAATCACCTCCATTTCCACGATCGTGCCCTTCAATTTTCCGAGATCAGGCCGTTCGACGGTGGCAGGAGAGGCAATCATGCAAGAGTGGATGAAGCCCCCTGATCTGCTTTGCACGCGCAACTGCAAGGAGCTCGATGCAAGATTCCATTCGCCCAGACGCAGATCGGCGTTGAGAATCTCCATGCAGGCTCCGAGGGATTCCTCGAGCATGTTGACGTATTTGAACGAAAATCTTTCCGGTTTCCGGACAACGCCGCTTTCCCGCGCCAATTGCAGGAGGACGCGAATCTGACGGGAGAAATCCGCCCAACCCGGATATGGGCGCAGGAGATTCAACGTGAAAACGCGGGCGCCCACCTGGATCGCCCTGTTCCCGCCCTCGAGCCTGAGCCGGGGGCTGAACCAGAACTCCGGTTCCGCTTCAATCACAGCAGCCGGGACATCCATCAGGGGCAGCCGAACAATCCTGGGGAAGGCGTCAGAGAGGGCCTTGTAAAAGACGCCCGGCAGCACGTTGCCCGCCTCAGGGTCGCCCGAAAACCGAAGTTCCCAAACAGCCTCGAGGAGCGGCTCTTTTTTCAGTCGAACCGGGATCCGGCGGGACATCTGGAGGGCAATCCTCGATGAATCAGTGGTTGAACGCCTGCAGCAGCCTTGTCGTCTCAGACTGCAACCTTGAGTCTACCGGGGCTGAAGCTTTGCCGCAATCGGCGCGCGGGGCGGGTTTCTGTGCGGGACAGGACGCTGCGCGGCGGGCGGGATCATCCAACGAGATATGCGCGTGATCTGTTTCCTTGTTGCCGCTGGCGCCATGGCGTTCGTCCAGGCTCAGGAGAAGACGGGGCTGTGGCAGTTGAGCGGGCAGATGGAAGAGCTGGTGCGGCGGGTGGATCCGGCGGTGGTGCAGATCCTGACGACGGGATTCCAGAGGGGGGAGAGCGGCGAAGCGCCGGTGGTGCGGGTGAGCCGGGGGAACGGCTCGGGCGTGATCGTCGACCCGGCGGGCTACATCGTGACCAACGAGCACGTGGTGCGCAACGCCCGCTCGATCGCGGTGCTGGTGCCGGAGATGGACGAAGAGGGGCGCTTTCAGTCGATCGTCAAGCCGGGCGGGAAACGCTATCCGGCGCGGCTGATCGGGCAGGACTCGCAGACCGACATCGCGGTGCTGAAGATCGAAGCGGAGAAGCTGCCGCACCTGTCCTTCGCCGACTCCGACCGGCTGAGGCAGGGGCAGCTGGTGCTGGCTTTCGGCAGCCCGTACGGGCTGGAGAACACGGTGACGATGGGCGTGATCAGCTCCGTGGCGCGGCAGGTGCGGCCGGATGATCCGATGATCTATCTGCAGACCGATGCAGCGATCAATCCGGGCAACAGCGGCGGACCGCTGGTCAACCCCGCGGGCGAGATTGTGGGGATCAACACGTTCATCGTGTCGGCGACGGGCGCGAGTGCGGGCGTAGGGTTCGCGGTGCCGTCCAACATTGCGCGAACCGTGTACGAGCAGATCCGCAGGCACGGCTACGTCCGGCGCGGGCAGATCGGGGTGATTGCGCAGACGATCACGCCGGACATCGCGCGGGCGCTGAAGCTGCCGCAGGACTTCGGCGTGATCCTTGCCGATGTCGCGCCCGGCAGCGCAGCGGCGGCGGCGGGGCTCGAAGCCGGAGACATCGTGCTGACGATGGAGGGCAAGCTGATGGAGAACGCGAGGCAGTTCGGCGTGAACATTTACGGGAGCGCGGGGCGCACGGTGACGCTGGAACTGCTGAGGAACGGGCAGAAGCTGACGCGGCGGGTGGCGGTGATGGAGAGACCGCGCGACCCGGACCGGCTGCTGTCGCTGCTGGAGGGCGACACGAACTACATTGCGCGGCTGGGCATTCTGGCGGTGGATCTGGACGAGCGGGTGACGCCACTGCTGCCGCCGGTTCGGCGGCTGAACGGGGCGGTGATCGTGGGCGTGGTGGCTGATCTGGCGCCGGACGGGGAAACTCTGCTGCCGGGCGACGTGATCTTCGCCATCAACGGGCGCCGCGTGGGCGGGCTGGAGGATCTGAAAAAAGCGGCCGCGGCGATTCCCGCGGGCGAGCCGGTAGTGCTGCACCTGGAGAGGATGGGGCAGCAGCAGTTTGTGGTGGCGGCGCTGGAGTAGCGCGCTTCAGCGGGACTGGAGGCGCTGGAGGGCCGCTTCGCGGTTGCGCCGGGCGTTTTCGTAGCCGGGGTTGAGGGCGAGGGCGCGGTCGAAGTCTTCGACGGCCTCTTTGTAGCGGCCGAGGCGCATCAGCACGTAGCCGCGGGCGTTCCACGCAAGCGCGGCGGAGGGGTTCAGGGCGACGGCGCAGTTGAGCGGTTCGAGGGCTTCCTGGATGCGGTCCTGCTGGATGAGGCGGCGGCCTTCGGCGTGGCAGGCTTCGGCGCGGCGAAGGGTCTCTCTGTCAGGCGGGGCGGGCTTGGCCGCGGCGGTTGGCGCCTGAGCCACAGGGGCGGCGGTGTTCTCTGCGGGAGTCTGAGCGGGCTGAGCGGCAGGCGGCGGGGGGACGCTCAAGGGCTTTGGCGCCGGAGGTTGTTCGGCCGGGGGAGGTGCTCGATGCGGCGTGGCGGCGGCGCGCTTTTCGGCGACAGTCCGGCGGGCGCGCTCGGCAAGAGAGCGGATTTCGGCGTTCTGCGGGTCGAGCTCGAGGGCCTTTTCGAGATCGCTGAGGGCCTCCTCGTAGCGGTTCAGCAGGAAGTAGGCCGAGCCGCGGGCGAACCAGCCCAATGGATTGCGGGGTTCGAGTTCGATGGCGGCGGTGCGGTCCTGGAGGCCGAGCTCGTGCATGCCGAGCACGTGGAGCGAGCCTCCGCGGGCGATGAGTGCGGCGGCGTTTTTCGGTTCCGCTTCGAGCGCCCTGTTGCGGTCTTCGAGGGCGTCCTCGTGGCGGCCGAGGCGGCTGTAGAGATCGGCGCGCAGGAGGAGCGCGCGGACGAAGCCGGGCCGTGCTTCGATGGCGGCCGTGTAATCGGCCATGGCGTTTTCGCGCTGGCCGAGGACATCGTGGGCGGCGCCGCGGAACAGGAACGCGTCGGCGCGGCGCGGCCAGTCCGCGGGCGCGAGCTTCAGGGCCGCATCGAGATCGGCGAGGGCGCGCTCGAAGCGGCCGGCGTCGCCGTGGGAGCGGCCGCGCTCGAACAGGGCGTCGTAGAGGCGGGGATCGAGATCGAGTGCGCGGTCCAGATCTTCGATGGCGTCATGATAGCGGCCGAGCGAGGCGAGGACGCGGCCGCGGGCCAGCCAGGCGAGCGGGTCGTCGAGCCTGAGCCGGACGGCGCGGTCGAGGGCGGCGAGGGCCTCGTCTTTTCTGCCGAGCGCCGCGAGCGCCTCGCCGCGGCCGCGCTGGACGGCGGAGGTTTCGTGGCCCTGCTGGAGGCACTGATCGAAATCCCGGAGCGCGCCGGCGGCATTGCCGCGGCGTAGGAGCAATTCGCCCCGCAGCCGGAGGGCGTCGGGATCGGAGCGGTTCAGGCCAAGCGCGCGGTCGATGTCGGCTTCGGCTTCCTCCAGCCGCTCCATCCGCAGGAGGATGCCGGCGCGGCGCCGCAGAGCCGCCGAAGAGCGGGGGTTGAGGCGCAGGACTTCCTCGTAGGCGGAGAGCGCCTCCTGCCACTGGCCTTCCTGCTCGAAGCGGACGCCGCGCTCGTAGGCGGCCTGGGCGGTTCTGGCGGCGGGCTGGGCTGACAAAGAGAGGGCGGCTGCGAGGGCGAGGCACACCGCCGCCGCCGTGTTCATGGCACTCCTCCTCCGGCGCATCTTACTACAGGGCACGGATGATCTCTTCCAGCTGCCGGGCCAGGGCGGCGTGATCGTCGCCTTCCAGCCGGACAGGCTTTCCGATCTTCACGCGCACGAAGCCCGGGCGCGGGAACTTCCAGTCGGGGTGGAGGACGCGGTTGGAGCCGCGGATGCGCACGGGCACGACGGGAATGCCAAGCCGAGCAGCCATCATGCCGATGCCGGGCAGGAAAGGCAGGATCGATTCGTCGCGGCTGTGTTTGCCTTCCGGGAAGATGAGCGGGCACCAGCCCTCGCCGGCGAGTTCGCCGAGGTAGCGGAGCGCCTCGCGCGCGCCCGCCTCGCGCTGCGGAATCGGCACGGCGTTGAAGACGAGGCAGGCGAGGTAGTAGTTGAGCGAGTTGGTGAGCCGTTTCCACCAGGGGAAGCGCTCCGGGTGGAAGTGGGCGTCGAAGAACTCCTTGCGCATGGCGGGCGCGAGGCGGTGGCGCCACTTCCAGGGCATGGCGATGAAGAGGACGGGCGTGTCGAAGTAGCCCTGGTGGTTGGAGGCGAACAGGACGGGCGGCTCGAGGCCATCGAGGTTTTCGCGGCCTTCGACGCGCACCCAGGCGAAGATGCGGGCCAGCCACAGGACCCAGGCGTTGAGGTGGAAGACGCGGTGCCAGTGGGCCCAGCGGCTGCGGCTCCAGCGGGGGAATTCGAAGGGCTCGGCGGGCGGCGCGGGGGGCGCTTTTTCGAGCTGCTTCAGATCGGCGACGGTGCGGGCGGAGGCGAAGGCGGTTTCGTCGAGGGTGCGGCCGAGCTGCTGCTCGAGCGCGACCATGAGCTCGATGCGGTCGAGCGAGCTGAGGCCGAGGCCTTCGAGCGGGGTGTCCGGAGAGAGCTCGCGGCCGCCGGCATAGCGGGCGAGGATGGCCGCGACGGGGTCTTCGGCGGCGCGCGGCGCGGCGGAGGGGGCGGCGCCGGAGACATGCTGGCGGATGACGCGCCGCTTGAGCTTGCGCGTGCCTTCGGTGCGCGGCAGCTCCGGCTCCGGCCAGACGGTGAAGGCGCGGATTTTCTGGTGTTCCTCGAGGCGCGCGTTGGCTTCGCGGATGACGGCTTCCGCATCCGCGCCCTCTTCGAGGACGAGAGCGGCATGGACGGTCTCGCCGCCCGCGCCGGGGACGCCGACGACGGCCGATTCGCGGACGCCGCGGATCGCGTTGAGGACCTTCTCGACGTCTTCGGGAAAGACGTTGCGCCCGTCGGGCAGCACGATCATTTCCTTTTTGCGGCCCCTGATGTAGAGCCGCCCATCGGAGTCGAGCTCGCCGATGTCGCCCGTGTGCAGCCAGCCGTCTTCGAACGCCTCGGCGGTGGCTTCGGGATCGTTGAAGTAGCCGGAGGTGATGTTGGGTCCGCGCACGAGCACCTCGCCGTCGGGAGCGATGCGGATTTCGACTCCGGCGATCGGCTTGCCGACCGAGCCCTGGCGCGCGTGGAAGGGGTGGTTGAGGGTGACGATCGGGGCAGCCTCAGTGAGGCCGTAGCCCTGGATGACGGCGAAGCCCAGCCCTCCCCAGAACTTTTCGAGCGCGCCGTCGAGCGCCGCGCCGCCGACGATGAAGCTCCAGAACTTCCAGCCGAACAGGCGGTGGACGCGGCGGTAGCGCCACCAACGCCACCAGAATTTCTCGCCCGGGGGCGCGGGCTGAGCCGCCTCCGGCGCCACGGCGAGGATGTATTCGCGCAGCAGTTCGAGGATGCGCGGCACGGAGACGAGCACGCTGATGCGGCGCGTGCGGATCTGACGGACGATCTCGCGCGGATCCTGCGTGCGCAGGAAGACGACCGTGCCGCCGAGAATGGGCGGAATGAACGCCGCCATCGCCTGCCCGAACATGTGGCTCAGAGGGAGAAGGTCAAGGAAGCGGATGGGGTGGAAGGGGCGGGCGTAGTGGAGATATTTGCGGATCTCGCGCTCGACGGGAACAATGTTGGCGAGGATGTTGCGGTGCGTGATGACCACGCCCTTGGGGTCCGCCGTGGCGCCGGAGGTGAACAGGATCTGCACGGTGTCGGCGGCGGAGATCTCCACGGGTTCGACCGCGGGCGCGGGCGTGCGCCAGTCGAGCTCAGAGAGCTTCCAGACGGGGACGCCGGGCGGGGGCGCGGCGAGATGAACGGCGTCGCCGAGGAGGATCGCTTTCGGCGCGGTGATGCGGACGACGCGCTCGAGAAAATCGGGGGAATGTTTTTCGTCGATGGGAACGACGGCGGCGCCGCGCAGCAGGCAGCCCCAGAAGGCGGCGATCCACGCGGGGCGGTTCTCGCTCCAGAGAATGACGCGGTCGCCGCGCCCGACGCCCTGCCCGGCGAGCCGCAGGGCGAAACGGCGCGCCGCGGCGCCGAGCTGCTCATAGGTGTAGGAGCGCGGGCGCACGCCGTCGTCGAAGACGAGGGCGACGCCCTTCTGCGCCACGACGGACTCGAAGAAGTCGAGGAGCGTGTCGCGCTTCATCCCTCTTCATCGTAGCCGCGGGGCGCGGCCGGTCACTGAATGGTGCTCGAGCCCTCGACGCCGAGCGTCGCGTCCGGGATGTTGCGGTTGATGTAGTTGTCGAGGTTGATGACGTAGGTTTCGGGCGCGTCGATCAGCACGGGCGAGTGGGTGGCGCAGATGATGCGGAACTTCTTCTGGTCCACGAGCTCCGTCAGCATCTTGAGGATCCGGCGCTGGTTGGAGACGGAAAGGGCCATTTCGGGCTCGTCGAGCAGCAGCATGGTGCCATCCGGCAAGGCGGGGAACGTTTCGCGGAACAGGGAGAGCATCACCTGGCCGTGGGAGGCCATCTGGATGAACTCGCGCATCTGCGGGTTGTTCTGGAACAGCTCGAGATGCATGCGCGGGTTGTGATGCTCGGCGTCGAACAGGAAGACGCGCGGCGATTCGATTTTGTTCTCCACCCTGTAGATGTAGCCGTCCACCTCCTCGCCGCGCATGGCGTAGTAGATCGAGTGCAGCAGGGTGGACTTGCCGCAGCCGTTCTCGCCGGTGAGCAGGATGAGGGGGTGCCGCAGATCGACGATGAGCGGCATATGGAAGTTGAGGTTCACCAGAACCGGGTGGGCCAGAATTTTCAGGAACATGCCAGAAGGGTCTGATTCCAGAATAGCAGCCGGGGTTGCAAAGACCTTCAGCGGCGGAGCCGGAAGCGGCGGAACGAGGCGGTGTTGAAGAAGCTGCCGAGGCCGATGCGCCCGGCGCCGAGGCTGAGATCGACGGCTTTCAGGGAGGGCGATGTCCGCCCGTCGACCCAGGCTTCCACGAGCCCGGTTGCAGCGTCATACTGCATGCGCACGGCATGCCAGCCATCGGTGGGCAGCGAGCCCGGTCCTTCGAGCGGGCTGATGCGGACGCGGTCGCCGCCGAAGCAGTGGAAGACGCCGTTGTGGACCTCGACCTGGGAGGCGGCGTCGTCGGAGAGGTGGACGTAGTTGAAGTAGCCGTCCTTCTGCCATGCGTAGACGAGGATCAGCGAGCCCTTGGGCGCGGAGCGCTTGACTTCGACCTCGAGGGTGAACTTTGCGAGCGGCTCCGTGCGGGCGAGGGCGAACTGGATGGGGCGGCGCGGGTTGGCCTGCTGGGGGCGGGCGGTCAGAAGGTGCAGTTCGCCGTTTTCGATTTTCCAGTCCGCGGCGGAGATGACCTGCCAGCGGAGGCCGAAGGCTTCGATCTCTTCGGCCAGAGGCGGCGTGGCGGGTCTGCCGCTCTGGGCGGAGGCGAGCAACGGAACCGTGGCGAGGAACGAGCGGCGCAGCATGGCTCCATCACATCAAAACGGGCCGCGGGGCACAACGCGGGGCGAAATCAAATCGACGGGGAAATGTTCTGCTGCTGAAGGGCCTTCTCCAGGAAGGCGCGCAGGCGCCGGGGATATTCAGCCCCGGCGGTTTCCGGGATGTCGTTGTGGCCTGCGCCCGGGATGGTCCAGAACTCTTTGGGTTCGCGGGCGGCATCGAAGACGCGGCGGCCGAGGCGGTAAGGGATGACTTCGTCCTGATCGCCATGGATGACTAGCAGGGGTGCGCGGACCCGGGCGAGGCGGCTGTTGACATCGAGGCCCCAGACGAGGAGAGGACCGATCAGGGGGAGGACCGTCTGGGCGACGGCCCGCGCCGAGGGGAAGGGGGCTTCGAGGATCAGGCCTCCGACGGGCGCCTGGCTGGCCACGTAGGCCGCCGGGACGGTTCCGAGCGACTCGCCGTGGACGAGGATGCGGGCGGGCGGGAAGCCGAGTCCGGCGAGGAAGCGGTAGCCGGCCAGCGCGTCCTCGTACAGGCCGGCTTCCGTGGGGCGGCCTTCGCTGCGCCCGTAGCCGCGGTAGTCGAGGACGAGGATGGCAGCGCCGGCTTTCTGCCAGGCGAGGATGTGGCGGGCGCGGTGGGTGACATTGCCGGCGTTGCCATGCAGGAAGAGCACGGCGGCGGGGGCCTGGTCGAGCGGTTTCCACCAGCCGTGGATGCGGCGCCGGCCGCTGCGGAGCCAGACGTCTTCGGTGTTTAACTCTTTCTGCAGGAACCAGTTGCCGTCCGGGTAGGGCATGGGGAAGAAGGCGGAGCGATTGGCCATCCAGGCGAGGAGGGCCCAGGCGGCAGCGATGAAGAGAAGGGCCTTCCAGTCCATTTAAGTCCAGCAATGTCATATTTTTGAGGAGGGATCAAGGGTGGAGTTGACAGAAAAAGCGTCGCGGGAACTTGACAATATCACACTAAAGTTTGATAATACGATCAGGCGCAGCAGCTCAGCCAAGCGCCGAGGAACGGAAGTTCCCAAACCGAGCAGCAAGAGGGAATGGAGAGTCATGAGCAAGATCATCGGCATTGACCTTGGGACCACCAACTCCGTGGTGGCGGTCATGGAGGGGGGGCAGCCTGTTGTCATCCCGAATCAGGAGGGCGCGCGCACGACGCCGTCGGTGGTTGCATTTACGAAGAGCGGCGACCGGCTGGTGGGGCAGGTGGCGAAGCGTCAGGCGGTGACCAACCCGGAGAACACGATTTACTCGATCAAGCGCTTCATGGGGCGGCGCTTCGACGAGGTGACGGAGGAGATGAAGCTGGTGCCGTACCACGTGGTGCGCGGCGACAACGGCGATGCGCGCGTGGAGATTGCGGGCAAGAAGTACGCGCCGCCGGAGATCTCGGCGATGATCCTGGCGAAGCTGAAGGAAGCCGCCGAAGCCTATCTGGGCGAGAAGGTGACGAAGGCGGTGATCACGGTGCCGGCGTACTTCAACGACGCGCAGCGGCAGGCGACGAAGGACGCGGGCCAGATTGCGGGTCTCGAGGTGCTGCGGATCATCAACGAGCCGACGGCGGCGGCGCTCGCATACGGTCTGGACAAGAAGAAGGAAGAGCGGATCGCCGTGTACGACTTCGGCGGCGGGACGTTTGACATCTCGATTCTGGAAGTGGGCGACGGGGTGGTGGAGGTGAAGTCGACCAACGGCGACACGCACCTGGGCGGCGACAACATCGACCAGCGGCTGGTGGACTGGCTGATCGAGGAATTCAAGAAGGAAGAGGGGGTGGACCTGTCGCGCGACCGGATGGCGCTGCAGCGGCTGAAGGAGGCGGCGGAGAAGGCGAAGATCGAGCTGAGCTCGGCGATGGAGACCGAGATCAACCTGCCGTTCATCTACGGCGACCCGCAGACGGGGCCGAAGCACCTGGTGAAGACGCTGACGCGGGCGCGGTTCGAGCAGATGATCGAGGACATCCTGCAGCGCTCGATTCCGCCGTGCAAGCAGGCGCTGGCGGACGCGGGGCTGACGCCGGAGCAGATTGACGAAGTGGTGCTGGTGGGCGGCTCGACGCGCATTCCGCGGGTGCAGCAGCTGGTGAAGGAGCTTTTCAAGAAAGAGCCGAACAAGACGGTGAACCCGGACGAAGTGGTGGCCGTGGGCGCCGCGGTGCAGGGCGGCGTGCTGGGCGGCGAGGTGAAGGACGTGCTGCTGCTCGACGTGACGCCGCTGTCGCTGGGCATCGAGACGCTGGGCGGCGTGTTCACGAAGCTGATCGAGCGCAACACGACGATTCCGACGCGGAAGTCGGAGATCTTCTCGACGGCGAGCGACAACCAGACGAGCGTGGAGATCAAGGTGTACCAGGGCGAGCGCGCGATGGCGCGGGACAACCGCCTGCTGGGGGTTTTCCAGCTGGTGGGCATTCCGCCGGCGCCGCGCGGCGTGCCGCAGATCGAGGTCACCTTCGACATCGACGCCAACGGCATCCTGCATGTGACGGCGAAGGACCGGGCGACGGGCAACGAGCAGAAGATCACGATCACGTCCTCTTCGGGGCTGTCGAAGGACGAAGTGGACAAGATGGCCCGGGACGCCGAGGCGCACCGCGCCGAGGACGAGCGCCGCAGGCAGGAGGTGGAGGCGAAGAACCAGCTGGACAACGCCGTGTACAGCGCGGAGAAGATGCTGCGCGAGCACCGCGACAAGATCTCGGACGCGGACGCCCGCAACATCGAGGACGCCGTCTCGGAGGCGAAGAAGGCCATCGAGGAGGGCGGGCTGGAGCGGATCCGCGCGGCGCAGGAGCGGCTGATGCAGGCCAGCCACAAGCTGGCCGAGGCGATGTACCGCGCCGCGGGCGCGCAGCAGCCTTCCGGCGACGGCGCGGCGGGCGCAAGAGCCGAGAGCGCGAAGAAAGACGATGTCGTCGACGCCGAGTTTGTGGATGTCGACGATCAGAAGAAGTAACCGCTGATCTGCTGAAGACGAGCCGGGCCGGCCTATGACGACCAGCAAGGACTACTACGAGACGCTCGGGGTCCGGCGGGACGCTTCGCAGGAGGAAATCCGCAAGGCGTACCGCCGGCTGGCCCGCAAGTATCATCCGGACCTGAACCCGGGCGACAAGGCAGCCGAGGAGCGCTTCAAGGCGGTGCAGGAGGCCTACGACGTCCTGTCGGACGCCAAGAAGCGGAAGATGTACGACACCTACGGTTTCTATTCCGAATCCGGCTTCCCGGGCGCTGGGCAGCCGGGGGCGGGGCCGCAGGGGTTCGGCTTCGGGGGCTTTGACTTCTCGGAGGCGTTCGGCGGGGCGCAGGGCGGGTTCGGCTCGAGTTTCAGCGATCTGTTCAGCCAGTTTTTCGGCAGCCGGCGCGAAGCGCAGCGCCGCGCGCCGGAGAAGGGGACGGACCTCGAGTACTCGCTCGAGATCGGCTTCTGGGAGGCGATCAAGGGCACGCAGGTGCGGCTGAACATCTCGCGTCTGGACGCGTGCCAGGCGTGCCGCGGCACGGGGGAGAGCGGCGGCGGGGCCACGCTGTGCACGCAGTGCAACGGCAGCGGGAGCGTGACGCAGATGGTGGGGGCGATGCGTTTCTCGCTGAGCTGCCCGCGCTGCGGCGGCAGCGGCCGGATGGCGCGGGCGTGCCCGGCGTGCGGCGGAGACGGCCGGGTGGCGGTGAACGAGACGGTGGACGTGCGCATTCCGCCGGGAGCGTCGACCGGATCGCGGCTGCGCGTGGCGGGCAAGGGCAACGCCGGGACGATGGGCGCGCCGGCGGGAGATCTGTACATCACGGTGAAAGTGAGCGATCATCCGCTGTTCCGGCGCGAGGGAGACGATGTGTACGTGCGTGTTCCCGTGTCCGTGTGGGAAGCCGGACTGGGCACGCGGATCGAGGTTCCGACGGTGGACGGGCGCGCGCTGCTGAAGATCCCCCAGGGCACGCAGAACGGGCAGAAATTCCGGCTGCGGGAGAAGGGCGTGTTCAACGCGCGCAAGAACGCGCGCGGGGACCAGATTGTCGAGATCGAGCTGCAGACGCCGGACGTGCGCGACGAGCGCGTGCGGGAGCTGCTGAAGGAACTGTCGAGGCATGACACGCGCGATCCGCGCGCCGAACTCTGGTCGAAGGTGTAACTGCCGTGGCGAAGCAGAAGGGCAAAGCGGGCTACATGATCTCGGCGGTGGCCGAGAAGTACGGCATCCATCCGCAGACGCTGCGCCTGTACGAGCGCGAGGGGCTGATCAAGCCGTCGCGCAGCGAGGGCAACACGCGGCTGTACACGGACGAGGATCTTGAGAGGCTGGAAGTGGTGCTGGAGCTGACGCGCGAGCTGGGGGTGAACCTGGCGGGCGTCGAGATCATCCTGAACATGCGCGAGAAGATGGCGGCGATGCAGAAGCAGATCGAGCAGTTCGTGCAGTCGCTGAATGTCGAGCTCGCGAGGAGCCTGCGCGCAGAGCAGCAGGAGCCCAACCACTCGCTGATCCCCGTGGCGCGTCCCGTGGCCGCTGCGCCTCTGGCGCCGGAGGAAAGCGCCCCGCCCCGGCGGAGAGGGCGGAGCGCGAAGAGCTGAGCGGGAGGCTGCGGCTACCGGAGCTTCTTGACGAATTTCCCCGTATAGGCGTCCACAAAGATCGAGAATTTGCTCTGGCTGATCGAGGGGCCGAAGATCACGCGCCAGGTGGGCTTGACATCCGGGGCTGTCCACTCAAGCAGGAAGTGGATGGGCAGGTCCCTGTTGTCATCCAGAACTTTTTTCATGGCTTTGTCCTTCTCGACCTCGGCCATCGCTGTTTCGAGCGCCTTCGGCGTATCGATCTTCACCTCCTGGATGGCCATCGCGAAGACGCGCGGATTCGGCATGTAGCCCGAGTCCGCCCCGGCGCGGACGCCCTTGATGATGCCGCCTTCGCTGTCGGCGGCAGCCCAGGTGAACTCCCGCTTGACGCGCTTCGATTCGCTGACGTAGGTGGCGCGCCAGAAGCCGTGTTTGCCGCCTCCAGAGGGCGCCTCGGGGATCATGCCGCTTTCCAGTTTGAGCAGTTTGACATCGGGCGCCCAGGTGCGGGCGACCTGGAAGGTCTGGAAGATGGCCGACTGTCCTGTCGCCGGCTCCGGCGGTTTGGGGGGCTCCTTTTTGGCGGGAGGACTCTGCGAACACCCGGAGAGCAGGAGCAGCAGGGCGGGAAAGCAACGGGAGATTCGGATGCGGTTCATGGGGTTTCTCGCCTCACTCAATCATATTGAAGATTGGCACCGCCGCAACCCTGGGGGGAGGATTCCGGGCGACACTGCAACCGGCCTGTGCCATAATACGGGCAACAGCGGTTTGACATCCATCCCGCAGAGGGAGGTTCCCATGATCGTCGCCGGACTCCGTCGAGCAGCGCTGGCAGCAGCGCTGGCTCTGGCCGTATGCGTGTCTGTCCCCGGGCAGGAGCAGGGGGGAGGACAAAGCGGGGGGACGGGCGGAGGCGGCGGCGCTGCGCCGGCTCCGACACCCACGCCGACTCCCACGCCCACGCCGACGCCCTCGCCGACCAAGCCGATCTCGCCGGCGCCGTTCCCCGGGCAGCAACAGCAGCAGCAACCCGGGTTCCAGGATTTCCAGCGGCCGATCTACCTGTCTGGCCGGGTGATGATGGAGGACGGAACGGCGCCGCCCGAGCCCGTGATGATGGTGATGGTGTGCAACGGACGGCCGCGTCCGCAGGGCTATACGGATTCGAAGGGCCGTTTCAGCATCGCTCTCGGCCAGAATCAGAACGTGTTCGCCGATGCCAGCATGGACAGCACGGACATGCGCTCCGTGATGAACCCGAGCCCGACGCGCGGCATCTCCGAGCGCGAGCTGGTGGGCTGCGAGTTCCGCGCCGAGCTGCCCGGGCATCAGAGCGACGTCATTCAGCTGGCAGGGCGGCGGGTGATGGACAACCCGGAAGTGGGCGTAATCGTGCTGCGGCGGCTGGCCAACGTCGAGGGTTTCACCTTCAGCCTGACGACGGCCAACGCTCCCAAGGAGGCGAAGAAGGCGTACGAGAAGGCGCTGTCTCTGGCCAAGAAGCAGAAAGCGGCGGAGGCGGAGCCGCATCTGCGCAAGGCTGTGGAGATCTATCCGAAATTCGCCGCCGCGTGGTTCGAGCTGGGCAACGCGCTCGAGGCTCAGAAGAAGACCGAAGAGGCGCGGGCTGCGTATGAGAAGTCCATCGAGGCGGACCCGAAGTTCATCGGACCGCACCTGAGCCTGCTGCAGCTTGCGGTGAACGCGCGCGACTGGGAGCAGATCGCCGCCCGGAGCGAGACGGTGCTGAAGCTGAACCCGTTCAACTATCCGCAGGTGTGGTTCCTGCACGGGGCGGCGGCGTACAACCTCGGACGTCACGCAGACGCGGAAAAGAGCGCCCGCGAGGCGATCAAGCTGGATCCGAGCCACCGCAACCCGCGCGCCTACAGCCTGCTGGCGCATATTCTCGCGGACAAGGGCGACTACGCGGGCGCCCTGGACAACATGAAGGGCTATCTGAGCTTCGCCCCGAACGCGCCGGACGCCGACACGGTGAAGAAGCAGATCACCGAGCTTGAGAGGCTGGTAGGCGCGCGTCCGGCGGCGCAGAACGCGCCGGCTCCGCAGCGCGGTCAGTTCTGCCGCGGCGCGCCGCGGCTGATCCGCCGCGCCTTCCAGAAGGCGTGGATGGAGAAGCCGAGCATGATGACCAGCATGAAGGCGCTGAGCAGGAAGCGCAGCAGGTGCTCGGGGCCCTGATCGATCTCCTTCCAGCCTGTCCAGACGGGGCGCACCATCATCACGGCCAGCAGGAAGAAGAGGAATCCGAGGACCTCGTTCCAGAGGGAGTGGAGCGGGCGGATGACTCCGGGCAGGACCGCGGCCAGGAATTTTTTCGCCAGGCGGAAAAAAGCCGTCATGCTCTTCCGCCTGCCATGCTAGCAGGGCTTCCGTGCCCGTTGCAGCGGCGCCCGTAATCCGTCCGTAGCGGCGGGCGGAAGGCAGCGGAGTGGGGCTGAAGGGGGACGTGCGGCGCAATCGGTGCAGATGCGGGAG
>FWPV01009199.1_pt1 | contig 16839 bp, 15 predicted proteins | sample 2228371 | NCBI WGS metagenome assembly FWPV01 (sample SAMEA103939776, study PRJEB20133) | metagenome | reverse complement strand
CCACCCACCACAATTCGGGCCGGTAGCTCAGTTGGTAGAGCGTCGCGTTCGCAATGCGAAGGTCGTGGGTTCGACTCCCATCCGGTCCACCATCCCTTGTTTCGCCCGAATTCGCCCCCATTTTTAATTTGATCTCTTCTATATTTCCCCAGCGGAGGGCAAGCGGTTTCTCTGACGGCGGCAACACAGCAAAAACGGTTTCGAAAAGCGACGCAAACCACTGCCTAGAACAGGCTACGAAAAAAAATGTCAAAATGTTCCGAATTCCACTCGATGGAGGTTTTGCGATGAAGCGTGTCATGCTGTTTCTTGCCACCAACCTGGCGGTGATCGTCGTTTTGTCAGTCGTATTGCGTCTTTTGGGTGTGGAACGCATCCTGGACGCGAGCGGCGTGGGGTTGGATTACCAGTCGCTCTTGATCTTCGCCGCGGTTTTCGGGTTCGGCGGTGCGTTCATTTCCCTGATGATGTCCAAATGGATGGCTAAAATGGCGATGGGCGTGCAGGTCATCGAACACCCGAGCAACGCCGTAGAACAGTGGCTCGTGGATACAGTGGCGCGGCTGTCGCACCAAGCCGGGATCGCGATGCCAGAAGTCGGCATCTATGATGCTCCCGAACCCAACGCCTTTGCCACCGGGCCGTCGAAAAACGACGCCCTGGTGGCCGTATCCACAGGTTTGCTGCAAACCATGACCCCCGAGGAAGTAGAAGCTGTGCTGGGGCATGAAATCGGCCATGTGGCCAACGGCGACATGGTCACGCTCACCCTCATCCAGGGGGTAGTGAACACGTTCGTGATCTTCATCGCCCGGGTGGTGGGTCATGTGGTCGATCGCGTCGTGTTCAAGAACGAAGAAGGCCACGGGCCGGCGTTCTGGATCACAACCATGGTGATGGAGATCCTCGTGGGGTTCCTTGCCTCGATGATCGTCGCGTGGTTCTCGCGCCAGCGCGAATTTCGCGCCGACGCCGCGGGGGCATATCTGACCTCGCCGCGCCACATGATCGCGGCACTGGAGCGGCTTCGCGCCTATGCGCAAATGCCGTCGCTCATGCCCGAAAGCGTCAAAGCGTTTGGCATTCGCTCCGGGGGGACAGGGAGTGCTTTGCTCCAGCTTTTTGCCACCCACCCGCCGCTGGAGGAACGAATCGAAGCGCTGCAGCGCCTTGCGGCGGTGCGCCCCTGACCCCCTTGCCACCGGCGCACCGTGACTGGCAGCGCCAGTGTTACTGTCTTTACCCGATTGCGGATCACGCCCGGAGCGCGTCGTCTGATTACGACCGTGGCGCGCTCGCTTTCCCAGGCATCCGCCGCCGTTAACGTGCCTCTGAACGGCTGGACACTGCTACCCAAAAGCGCGTCCGCACCTTCGGCACGCGTTCGATGTCCCAATGCGCCAATGCCCAGGCCCATACCTCAGCCACCGAGGCTCGAGCCAGTTCCGTCGGCGCCGGCTGGCCGAGAAAGTGCAGCGCCTCGATCAGCTGTCGCGAGGCATGACGCGGATCGAGCGCCGGGGCATGCGTTTGTTTGGACAACTTTTCCCCAGCCGCATTGACCACGACCGGCAAGTGCAGATACCGCGGGCGGGACAAACCTAACCGCTGCTGCAGAAAGATCTGCCGCGGTGTGGAATCCAACAGATCCGCACCGCGCACCACGTCGGTGATGACGCCATCGGCATCATCCACTGCCGCGGCCAGCTGATACGCAAACACCCCGTCGGCACGCCAGACGACATAATCGCCGACCTCCTCTTCCAGCACGTAGCGCTGCGGCCCCTGAAGGCGATCTTCGAATGCCATCACCACCCCACGGGTATCGACGCGCCACGCCCTCGCCACGCGCCCCGGTGCCAACCCATGGCGGCATGTTCCCGGATAAATGGTCGCGCCAAACCGCGAGAGCGCCGAATCGGCGATCTCTTTGCGCGAACAGGAACACGGATAAACGATGCCCTCCGTCCTGAGCCGTTCGAACGCCGCTCGGTAGACATCGAGGCGCTGGCTTTGATACACCACCGCTCCATCCCACGTCAGGCCGAACGCTTCGAGGGTACGCAGGATCGCGTCGGCGGCGCCAGGGACGACCCGTGGCGCATCGAGATCATCGATGCGCACCAACCAACGACCACCGTGGGCACGGGCATCGAGAAAGCTGCCCACGGCAGTGACCAACGAACCGAAATGCAGCGGCCCGGTGGGGGATGGTGCGAAACGCCCGCAGTATGGCGCGGAGGTTGTCTGAGCGCCAAGGTTTGCCGAACCGTGCGCCAACGCAGCGACCGACATTCCCTGCGGGGGTGTCAGCTCACACTCCGAACGGGTGCCGGCGCAAAATGGTCTCGCTGCGCTCCGGACCGGTGGAAATCACGTCGATCGGCACTTCGCAGAACTCTTCGATGCGGTGCAAATAAGCGCGTGCCGCCGCGGGCAAGTCTTCCCAGCGTTTGGCGCCAAAGGTGCTTTCTTGCCAACCGCTCATCACTTCGTAGATCGGCCGACAATGCGCTACCTCCTCGGCCCCTACCGGCAGCAGCTCCACCCGTTTACCGTCGAGCTCATAGCCGACGCAAAGCTGCAATTCCGACAGTCCGTCCAGAACGTCGAGCTTGGTAATACACAACCCACTGACGCCGTTGATGATGATCGAACGCTTGAGCGCCGCGAGATCGAGCCAACCACAACGGCGTTTGCGCCCGGTCACCGTGCCATACTCCCGGCCTTTGGTGGACATCTGCCAGCCCGGTGTGCCCGCTTCGTCCATCGGCAGTTCGGTCGGAAAGGGACCACTGCCTACGCGGGTGCAATAGGCTTTGGTGATGCCGAGCACGTAATGCAGGCGCCCTGGCCCCACCCCGGAACCCGCCGCCGCCTGGCCGGCGACACAGTTGCTGGAAGTAACGAACGGATAGGTACCGTGATCCACATCCAAAAGGGTTCCTTGCGCCCCTTCAAAAAGGAGATTACCGCCGTTTTTGTTGATCTCGTATAGTTTCGCCGCCACATCCGCCACGAGCGGCTTGACTTCCTCGGCGGCGCGGCAAAAATCCGCCCAAAACGATTCCAGCGCGATCGGCTCAGCACCAAGCGCCGTCAGCTGCGTGTTGTAATGGGCGAGATTGGCTTCGATCTTGGCACGCAGGGCCTCGGGCTGGAACAAATCATAGACCCGCACGGCACGGCGCGCCACTTTGTCTTCGTAAGCCGGCCCGATGCCGTTACCGGTGGTGCCGATTTTGTTCGCGCCTTTGGCGGCTTCCCGCGCGCGATCCAGCGCCACATGATACGGCAAAATGAGCGGGCAACCCGAGCTAACGAAAAGGCGCGAGCGCACCTCGATGCCGCTATCTTCGAGCTTGGCGATCTCCTGCGTCAGATGCATGAGATTGAGCACCACACCGTTACCGATGAAACACGCCACCTCTGGCCGCACGATGCCCGAAGGAATGAGGTTGAGTTTGAATTCCTGCGATCCGACGACCAACGTATGACCGGCGTTGTGCCCCCCTTGAAAGCGCACCACCCCCTGCGCCGAGTCGGTGAGCCAGTCGACGATCTTGCCCTTGCCCTCATCCCCCCATTGAGTGCCAACGACGACGACGTTTTTTGCCATGCTGACTTTCCCTTTTGCCTAGTCTTGCCAAGCCTCGACGTGCCAAGCGCCCTCTCGCCACACCAGACGGCGATCGCAGCCCGCCTCGCGCCACGCCGCGGGCGGATGGCCAGGCAGTTCCTGCACCACGGCCTCGCCCGCCGCGCGCAGCTGCGCGACGCGCTGCTGCAACGCTCCGCGCGCCTGCCGATCCTCGCACCAAGGCGCGAGAATCGCCCCCGGCATCTCCTCCTCGGGCATCAACGCCACCAGCGCGCGCACGTCGATGGAAAAGCCAGTAGCAAAGCGCTCGCGCCCAAACACTGCCCCCATCGCGTCATAGCGCCCGCCCAGGGCCACCGCGCTGGCGCTACTGGGAGCAAACGCGGCAAACGTCAGACCGGTATGGTAATGGTAACCGCGCAAATCGGCCAGATCGATCCCTACGGTAACGATGTCATTGAGTTCCGCGTCCGCGTATAAGGCGTCATACACCGCTTGCAGCTGCGCCAGCGCGGCAGCAATCGCCGGTGTGGCCGGCAGCCGCTCTTGCGCTTCGCTCAACACCTCTTTACCGCCATAGGCCCGTGGCAGCCAGTGCAACGCGGCGCGAATCGCTGGCGAGCAACGCTGCTCACTCAACCAGCGGTCCAGTTCGGCAACGTCCTTGCCGCACAGCCACTCGAACAATTGCTCGGCTTCCTGTGCCGAAGACAACCAACCCGCGGTCAGCTCATGGAAAATCCCCATGTGCGCCAGTTCCAGCCGCACCGGTGCCAGTCCCGCGTCGCGCAGCAGCCGCACCATGAGCTGCACCACTTCGAGATCGGCTTCGATGCCGGCGTGCCCGAAGAGCTCTGCCCCCAGCTGCCACGGTTCCCGCAACGCGAGCAGCGACTCGGGTCGCGCATGCGCCACCGGCCCGCAATAGCACAACCGCGTCACCCCGGTGCGATTGAGCACGTGCGCATCGAGGCGCGCCACTTGCGGCGTCATGTCGGCGCGCATGCCGATCAGCCGCCCGGAAACCGGATCGGTAAAAGCAAAGGTGCGCGCGGTCAGATCAGCGCGTCCCCCCACAGTCACGGCTTCGACATAACCCAACAGCGACGGCGCCACCAGCTCGTAGCCATGCGTGTGCAGCACATCGAGCAATCGTCGCCGTACCCGCTCGATCGCGCGCGCGATAGGAGGCAGCTCGTCGCGGCAATGCGGCGGCAGCGCCCAAGGCATCACGGCTGCGGCCCCTTGAAGTAGCGGAAGAACTCGCTTTGCGCATCGAGCACCAACACATCTTCGCGCCGCGCCAAGCCTTCTCGATACGCTTCGAGCGAGCGGTAAAAGCGGAAGAACTCGGGATCGCGCGCAAAGGCTTCGTTGAAAATACGTGTGGCTTGCGCATCGCCCTCGCCGCGCAACCGCTGCGCCTCGCGGTAGGCTTCCGCGAGAATCACTTCGCGCTGCCGGTCAGCTTCAGCGCGGATGCGTTCGGCATCCGCCGCCCCTTCCGAACGCAGGTTGTTCGCCACGCGCTTGCGTTCCGCTTCCATGCGCCGGTACACCGACTCGGACACTTCCACCGGCAAATCGACGCGTTTCAAACGCACATCGACAATTTCAACGCCAAACGTGCGTGCGTCACGGTCGGTTTTTTGCCGCACGATTTCCATGACCCGGTCGCGTTCGCCGGAAACGACGTCATGCACGGTGCGCTGCCCGAACTCCTCGCGCAGCGCCGCATTGACCGTTTGCATGATGCGCGTGCGCGCGCGCACCTCGTCCCCGGCCACGGAAATGAAATACTGCTGGGGATCAATGATGCGCCATTTGACGAAGTGATCCACGAGCACGTTCTTTTTCTCAGAAGTAATGAAACGCTCGGGATCGGGCGTATCGATGGTCAAAAGCCGCCTATCGAACAGCCGCACTTGCTGAATCAGCGGCAGTTTGAAGTGTAACCCCGGCTCGGTCACCACCCGTCGCACTTCACCGAATTGCATCAGCAACGCATACTGCCGCTGATCGACCGTAAAGAGACTCATCGAGGCAACGATCGCCGCAACGATCAGTGCAGCCGCTGGTAAGCCAAATCTTGCGTTCATGGCCGGGCTCCTCGCTCACGCGGCACGCTACGACCCGACTCCGTCTGGCTGGATGAAGGTGCCGCGGCATTGGCATCGCGCATCAGTTCTTCGAAGCTCGCTGCGCCGTCGCGCCCTGTTTTGGCGGCACCCTCTGTGGGAGCGCTGCCGCGCGCGAGCATCTCGGCCAGCGGCAGCATCAGCAGGTGGCCACTGGCTTCGGCATCGACGATCACTTTGCTCGTGTGCTGGAACACCTGCTGCAGGGTTTCCAGATACAGCCGCTCGCGCGTCACTGCCGGTGCCAAACGGTACTGTTCGTAAATGCTGAGGAAACGCTGCGCATCCCCGCGCGCTTGCTCCACCACGCGGGCGCGGTATGCCTGAGCTTCCTCGATCATGCGCGAGGCTGTCCCGCGTGCCCGCGGGATCACTGCATTGGCGTAGGCTTCGCCTTCGTTACGCAACCGTTCGCGGTCCTGACCGGCTTTGACGGCGTCGTCGAACGCTGCCTGCACCTGCTCGGGCGGCTGCGCGTTTTGCAGGGTCACGCGCACCACCTGCACTCCCGTCTGGTAGCGGTCCAGCATCGTCTGCATCAACGCCTGGGCCCGCGCCGCGATGTCTTCGCGCCCTTCGTAGAGCACATAATCCATTTTACTTTTGCCAACGATCTCGCGCATGGCACTTTCCGCGACCTGCTTGACCGCCTCATCCGGCGCACGGTCGCGGAAAAGGTAATCTTCGGGTGATTTGAGCAAGTATTGCACGGCAAAGAAGATCTGCACGATGTTCTCGTCGTCCGTGAGCATCAGGGCTTCGCGCATCACGCGGTTGCGCTCGCTGCCACGGTAGCCCACTTCCACCGTACGCACTCCGGACAGATCCACGATTTCGTGCCGCTCGATCGGATAGGGCAAACGCCAGCGCAACCCGGGTTCCGTGGTTTCGACATAACGGCCAAAGCGCAGCACCACCCCCCGCTCGTTGGCTTCTACCTTGTAAAAGCCCGAAGCGAGCCAAATCGCCAAGCCCGCCAGCAAAACGAGCAAGGTGACCTTGCCGAAATGCGGCGGCATGTCCGGACCCACTGTCCGACGCGGCGGCGCACCGCCGTCACCGCCGCGTTGACCAAAGAGCGCGTTGAGTCGTTGGTTGAATTCGCGCCACACTTCATCGAGATCGGGCGGCCCGTCTTCCGGCGGCCGCCGCGAACCAGGGGGATCTTGCCGATCGTCGGTGGGACGAGACGGGCGCGGCGGCGACTCGTCGCCCCAACGCGGGTCATTGAGCGACATATGGCTCCTTTCCTTCTAGCAGCATGCAATGTTGAGGGGCATGCACTTCGTTTTCTCCCTGCACCGGATCATGCGGTGCGGCCAGTGCAGCCAAACGCTCGTCGATCGCTTCCCGCAGAAGCGGCAAACCTTGCCCGGTTGCTGCACTCACGTACACCCGTTGAATCGTACCATAGGCGTCGCGCACCACTTGGGGTTCGACTCCCGTGAGGTCGATTTTGTTCATCACTTCCAGACGAGGCACCCCTGCTGCGCCGATCTCCGCGAGCACCGACAACACCGCTTCGCGCTGCGCTTCACCATCGGGGCTGGCAGCGTCTCGCACCAAGAGCAACAAGTCTGCTTCGATCACTTCTTCCAAAGTCGCATGAAACGCCGCGACCAGCGTATGCGGCAAATCGCGGATGAAACCGACGGTATCGGATAGGATCACGTTGCCCGATCTTGGCAACCACAACCGCCGCGAGGTCGTGTCGAGTGTGGCGAACAATTGGTCGGCGGCATAGGTGCCGGCTTTGGTCAGCGCATTGAACAGCGTAGATTTGCCGGCGTTGGTGTAGCCCACCAGCGATACTTGCTTCGCGCCGCGCCGTTCGCGTCCGCGCCGCCGGGTAGCGCGCTGACGCGCCAACTGCTCGAGGCGCCGCTCCAACACCTGAATGCGCCGGGCGATCAAACGCCGGTCGGTTTCCAGCTGCGTCTCCCCTGGCCCGCGCAAGCCAATCCCCCCGCGCTGTCGCTCCAAGTGCGTCCAGGCGCGCACCAAGCGCGAAGCGAGGTACTTGAGCTGCGCCAATTCCACCTGCAGCTTGCCTTCGTGGCTCTGAGCGCGCTGGGCGAAAATGTCCAGAATCAGTGCCGTGCGGTCGATCACGCGTACGCGCAAGGCTTCTTCGAGGTTGCGCTGCTGGATGGGGGTGAGCGACACCCCGACGACCAGCACGTCGGCCGGCTGGGCCTCGAGTCCTTCTTTCAGCCGCTCGACCTGACCTTGACCGAAATAGGTGGCGGGATCGGGTCGGCTGCGGCGCAACATCGTGGTGCCAACGATGTTGGCACCGGAACTCTTGACCAGCGCGACCAATTCTTCCTGCGCCGCGGCCGCCTCGGGCGTACCGAGGTCGACCGCCATGACCCAGGCGCGCTCCGGCGGCGCGCTACGCTCGATCATGAAGTTCCGTCATGGCACCGATCGTTTGCGCTCAGGACTCGGCCTCTTGATCGGGTTCGGCATGCACTTCGCGCAGGGTCACCGGCCGCGACGGCACGACGGTGGAAATGGCGTGTTTGTACACCATTTGCGTGACGGTATTGCGCAACAGCACCACGTACTGGTCGAACGACTCGATCTGTCCTTGCAGTTTGATGCCATTGACCAGGTAGATCGACACGGGCACGCGCTCGCGGCGCAGCAGGTTCAGAAACGGATCTTGCAATTGCAATGCTTTGTTACTCATCGTCTTGTCTCAGCGAAGTTTTGGGGAATATGACATTGTACGCGAAATCAGCTCTTGACGTAAGGATTGTCCTTGGTACGCAGTTCCAGTCGCAGCGGTGTTCCGCGCAGCTCGAACGCCGTCGCAAAACCATGCTCGAGGTAACGCAGATACGATTTGGGCAGATGCTCTAAGGCACTGCCGTGGATGACGATCACCGGGGGGTTCGTTCCCCCCTGATGGGCGTAACGCGGCTTGGGACGAAATAGTCCGTGCCGGGGTGGCGCTTGCCGACGCACCAGATCGAGCAACACGCGGGTCAATTGCGGCGTGGGCAGTTTCTTCGTCGCCGCCGCATAAGCCGCATCCACCGCTTTCATCAGCGCTGCCAGTCCCGTGCCTCGGCGCGCCGAGACGGGCACGACCTCAGCAAAGGACAAAAAGCCCAGGCGATGCTGCAGCTGTTCGCGCACCTGGCGACGCATCGCGGCATCCGCAGCGTCCCATTTGGTCAGCGCAATCACCAACGCGCGGCCGCTTTCAAGCAAAAATCCCCCTAAATGAGCATCTTGCTCTCCCACCCCCAGAGTGGCATCGATGGTCAGCACCACCACCTGCGCCGCCTCGGCCGCCTGCAACGCTTTGATCACGGAAAATTTTTCGATAGCCTCTTCCACCCGCGCCTTTTTGCGCACCCCTGCCGTATCCACCAGGGTGTAGCGCTTGCCGCGGAAGGAAAACGGCACGGCGATGGCATCGCGGGTTGTCCCCGGCATGTCGTAAGCGATGAGTCGCTCTTCGCCGATCAGCGCGTTGATGAGCGTGGATTTGCCCACATTGGGGCGACCGAGCACGGCGACACGCACCCCGGCGTTTTCTGCGCTCGTTGCGACTGCGTCCGGTTCCATCGGCGGCTCGCCCGCAGGACGGGCAAAAGGCGCGAGCACGCGCGTGATCATGTCGCGCACGCCTTCGCCATGCGCGGCGGAAATGGCGATCGGATGCCCCAACCCAAGCGCGTGGAACTCCGCGACCGCCATCGCCGGGTTCAGTCCCTCGCACTTATTGACGATCACTTGCACCGGACGTTCGCAACGGCGCAAGTACGCGGCGATTTCCTCGTCGTGCGCCGTGCGTCCTTCCCGTCCGTCTACCAAAAAAAGCACGACGTCGGCCTCACGGATCGCCTGCTCGGCCTGCCGCGCCATTTCCGCAGTAATCCCCTCTTTACTCGTGGGGTCAAAACCAGCGGTATCCACCACCAGATACGGCCAAGGCCCCAAGCGACCCTGTCCATAGAGGCGATCACGGGTCAGACCGGGGTAATCGGCCACCAGCGCATCGCGGCTCTTGGTCAGGCGGTTAAATAGCGTAGACTTTCCCACATTGGGCCGGCCGACCAGCACCACGGTGGGCACCCGACCCAGCGGCTGGCTGGCGGTCACCGCGACGGCAGGGGTTGAGCGCTCAGACTGACTCACCAACGCACCTCCAACCGTGCCAACGTGCCATCGGCGTTTTGCACCAATACGTGCCCGCCGTCCGCAGCGACAAGTGTCCGGAGGGCCGCGCTGCCGACGCGCTGACGCGCCAGAACCCGACCGTTGCTCGAATCAAGGGCATGGACATAGCCCTCGCGGTCACCTACCAACACCGTGCCGCGCACCATCACCGGACGGGTCAAACCGCGGTGACGCAAGGCTTCATTTTGCCAGCGAACTTCGCCCGAAAAGACATCGAAGGCCAGCACGTCGTCGTTTTCGGCCACGGTCACCAACGTGCGCACGTCACGGTCGACGCCTACCGGACTCGAGAAGGGCTTTTGCAGCAATTCTCGGCCGGAGCGCAGATCGAAACAAGCAATCCGGCCTTGAAAGGCCGCGGCGCACAACTCGTCGCGCCACAGCACCACGGGGCCCACCACGTCGGTCAGCCGTTCGATTTCGCTGCTGCCGCGCGGGGTAGCGACGGTGAGTTCGAACAGCGGCGAACCGCTTCTGGCTTGCAGCGCCGTGACGGTGCCACCGGGAAAACCCGCAAAGACCACGCCCTGTGCCGACACGAGGGGAGCGCTTTGCCGCAGCGAAAGCGGCGGCAACGGGCGATGATAGCGCCAGCGCTCTTTGCCGTCGAGAACATCGAACGCGACGAGACGATGGTCGGTCGCGCGCACGACGACCACCCCGTCACTCACCAGCGGCGGAGTAAGCGCTGGCAACGATACACTCTGCCGCCAACGAACGCTGCCGTCGCTCATGTTGAGCGCGACGACCTCACCCCGCTCCGTCACGACCGCCGCGACACGCCCGTCGGTCCCGACCCCCGCGGCGATAGGCGCGGCGAGGTCACTGCGCCAACGCACAGCACCTTGGCGATCCAGCGCGACGACTTCGCCGTTGCCGCCGGCGACGACGATCTCCTCTGCAGTAACAGCAGGCGAAAGAAACGCCTGGGGAGCCGCGCTGACCCGGGCTTCCCAACGCAACAGCAGCGCCTCAGCCTGTTCGATCGGTGGTAGCGGCGCGGGCTGCGGACCGCGACTGCTAAAGGGGTTGAGTAAAGACAAAGAACTACATCCGGCCAACGCCCAAGCCATCAGCGCCACGGCCGCCAAGCGACCCGCACGTGCAGGCAAAGAAATCCCCCCCGTCATGATCCCCGCTCCCCCTTCCGCTGCAGCTGGACACTACGTTGTTCGGTCATGCTCAAGCCCCTGCCGACGCGATCGCTTGCCGCAGCGACTCGACGCGCGACTGGTAGTCGGCAGGGAAAGCCGCCTGCAGGGTGTGCAACGCCGCCTCCCGTTCGCCCAGCGCCCATTGAGCCGTGGCCAAACGCAGGCGCAACAGCGGTTCGGCGGTGGGATCGGGGTCGTGCGCCAGCGCTTGCGCGAGTACGTCTCGAGCCAGCGTCCAATCCTCTTTAGCCACCGCCGCCTCGGCCAATCGCAACGCCGCCCAAGAAGCATGCGCCGAGCCAATCAACGGCACCGTGCGCAACGCCTCGGCGGCCTCGCGCGCCCGCGGCAGCGCGCCTTCGGCAATCGCCTGCTCGATCGCCGCGAAGTGTTTTGCGGCGGTCTGCGCCTGCTCGGCGCGCCACCATGTCCAACCGTTCCAGCTGGCGCCGAATGCCGCCGCGGCAAGGGTGGCCAGCAACACCCATTTGCCGTTGGCTTTCCACCACGCCCGAAGCGCGGCGATCTGTTCCTGCTCCTCGTGGTCCAACACGACCGCCATCACTCATTCTCCCCGTACAGTAGCTGCGTGAGCGCCTCGTCAGACTCCGTCCACGCCACCCGCTGCTGCTGCCCAGCCCCCCGCAGCGGTTTGAGCGTCACCGTCTGAGACGCCAGTTCCTCTTCGCCCAGAATCGCCGCCACCTGCGCGCCGCTGGCATCAGCGCGGCGCATCTGGCTTTTGAAGCTCCCGCCGCCGGCGTGCACCAGAACGGAAAACCCCGTCCCGCGCCATTGCTCGGCCAATTGCAACGCCGAGCGCGCGCTGTCTGGCCCCGAATGCACCAGATACACGTCGATTTGCGGCTGCGGCATGGCACCACCGCTTTCGACCCACAGCGCCAGTACCCGTTCCACCCCAAGCGCAAAACCCGCCGCCGGCGCCGCTTTGCCGCCCAGCTGCTCAATCAGCCCATCATAGCGGCCACCCGCGCAAATCGTGCCTTGCGCCCCCAGCCGCGGCGTGACCCACTCGAACACCGTGCGGTTGTAATAATCCAGTCCCCGCACCAAGCGCGGATTGATGCGGTACGGCACGCCATGCGCTTCGATGAGCGCGCACACCGCCTCAAAATGCGCCCGCGACTCCGCACCCAGATAATCAATAAGCCGCGGCGCCCCTTCAATCAGTTCCTGCATCGCCGGGTTTTTGCTGTCGAGAATGCGCAACGGATTGCGGTGCAAGCGGCGGCGGCTGTCCTCATCCAGCGCGTCAACATGACGCTCGAAGTAGGCGATGAGATCGGCGCGATGCGCCGCGCGCTCGGGCGGGTCGCCCAGCGTGTTGAGTTCCAGGCGCACATCCGTAAGTCCCAGGTCGTCCCACAGGCGCAGTCCCATGAGAATCAGTTCCGCATCTACCTGGGGATCGGCCAGGCCGAATACCTCTACACCCACCTGATGAAACTGCCGGTACCGCCCCTTTTGCGGCCGCTCATGACGGAACATCGGCCCCCAGTAGTAGAGCCGCTGCGGCCCGTGGTGCAACAGGTTGTGCTCGATCAGCGCGCGCACGCATCCGGCCGTCCCTTCGGGACGCAACGTCAGATGTTCGCCGTTGAGCGCATCCTCGAACGCGTACATTTCCTTTTCGACGATGTCGGTCACCTCGCCGATCGCCCGCTGAAACAACGCGGTGTGTTCCACGATCGGCAGACGCACCGGAAAAAAACCGTACCCATGCGCCCAATCGTGAATCAACGCTTCGAATTCGTTCCACATCAATGACTCGGGGGGCAACACGTCGTTCATGCCGCGCACCCCGCGCAACATCGTTTTGCTCATGACTGGGATTCCTGATCTTTACGCGGAAAACGACTGGCGACGTATTCCTCCACCAGCGCCAGAAACGCCTCGGCAATTCCCTCGCCGCGCAACGTCGCCACTTTGACACCATCCATGAACACCGGCGCCGCCGGGGCTTCACCCGTGCCGGGGAGCGAAATACCGATGTGCGCGTGCCGCGACTCCCCGGGACCATTGACCACGCACCCCATGACGGCCACGCTCAAGCGTTCCACCCCATCGTAGCGCTGCTGCCATTCGGGCATGCGCGCGGCCAAAAACGCTTCGGTGCGCTGCGCCAGTTCCTGGAAAAATTGCGACGTCGTGCGACCGCATCCTGGGCAAGCAGTAACGCTGGGGGCAAAGCGACGCAAGCCCAGCGCTTGCAGGATCTGCCGCGCCACTTCCACCTCGCGCGTGCGCGGTTCATTCGGAGCAGGGGTCAGTGACACGCGGATCGTGTCGCCGATGCCCTCGTAAAGCAGCACGGAAAGTGCTGCCGTACTGGCCACGATGCCCTTGACGCCCATCCCTGCTTCGGTCAACCCCAAATGTAAGGGGTAGGAGCAGCGCTGCGCCAACACGCGATAAACCGCGATGAGATCCGGAACGCTCGATACCTTGGCCGAAAGCACGATGCGATCGGCTGCCAACCCGAGGCGTTCGGCCGCCAGTGCCGACTCGATCGCCGAAACGACCAGCGCTTCACGCATCACCGCGTCCGCTGGCCAAGGTTCCGCACGACGGGCATTTTCGTCCATCAGCCGCGCCAGAACCCCCTGATCGAGGCTACCCCAATTGACGCCGATGCGGATCGGCTTGTCGTAGCGGCACGCCAGCTCGATGATCGCAGCAAAATTGGCGTCTCGTTTTTGACCAAAGCCGACGTTGCCGGGATTGATGCGCCACTTGGCAAGCGCTTGCGCGCAGTCAGGGTATTGGGTCAGCAATTGATGGCCGTGGTAATGAAAATCTCCGACGATGGGCACAGAGACACCGGCGCGATCTAGGGCCTCGACGATCCTCGGCACCGCTTGCGCCGCCGCGGCGTCATTGACGGTGACGCGCACCAGCTCTGATCCCGCCTGCACCAGTTCGCGGATCTGATGCACCGTCGCGGAGACATCGGCGGTATCGGTATTGGTCATGCTTTGCACCACCACGGGTGCGCCGCCACCCACCACCACCGATCCGACGCGCACCGCGTGGGTTGAGCGTCGCGGCGCGGCGCCGCAGAGCAAAGACGGCGCTTCCTGCAACATCATGGCTCCGAAGGTTTTTCCGGAGAAGCAGCACTACGTGGCGCGGGATCGACCACCGCGCGTTCGCGCGCCGGCGCCGGCACCGTCAGACGTGCCACGCCTTTGCCGGTCTCGACGAGGGCACCGTTCCAGCGCACATCCAGCGCTTGAGCGGCCCCGACGTGCAGCGCATAAGGGGCGGCACTTTCGGGAAAATGCCGTTCGTTGCCCTGGCGCAGGATCCCTTCATAGACCACCTTACCCTGCGCGTCGGTAATGCGCAGCCACGACTCGCCACGGGCGGCAAGAAGATGCAGCCCCTTCGTCGTCACGGCTTCGTGGACCGGCGCAGTCGAGGTTGCTGCAGACTCCGTGGCTGCAGGAACGACCGACATCGCTGCAGGCGGCGCGGCCGTACCTGGATCAGGCGCAGAGTGACTGTCGGTAACGAGCCCAGCGGTCTTCCCGCGCGTTTCCTCACCCGCAGGGGAAAGCGCAGAGTCCTGAGCCACAGGCTGCCCATTTCCCGCAGCGGATGACACCATGCCGGGAGGCGCATGGGCCGCGGTGGCAGTTTCCTCCGGAGATTCCGAGGACGAATTTAGCAGCAGAGACGATGAGACGGCCTCTTGCTCCATCCAATCGGTCGCAGGCCAAAACCACTGGATGTAGCCCAACGCCAGCGCCACAATCACTACCGCAACGATTATCCAGCGCCACCCCCCCCGTTGCTGCGACAAAGGCACCTCGCCTTCAGCGTTGCTTGGCGGCATCAAACGCTGGGGCACCGTCGGCGCCCATGCCGACATGCGTTGCAACCACTCGTTCGGATCCTCGCCCAGTTCGCGCGCCAACAAACGCACCGTGCCCCGCACGAACACAGGGCCAGGCAGCCGATCCCAGTCACCGGATTCCACCAGTTCCAACTGGCTCGGCGACACCTTTAGGCGCAGCGCCAGCATCTCGATCGAAATCCCCGCCATCTCCCGACGCTGCTGCAGTTCACGGCCAACCGCAGTAGCCAATTCGGCAGAAGGTGCCGAATGGGTCATTGCCATGCCTCCCAAGCACCGCGTTCCAATCGCTGAGCTTCTACCGAGGCGGGTGCCAATGAACGCAACCGTTGCGCCCAACGCTCCCGTTCCGCGAGGTTGCCCTGCACGTGCGCCAAATTGGCCGCGAGCCACCACACTTGCGGCTCATCGCCGGCGAGCTGCAGCAGGGCTTGCAGGTGTCGCTGGGCTTCGCTCCAACGCTGCGCTCGCGCGGCGAGTTCCAACGCGCGGCGGCGCACGAGGAAATCGTTCGGATCAAGCCCCAACGCCGTCTCCATCGTCGCGTCGGCGCTGGCACGATCCCCGGTCTGCGCCTGACACCAGGCCAGATTGGCCAATGACCTGACTCGGCGGGGGTAATAGGGATTGCGCGCCGCCTGCTGCAGCCAGGTCTTGCCCGTGTCCCAACGCTGCCGTTCGCACGCCAAACTCCCCGCAGCATGCAAAATGTCTGGGTCGTTCGGCGCCATGGCCAATGCCCGGGAAAAGCTCTGCTCCGCCACCGCCAGGTCATTCAGCGCCAGGTGCGTCAGCCCCCACGCGTAGTGCACCAACGGGTGATCGGCGGCAATCGCCGCTGCCCGCTGCGTTTCCTGCATCGCCACGTCGGTACGTCCCAACTCGAGATACGCCAGCGCCAAGGCGATGCGCGCTTTGAGTTCCTTTTCCGCAGAAGAAGCGGGCGGCGAATTCAGAAGCGGCGTGGCGTAGGAAGCAGTCAACGGCCCGACGGCTCCTGGCGGTGCCAGCGTGGCACAACCGGCCAGTATCCCTCCGGACAACAGCGCCGTGACTCCCGCCCGCCAGCGCTTCATACCGCCTCCACGGCCAAACGCCGCGTGCGACGGGTGCGATCGCGCACCTGCCCCGCCAACTGCCCGCAAGCCGCCGCGACGTCATCGCCGCGGGTGCGGCGAATCGTCGCCACTCGACCCGCCGCGAGCAAGCGTTCCGCGAACGCCTGCACCCGCTCCGGCGTCGGCCGCGCAAAAGGACTGCTCGGAAACGGGTTGAAAGGGATCAAGTTAAACTTGCAAGGAACGTCACGGGTCAGGCGCAGCAACGCGTCGGCATGCGCGTCGGAATCATTGACCCCGGCGAGCAAGATGTATTCGAACATGATGAAATCGCGCGGTGAGCGCGTCAAATAGCGCTGGCACGCCGCCATCAACTCGCGCAGGGGATATTTGCGGTTGATGGGCACCAATCGATCCCGCAGGGCGTCGTCGGGTGCGTGCAGCGACACCGCCAGCGCCACCGGGCACTCCTCGCGCAAACGGTCGATCGCCGGAACCACCCCGGCCGTCGAAACCGTGACGCGGCGCCGCGACATGCCGTAGCCATAGTCATCGAGCATGATGCGGATCGCCCGCACCAACGCGTCGAAATTCGCCAGCGGCTCCCCCATGCCCATGAACACGACATTGGTCACCACCCGCCCGTTGTCGGTCCAGTCGCCATCATCGAGCCGTGCCGAACCCATCGCCGGTCCCAGCACATGGTTGGCCAGCCACAGCTGCGCGACGATCTCGGCAGTACTGAGGTTGCGATTAAAACCTTGTTTACCGGTCGCACAAAAAGCGCAATCCAGGGAACACCCCGCTTGGG
>FWPV01009198.1_pt1 | contig 16839 bp, 11 predicted proteins | sample 2228371 | NCBI WGS metagenome assembly FWPV01 (sample SAMEA103939776, study PRJEB20133) | metagenome | reverse complement strand
TACCCCGACGGCCACGCCCGGCCCGGTCAACACCCTGGTGGTGTGCACGCAGGTGGAGCCGCAGACCCTTTACATTTACGGCGGCTCTTCCAACAGCATGTGGAGCGTGCTGGAGGCCGTCTATGACGGGCCGTTCGACACGCGCGGATTCTCGGCCCAGCCGGTCATTCTGGAGAAGATCCCCAGCCTGGCGGATGGCGATGTGGTCCTGCGCCCGGTCACGGTGCAGGCCGGCGACAGCGTGGTGGATGTGAACGGCAACCTGGTCGCGCTGCAGGCCGGGACGCAGGTGCTGCCATCCGGCTGCAGCCGCCCCGACTGCGCGGTCGCCTGGGATGGCACCAGCGCGCTTTCGCTCGACCAGCTGGTGGTCACCTTCAAGCTGCGCGAGGGGATCACCTGGTCGGATGGCGAGCCGCTCACCGCCGGCGATTCGGTCTTTTCCTACGGCCTGGCGGCCGACCCGGCCACGCCGGTCTCGCGCTACCTGACCGACCGGACCTTCTCTTACAAGGCGCTGGACTCGCTCAGCGTGGAATGGACCGGCCTGCCCGGGTTTTACGAGCAGCGCCTGGGGACCTTTTTCTGGCTGCCGCTCCCGCAGCACCTGCTGGGCAGCAAGAGCGCCGCGGCTCTGCTCACCGACCCGGCCGCGACGCGCTCGCCGGTTGGCTGGGGGCCGTATGTGATCCAGGAATGGACGGCCGGCGACCACATCACCCTGCGCAAAAATGAGCGCTACTTCCGCGCTGCGGAAGGGCTGCCGGCCTTTGAGACGCTGGTTTACCGCTTCATCGGCGAGACGGCAGACGGGAACCTGAATGCCCTGCTGGCCGGCGAGTGCGATGTGATCGACCAGAATATGCAGTTCCTGGAGATGATGCCCGGCCTACTCGAACGCGAAGCCCAGGGGCGCCGTGCGGCCGACCTCGTAGCGCAGGCCCAGGCCATAGGTGGTCTCGGTGCCGTCGTCGGCATCCTCAGGGGCCGGAGTGGGAGCACCTGGATTTTGGCATCCGGCCTGCCTCTTACGATGACGGCTACGACCCGGCCGCCGGCGACCGGCCCGACTTTTTTGGCGACGCGCGCGTGCGGCAGGCATTTGCCCACTGCATCGACCGCGAGACGATCATCCAGAATTTCCTTTACCGCCGCTCGATCGTCCCGAATGGGTATTTGCCGCCCTCGCACCCGCTCTACCTGGACGACCTGCCGGATTACGCTTTCGACCCGGACCAGGGCAGCCGGCTGCTGGATGAGGTGGGGTGGAAAGATGCCGATGGCAACCCCGACACCCCGCGCGTGGCAGCCGGGGTCGCCAACGTGCCGGATGGGACGCCGCTGGTGGTGACCTACAAGACCACCGAGGCCAAGCTGCGCCAGAACGTGGCCCAGGCTGTGGCGGCAAACCTGAGGACCTGCGGCGTGGGGACCCGGCTGGAGTTCCAGAACCCGGGCCTGCTGTTTGCGCCCGGCCCGGATGGCGCGGTGTTTGGGCGGCAGTTCGACCTGGCGCAGTTCTCCTGGGAGGCCAGCCCGCGCCCTAACTGCCTGCTGTATGCCTCATCCCAGATCCCGGCCCAGGGCAATTTGTGGACCGGGCCAAACGTGACCGGCCTGGCCAGCGCGGAATTCGACGCGGCTTGCGCGGCTGCGTATTGGGCCCGCCCGGTCGACGCGGACTACGCCGAACGCATCCGCCAATCTCAGGAGCAGCTTGCGCGCGAGATGCCGGTCATCCCGCTCTATTTTTACCCCAAGATCGCCATCGCCCGGCCCCAGGTGTGCGGGCTGGAGATGGATGTGACGGCGCGCAGCATCTTGTGGAACATCGAAGCGCTGCAGTGGGCGACCTGCAGGTAGGTCATAAACCCCGTCAAAGCGCCTGAAAATAAGTTCTTCGGATTTTGTTCGTTTTGTGTGGTCGACGGACGGCGACCACACAAAACGAACAAAGAATCAAAACGGGATATTTATAGAAATACTATACTTTTGGGTAACTTGACTTCCAATTTGATGTATGCTATATTACCACAAGCCCGTATTCTATCTTGGGACAAGAAGAGGAGCTGTGATCCTCTAATCATAAGGAGGTGATCTACCCAGGGATAATCTGACCAGTGCTTGGATTGTCTTGTTTGTCCAAACCCTTTCAAACGTCCAATTTTGTAGGAGGAGAACTTTCATGAAGCACAACAAGTTTATGCTGGTTTTGGCGTTCGTCGTCATGGCCTCGATGGTCCTGTCAGCGTGCCAACCCCAGACCATCATCCAGACAGTCGAAGTCGAGAAAGTCGTCGAAGTTGAGAAGACCGTCGAGGTCGAGGTCGAAAAGGTGGTCGAGAGCACCCAGATCGTTGAAGTCGAGCGTAAAGCCTTCACCGAACCCCACCCGATCCTGGGCGACCTCAAAGTCCGCCAGGCCCTGGCGCACTGCACCAACAAGGCCGACGTGGCCCGCGCGGGTTACCCGCTGCTGAGCCCCGAGCAGGCGCAGGCCCTGGTGATGGACACCTTCATCCCGAAGGATCACTGGGCTTACGCGGGTGACGAGAACATCACCATCTATGAATACTCGCCCGAGAAGGCCGCCGCCCTGCTCGATGAGGCCGGCTGGGTCCTGCCCGACGGCGCTTCTGTGCGCGAGAAAGACGGCGTGCCGTTGGCGCTGAAGTTCACGACCACCACCGCGGCGTTCCGGCAGGCCTGGGCCGCCGTCTGGGAGAAGCAGATGGCGCAGTGCGGCGTCCAGATCCTGCGCTCGCACGTCCCCGCTTCCTGGTGGTTCGGCGACACGACCGGCCTGCAGGTGCGCGACTTTGACCTGGGCGCGTTCGCGTGGGTCGGCCAGCCTGCCCCCGGCGGCGTGTCTCTGTGGTCCTGTGATCAGATCCCGACCCCCGAAAACAACTGGGTGGGCCAGAACTACATGGGCTGGTGCAACCCGGCCGCTTCCGCTGCCATCAAGAACGCCAACAACACCCTCGACCAGGAAGAGCGCAAGAAGTGGTTCACCATCGTCCAGCAGGAATACACCAAGGACGTGCCCGCCATCCCGCTGTTCAACCGCACCGAGACCTTCTCGTACGTATCTGACCTGGGCGGATTCAACCCCATCGAGGGCGAAGAGTACTACACCTACAATATCTACGAGTGGGAGAAGCCCGGTTCAGACACGATTGTTTGGGGCTTCACCCAGGAACCCGCCACCCTGTACGGCCTGGTGGAGAGCGCCATGGTGGCCCGGCTGGCTTTCGCCCCGCTCGGTTTCACCCGCGACACCACGACCCTGAACTACACCTACGAGCCTTACCATCTGGTTGACCTGCCGACCCTCGAGAACGGCCTGGCCAAGAACGTGGAAGTGGAAGTCAAGGCCGGCGATAAGGTTGTGGACGCCAACGGCGAGGTGGTCGAGCTGGCGGCCGGCATGAAGATCAAAGACCCGACCGGCGCGGACGTGGAATACACCGGCGGTACGGTCAAGATGATGCAGATTACCGCCACCTTCGACTACATCGACGATATCAAGTGGCAGGACGGCTCAGCCCTGTCGCAGGAAGACCTCGAGTTGGCTTACAAGACGGCCTGCGACCCTGAATCCGGCGCGACTTCCTTCTATTCCTGCGAGCGTGTCCAGGATATCGTCTTCGACGGCACCAAGGAGACCATCACCTTCTACCCTGGCTTCCAGGATCCGTTGTACTTCACCTATTCTTTCGGCTTTTACCCCGCCAACCAGCCGATCGAGTCGGCCGGTCCCTACCAGGGCAAACTGCTGAAGGATGTGCCCGCCAAGGATTGGCCGACCCTGCCCGAGGTGGCTGAGAAGCCCTGGAGCTGTGGCCCGTACATCATTAAGGAATGGGTCAAGGGCGAGCGGATGGTCTTCGAAGCCAACCCCAACTATTGGAAGGCTGCGGTCAAGACCCCGAAACTCATCATTTCCTTCCTCTCCGCTGAGAACGCTGAAGCCCAGCTCCTGGGCGGCCAGGTGGACATCCTCGATTCCACGACGCTGGCCGGCCTGACCGAGCAGCTCGTCCAGGCTGAGAAAGACGGCAAAGTTAAGAACATCGTCAACGCCGGCGCGACCTGGGAGCACATCGACATGAACATGTTCGTGAAGTAAGCTCTTCTTACTTCATGGGCAGCGTGTAGGCTAAACCAAGGGCAGATGTGGCCGCCTCTTCAAGGAGGCCCATCTGCCCTTCATCAGCCGATCTGGTTTGTTGTTTGCGAGCGAATACTTCGCCCACAAACAACAAACTGGGATCAAGATCGATGACCAGCACGTTCTGATGGAGCGAGTATGACCAATTACCTGATTCGCCGTCTGTTCCAGATGGTGCTTGTAATCTTCCTCTCGGCTATGGCATCTTATGCGTTGCTGAACCTGGCGCCGGGCGGGCCGACGCAGGGCCTGCGCCAGACTTCGCAGGTCGGCAAAAACCGCCTGACCGAGGAGGATATCCGGCGCATCCGCGCCTATTTTGAGCTCGACCTGTACCTGCCGTTCCGCTTCACGCGCTGGTTTATCGGCGTCCCGAACGGCCCGATCAGGATCGGCGGCCGGGAAATTTTTTCGAACATCGCGGTGGGTTGTTATCGCGAAATCCAGGCCACGGTCCAGGATGCGCGCGGGAATGTCTCGGTCAAGACGATTGGGTGCGCGCAGTACGAGTACCTGGCCGACCTGGAAGGCCGGCGCCACACCCGCGGGGTCCTGTTCGGCGATTTTGGCAATTCCTGGCGCCTGAACCGCGACCGCCCGGTGGCGGACCTGCTGACCAGCCGGCTGGAAAACACCCTCAAGCTGATGGGCACTTCCGCGCTGCTGTCGCTGCTCCTGGGTATCCCGTTAGGAGTGTATTCGGCGGTGCGGCAGTATTCCCGCTTTGACTACATCTTCACCACCCTGGCATTCATGGGGACGGCCATGCCGACCTTTTTCTTCGGCATCCTGGCGGTTTTGATTTTTTCGATTATTCCTTTCCGGGCCGGGACCTTTTACCTGCCGCCCGGCAGCGCCGAGGCCGTGCGCGACTATGTCATCCCGGGCCTGGGCAAAATCAGCGCCGGGTCGACCCTGGATCAATTTTTGCACCTGGTCCTGCCGGTCGGCGTCTTGACAATTGTTAACGTGGCCGGGTGGAGCCGCTATATCCGCGCCAGCATGCTGGAGGTGATGCGCCAGGACTACGTGCGCACGGCGCGCGCCAAGGGCCTGATCGAGCGGGTGGTGATCATGAAACATGCCCTGCGCAACGGCCTGATCCCGTTCGTCACCCTGGTGGTGTTTACCCTGCCGGGGCTGATCGGCGGCGCGATCATTACCGAAACGATCTTCTCGTGGCCGGGCATGGGCCGCCTGTACTTCCTGGCCCTGGGCGACTCAGACTACCCGGTGGCGATGGCAATCCTGTTCATCATCGCCGTGCTGACCGTCTTCGCCACCCTGCTGCGCGATATCCTGTACACCGTCGTCGACCCCCGCATCCGGTTCTCCTAGAGGTAGGTGAGTATGAGCACTGCAACAAAAGCTGTTTCACTGGATGCGGAAGGCGTCAGCACCATCAAAGAGGAAAGCCCGGGGAAGGTGGTCTTCCGGCGCTTCCGCAAGCACAAGCTGGCGATGATCGCGCTGTTCGTCATTACGTTCATTTTTATCGTCTCGTTCTTTGCCCAGTCGCTGGCGCCGTTTGAGCCGGATGCGGTGGATGTCAACAACCGCTTTGCCATGCCGGGCACTACAGACCCGGTCACTGGCGCCCGGCATGTCCTGGGCACCGACAATATCGGGCGCGACTACTTCTCGCGCCTGCTGTACGCCGGGCGCATCTCGCTCTCGGTCGCTATCCTGGCGGTGCTGATCTCGGAAACCGTTGGCGTGGTCTTTGGAGCCATCTCGGGGTTCTATGCCGGCGTGGTCGACGCCGTGCTCATGCGGGTGGTCGAGTTCATGCTCACCATTCCTCAACTCCCGCTGCTGCTGATCGTCTCCTCGATGCTCTTGCGCAACCCGGACCTGGTGCCTTTTCCTGATTTTCTTTTAAACTTTGTGGGCAGGATCATGCTCTTGCGGCCAAACGACGTGCGCCAGGCCTTGATCATCGTGGTCATCCTGGCCGGGTTTGGCTGGCTCGGATCGGCCCAGATCATGCGCGGGATGGTGATGGCGCTGCGCGAGCAGACCTTTGTCGAGGCGGCTCGCTCGCTGGGCGCCTCGAACAGCCGCATCATCTTCATTCACATGATCCCCAACGCGCTGGCTCCCATCATCGTCAGCGCCTCGCTGGGCCTGGCGGGTTACATCATCACCGAGGCTTCGCTTTCCTTCCTCGGCTTTGGCATCCAGGACCCCATCCCGACCTGGGGCAATATGCTGTCGGGCACCCAGGCCTACATGCTGGACCGGCCCTGGCTGCCGCTGGTCCCCGGCCTGCCGATTTTCCTCTGCTCGCTGTGTTTTAACTATATCGGCGATGGCCTGCGCGATGCGCTCGATCCGCGCCTGAAGATGTAGGACCGGGGCTGCGCCCATATACCGTTCTGTTAATCCTGGAATTAGCGAGGTAGCGCGTGGAAGACAACAATAACCGGCCTCTGCTCGAGGTCAAAAACTTGAAAACTTATTTCTACACCGAGGACGGCGTGGTAAAAGCCGTGGACGGTGTCGACTTTTTCGTAAGACAGGGCGAAGTCCTGGGCCTGGTGGGTGAATCGGGCTGCGGAAAAAGCGTGACTTCGCTTTCGATCATGCGCCTGGTGGGCGTGCCCGGGAAAGTCATCGCGGGAGAGATCTTCTTTAGCGGTAAAGACCTGCTCAAGATCCCCGAATCTGAGATGGTCCATGTGCGCGGCAATTCAATCTCGATGATTTTCCAGCAGCCGCAGTCCAGCCTGAACCCGGTCTTTACCGTTGGGGACCAGGTGGCCGAGGTCTTGCAGATCCACCAGGGCCTGGATAAAGAAGCTTCCTGGCGCCGGGCGGTGGAGCTGCTCGGCATGGTCGGCATCCCAGACGCGGTCAACAAGGCCAAGGCCTTCCCGCACGAGATGTCCGGCGGGCAGGCCCAGCGCTTGATGATCGCCATGGCGCTGGCGATGGCCCCTGAGCTGTTGATCGCCGACGAGCCGACCACGGCCCTGGATGTGACCATCCAGGCCCAGATCCTGGACCTGATGCGCGAGATGCGCACCCGCCTGGGGACTTCGGTGATCCTGATCACCCACGACCTGGGGATCATTGCCGAGATGGCCGACCGGGTGGCCGTGATGTACGCCGGCCGGATTGTCGAACAGGCCGAGGTCAACAAGCTGTTCGAGGCGCCGCTGCATCCCTATACCCAGGGCCTGATCGGTTCGATCCCGATCCTGGGGCGGGTGACCGATAAACTGGACGTCATCCCCGGCTCCGTGCCGAACCTGATTAACCTGCCGCCGGGCTGCCAGTTCGCCGCGCGCTGCCGGCTGCGCGAGCAGTACGACCTGGGCATCTGCACCTCGGTTGAGCCCGAGCTGGTGGAACTCCGCCCGGGGCATGACGTGCGCTGCTGGTTATATGTCAGCCAGGGTGACCACCAGGCGCCCCTGCCGGCTGCTGCAATCCCCGCTGAGGAGTGAGGCTTTTATGAGTGAGCAAAAATTCAATGGTGCCAAAGACCTGGTCAAGGTCAAAAACCTGGTCAAGTATTTTCCGGTGCGGGGCGGCCTGCTGCAGCGGGTGGTTGCGCAGGTAAAAGCGGTTGAGAATGTCAGTTTCACGGTAAAAGAAGGCGAGACGCTCGGCCTGGTGGGCGAGTCGGGCTGTGGAAAGACGACCGTCGGACGGACGATGCTGCGCCTGACCGAGCCGACCTCGGGCGAAGTCGAATACGAGGGTGTGAACGTTTTTGGCCTGCGCGGGCGCGACCTGAAAGCCATGCGCCGCCAGATGCAGATCATTTTCCAGGACCCCTATGCCTCGCTGGACCCGCGCGTGCCGATCGGCGAATCGGTCATGGAAGGGCTCAAGATCCACGGCATCGGCACGCCGCGCGAGCGCTTTGAGGTCGCCATCGAGACGCTCCGCAAAGTCGGCCTGGAAGATTACCACGCCCGCCGCTACCCGCACGAATTCTCCGGCGGGCAGCGCCAGCGCATCGGCATCGCCCGCGCCCTGGCGCTCCAGCCCAAGTTTATCGTCTGCGACGAGCCGGTCTCAGCCCTGGACGTCTCGATCCAGTCGCAGGTGCTGAACATCCTCAAAGACCTGCAGAAAGAATTTGGCCTGACCTACCTGTTTATCGCCCATAACCTGAGCGTGGTCGAGCATATTTCTGACCGTGTGGCGGTGATGTACCTGGGCAAGATGGTTGAGCTGACCGGGCGCGAAGAGTTGTTCCGCACCCCGCTCCACCCTTACACCCAGGCATTAATGTCGGCCATCCCGATCCCTGACCCGAAGGTCCGCCGGGAGCGCATCATCCTGACCGGTGATGTGCCCAGCCCATTAAACCCGCCCTCGGGCTGCCGGTTCCACCCGCGCTGCCCGGTCGCGATGGAACATTGTAAAGTGGAGGAGCCGCCTTTCAAAGAAGCCAGCCCGGGGCACTGGGTGGCCTGCTGGCGGGTCGCCTGAGAATAAGATTGGGATGAGACGCGTCTTAATCGTCGATGATTCGATCGACCTGGGCCGGTCGCTGCAGGATGCTTTGAAGGTCACGTATCCTGACATCTCCGTCGCGGTGGTGCCTTCTGCCGAAGAGGCGCTGCTGGTGTCGACCCGCTTCTCATTCGATTTGCTGGTGACCGACCTGCGCCTGCCCGGGATGAATGGGCTGGAACTGATCCGCAAGATCCGCGTGCGCCAGCCCGGCATCCGGGTGATCCTGATGACGGCCTTGCGGCCCGAGGATAAGCTCTTCCGCCAGAAAGAGGAAGTCAAGCCGGAGATTTTCATCCGCAAGCCGCTGACTCCTTCCGTCTTTTTAGATGCGGTAGAGCAACTGATTGGGGCCCCATCAGCGGCCGATCCGGTCTCCTCAGAGCCGGGCGCGCACCCGGCGCCGCCAGATGCCGTGCTGAACGAACTGGCGGCGATCATGCCGGGCGAGCCGGTCGAGCCCAAACCGGTGCCTGATAAAGCGATGGCAGGGCGGCTCGCTTTGCCGCCTGACCAGGCCCCGGAGACCGGGGAAACCGGGCTGTCTGGTATTTTGAGAGAGCTGCGTTCCCGCTCGAACGCCCTGTCCGCGCTTTTGCTGGATGAGCGCGGCCGCCCGGTCGCCCGGGCCGGTGACCTGCCTGGGGATGTGCTGGAAGAACAGCTTGCCTCGCCGGTGATGGCTGCTATGAGCGCCGGGGAGAAGATCTCCTACCTCCTGGGCCAGACAGCCTACCAATCGGTGCAGGCATACCGGGGAGCCGACCTGGACCTCGTGCTGGCGCCGGTCGGCCAGTACGCCCTGGTCGTGGCGCTGAAGCCCGGCCGGTCTGCCCTGCGCCTGGCCCTGGCTTTTGAAGAGGCGCTGGTCGCCCAGGCAGAGCTGGCCAGCGCGCTGGAAGGAATGGGGCTGCGCCTGCCGTCGATTATGGAAGCCGGCGCCCCGCAGGAAATCCTGGCTCAGATTGGCGCGCCCGGCCAGCCGGCCGAGCCCGAAATTCCGTCCGCAATCCTCGAAACTCCCCTGGGGCAGGACCAGGAACTGGAAAAATTGGAAGCCCTTTTCCTGCAGAAGAATACCGGTCAGTTGGTCCTGGAAGACCCGGATGCCTTCTGGGATTCGGCAGAGCTGCAAGAAGGCGGAGAGGTTTCGGCGCCGGGCGTGTTGAACTTCGAACAGGCCCAAAAATTGGGTCTCTTGCCGCCAGATAAAGAAGAATAACGCACGCCCGTCCCGCTTCGCCATTGCCAGAATAGGGGTTTTTGGGTAAAATGACCCCGCAAGGGAGGCATTTTGTATACTGGGGCGTGGTGCAATGGCAGCACACCAGACTTTGGATCTGTGGATCTTGGTTCGAATCCAGGCGCCCCAGCCTGTTATGTGCTGATGATCGCATTCATGAAAGCTAAAGCTCTGCCGAGAACTTTGCTTGCCAGATCCTGGCGTCGAAAGAAATGGTTGACGGGCTTTGCGCCATCAGGTTTTCATGGCGCGGGGTCCGTTTTGTTTTTTGATGAAACAAGGTTTTATAAGTGATTGGGATACTCTGGATTACGTTTGTCATTTTGTTCGCGCTGGATCTGCTCCTGGCGGCGCTGCGGGCAAGCATGCTAAATACGCGCATGCCGGCGTTGATTTCTCTGCGCGACCAGTCCCCTGAGGAGGTGGAGCGAACGATTGCCCTGCTGGGCAGGCCGCGCTTTCGCATTTCGTTGGGGCTGGCCGTGGTGGTTTTCCATTACATGCTGCTGGGAATTACTATCTGGTTGTTTCTTCTCTATTTCCATAACGCTCCGCAGCTTGCCTGGGCGTTGGCGCTGCTGGCGCTGGCCGGCTTCCTGCTGCTGGTGGTGGAGTATGCCTTGCAGGGAATGGTTTTACCCCGGGCTGAAACCTGGGCGATCCGGTTTTCTGGGCTGGCGAGATTGATCGACATCCTCCTGGCGCCGCTTTCGTCGCTGCTGATGCTGCTGTTAGGGTCATCGACCATGCTCGAGCGGCGGCTCAGCCCGGTCACAGAAGATGAGTTGAAGTCGTGGGTCGAAGAGGGCCAGCCGGAAAGCACCCTGGAACAGGGCGAGCGGCGCATGATCTACTCAATTTTCCATTTTGGGGATACGCTGGCCCGCGAGATCATGGTCCCGCGCATCGATATCCTGGCCCTGGATGTCAACACGCCGTTGGAAGAAGCCATTATGGCGTTGAATAAATCGGGTCATTCGCGGGTGCCGGTGTTTGAAGAGACGATTGACAATATCATTGGCCTGATCTATGCCAAGGATTTGCTGCGCGTCCACCTGGAAGGCCACAGTCCGCAGGCGCTGCGCAGTTTGCTGCGCCCGGCGTATTTCGTGCCAGAAGCCAAGAAGGTGGATGAACTGCTGCGCGAGATGCAGGCGCGCAGCGTGCACATGGCCCTGGTGGTCGACGAGTACGGCGGGATTGCCGGCCTGGTCACCCTGGAGGATATCGTCGAGGAAATCGTCGGCGAAATCCGGGACGAGTATGATCAGAGCGAGGAGCAGCTGTACGAGCAGGTGGGACCGGAGGAATACCTGTTCCACGGCCGGATTGGCCTGGACGATTTCAACGGGGTGATGGGCGCGCACCTGCCCACGGACGCGGCCGATACGTTGGGCGGTTTTATCTACAGCCAGATCGGCCGGGTGCCGGTGGGCGGCGAGCAGATCCAGGTGGAAAACTTGAACCTGACGGTTGAACAGGTCAGTGGCCGGCGCATCCGCCGGGTGCGGGCGGTTTTTCAGTCGACCGTCCTGGCCGACACGGAGGAGAAAGATGGTGGCAGTGACAATCAAGGATGAGGAACGCCAGCGGTTGGTCGAAACAGCCATCCAGGCCCGGCGCTGGGCGTATGCGCCTTACTCGAACTACGCGGTCGGCGCGGCAGTGCTGACGGATTCGGGCCGGGTTTACGACGGCGTCAACGTGGAAAACGCGGCTTACCCGACCGGGATCTGCGCCGAGCGAGTGGCGCTGTTTAAAGCCATTTCGGAGGGTGAGCGCAGTTTTTTGGCGCTGGCGGTCGCAACCTCGAATGGGGGCACGCCGTGCGGCTCTTGCCGGCAGGTGATGGCCGAATTTGGCGTGGAGATGCTGGTGTTGATTGCCGATTCGAACGGTAATGTTGTCAGTGAGACAACCGTTGCCGACCTGCTCCCCGGCGCGTTCTTGCCCGGCGACCTGGCCAGAGGGTGAACGCCCTGTTGGTCCGTAAATTTTCCCCGCGCCGGCAGCCCGTCCTGGTAGGTTAACATGCCACCGGCTGAACGAACCCTGCGCGCGGAGGTGGTGGTGCTGCGCCATACTGATTGGGGCGAAGCGGACCGCCTGCTGACCCTTTTCAGCCGCGAGGCCGGGAAATTGCGCGCAGTCGCCAGGGGGGTCCGCAAGCTGCATTCGCGCAAAGCCGGCCACCTGGAGCCGTTTACCCAGGTAAAACTGCTCCTGGCGCGCGGGCGTGATTTCTGGATCGTCACCCAGGCAGAGACGGTGGATGCCTTCCTGCCAATCCGGGAAGACTTGCTGCGCACGGCTTACGCCGCCTATGTGATCGAGCTCCTCGACCGTTTTACCTATGAGGAAGGCGAAAACCGGTGTCTATTCCACCTGCTGGTGGAAACGCTGCAGCGGATCGCTCATCTACCGGACCCTTTCCCGGCGGTGCGTTATTATGAAATCCGCCTGCTCGACCTGCTCGGCTTCCGGCCGGACCTGAACAACTGCGTGCGCTGCCAGGCGGAAATCAAGGCGGAGGACCAGTTCTTTGATGCTGCCCTGGGTGGCGCGCTGTGCCCGCGCTGCGGGCCCGGCGTGCTCACGGCCCGGCCGGTGACGATGCGGGCGCTCAGGGTGCTGCGTCATTACCAGCGCAGCACGTTCCGGGAGGCCTGCCGGATTGACCTGGCGCCTGGGTTGAGGCACGAGGTGGAAGGATTGTTGGGCCATTACCTCACCTACTGGTTGGAGCGCAAGCTAAATACCCCGGCCTTCTTGCGCGAAGTCCGCCGGGACTATGCTGCCGGGGAGTAAACCCTGGAAATTGATCAAACAAATTTTATCGTGGGAGTGTTTATGAGCCAGTCGCCAGACTTTCAATCGATTATCCTCAACCTGCAGCGTTACTGGGCCGAACAGGGCTGCCTGATCTGGCAGCCTTATTACACCCAGGTAGGGGCCGGCACGATGAACCCGGCCACCTATCTGCGCGTCCTGGGGCCCGAACCGTGGAATGTGGGATACGTGGAACCCTCGATCCGCCCGGATGACGGCCGGTATGGTGAAAACCCTAACCGCCTGCAGCAGCATTACCAGTTCCAGGTGATCTTAAAGCCTGACCCGGGTAACCCCCAGGAACTCTATCTGCACTCGCTGGAGGCGCTGGGCATCGACCCGCGCAAACACGATATCCGCTTTGTTGAGGATAACTGGGAATCGCCCGCGCTGGGCGCCTGGGGCCTGGGCTGGGAGGTCTGGCTGGATGGCCAGGAGATCACCCAATTTACCTACTTCCAGCAGGCGGGCGGGATGGTCCTGGAACCTGTCTCGGTGGAGATTACTTACGGGTTGGAGCGCATCGCGATGGCCTTGCAGGGAGTGCGCCATTTTCGCAGCCTGCGCTGGAACAGCGAGCGGAAGTACGGCGATGTCAACCTGCAGGGCGAGCAGGAACACAGCAAGTACTATTTTGAGATCGCCGACGTGGAACGCCTGCGGCAGATGAACAGCCTGTTTGAAGCGGAGGCGGAAGCCGCCCTGCAGAACGGCCTGGTGCTCCCGGCGCACGATTATGTGCTCAAATGCTCGCATACTTTCAATATTCTCGATACCCGCGGCGCGGTTGGCGTGACGGAGCGCCAGGCCATGTTTGCGCGGATGCGCGACCTCTCTCGACGCGTGGCAGAAGCGTATGCGCGGCAGCGCGAAGCGCTGGGATACCCCTGGTTGGAGAAAGATAGCCAGCCGGCCGTTTCGAATGCCAGACCGGCGGCGGAGGCGCAGTTATCCGCGGAAGGGGATGCCCCGGCGCCCTTCATCTTTGAAATCGGCACGGAAGAGCTGCCGGCCGCCGACCTGGATTCTGCCCTGGCGCAGCTCGGCGAGCGCGTCCCGGCCCTGCTGGAAGAACTGCGGCTGGAGCACGGCGAAATCCGGGTGTTGGGCACGCCGCGCAGGCTGGTTGTTCTGGTGGAGGCGTTAGCTCCCCGCCAGCCCGACCGCATTTCGGTGGTCAAGGGGCCGCCGGCCAGCCGCGCCTACGACGCCGATGGGCAGCCGACCAAAGCGGCCGAAGGGTTCGCGCGCGGGCGCGGGCTGGCGGTCGGCGACCTGCAGGTCCGTGAAGTGGACGGCGGCCGTTACGTTGTCGCCGAGATGCACGAGCCTGGCCGGCCGGCCGCGGCCGTTCTGGCCGAGGCTTTGCCAGGGCTGGTGGCCGGTTTGCGGTTCGACAAAACCATGCGCTGGAACGCCAGCGGGGTGGCCTTTTCTCGCCCGGTGCGCTGGCTGCTGGCGCTGCTCGGCGGGCAGGTGGTGCCGTTCACTTACGCCGGGCTGGCGTCTGGGCGCGTGACGCGCGGGCTGCGTTTCAACGAGCCGGAGGCGTTCTCGATCCGGCAGGCGGGTGAATACCTGGAAGCACTGCAGCAGCAAGGGATCATCCTCGACCCGGCCGCCCGCCGGCAGATGATCGCCGGCCAGGTGGCCCGTCTTCAGCGCGAGGTGGGGGCAGCCGAGGATATTGATCCTGCCTTGCTCGGTGAAGTGACGCAGCTGGTCGAAGCCCCGACTGCGCTGCGCGGCAGTTTTGACCAGGAGCATCTCCAGCTCCCACCCGAAGTTTTGATTTCGGTGATGAAGAAACACCAGCGCTATTTCCCGGTCCATGCTGCCGATGGCCGGCTGCTGCCCTATTTCATCGCCGTCCGGAATGGCGGCGACCAGCACCTGGACGTGGTGACGGATGGCAACGAGCAGGTCATCCGCGCCCGGTTCGCCGACGCGGCCTTCTTTATCAGCGAGGATCTCCAGCGCCGGTTAGAGGATTATCTCCCGCGCCTGGGGACGCTGACCTTCCAGGTCAAGCTGGGCTCAATGCTGGATAAGAGCCAGCGCATCGAACGCCTGGTGGAGCGGCTGCTTCCCATGTTCAACCTGAGCATCCCAGAAGGCCAGGCAGCCCGCCGGGCTGCCCATCTCTGCAAGGCCGACCTGGTGACCAACATGGTGATCGAGATGACCTCGCTGCAGGGCAGCATGGGCCGCTATTACGCGCTGCACTCGGGTGAAAGCGAAGCGGTGGCAGGGGCCATTTATGACCATTATCTTCCGCGCTTCACCGGCGACCGCCTGCCCGAATCGAAAGCCGGGCTGTTGATCGGCCTGGCCGACCGCCTGGACAGCCTGGCCGGGTTGTTTGCCGCCGGGCTGGCCCCGACCGGCACCCGCGACCCATTTGCGCAGCGCCGGGCTGCCCTCGGGCTGGTCCAGATCCTGGGCCTGAAAGGGCTCGATTTCGACCTGCGTGAGGGCCTGCGCCTGGCAGCCGCGGAGCTGCCGATTGAGGCCGGGCCGCAGACGCAGGCGGCCTGCCTGGATTTCATCGTCGGGCGGCTGCGCAGTTACCTGCTCGAGTCCGATGAAGGCTTCCGCTATGACGTGGTGGACGCGATCCTGGCCGAGCAGCAGGCCAACCCGGCCGGGGTGCTGCGCGGCGTCCGCGAGCTTTCGCGCTGGGTTGGGCGGCCGGATTGGTCGACCATTCTGCCTGCCTATGCCCGCTGCGTCCGCATCACGCGCGACCAGAAAGAGCAGTTTTCCGTCCGGCCCGAGGCATTTCTTGACCCGGCTGAAGACGAGCTGTACGCAGCGGTGACAGATGCTGAGATCGCCCAGCGCCAGCCTGGCTCAGTCGACGAGTTTTTTGCCGTCTTTGTACCGCTGATCCCATTGATCAACCGCTTCTTCGAAGCGGTCCTGGTGATGTCCGAGGAGGACGTCGTGCGGGCCAACCGTCTTGGATTGCTCCAGCGCATCTCGGCGCTGGCGCGCGGCGTGGCGGATTTTTCCCGCCTGGAAGGCTTCTAGAAACCATCAGGGCTGTCCGAAAACGTTATTTGGACGGCCCTGATTATTTATACAGCGGGATCATCCAGTAAGTTGCGGCGTCTCCCTCGGCCATCCAGCCTTCGAGATTCGCATTCTTGACCTTCCACCAGACCCAGTTATCGGCGCAGACCGGTCCATCCAGGATATCCATACTGCCGCCCGGGTTGATCAGCCCAAGGATCTCACCCTGCCGGTTAGGCTCTTTGCGGACGCGATTGGGGATGGGCGGCTCTTTCGTGACGTAAGCGATATCACCAACCTTAAGCCTCGAAGTTGGGCCGTCCGGGCAGGGTCTCCAGACCACCACCCTGGCGGTGGGGCTGGGCACGACGGTCGGCTGCAGCGGGCTGCCGGTCGAGATCTGCCCGGTCACTTCGTTGCGCTGCGGGTCAATCTGGAACAACTGGCCTGTCTGCTGGCTGACGGCCCAAACCGACCCGGCCCGGGCTTCCAGACCGGAAAGCGGGACCTGCAAATTCACCTCACCCAGGACAGCATGGGTGCGCGGGTCGGCGTGCAGCAGGCTTCCCCAGGGTGTGGCGACCCACAGCCCGCTGGGGGCCAGGAGAATTTCGGCGTAGCCGGTCGGGCGATTTTGCCTGACCGGAATCTCGGCATAGATCAGCCCATCCGGTGTGGCATGGAAAATTTTCCCATGCGCCGCTGAGAACAGCCACAGGCTGTCAGGGGTGACGGCCAGCGCCTCGGCCGGAAGCCACTCCGGGCCGTTGCGCAGCGGAACGACCATACCCTGCCGTTTCTCCAGGTTGTAAATTTGCAGGGGCGTATCGATGATATTCCGCGAGAGCACCCACAGGGTGGTCCCACTGATTGCCAGCCGGCTGACCGGCTGGACAGGTAGCTCATCGAGAACCTGGTTATCGGTGGGATCGATTTTGACCACCCGGCCGGGCGGGTTCAGTTCTTCTTCCTGGCCGGGCGCCTGGTCGGTCAGGTCGAGGTAGCCGGTCATCCCGACCCATACTGCCCCGGCGCCTGCTTCCAGCGCTTCAGCCTGCCCGGCCGGCAGTGGAATCGAAGTCACAACCCGGTTGGTGGCCGGGTC
>FWPV01009194.1_pt1 | contig 16843 bp, 21 predicted proteins | sample 2228371 | NCBI WGS metagenome assembly FWPV01 (sample SAMEA103939776, study PRJEB20133) | metagenome | reverse complement strand
TGCGGCCTGCTGGCGCTCGGGCTGGTCCGGTTGCGGCTGCGCGAGCGCGGCGAGGCTTCTGACGATACTGGAGAAATTCGCCTACACTCTCCGGCCGACCGATGCCGTCATGCAACTCCAACTCACCGGAGAAATGCATGAACAAGCCCGATCCCATCCCCGCGCGCCTGGCCGCGCTCAAGACCACGCCGACGCCCGACCTGAAACAGCAGTGGCGCGACCTGTTCGACAGCGAGCCGCCGCCGTTCAACCGGCGCTACCTGGAAAGCCGGCTCGCCTACCGCATCCAGGAACTCGCCTATGGCGGGCTGAAGCCCGAAACCGTCCGGCGGCTGGAGCGGCTGGGCGAGGAACTCGACGGTGGCGACCGGAAGAAGAGCCGGATCCGCGCCGACACGATGCCCATCGCCGGGACGCGGCTGATCCGCGAGTGGCAGGGCATGGAGCATGTGGTCACCGTCACCGCGGACGGCTTCGAGTGGCAGGGCCGCCCGTACAAGTCACTGTCCGCCATCGCGCGCGCGATCACCGGCACCCGCTGGAATGGCTGGGTCTTCTTCGGGCTCAAGAACCGGAGGGCGCGGACATGACGAAGCCGATCGTCCGGAAACAGCGCTGCGCGATCTACACGCGCAAGTCTTCCGAGGAAGGGCTGGAGCAGGAGTTCAACTCGCTCCACGCCCAGCGGGAGGCCTGCGAGGCGTTCATCGCCAGTCAGCGGTCGGAAGGCTGGGTGCTCGTCCGCGATCAGTATGATGATGGCGGCATCTCGGGCGGCACGCTGGAACGGCCCGGCCTGAAGCGGCTGCTGGCCGACATTGAGGATGGGCTGGTCGACGTTGTGGTCGTCTACAAGATTGATCGCCTGTCGCGCTCGCTCGCCGATTTCGCCAAGCTGGTCGAGGTGTTCGACCGGAACGGGGTGACGTTCGTCTCCGTCACCCAGTCGTTCAACACCACTACGTCGATGGGGCGGCTGACGCTGAACATCCTGCTGTCCTTCGCCCAGTTCGAACGCGAGGTGACGGCCGAGCGCATCCGCGACAAGGTCGCCGCGAGCCGGAAGAAGGGCATGTGGATGGGCGGGGTGCCGCCATACGGATACCGGGTCGAGAACCGGAAGCTGGTGATCGACGACGAAAAGGCTGGACACGTCCGCTGGATCTTCGCCCGCTTCCTCGAGATCGGGTCAGGCACGGAATTGGCGCGGGAGGTCGCGAAGCGCGGCATCCGCACGCCACGGGGCAACCGGATCGACAAGAAGTACCTCTACCGGATGCTGAACAACCGCGCCTACATCGGCGAGGCGGTGCACAAGGGCGAGAGCTACCCGGGCGAGCACCACGCCATCATCGACCGCGAGACTTGGGACCGCGTCCACGCCATTCTGCAGGAAAGCCCGCGCAAGCGCGCCGCACGAACCCGCGCCGACACGCCCGCGCTGCTGAAGGGGCTGCTGTTCGGCCCCGATGGCGCCGCGTTCTCGCCGACCCATACGCGCAAGGGCGACAGGCTCTACCGCTACTACGTCAGCCAGACGGTGCTGAAGCACGGCGCAGGATCTTGCCCGGTCGGTCGCGCAGCTCGCCGCGACGGGAACGCCCTATGCCCGCACAGGCGTCGATCCGGCGGGCAACCTGATCTTCACGGTCGCGACCCCGGTCGTGAACGACGGGGTCGTCCGGGGCTCGGTCGCCCTGGTCAGCGCGGCGGGTGACATCGACGCCCTGGTGCGCAACGAACGCGAACAGGTCCTCCAGGTGTTCTTCACCGCCATGCTGGTCTCGATCGGCCTGTCGCTGGTCCTCGCCTCGACGATCGCCAACCCGCTCTCCGACCTCGCCGCCGCGGCAGAGCTGGGCCGCGACAGGCACGCGCGGAAACTCAGCCCCTCGCGCGTCCGCATCCCCGACCTCACCGCCCGCCCGGACGAGATCGGGCGCCTTTCGGGCGCCATGCGCGGCATGGTCGCCGCGCTCTATGACCGGATCGAACAGAACGAACAGTTCGCCGCCGACGTGGCGCACGAGATCAAGAACCCGCTGGCCTCGCTCCGCTCGGCCGTCGTCACGCTCCGCATGGCCAAGCGCGACGACCAGCGCGAGCGCCTGCTGGACGTCATCGACCACGACGTGCGCCGGCTCGACCGGCTGATTTCCGACATCTCCAACGCCTCGCGCCTCGATGCCGAACTGGTGAAGGAGGAAGAGCAGTCCTTCGACCTTATCAAGACCCTTCAGGACATCTCGTCCTATTTCCGGGACGAGGCCGGCAGCAAGGGGGTCGAGTTCATCACCGACCTGCCCGCCAATCCCATCACGCTCCAGGGGCTCGAGGCCCGGCTGGCTCAGGTCTTCGTCAACCTCATCTCGAACGCCGTGTCGTTCTGCGAGGATGGCGACGCGGTGCGCGTCTGGGCGCGCAAGCGCGAGAACCGCGTGCTGGTTGTGGTCGAGGATACCGGCCCCGGCATCCCGGAAGGCGCGCTCCAGAAGATCTTCAACCGCTTCTATTCCGAACGCCCGGCGGGCCAGTTCGGCAACCATTCGGGCCTCGGCCTCGCCATCTCCAAGCAGATCGTCGAGGCGCATGGCGGCGTGATCTGGGCCGAGAACATCCGCCCCACCGACGCCGACCTGATGTCGGAACCGCTCGGCGCGCGCTTCGTCGTCGGCCTGCCGGTCTGACGCGATGCCCCGACCCGGCCACGCGCCTGCCGGCGACATCCTCCACGCCTCCGCGGTCAGCCATGCGGGCCGCGCGCTGCTCATCCTGGGGCCGTCCGGGTCGGGCAAGTCGGCGCTGGCGCTCCAGCTTATGGGCCTGGGCGCCGCGCTCATCGCCGACGACCGGACCGAACTCTCGCTGCGCGACGGGCACCCCGTCGCCGCCTGCCCCGCCGCGATCCGCGGCCGGATCGAGGCACGGGGCCTCGGCATTCTCGCCGCCGATCCCGCGCCGCCCGCCCCGGTCGCGCTTGCCGTTGACATGGGGATCGCGGCGACGGAACGGATGCCGCCCGCCCGGTCGATCACGCTCCTCGGGGTCGAAATCCCGCTGGTTCACAAGGTCGAGGGGCCCCATTTCCCATTCGCCCTTCTGCAATATCTAAGGGGCAACATCGCCACATGACCAAGACGCCCACAGCCCCGAACGCGCCCGCCCGCAACCTGGTCCTGGTGACCGGACCCTCCGGGGCCGGCCGCTCAACGGCGATTCACGCGCTTGAGGATCTGGGGTTCGAGGCGATCGACAACATCCCGCTGTCCCTGCTGCCGCGCCTGCTCGACGGGCCGCCCGACGGGCGGCGGATGGCGCTCGGCCTCGACGTGCGCAACCGCGACTTCTCGACCAATGCGCTGATCGAGCTGATCGACCGGCTCTCCGCCGACCCCGAGGTTCAGGCCGAACTGCTCTACCTCGACAGCCGTGCGGACGTGCTGGTCAAGCGGTTCTCCGAAACCCGGCGCCGCCACCCGCTGGCACCCGCGGAAAGCGCCGCCGAGGGCGTGGAGCGCGAGGTGGACCTCCTCGTCCCGATCCGTGCGCGCGCGGATGTGCTGATCGACACCTCGGACTTCAGTCCGCATGACCTGCGTGCCGAAATCGCGCACTGGTTCGGCGGTTCCGGGCAACAGCGTCTCGCCGTTTCGGTGCAAAGCTTCTCATACAAGCGCGGCGTGCCCCGGGGCATCGACATGATCTTCGACTGCCGGTTCCTCAGGAACCCCTACTGGGACGCGAGCCTGCGTGCCCGCGACGGCCGGGAATCCGAAGTCGCGGCCCATGTCGAGGCCGATCCGCGCTTCGCCGAGTTCTTCGAGCGCATGTCGGCACTGGCCGAGTTCCTGCTTCCGGCCTACGTGGAGGAGGGGAAGACGCATCTGACGATCGGCTTCGGCTGCACCGGCGGGCAACATCGCAGCGTCGTCGTTGCCGAAAGACTGGCCGAAAGGCTTGCAGAGGCGGGATGGCAAGTGTCAAAGAGACACCGTGAACTGGAACGGCGCGGCGCCGAAGGCGCCGGGCGCATGGCGGGGTAGGCGGCCCTTGATCGGCATCGTGATCGTCGCACACGGCGGCCTGGCCCGCGAATACCTGGCAGCGGTCGAACATGTCGTGGGCCCGCAGGCCGGCATCCGTGCCATCTCCATAGAACCAGAACATGACAGACGCGCGAAGGAACGCGAGATCTGCGACGCCGCGGACGCGGTCGACGAAGGGGGCGGCGTGATCGTCGTCACCGACATGTTCGGCGGCTCGCCGTCGAACCTGTCGCTCCTGGCGTGCAGCCCGACCAACCGTCGCATCCTCTACGGCGCGAACCTGCCGATGCTCATCAAGCTGGCGAAGTCGCGCGCCCTGACAGTGGAGCAGGCGGCGACCGCGGCCCTGGCCGCCGGCCGGAAATACATCGACAGCTTCGACGCAAGTGCCCGGCGGGCGGGGGAATAGACATGCCGACGGTCGTGGCCCGGACATTCCGCATCGTGAACGAAAAGGGCCTCCATGCCCGCGCCTCGGCGAAATTCGTCGAAACCGTCGAAGGCTTCGATGCCAGCGCCCGGGTCACGCGCGACGGCATGACCGTTTCGGGCGACAGCATCATGGGCCTTTTGATGTTGGCAGCTTCCAAGGGAACCACTATTGAGGTCGAAACCAGCGGGCCGCAGGCCGAGGCCCTGGCGGATGCCCTGGAAACGCTTGTGGCCAACCGCTTCGGTGAAGACCACTGACGGCACCACCCCGGGAAGGAGAGGGCGTTTCGCACGTGCTGCAAAGGACCGACGATGGGCGCCCCGGCGCGGTCGAGAAAGCGCCGCGCCCCTACGACAAGCGCAGGCTGTCCTACGCCGGTACCTTCACGAACCCCTGGAAGGTCGGAACGATCCGCACGATCGAATGGATGACCGCGAAGATCACCCTTCTCCGCCTGATCCGTGAATTCGAACGCGAAGGCGCGCCCTCCGGCCCCGACTTCTGGCCGAAGGCGCTCGCCAAGATGGGCATCGACGTCCACACGCCCGAGGACGAGGTCGCCCGCATCCCCGCCTCCGGTCCCGTCGTGGTCGTCGCGAACCACCCCCACGGCCTGGTCGACGGCATGGTGATCGCCGAAATCGTCCGCCGCGTCCGCACCGACTTCAAGATTCTCACCCGTTCGCTCCTGACCGGCGTGCCCGAGATCGCGGAATTCATGATCCCCGTGCCCTTCCCGCACGAGAAGAACGCCCGCCAGCAGGGGCTCCAGATGCGCGCCGAGGCGATGGCGCACCTCAAGGACGGCGGCGTGATCATCCTCTTTCCCGCCGGCAAGGTCGCTGCTTCGGAAACCTGGTTCGGCCCCGCGGTCGAAGCCCAATGGAACCCCTTCACGCACAAGATGATCCAGCGCAGCCGCGCCACCGTCGTGCCGATGCACTTCACCGGCCAGAACACGCGCCTCTACCAGATGGCCAACCGCGTCTCCGCGACCCTGCGGCAAAGCCTCCTGCTCTACGAGATCCGCAAATCCCTCTTCAAGCCGCAGCGGCCCCACATCGGCCACCCCATCTCGCCCGAGGACCTGGCGGCCTGGGCGGACAACCCGCGCGGCTTCCTCGCCTGGCTGCGCGAGCACACATTGTCGCTGGGCACGAACCATGAGGCGGGCGCCGAGACGCCGTTCGAGCTGCCTCAGCGCGTCGGAACGGGCGTCTCGCCCCGGTAGTCGTAGAAGCCGCGCTTGGTCTTTCGGCCCAGCCACCCGGCCTCGACATACTTCACCAGCAGAGGGCAGGGCCGATACTTCGTATCAGCCAGCCCGTCGTGCAGCACGTTCATGATGGCCAGGCACGTGTCCAGCCCGATGAAGTCGGCCAGTTCCAGCGGCCCCATCGGATGGTTCGCGCCCAGCTTCAGGCTCTGGTCGATCGACTGCACGTTCCCCACGCCTTCGTACAGCGTATAGACCGCCTCGTTGATCATCGGCATCAGGATCCGGTTGACGATGAAGGCCGGGAAGTCCTCGGCCATCGCCGCGGTCTTGCCCAGCCGCTCCACCACCGAAAGGCAGGCCTTGTAGGTCGCCTCGTCGGTGGCGATACCGCGGATCAGCTCGACCAGCTGCATCACCGGGACCGGGTTCATGAAGTGGAAACCCATGAACTTCTCGGGCCGGTCGGTGCGGCTGGCCAGCCGCGTGATCGAGATCGACGAGGTGTTCGACGTCAGGATCGTGTGCGGCTTCAGGTGCGGCACGAGGTCCTCGAAGATCGCCTGCTTGACCGTCTCGCGCTCGGTCGCGGCCTCGATGATCAGGTCGCAGGCGCCCAGGTCCGTCAGTCTCAGGGTGGTGCGGATGCGGCCCAGCGCCGCCGCCTTGTCGTCGGCCGAGATCTTCCCGCGCGACACCTGGCGTTCCATGTTGCGGTCGATCAGCTCAAGCGCAGCCTTCAGCGCATCGTCCGAGATGTCGTTCAACAGCACGTCATAGCCGGCCAGCGCCAGCACATGCGCGATGCCGTTGCCCATCTGGCCTGCACCCACGACCCCGACCGACCTGATGTCCATGACCTGCCCCTTCGCTGCGTGCGCGGACCATAGGCGGGCGCGCGCCGCGCATGCAAGTCCGCACGCCCCCTGTTCCATCGAATTGAACCGTTAGCCTTTTGGAAAGTGCCACGCGGGACCATGGCCAAGGGTGAACAGAATCGATGGGTGGGCCAATGAACTTCCCTGCCAGGGGCCGGACCGGCCTCGACTACTTTCCGTGCCGCTATGGCACGTCCAAGCTCCTGTTCCGCGGGCCGCGTCGGCAACTCGACCGACCCTATGTCGCAATCCTGGGCGGAACCGAGACCTATGGGCGCTTCGTCGAAAACCCCTACCCGCGGCTGGTGGAGGATGCGACCGGCCTGCGGACCGTCAACCTCGGCTGCCAGAACGCCGGCGTCGATGTCTTCCTCAACGACCCCTCGGTGATGGAGATCTGCCGCAAGGCTGCCGCGACGGTGATCCAGATCCCCGGCGCGCAGAACCTGACCAACCGCTACTACTCGGTCCATCCCCGGCGGAACGACCGCTTCCTCGCCGCGACGCCCGAGCTGCGGCAGCTCTGCCCCGACCTGGATTTCGCCGAAATCCACTTCACGCGCCACCTGATGGCCGAGCTTCAGCAGACCTCGGCCGACGTCTACCTGTCCGTCGTGGATACGCTGCGCGCGACCTGGACCAGCCGGATGCGGGCGCTGATCGAACAGGCCGGCCGCAACGTGGTCCTCCTGTGGATCGGAACTGCACCGCCCGGCACCGGGCTTCTGCCGCCCGCGGCGCAGGCGCCCGATCCTCTCTACGTCACGCGCGGCATGCTCGACTCGCTCAGGCCCCTCGTCAACGCTGTGGTCGAGGTCGTGGTGCACGGACCCGTTCTCGACGCCGGCCCGCTCGGCATGGTCCACGACCCCGAGGAGGAGGCCGCAGCCGCCTGTTCGGCCAACCCGCTCGTCCACCTCCAGGTGGCCGAAGCGCTGGGCCCCGTGCTCGGGACGATGGCCTAGATGCAAACGGGGGCGGCCCGGACAGGACCGCCCCCATGGCAGACCGCAGGGTTCGTCAGATCTTCTCGATCATCTCCGGCACGGCGGTGAAAAGGTCCGCGACAAGCCCGTAGTCGGCGACCTGGAAGATCGGCGCCTCTTCGTCCTTGTTGATCGCGACGATCACCTTGCTGTCCTTCATGCCCGCCAGGTGCTGGATCGCGCCCGAGATGCCGACGGCGACGTAAAGCTCAGGCGCCACGACCTTGCCGGTCTGTCCCACCTGCCAGTCGTTCGGCGCGTAGCCCGAATCGACCGCCGCGCGGCTGGCGCCGACTGCGGCGCCCAGCTTGTCGGCCAGCTTCTCGATCAGCGCGAAGTCTTCCTTGGACCCGACACCGCGGCCGCCCGACACGACGATGCCCGCGCTGGTCAGTTCCGGGCGGTCCGTCGCAGCCACCTTGTCCTCGACCCACTCCGACAGGCCGGGGTTGCCGGGAACGGCGACGGTCTCGACCGCGGCCGACCCGCCCTCGCCCGCCGCCTCGAAGGCGGTTGTGCGGATCGACAGAACCTTCTTGGCGTCCTTCGACTTCACGGTCTGGATCGCGTTGCCGGCGTAGATCGGGCGCTCGAACGTGCTCGCGTCCACGATTCCCGACACGTCCGAGATCACCATGACGTCCAGCAAAGCGGCGACCCGCGGCAGGATGTTCTTGGCGTCCGTCGTTGCCGGCGCGACGATATGGTCGTAGCCGTCGGCCAGCGACACGATCAGGTCCGCCGTCGGCTCTGCCAGCCGGTGCCCCAGTGCGGCATCCTCGGCCACCAGCACTTTCGCCACGCCCGCGATCTTCGCAGCCGCCTGCCCCGCCGCCGACGCACGCGCACCCGCGCACAGCACCGTCACGTCGCCCAGCATCTTCGCCGCCGTCACCGCCTTGGTGGTGGCGTCCAGCATCAGCTCGCCATCGGTCACTTCCGCGAGAAGAAGAACGGCCATCAGAGCACCCCCGCCTCTTTGAGTTTGCCGATCAGCTCGTCGACCGAGCCGACCTTGATCCCGGCCTTGCGCCCTCCGGGCTCGACGGTCTTCACGACCTCAAGCCGCGGGCTGACGTCCACGCCGTAGTCGGCGGGCGTCTTTTCCTCCAGCGGCTTCTTCTTCGCCTTCATGATGTTGGGAAGGCTCGCATAGCGCGGCTCGTTCAGGCGCAGGTCGACCGTGACGATCGCCGGCATCTTGACGCTGATCGTCTGAAGCCCGCCATCGACCTCGCGCGTCACCTTGGCTCTGTCGCCCTCGACCTCGATCTTCGAGGCGAAGGTCGCCTGCGCCCAGCCCAGCAGCGCGGCCAGCATCTGGCCCGTCGCGTTCATGTCGTTGTCGATCGCCTGCTTGCCGCACAGGACCAGGCCCGGCTTTTCCTCGTCGATCACGGCCTTCAGCAGCTTGGCCACGGCCAGCGGCTCGATGTCCTGGTGCACGTCGGACGCCGCCTCGATCAGGATCGCGCGGTCCGCACCCATCGCCAGCGCGGTGCGCAGCGTCTCCTGCGCCTGCTTGACGCCGATCGACACGGCCACGACCTCCTCGGCCTTGCCGGCCTCCTTCAGGCGGATCGCCTCTTCCACGGCGATCTCGTCGAACGGGTTCATCGACATCTTCACGTTTGCAAGATCGACCCCGCTGCCGTCCGCCTTCACGCGGACCTTCACGTTGTAGTCGATCACGCGCTTGACGGGCACGAGCACCTTCATCCGCATGTCTCCCTATGGCTTCGGGGCGTTGTTTAGCCGCTGGAGGCTGGTGAAAATAGCGCAAAATCGACGCGGGGCGGCGGTTCGACGCCACGTTTCACGCGCCGGAGGGGCGCAGACCGCCCGGCTGGGCCGCGCCATAGCATTCGCGCACCTGCCGCTCGGGCAGGTCGCGAACGATCGTCGACAGCATCGCGCGCGCGGTCTCGGGGCTCATGCAGCAGTCGGTGCAGTCGCCGACCACGCTCGGGGCCGGGACGGTGAAGCGCGCGTAGCCCTCGCGGACAGGGGCCTCGAGCACCCCCGACAGGTATGCACCCACGGCCTACCTGTTGGCGCCCGGCACCCACAGGACGTCCGCGCGGCCATCGTCGTTGGCGATGCGCGCGGCCACGAAGAACCAGTCGGACAGGCGGTTGAGGTATTTCACCGCCACCTCGTTGACGGACTCCATCGTCGCAAGCTCCACCGTCAGCCGCTCGGCCCGGCGCGACACGGTGCGGCACAGGTGCAGATGCGCCGACAGCGGCGACCCGCCCGGCAGGATGAAGCTCCTGAGCGGTTCCAGCTTCGCGTTCATCGCGTCGATCTCGGCTTCCAGCCGCGTCACCTGCGCTTCGACCATGCGCAGGACGGGGTATCCGGCCTCGGCGTCGCGCTCCATCTCCGGGCGGCAGAGGTCGGCGCCCAGGTCGAACAGGTCGTTCTGCAGGCGCGCCAGCGCGGCGTCCATCTCGCCCTCGGCATGCAGCCGCGCCAGGCCCACGGTCGCGTTCGTCTCGTCCACCGTGCCATAGGCAGACACGCGCAGCGCGTGCTTGGCCACCCTTGCGCCGTTGCCCAGCGCCGTTTCCCCGGCATCGCCCGTCTTGGTGTAGATCCGGTTCAGGACGACCATGCCTCAGCCCCCCGTGCTGCGCAGCCAGACGAAGAGCGCGATCAGGGCCACGGCCAGCAGCTGCAGCCCGATGCGCCATTGCATCAGCTTGTTCGAGGTCTTGCCGCGATTCTCGCCCCCCTTGGCGAAGCCGCCGATTCCAAGGGCCAGAACGCCCACCACGGCAAGGCAGGCAACGGCGATGAGCCAGAACAGAGGGTCGGAGAGCATGTCGGTTTCCTTTCGCGTGCCCCGGATGTAGGTGACCCGGCCGAAAAAGCGAAGGCGAAATCCGCCCGTCAGCTTCGGGCCAGCAGCCAGTCGAGCGCCCGCGTCGGCAAGAGCCGCGTCAGCGCGCCCATGATGTAGGTCGGCGTCGTCACGAAATAGCGCGGGCGCGGGTTCGCGCTTTCCAGCGCATGAGCCAGCTTCGCCGTGACCGCCGATGCCGGAAGCTCGAACCGGTCGGGCCCCCGCTTGTCGTAAAGCCGCTTGAGGAGCGTGCCGCGGTACTGCTCGGCGCGCGGCGAAGCCTCCCAGTCGATCCAGCGTTCGAAATGCGGGATCGAATTCTGCCGGATCAGGCTGGTGACCGGCCCTGGCTCGATCAGGATCACGCGGATGGGCGTGTCCCGCATTTCCAGCCGCAGCACGTCGGTCAGCCCCTCCATGGCGAACTTCGTCGAAACGTAGGCCCCCCGCCACTTCAGCGCCGTGAAGCCCAGGACCGACGAACAGTTGACGATCCGCCCATGCCCCTGCCGCCGCATCACCGGGATCACCCGCCGCGTCAGGTCGTGCACGCCGAACAGGTTCGTCTCGAAGATCGCGCGCAGCGCCTCGCGCGGCAGGTCCTCGACCGCGCCCGGGCAGGCGAAGGCGCCGTTGTTGAACACCGCGTCCAGCGTCCCGCCCGTGCGCGTCAGCGCCTCGTCCACCGCGGCGGCGATGCTGGCCTCGTCGTCGTAATCCAGCCGGAAGCTCTCCAGCCCCTCGTCGCGCAGGCGGGCGCAGTCCTCCTCCTTCCGGCAGGTCGCGAACACGCGCCAGCCGCGCGCCTTCAGCCCATGCGCCGCGTCATGGCCTATGCCCGACGAGCACCCGGTAATCAGGACCGATCGTTCCACCATGTGCCTGCCCCTGTTCGCCGGGCGGCACCCTGCCCCGGCGGGCCGTGGCAGGCAAGGGGGTCGGGCCGCGCAGGGCGCGCGCCCTGCCGATCCCCGGCAAGGGCGCGCCCGCAATTGCGGCTGGACCGGCGGCGCGGCAGGAATTACACCACATCCATGTCCGATACGCCCGACAGCCCCAAGATGGAGCAACAGGAGTTCGCCGAGCCGCTCTCGCGCGCCATCGGCGAACGCTACCTGACCTATGCGCTGTCGACGATCATGCACCGCGCGCTGCCCGATGCGCGCGACGGGCTGAAACCCGTGCACCGGCGCATCCTCTGGGCGATGCGGCGGCTCAGGCTGACCTCGACCGGCGGGTTCCTGAAGTCGGCCAAGATCTCGGGCGACACGATGGGCGACTTCCACCCGCATGGCGACGCCGCGATCTACGACGCGATGGCGCGCCTCGCGCAGGACTTCAACATGCGCTACCCGCTGGTCGACGGGCAGGGCAATTTCGGCAACATCGACGGCGACAACCCCGCCGCCAGCCGCTACACCGAAGCCCGCCTGACGGCGGCGTCCGAGGCGCTGCTCGAAGGCATCGACGAAACCGCCGTCGACTTCCGCCCCAACTACGACGGCCGGCTCGAGGAACCCGTCGTCCTGCCCGCGGCCTTCCCCAACCTTCTGGCGAACGGCGCCTCGGGCATTGCGGTCGGCATGGCCACCAACATCCCGCCGCACAACATCCACGAACTGATCGACGCCTGCCTGCACCTCATCAAGGCGCCCGACGCGCGCGACGAGACGCTTCTGAGCTTCGTCCCCGGCCCCGACTTCCCCACCGGCGGCGTGATCGTCGAGCCGCGCGAGAGCATCCTCGAAGCCTACCGCACGGGCCGCGGATCGTTCCGCACCCGCGCCCGCTGGACGAAGGAAACGCTGGGTCAGGGCACCTGGCAGATCGTCGTGACCGAGATCCCCTTCCAGGTCCAGAAATCCAAGCTGATCGAACGCATCGCGGAACTGATCCAGCTGAAGAAGATCCCGATCCTCGCCGATGTCCGCGACGAATCCGCCGAAGACATCCGCATCGTCCTCGAACCCAGGTCACGCAACGTCGATCCCGAGGTCCTGATGGGCCTTCTCTTCCGAAACTCGGACCTGGAATCGCGCTTTTCGCTCAACATGAACGTGCTGATCGACGGCCGCGTGCCGAAGGTCTGCTCGCTCAAGGAGGTGCTGCGCGCCTTCCTCGACCACCGGCGCGACGTGCTTCTGCGCCGCGTGCGCCACCGGCTGGAAAGGATCGACCACCGGCTCGAGGTGGTGGAAGGCTTCATCACCGCCTACCTCAACCTCGACCGCGTCATCGACATCATCCGCTACGACGACGACCCGAAGGCCGCGCTGATGCGCGAGGTCTGGGGCAAGTCGCATCCCCGTGCGACGTCCGAGAAGGACTACGTCACCCCGCCCCCGGGCGATGGCGAACTGTCCGAGGTTCAGGCCGAAGCGATCCTGAACATGCGCCTGCGCAGCCTCCGCCGACTCGAGGAGATGGAGCTGCGCCGCGAATACGACGCACTGCTGGAAGAACGGCAGGGGCTCGAAGACCTCCTGGCCGACGAGACCCTGCAATGGTCCCGCATCGCCGACGAACTGCGCGCCACCCGCAAGGCCTTCGGCAAGGACGCCCCCGGCGGCGCCCGCCGCACCACCTTCGCCGAGGCCGGCGAGGTCGAGGACGTGCCGGTCGAGGCGATGATCGAACGCGAGCCGATCACCGTCATCTGCTCGAAGATGGGCTGGGTCCGCGCCATGAAGGGGCACCAGCCGCTCGATGCCGAGGTCAAGTTCAAGGACGGCGACGGCCCCCGCTTCGCCTTCCACGCCGAAACGACCGACCGCATCCTGATCTTCGGGTCGAACGGCCGGTTCTACACCGTGATGGGCGCGAACCTTCCCGGCGGGCGGGGCACTGGAGAACCGATCCGCCTGATGGTCGATCTCCCGAACGAGGCCGACATCGTCAGGATCTTCCCGCACCGTCCCGGCCGCAAGCTGATCGTCGCCTCTACCGCCGGCGACGGCTTCGTCGTGCCCGAGGATGAAGTCGTCGCCCAGACCCGCGCCGGCAAGCAGGTGATGAACCTCGGCGACGGCATCTCGGCCGCGGTCTGCAAGGACGTCGCGGGCGACCACGTCGCCGTGGTCAGCCAGAACGGCAAGCTCCTCGTCTTCCCGGTGGCCGAGCTTCCCGAGCTTGGCCGCGGCAAGGGCGTCAGACTTCAGAAATACAAGATGGCCACCGGCCGGCAGGGCACGCTGGAACTCGACGGCGGGCTGTCCGACCTCACGACCTTCGACTGGGCGCAGGGCCTCAGCTGGACGATGGGCGGCGGCAAGACGCGCACCGAACCCGACATGACCGAATGGCTGGGTCCGCGCGCCGGGGTCGGCAAGCGGCCGCCCCACGGCTTCCCGCGGAACAACCGCTTCACCTGACGCTATCCGGCGCCGATCAGCGCCCCCGCCGCGAAGACCAGCGCCCCGCCCAGAACCACCTGGAAGGTCGCGCGCAGGAATGGCGTCTCCATGAAGCGGTTCTGGATCCAGACGATCGCCCACAGCTCGATGAAGACCACGATGATCGCGATGGTCGTCGCCGTCCAGAAATCGGGAATGAGGTAGGGCAGCGCGTGCCCGAGGCCGCCCAGCGTCGTCATCACGCCCGACGCGATGCCCCGCTTGAGCGGCGACCCGCGCCCCGAGATCACCCCGTCGTCATGCGCGGCTTCGGTGAAGCCCATCGAGATGCCCGCGCCGACCGAGGCCGCCAGGCCCACCTGGAACGTCGTCCAGGGGTCCTGCGTGGCGAAGGCCGTGGCGAAGATCGGCGCCAGCGTCGACACCGACCCGTCCATCAGCCCTGCCAGCCCCGGCTGCACCCAGGTCAGGATGAACTGCCGGTGCGCGGCGCGATCCTCGTCGGACTTCTCCTCCTGCCCCAGGTGGCGGTCGGCCAGTTCGTCCGCGAGGTGGCCATGCGCCGCCTCGGCCGCCGCGAGATCCCCCAGGAGCTTGCGCGTCGCCGCGTCCGAGGTGCGCGCGGCGGCCGCCGAATAGAACCGTTCCGCGTCCTTCTCCATCTGCGCCGCCTCTTCGCGGATGCGCTCCAGCCCCAGGTTCTCGATCAGCCAGACGGGCCGGCGGGCATAGAAGCCCGACACATGCTCGCGCCGGATCAGCGGGATCACCTCGCCGAAGCGCGTGCGGTGCAGGTCGATCAGGCGGCGGCGGTGCTCGTCCTCTTCCCTCGCCATGCCGTCGAACACGGCCGCCGAGGCGGGATAGTCCGCGCGCAGGCGCTCGGCATAACTGCGGTAGATTCGCGCGTCGTCCTCCTCGGACGAGATGGCAAGCGCGAGGATCTCCTGCTCGGACAAATCACGGAACCGTCTGCGGGACGACACGCCCGGGATCATTTCGACTTCCTTTCTTAGAACGATTCCAAGTTATCGCCTGAGCGGGAAGGTTCAAGGGGCAAGTCACCGCAGGCCCTTGACGAACTGAACCGATGAGTTTACTTCGCGAAAGCGAACCAAACAGTTCAGTATGGAGTCAGCAATGAAACCTGTTCTCTCCGCCGCCATTCTCGCCCTCGCCACTCTCGCCTCGGGCCCCGCCGCCGCCTGGAACATCGAGGTTCCCCGGATCACCTTCCCCTCGGCCGACATCGTCGGACAGGGCCTCGGCAGCCCGGCCACCCCAACCGCCCCCCGCGTCGCCGGGCAAGGCGGCTGACGCAGCTCTCTCCCCCAAGTCGGAGCTGCCGGGGCGGGGTCCACCCCCGCCCCGTTTGCGTTCTTGCCGGCGCCGAAACGCTGGGGTTATCCTCGGCAACCAGCTGGAGGAGTGGATGGCCGCACTGACCGATCAGGTGAAGAAGGGGCGCAAGTACGACCAGGTGCTCGAGGGCGCGCGCGAGGTCTTCATGGCCGACGGCTTCGAAGGCGCCAGCGTCGACACCATCGCGCGGGCGGCGGGCGTGTCCAAGGCGACGCTCTACAGCTACTTCCCCGACAAGCGGCTCCTGTTCCTCGAAGTCGCCCGCTGCGAATGCAGCCGCCAGGCGGACGAGGCCGTCGAGGTCATCGACATGTCCGCGCCGGTCCGCGAGGTCCTGACCGCCGCCGCGGAACGGATCGTCGATTTCATCCTCTCCGACTTCGGCATGCGCGTCTTCCGCATCTGCGTGGCCGAGGCCGACCGCTTCCCCGGACTGGGACGCGAGTTCTACGAAAGCGGCCCGGGCCTCGTGCGCAAGCGGCTCGCCGGCTACCTGCGCGACGCCGCCGCGCGGGGTGAACTGGCGATCGCCGACATCGACCTCGCCGCCGACCAGTTCGCCGAACTCTGCAAGGCCGACCTCTTCCCCCGCGCCGTCTTCGGCGTCGGCGGGCCCCCGACGGCCGAGGAAAAGCGCCGGGTGATCGACGGTGCGGTGGCGACCTTCCTCGCCCGCTACGGCACCTGACCGCTCAGGCAGAGCCCGCCGCGCGCCGCCGCCTCGGCCCCGCGATGCAGGCCAACCCCAGGATGACGCCCGACACCGTGGCGATCATGCCCGCCGCGCTGACCGCGTCCTGCCCGCCAAGCCAGATCGGCCCGTAACCGGCCAGCACATAGCCCAGCACCGCCGACAGGACGGCGAAGGCGACCGACCACGCGACCTGCGCCTTCAGCCGATCGGTCATCAGCCGCGCCGCCGCCGGCGGGCAGATGAACATCGCGATGACGATGATCGACCCCACCGCATCGAAGGCCGCGACCGCCGCAACCGCCGCCACGATGACCAGCGCCAGCCCAAGCGCCGTGACCGGAACGCCCTGCGTCCGCGCGAACCCCTCGTCGAATGTGGACAGGGCGAGCGGCCGCCAGAACAGCCAGGTGAACAACGCCACCCCCAGCACGGCGATGGCCAGCCGCGGCAGCTCCGGCGGCAGCCCGGCCAGCGCGACCGGGTCAGTCAGCGACTCCCAGCCCGTCGCCTCGATCCAGATCAGGCTTTCGAGGTTGCCGTAAAGCGCATGCTCCACGTCCAGGTGCACCGACGAGGTGTCCGACACGTCCAGAAGCAGCACGCCCCCCGCGAACATCGTCGTGAAGACGACGCCCATCGCCGCACCCGGCTCCAGCCGGCCCAGCCGGCGGACAAGCTCGATCAGCACGACCGCGACCACGGCCGCGACGGCGGCGCCGCCCAGCATGGGCAGCGCGGCGACCGTGCCGGTGACCAGGAACGCGCCCACGATGCCCGGCAGCACCACGTGGCTGATCGCATCGCCGATCAGCGCCTGCCGCCGGAGCAGCAGGAAGTTCCCCGGCAGCGCACAGGCCACCGCGGCCAGCACCCCGATGACCATCGGGACCAGCGACAGGATGACGAATTCCTCGCCCATCACGCCGGCACCCCGGCGCGCGGCCCCAGGCGGCGGTCGATCTCGGCGATCTCGTCCGGCGTCAGCACCGTCTCGATCGGCCGCAGCCCGTCATACAGCGCCGCCGCC